>JADMIO011711170.1_pt1 | contig 17064 bp, 15 predicted proteins | sample 8958161 | NCBI WGS metagenome assembly JADMIO01 (sample SAMN16585339, study PRJNA669376) | soil metagenome | isolation source: Crop rotation soil | place: USA: Cullars Rotation, Alabama | collected 2011
GGTAATTTGAGATTTGAGATTTCAAATTACCAGCCCCAGCCCCCGGCCCCTGACCCCTGGCCCCGTTTTTAGTATGCTGCCAGCGAGCGGGCTGTCTTCAGCACGTCGTCCACCTGCGGCAAGAAAAATTCTTCCAGCGGCGGCGCATAAGGCACAGGCGTATCAATTGACGTTACGCGCGCTATGGGTCCGTCCAGATACTCGAACGCCTCTTCGTTAATTATCGCCGTAAGCTCGCCCGCCATTCCGCCCGTGCGCGTCGCTTCGTGAAGGATGATGACTTTGCTTGTCTTCTTGACCGATTCAACGACCGTCTCGCGGTCTATCGGCAGAAGCGTCCTCAAATCAATTACCTCTGCGTCTATGCCTTCCTGCTCCAACGCCTCGGCTGCATCGAGCGCGGTGTAGACCATAGCGCCGTATGTGATGATCGTCATGTCCGTGCCTTCGCGACGGACGGCGGCTTTGCCAATCGGCACTATGTAATCGTCCGTGGGCACTTCCTGTTTGATCTTCGGATTGCGATAAAGAAGCTTGTGCTCGAAAAACAGCACGGGGTCTTCATCGCGAATCGCGGCCTTGATCAAACCCTTCGCGTCGTAAGGAGTCGAAGGCTCGACCATCTTGAGTCCCGGCGTGTTCAGAAAAAACGACTCGACGTTTTGCGAGTGGAAAGGGCCGCCGTGAACTCCGCCGCCGCACGGCCCGCGCACGACCATCGGAAGCCCTATGCCCTGGCGGTAGCGGCTCTTTGCGGCGTAGTTGGTCAGCATATCGAACGCGCAGGAGATGAAGTCAATGAACTGCATCTCTGCTACGGGCCTGAGTCCCATCATCGCTGCGCCGCACGCGGCCCCGACAATGGCGCTCTCGGAAATCGGAGTGTCAATGACGCGCTCTTCGCCGAAGCGTTCAAGAAAACCGTCGGTCATCTTAAACGCGCCGCCGTATGCGCCCACATCTTCGCCGAGTATGAAAACACTGGGGTCGCGCTCCATCTCTTCCCACAGTCCCTGTCGTATTGCTTCGAGTAGTGTTATCGCGGCCATAAAAATTAAACTCGTTCTTTTCTAATCTAACTCGCTTTTGAAAGCTTTTCTTTAATCCATGAGTTGATCAGCTTTTCGGAGGAAACCTTTTTTGATCTAGCAACCTCGGTGACACGGTCAACCAGCTTCTCATCAATGGCGACGAGATGTGTTCTTCGTTTAATGTCTATGTCAAAAAGAACTTCAGGCATTTCATCCCAATACTCGCTCGTATCATTTGTTTCAAAAAACTCGACGAGTTTATCGAGAGTTTCAAACTTGGGAAGTTTCTTAGGCTTATTTTTTGCCATATCGTTTTCTTTCCTTGCCGGTCATATCTCTGGCGCTCAATACCAAAGCCTCTCTCGTCTTCTTGTATATAAATATCACCAGCAAATATCTTCCCGCATCAGTTTGCCCGGCAGCCAGATAAATATCTTCATTTTTTCGCCCGCCTTTTTCAACGAAACGAATCTTTGGTTTGTTGCTCAACGCTTCTTCGACTTCACAAGTCTCAACGCTATGTTTGAGCGTAAGTTTATCAACGATATGCCTGAGCCAAATGACGCCTTTAAGCTTCATTTCGCTACTTACTTTCCAACGCCGATGGCATTTGTCTGCTCGTCGTTTGCTACGACATCGCCGAGCGCCTCTTCGGGCGCAGGCGGCGGCTGGCTCTCGGTCCAGGCCAGGTCTTCTTCGAGCAGGGAGTTGACCCGGTTGTTCACTTCTTCAATATCGGCTGCGGTTGCGATATTTTTTTGCAACAACTCTTTTTCAAAATGCTCTATGGGGTCGCGCTTGCGCCATTGTTCGAGCACTTCTTTCGGCACATAAGATTGATTGTCGTGCGCCGCATGTCCGCGCAGGCGAAACGTCTTGGCTTCTATCATCGTCGGCCCGCCGCCGTCGCGCGCTCGATCAACCGCGCGCCTGGCCGAGTTGTAAACTGCCATCACGTCGTTGCCGTCAACTATCTCGCTCGGCATGCCGTAAGCCTTCGCGCGGTCTGCAAGGTTCAAAATCCGCATCTGTTTTGCGGTAGGAGTCGAATAAGCGTATCCGTTGTGCTCGGCTACGATCACGAGCGGCAGATTTTGCACGGACGCGAAATTCGCGGCTTCGTGAAACGCGCCCGTGCTCGTCGCGCCGTCTCCGATGTAGACCATGCCGACCGTCTTCCGCTTCTGCATCCTTGCGGCCAGCACGACCCCATTCATAACGGAGACGAGCGTGCCGAGCGGGCTGACCGTCCCGATGAAACCGCGCTCAAGGTCTGTGATGTGAATGTTCTGATCGCGCCCACGATTAAGCGAAGTCGCGCGCCATAGATAAGATGAAAAGACTTCGCGCGGGCGCGCGCCCATGACCATCATCGCGCCCATGTCGCGCGTGAGCGGGGAGAGAATGTCGCCGTGTTTTTTATCGAGCGCGAAAGCCGACCCCACTGCCGTCGCTTCCTGTCCGAGACTGCGAAACAATCCGCCGACGATCTTACCCTGTTTGAGCAGGTTGTCGAGCCGATCTTCGAGCGAGCGCGTCAACCGCATGAAGTAAAGCAGTTCGAGTTGTTGGGATTTATTCATCAGAAATCAGGAGCCAGAAGTCAGGAGCCAGAAGTCAGAACGTCTGTTTGTAAACAGACGCGGACTCGCTTCGAGTCGCTTTTCATTCTGACTTCTGTCTTCTGACTCCTGACTACGCACCATGTATCACCATGCCGTGCGCGTCTTCAAACGCTTCGTGTAAGCTTTCGGAGACGGTCGGATGCGCGTGAATCATATTAATCATCTCTTCGACCGTCGCTTCCAATTGCAGAGCCGCGCCGCCTTCGACGATCATCTCGGTCGCGCTCGGGCCGATGATGTGAACGCCCAGCACTTCGTCGTATTTTTTGTCGCTCACGATCTTGACCATTCCTTCGGTCGCGCCGACAATCTGCGCTTTCGCAAGCACGGGAATCAAGAATTTCCCGACCCGCACGTCATAGCCGCGTTCTTTGGCCTTCGCCTCCGTCAGCCCTATGCTCGCGACTTCCGGCTGGCAATAAGTGCAGTTCGGCACGCGGTCGTAATTGATCGGGCGCGGGTTCTTTCCGGCGATTGTTTCGACCGCGAGTATGCCTTCGGCAGACGCTACGTGAGCGAGCCACGGCGTTGGAATCACATCGCCTATCGCGTAGACGTTAGGCTCTGCCGTGCGCATGTGATCGTCAACCTTGATGTAACCGCGATCAACTTCGACGCGCGTGTTTTCAAGCCCAAGCCCATCCGTGTAAGCGCGACGGCCTACTGCGACAAGGAATTTTTCGGCTGTGAACTCGCGCGTCTCTTCGCCCACGCGAGCCGTGATCTTTACAAGACCGTTTTCGACCGTCGCGGATTGGAAATTCGTTCCGACGAATGTTTTGATGCCCTGCTTCTTGAAAGATTTCGCAAGCTCTGCGCTTATATCTTCGTCTTCGATTGGAAGCAATCGCGGCAGCAACTCGATGATGGTCGTGTCGGAACCGAAGCGCGCGAACATCGAAGCGAACTCTACGCCGACCGCTCCCGCGCCAAGCACGACGAGCGATTTTGGAATCTCCTGCAGTTCCAGTATCTCGTCGCTCGTAATAATGTGCTGGCCGTCAATTGGAAGCGATGGCAACGAGCGGGGCACGGAGCCTGTCGCTATGATGATATTGCGAGTTTGAACGGTTTGAGTTGTGCCGTCAGCGGCGGTTACAGTGATGCGGCCCGGCCCGTCAATGTGCGCTGTTCCTTTGAAGACCTGCGCCTTGTGTTTCTTCATCAGAAACTCGACGCCTTTAGCGCCTTTCAAGACGATCTTGTTCTTGTTCTTCTGGGCTTGAATGAAATCCAGCGCGACATCGCTTACCGTAACGCCTACGGTTTTGGCGTGCTTGAACTCGTCGTAAACATCTGCCGTATGCAGCAGCGCTTTCGTAGGAATGCAGCCTCGAAGCAGGCAGGTGCCGCCCAGATTTTTGTCTTTTTCAATGATCGCAGTTCGCAGTCCCAACTGCCCCGCCCGAACTGCCGCGACATAGCCGCCCGGCCCTGATCCGATTATCGTAACATCAAACGTTTCATTTGCACTCAAGTGGGTTGATGCCTCCTTTGGGCAATTAAGAATTAAGAATTACGAATTAAGAATCTTTTGCGCCCCTGCGGCTCACTCCGCCATTTTGATTCTTAATTTTTAATTCTTAATTCCTCCTACTCCAACGATACTTTCACTTCTTCGCCTTCGACCTTCACATCGAACTTTTCAACTTTAGCCATTGCATTGACTGGCGATACCCCTGTTGCGATGTTGAAAGTCCATCCGTGCCAGGGGCATTGCACAGTAAAGTTGTTACAATCCACATAGCCTTCGCCTACGGGGCCGCCTCTGTGCGGGCAAACGTTGTCGAGCGCGTAGAATTCGCCGTTGACATTGAACAAAGCGATTGGGCGGCCATTGATTTCAACTACCATGCTCTGGCCCGAAGGCAGGTCGGATTTATTCGCTACTTTGATGAACTCTGACATTTAAGATTCCCCTGGAATTCCAGCGCCACGCGCACAGTCATATTAATGTTGTAACGAGCGACTGACCATCTTAGCAACTCGGTCGTGAGCGTTTCAAGTTGGATTGCCTGCCGCGGGCGGTGAAACAGTAGTTTTCAAAGATCAATTTACTGCATTAAAACTCCGCCGAGTTTCGTCATAACAATACAGGCACAGGATTTTTTCCCTGAACGGCAAAGCAAATCGAGCAGGGGCATCAGATTACTTGTTAAGCGCAGGGAGGCGTTGAGAGTATGGCAATGATGCAAGTTAGGACTCAGATCGCGCCAGAGAATCTCCGGCTCATGTTGTTGGCTTACGGCCTGGACCACCCGTATCGTGTAATTGCTCAGGAAGAGATATTTCAATCATTGCCGCAGGTCAATAGAGATAAGATTAAAGAAATGCTCGACCACCTGGCCGGAGAAGGGCTGTTGACGAAATTTTCAAGCCGCTACTGTTTCAATAAACCGATCCCTGTTGAACTTAGCCGCTCTATAGAACGAGTGATTACACCGAGCGGCACGATAAGGATCGTTAAGTAATAAAAGCGAAGAAGGGAAAGGGAAAAGGAAGAGTTGAGACTCTCCAAACAGAAATTCCCTTTTCCCCTCTGCCTTTAATTACATCGGCGGCACGATTTTGATGTCGGTGTTGTAGTCGTAATAAGTGATGCGCATTTTCGAAGGCTTCCCGTTGACGTTGGCTTCAACCTCCATTTTACGCGGCAGATTGTCGCTTGCCGATATCCACGCTTTTGAAATGCTTGTCATATTAGTCCCGTAAGCGTTCTTGACCGTGTACTCGTATATCTTCACAGGCATGCCGTCAAGCGAGTCCGTGCCGAGGAATTTAACACTTGTGTTGTTGCGCAATTCTTCGACCAGTTTCGGATCGCGGAACGACGAGATCATCTGGTTGGCATTTATAGGAACTTTTTGCCACTGACCGGTCGGGGCTTTGACGTAAGTATCCGCGCCGACAATGATCGTTTCGTTCATCGGGGCAGTCATATGAAAGCGGTCGGGAGCGACGTATTCGACGGTCGTCGTGAAGTCATTTCCTCCGGTAGCCGACTCCATGCGAGCGCGGTAAGATTTGGCGTCGAACTGCGCTTTAATGGACGCGGCCATTGCATCAGTCGGGTTGGCATCAGTCGAAGCGGGCGTCGCGCTGCCCGAGCCGCCAGAGTTGGTCGAGTGACCGCCGTCATGTATGCCGCACGCGGCGACGAACACGAGCGCGCACAGCAGAAAGACTTTCAAACGATTTGCGAAGTTCATTATGTTTTCTCCTGTTTCAAAACGGATGCCATGAAAATAACCACACGCGGCGAATCAGTCAAAGCAACTATTCGGGCTTTGGTTCGCTTTTGAGTTTTGTGCATAGTTAAAAAGTTTCTTCCCTTTTATTTTATGTTGTGACTATTCTCACTATAATCACCGCATTTGAAGTTATACCTAGCGCGAATTATAATCGCATAAATCCTATATATGATTTAAGAGAATGCGCCGATTATGCTAAAGAGGGAAGAACCACCGGCTCCGAAGGGGCTTAAAAACCGCGTTACTCTTTCAGGGCAAACCAGCCCGATCACGAGAATTTCATGGTCGCCAGATGGACGGTTGCTTGCTGTGCCATCACTTGGCGGTGCCATAGCGATTTGGCGTACCCAGTCCTGGGAACTGATCTTTGAATTGAACAAGGGCGGAGGCAAAGTTTTGAGCACGGCGTGGTCGCCTGATGGACAAACTTTGGCATCCGGATATGAGTATGCGCCAGTTATACGGTTATGGAATATGGAGAGTGGTATTCCTCACAAAGTCTTTAATACGAAATTTTATCCTATGTATGCTCTGGCTTGGGCTCCGAGTCACGATTTGATCGCTGCCGCCGGAAAAATGATCAATGTTTACGACGTAACAACAGGTTCGGCTTGCTGGGGGCGGGTCTATCACGAACTGGCAATTAGTTTGGCATGGTCGCCGGACGGGCAGGCTCTGGCAGTTGGTTTTCAAAACGGGATTATTCGTTTTTTTCAAGCACTAACCGGGGCGGAAGTGAGTTTAAAAGGCCATGCGAATGCAGTATCAAGTCTCGCCTGGTCAAGCGATGGACAAACGCTTGTTTCGGCTTCTGCCGACAGAAGCATTAAAGTCTGGGATTCGAGTACGAAACAAGAGATTATTAGCATTGAAGGGCACACAGGCGCAGTTTCTTCGGTCTCCTTTTTGTCTGATAAAGAGACTCCTTTGCTTGCCTCAAAATCTAATGACGGAACGGTTCGGCTCTGGAAATGTGATGTTTGGGAAAATGTTATAACACTTGATGAAAATCCAACACATCTCTCGGCCCAAGCAGCAAATTCCTGGACTTCCAGTTTGTCCTTTCATCCGACTAAAGCCTTGCTGGCTGCCTCAAGCGAAAACGACAGCGTCGTGCGTATATGGGAATTGGATATGGAGACCATTAGTAACCTGACTTCAGTAACAGAGTTCGTCCATTACATATCTACAAAAATTACTCTGGTGGGCGATAGCGGAGTTGGGAAAACCGGCCTGGGCTGGCGATTAGCAAATGGCGAATTCAAAGAGCAAACATCCACTCACGGAGAGCAGTTCTGGTTCCTTAATACGCTTACAGGCAATCGCACAGATAAAACTGAGTGTGAAGTTATTTTGTGGGATTTTGCCGGTCAGCCGGACTATCGCTTAATCCACGCGCTTTTCTTAGACGATGCTGACATAATCCTTCTCGTTTTTGATCCAAGCAACAGGCAAGAACCCCTTAAAGGTGTGGATTACTGGTTACAGGCCATATCTCACCGCAAAGGGCATCCTTGTCGCACAATGCTTGTGGGCGCGCGAGCGGATAGAGGAACGCCTTCCCTGACCGACGATGAGATAGATGCTTTTTGTAGTCAAAGAGGCATAGATGGAGGCTACATCGGTACAAGCGCATTTACGGGGTACGGAATCCCCGACCTGATCGAAAGATTGAAGAGAGAAATCGGCCAGGTAAGTTCAACTACAACTACAACCACAGTGAAGTTCAAAAAAATTAAGCAATATATACTTACCCTCAAAGAGGGAGAAAACAAAACTGATGTTTTGATTACTACTTCAGAGCTGTGTGAACGAGTAACGCAGGCTTACCCGGATGTGAGTTTCACCGAAAGTGAGATTATGACGGCTGTTTATAACCTGGCAAAGCATGGTTATGTGAGGCCGCTGCACACATCCTTTGGGGAAAACGTAATACTACTTGCGCCTGATCTCCTTAATAATCTCGCGGCCTCATTCGTCTTAGAGGCGCGGCGTAATGCCAAGGGCTTAGGCGCTTTAGAAGAAACTTTGCTGATTAATAGGGAGTATGATTTTTCTGAAATAAGGGACCTTAAACAGAATGAGCGAAATATATTACTTGATGCAGCTATCTTCCTCTTCCTTGAACACAATATTTGCTTCCGTGAGTCTCTCGGCAACACGTCCTACCTTATTTTCCCCGCCCTCATTAATCAAAAGAAACCAATTTTAGAGGAAGTGAAATTGGAAGAAGATGTTTCATACAGGATCAGCGGCGCTGTAGAGAATGTTTATGCATCGCTGGTAGTGCTACTGGGTTATACGAATGCATTTAAGCGAACAAATCAATGGTATAACCAGGCGCAATACGAAATAGATACGGGGGAGGTCTGCGGATTCCGGCAAATTGAGGAAAAGGAGGGTGAGATTGACTTAGTCCTGTATTTTGCCGAGAGAGCTTCTGTCCGCACAAAACTCATTTTTCAAGGGCTTTTTGAAACATTTCTATCACGTCGCCCGGTCAATGTATCCAAATACCCTCCCATTATTTGCCAAAAATGTGACTATCGCCAGGAGAGAGGCGCAGTCGTCAAGAGAGTTAAAGAAGGATACAGCCACCTATTTTGCGGTCATTGTGGCCAGCAAGTCGAATTGTCTAAAGTCTATGGAGAAGGCCCCTTTGAGCGCGTTGATCTTGAAAAACGAAGGGTAGAGGAAGAAGCCATAAAGGAGATAGATGAGCAGCGAGCAATTGCGAAACATAGAGCCAGCTTTGAATCCGCCTTGACGTGGGTAAAGGGGAATGTGCGCGATAAGAAGCCGCCGACTTGCTTTATCAGCTATGCCTGGGGTAACCGCAAGACTGAACAGTGGGTCGCAATATTAGCTGATGACCTGACGAGCGCAGGCATCCATATTATTCTGGATAAAAAAGACAATGCGGCTATCGGATCAAACATCGCGCGCTTCATTACGGAGATCCACCAATCAGACTTCGTCATCGCGGTAGGAACTTTGTCTTATGTTAGCAAATACAAAAACCTCGGAGAAACTGGCAGCGTAGTTGCCGCAGAAATGGATCTTATCAACACTCTCCTCATAGGTAACGAAACTCAAAAAAAGAGCGTTCTCCCAGTGTTACTCGAAGGTGATGAGAAAAGCTCACTACCTCCATTGATGCACGGGCGAGCGTATGCAGACTTTAGACACGTGTATGAGGACTCTAAACACGTACATGGGGACTTTAGACGCCAAGAAGAATATTTTCAGGGGCTTTTCGACCTAATCCTCACCCTCTATGGGTTATCTTTGAAGAGCCCTGTTGTCGCCGCTCTGCGTGATTCTATTAGGCGAGTTTGGAATGCCGATACGCTTCTAATAGTCTGACAAGTTCATTTCAGAACAAGTTGAGTATTATTACGTGCATGAATTCTTGACTGGACAGTGAGGCAACGGGCCTCCGTCGAGCGTGTTACAACGTGCGGGTCTGCCCGCCGTCTACGTCAAGTATCGCTCCCTGACAGTATGCCGATTGCGGCGAGGCTAAGAATGCTACGGCGCGCGCTATCTCTGAAGGGTCGCCGAAACGAGCTACGCCCATTGCCTGGCTCATGCGTTGCGCTGCCTGCTCGCGGTCTATGCCATGCTCAGACGCGAAACGCTCAAGCCTCTTTTGCAGTCGTTCCGTAGCTATTGAACCCGGATTAATCGCGTTGACTCGCACGCCGTCTTTTAAGCCTCGGTCGGCCAGCACCTTCGTCAGATTGAGCAACGCCGCGTTGACCGAACCCCCAATGGCAAACTCCGCGCTGCCTGTCCGCCCGCCGATGCCCGCGATGTTGATGATGCCGCCTCTGCTCGATTTCAGATGAGGCCACGCGGCGCGGCAACATCGCATTGCCCCGAAGAACTTCAGCGCGAATCCGTCGCTCCATAATTCATCTGAAAGCGTGAGGAAATCGCCGCGCTGCGTTGCGCCTGCGTTGTTGACCAGCACATCCACACGGCTGAACCGCGCTATGGCGTTCGCAATCACAAGGGCGGGCGCGTTTGGCTCGCGCAAATCACTGGCTTGTGTGAGGCATTCGGTGGGAAGCGACTTCGCAAGGTCTTCGAGCAGGTCGCCTGAACGCGCCACCAGCACTAACTTCATGCCTTCACTTGCCAGAGTCTCGGCGATGGCGCGGCCAATGCCTCGACTTGCGCCTGTTACGATGGCGACCTTGCCCGATAATTCGAGATCCATAATCTTATTTGAGCTTCTTCAACACCCAGTTGTCTTCATCGAGGGAAACGTTTGTGGGCCTTCTCGCCAGGTTAAAAGTAAACGTCTGTTTGCGAGCGTCATTCATGATTACGCGCTTCTCTGTCTGACCGTCCCCGTATCTGATCGTTAGATCAAGAGGCATGATGTAAACGCTTTGCGAGCGGCCCGGAATTTCTTGCGTTTGTTTCTGCTTGATAGTGACCTTCAATGTGAAACCGGTTCCCGTATCAGATGCGTGCGTGTCCGTTGAGACTTTATAGAACGGGCGGCCCGTTGCGTAAACCCACTGAGTGAAAAACCAGTCCAGCTTCGCGCCGTAATGATCTTCGCACACTTGCTGGAAATCGCTCGTCGAAGCGTTGCCGTATGCAAAACGCTGGCGATAATCCTTCAACGTATCGAAGAACGCCTGGTCGCCCAGCAAGTGCCTGAGCATGTGCAGCACCCACGCGCCTTTCTTATAAACCGCGCCATTATCATCGAACGGATTATCTAAATCTTCTGCCGTCACAGTTCCTCCCAGCAGCCCGGACATCTTGCCGTCATCATAGTTACTTTTCATCAAAGCGCCCGGGTTGATGTTGGAGTGCCGCTCGAAGAATAGAATTTCCGAATAAGACGCGAACCCTTCGTTGAGCCAGATGTCATTCCATGTTCTGAGAGTCACAAGGTCGCCCCACCACTGATGCGCCAACTCGTGAGCGATGAGCGACTCGTTCGCGCTCAACGAACTGGTGGCGTTTGCGCCTATGCTCGTTAAGGTTTGATGCTCCATGCCGCCGCCCCAGGAAAATTCGACCATGCCGTACTTCTCGCTCAAAAACGGGTACTCGCCAAACAGAGGCGCAAATATTTCCATCGCCCGCCGCGTGACCCCGAACTTCTGCTGCGCCCTTTCCAGATGCTCCGGGTAGACGTAGTACGTAAGCGGCATCGTCGTTCCATCAAGCGCTGTGTATGTGTCTTCAAACTTCGCATAGTTAGTCGCCGAGACCGAAACCAGATAAGTTGAGAGCGGGAAATCTTCGCGCCAGAAAAAAGTCGTCGTCTGGTCGGCGTTCGATTCGGTCTTAACAAGCCTGCCGTTGGATGTTGCTTGATTACCGGCAGGCACTGTTATTTCCACTTCAGCCGTTGCCTTATCGCTTGCGTCATCAATGCATGGCCACCACGTAGGCGCGTCAAAAGGCTCGCTCAGTGTGGCCATCACGGGGGTGTCGTCATCGCCGTGTCTGTCAACGAGCATCCCAAGGCCGGACTTGTTCTTCGGGAAAGCTCTGTGATAATCAACCGCGATGGCGAATTTCCCACCGACGGCAAGCGGTTGAGGAAAGTCGAGACTGATCCGGTCGTTCTGGCGGCGGAACCCCAGCGCCGTGCCATCAAGCCGCACCGCGTCTATCTGGAGATTTCTGTCCGCATCAATATTGATACTGCCGGTTGGCGCGACGGCTTCGCCTTCGATGGTCACGGTCCCTGAGATTGCGGCCGCGACAAGGTCTAACCTGACTTGCAAGCGGTAATGCTTCACGTCAATTGATTGCGTCGTTATGGCTGCAATCGCTGCCCGAAAAAGCTGGTTTGCCTTTGGGCGATTGTGCGGGCTCTTTTCAACCAATTCGTGATCGCGTTTGATCTCGTCAAATAATGACTGCCGGTCTTGAGCCGACGACGGCGAAAAAGGAATAATCAGATTTGCGGCCAATAAAGCTAAACAGACTACACGTGTTTTCATTGATGCTGCTCCTGTGTCCGGGCTGAAGCGGAGGCTGACATTATAGCCTAAACCGTCGCGCGATGGCGACGAGTTGAATGCACTCGCCATTCTGTTTTATCTTGCTGTTGCTTTGTTGAAGCTGTTACAAAAGGAAAAATCATGGCTCATCTGTTGATTCGGTTCATCGCGGTCTCTTTATTCCCGGCAATCATTTTTGTCACGGCGACGGCTGGCCCGAAAGATAAACTGTTGCTCGTAGCGCATCGCGGCGCGTCGGGCTACGCGCCCGAGCACACGCTGGCAGCTTACACGCTGGCGATAGAGCAGGGAGCCGATTTCGTAGAGCAGGATTTGCAACTGACTAAGGACGGACACTTCGTTTGCCTTCACGACCCTGACCTTGCGCGCACGACGAACGTCGCGGAAGTCTTCCCCGACCGCGCGACCATGCGCGACATCGAAGAAGCGGGCAAACCTCGTCGCGGATGGTACACGATTGATTTCACGCTCGCGGAGATCAAACAACTCGACGCGGGCTCGTGGTTCAATCGCGCCAATCCGTTCGCAGCAAATCCCGGCTACGTCGGACAGCGCGTTCCGACTCTCGAAGAAGCAATCAAACTCGTGGGCAAACGCGCGGGACTTTATATCGAACTCAAACATTACCCGTTTTACAAGCGGGCGGGCTATGACACCGCCGAGAAGCTCGCGGCCATTCTCAAAGCGCACGGCTTCGACAACGATAGAGGGCGAGAGCGCGTGTTCATTCAATCGTTCTCGAAAGAGAGCTTGCTGAAAATGCGGACGCTCGCGCCGCGCTGTCGCCGCGTTCAGCTTCTGCCGATGGAAGACGACGAGCGCAAAGAAGATTCAGCCAAAGTCACCCCGTCGCTTGCCAAAGAGATAGCCGGGTACGCTCAAGGCGCGGGGCCGAGCAAAGCTATGCTCAAAGATTCGAGCGACGTTCGGATATTTCACGCGGCGGGACTTGTCATTCACCCGTACACATTTCGCGGCCCTACGCTTGCCAGCGCGCGAAAGCCGCTCGATGAATCGCAGCCGAACGGCTCGACCGTGCGCCAGAACATAATCGCAGACATCCAGCGCTACGTCGCCTTTGGCATAGACGGCGGCTTTACCGATTACCCCGCGCTCTGGCGCGAAGCCACTGCCGCTGAAAAAGTGAAAAGTAAAAAATAACCGGCGCGCTGTAACCGAACCGTGAAGCCTGACGTTGTTTAAGAGCGTCACATCACTTTACGAAGGAGGGAAGTTATGAAGTCTACATTAACGATTGTTTTGTTTGCTCTGCTCCTGGTTTCGGCTTTTTCTGTGGCGGCCAGCGAGAATCCACAACCCGGCGGCCCCAAGCTTGTCATCGCATCGCTTGAGCATTCTTTTGGAAAGGTCAAACCGGGCACGCCGCTGACCTACACTTTCACAATCAAGAATCAAGGCGACGGCGACCTGGAAATCACAAACGTTGCGCCTTCGTGCGGATGCACCACCAGCGATTTCGACAAGGTGATTGCTCCCGGCAAGGAAGGCAAAGTGACCCTTGAAGTTAAGAAAACGGACGGCTACAAAGGCGAGGTCACCAAAAACGCCACTGTGACGACGAACGATCCGAATCACCAGACATTCCAACTCGTTCTGCGCGCGACTTTTTCAGACGAATAAAACAAACAGCGCATAGTTAACAAGTGAGGTGGAGCTTTCCAGCACTGTTAGACACCGCGCGAAATTATTTGTTCCTGATTTTGTAGTGTGACTGTTCAGCCGCGTAGCGGCCTATGAGTTTAGCCGTGTACTTTAGCGCACGGAAAGCCCTGTTCATAATAAATCACGTCGCGTCAGCGACGATTGAACTGGAATTCAATCGTCGCTGACGCGACGTGATTGTCCAATCTCATATTCCCCGTGCGCTAAAGTACACGGCTAAACTCATAGGCCGCTAACGCGGCTATTAGCTTGTTGGAACGGGGACTTGAATGGGCGCGCTCAATTGCAGCTTGCCCCATGCTATCTTGAGCGTCACGTCTTTCGGATTGGCTTCTTGAAACAGCAGGTCAATCGTCAGCTTCTCTTTCAACTCGCCTGCCTGCTCGGTCGTCATCGGCGCTTTGAACGCAATCGGCGCGCGCCCGATTTCAGATGCGTCCATATGTCCGGCGCGAGTCTTTGCCGGATCAATGAACACCAAACTCCACGTCGCGCCGTCTTCGGAACGATGCAATCCCAGATACCAATGACCAGCCGGGATAGATTTGCCCGCGATGACGAGCGGGATGTCTGAATCGAGCGTAGTCCAGAAATTGCTGCCGAGACGATAGACTTTGCCGTTCGTCATCTTGTCGAACTTTGCAGTGTCTTCGTACTCTTTTCGCCAGACGGGCCGACCATAATCAATGGCGAATTGACCCGCGCCCATATTCTTTTTCGTATTCCACAACCCAACGCGAGTCGTGCCGCGCTCCGGCGAATCGCTGCCGAACGCTACTATCAGAGGCCGGGGCTTTTTGTCTTGAGCTTGAAGCACAGGCGCAAAGCAGATCACCAGAGCAAAACTTACAAAAACTAATCTCGAACTCTTGAGCTTCATTTATCCTCTCCTTTTTATTGATTCATTATTCATACCTGAGCGCAATTATCGGGTCTACCTTCGTCGCGCGCCGCGCCGGAATGTAACAAGCCGCAAGCGTCACAACTATCAGCATCATCACTACGCCTGCGAACGTCGCCGGGTCAGTAGCAGTCACTCCAAACAGCCAACTCTCAATCAAGCGAGTCAATACGATAGAAGCCGCTACGCCTATCACGACGCCAATCGCGGCCAGTTTCATTCCTTGCCGGATGACCATCTTCATCACGTCCGAAGATTGCGCGCCCAGTGCCATGCGAATGCCTATTTCGTGCGTGCGCTGCGTGACCACATAAGACATTACGCCGTAGATGCCAGTGACCGCCAGCAACAAGGCCACGCTTGCGAAAACGCTGAACAGGATCAGGCTGAATCGCCTGTCATCGAGCGAAGAAGAAAATATCTGTTCGACTGTGCGGAAGTTCGCAGGCACGTCGCGACTGAGCGATTCCAACTCGCCGCGCATCGCAGGGATCAACGCCGCAGGATCAATGTTTGCCCGAACGACGATGGATGTATTCGATGATGGCGGTCGCTGAAAAGAATAGGCATAAACCGAAGGGAGCACCTTTGACTCAAGCCCGTAATCGCGCACGTCGCCAACAACCCCTACGACGTTAAGCAATCGCAAGTCTCCATCCATGTTGCCGAACTGAATGCGTTTGCCTATGGCGTCTTCGTTCGGCCAATACTTTTCAGCAAGCGATTGACTGATTAAGGCAACGTGCGGCGAATCGGCAGTGTCGCTTTGCTCAAACAAACGACCGCGCAAAAGCGGTATCCCCATCGCGGCAAAATACCCTTCGCTCGCTTTGCGATATTCAGCATAGCCTGTATTTGATCTGTCGTTATCAATCAGAAATGTTCCGTCGGGGCCGCCTCCGGTCAGTGGCAGACTGCTGACGCCACCCACGGCAGTCACGCCCGGCAGACGGCTCAACCCTTCGAGCAGTTGACGATGAAAGCGCGCGAGCTGCTGCTTTTCCTGATCGTCTTTTGGCGAGGCCGGCGAAATATCCATCGCCACGGCGCTTTCGGGACGAAAGCCCGGGTTAACCTGTAACAACTGCATGAAACTTCTAATCAGCAGACCCGCGCCGACCAGCAGTATCAGCGTCAGCGCGACCTGCGAAACTACGAGCAAGCCGCGGAGGCGATGGCTGACGCTATTTGCAGATTGCCCTCGCTCGGATTCTTTGAGCGTTGATTGCAGGTCTTTGCCTGAGCTTTTGAGCGCGGGGAAAAGGCCGAGCGCAACGGCAACGAGCATCGAAAGCCCTAATGTGAATATAAGCGCTCGCCCGTTGACGCCGATTTCGCTGGCTCGCGGCAGATTCCCTTTGTTGAGTGCGACAAGAGCGTCCACGCCCCATAACGAGAGCAGCACTCCGACCGCTGCTGCGATCAATGCCAGCGTCATGCTCTCAGTAATGAATTGCCGCGCCAGCCTCAAGCGCGTTGCTCCGAGCGCTGCGCGCACGGCTAATTCTTTCTTCCGCGCCGTGGCCTGCGCCAACAGCAGGTTGGCAACGTTGGCGCAGGCGATCAGCAGCAGGAACCCGACAGCGCCGAAAAGAATCCATAGCCCGCTGCGAACATTTCTGGCCTGATATTCCTGCAGCGGAATCAGCGCCAGATCCACAGCGTCTACGTCTTTGCCATAATCCTGTTTGAACTGCCTGCCGATGGCGCTCAAGTCTGCGCGCGCCTGTTCGAGTTCTACGCCGGAACGCAGGCGGCCAATCACGCTCCAGTTGTGCGCCGTGCGAGAAGTTTCGGCAGGCAATGTCGTCTCGCGCGGAGTCCAAATCTCTGCGCTTTCGGGATAAGCGAAGCCTTGCGGCATGACGCCCACTACCGTGACAGCCTGATCGTCAACATTCAGCGTCGCTCCTGTCAGATCGGTTCTCGCTCCCATCAACCGCTGCCAGAAACCGTAGCTGACGACCGCCACTTGAGCGCCGCCGGGGCTGCTCTCTTCGGGAAGAAATGTGCGGCCCACAAGCGGCTCGACTTTCAGCACGCGAAAGAAATCGCCGGACACCCAGTAGGCGTGAGTCCGCACGGGCTGGCTTCCGCCCGTCACCGTAGCCAGCATGCCGCCAAATTGCGCCAGCGCGTCGAGGCTATTGTTTCGCGCGCGGGCGTCCGTGAAGTTAGGCTCGGCCACAGGCATATACGTGCCCTTCTCGCTGACCTCGCGGAGTTGAACTATACGATCTGATTCCGGGTAAGGCAGCGAGCGCAGCAACACAGAATCCACGACGCTGAAGATGGCCGCGCAAGCGCCTATCCCGAGCGCGAGCGAGATCACAGCCGCCGCCGTAAATCCCGGTCTTGTTCGCAACATCCGAGCGGCATAACGCAGGTCTTGAATCAATGTCTCCATAAACCCTCCAGAATCAATTAAGAATTAAAAATTAGGAATTAAGAATTATTCTTCAATCCGCGATTCTCAATTTTTAATTCGTAATTCTTAATTTGCTATTCATATCTGAGCGCGATCACCGGATCAACTCTCGTGGCTCGTCGCGCAGGGATGTAGCAAGCCGC
>JADMIO011403908.1_pt1 | contig 17062 bp, 13 predicted proteins | sample 8958161 | NCBI WGS metagenome assembly JADMIO01 (sample SAMN16585339, study PRJNA669376) | soil metagenome | isolation source: Crop rotation soil | place: USA: Cullars Rotation, Alabama | collected 2011
TTTCCAGCAATTGTCCCTTCGGATTGAATATCCGAATGCCGATTACGTTTTTAAGCTTGGAAATCTCAAGTGCGAGCGCAAGGGCATCATCCTCCGCAAGATCTTGAGTTTTCAACTGAACGAGCGCCGCTGCTTCGAGCACATCCCGATCCCGTTGTAGCATTTCCGCGCGAATGGCCCGGCGCGGACCGCGCGTCATTAACCACACGGTCGCCCCAAAAATGCCAATCGTGAGGAGCGTTACGAGCAAAGGAAGGGTATTCAAGCGGCGCCGCCGCCGTTCTGCCGCTGGTGCTTTTGGTCCTGTTTCCACTGCTTATAATTCGGGCCTCATTAAACAGGAAATACGGCCCAAAAGCAATCGACACCCGGACCTGTCAGAATTCCAGTTCCACACCTGCCAGGATTGTGTTCACCTGGTAATCGTCAAATCGAACTCGGGAAATTGACCACTCGTGCTCGAACTCACCAAAAACATGCCACCTTTCACTTAGATGTTTTTGCGCTCGTAACGTCAAATCAACATCCAGCACGCTTCGTCGACGGGGATCGGTGAAGTCCACATGCTGCACAAGATAATCGTAATAATTCAGGCGGGCGGTGGCACTCAAATCCCATGTTTTCGGCTTGAATGAAACAGTTTCCACTCCCGAATAGCGGTCGTAATCAAAATAGCCTCCGCCGTTATCTCGGCTCGCCAGGAAGGCCGCGCGGCTCACGCTTTTCCAACAATTCTTTTCCCCAAACAAATATGTCGCTTCAAGTCCGCTCTCATATTGTTGCTCCAACAATCGCTTTCCCAATGGGAATGCATTTTCATCCAGTGCTGCATTGCGATCATACCAGCGGAACCGATGATCGAGCGTAAGTGAGGCCTGAAACTGCTTTGAAAATGATCTACCGAAAATCACGCGCGGCCCCCCTTGCCAGTAATCATCCAGCGGGCTTTTTAGGAATTGCCGCATAATCGGCGTCCGAATCTCGACGTAAAAAGCATTGGGCAACGACTTTCGAAAAAAAGGAGTGGCTACCAACAAATTGCCCACGCTCGGCAACAACAGGCGGTTCGTTTCTGTCAGCGACGTATCAAACACCTGGTCCTGATAAAGGTACTGCGCCGAAAATCCCGGCGTCCATCCGTCCTCCAATTCCTTGCGAACCTCGAAATTGGCCAGCGCCGTATCTTCATGCGTCACGCTCTCGCCCGAAAAATATCGCGTGTCATCGCCCGTCAGCAGCAAGGTGACTTGCAAGCCATCCGCCGGAATTCGCAAAAGGAAAAAATCGGCGCTCGTTCTCCAGAAGGCGCTGTTCTCGGAACGAATGCCGCTTTGGAGAAGGTTATGTTTGTATCCCAGTGCGCCACGCAAATCGTATGTGCGTGTCCACAAACTCAAAAGTTCCTCGTCCGATTCGGCGAGGGATGAAGGGATGAAAAAAGCAATGCAAACGAAGACGCAAGCCGATGCCAGAAAAGCGCCTCGGAATCGCATTTTGGGGTCGCGCGCAGGTTCACCCCGCGAACTCAATATCGCGGAATGTTACCGGCCTCGATTACCGTGGCTGCCAGTTTCGCCGTCCACTTTTCGACCCAAATTGGGGTCCAGTTTTTCTTTGGCTTCTTTGGCTTGCTTGCTTAATTCCTTGGCAGCAGCCTTAAATTGATCCCGCTGAACGCGAAGTTCTTCGCGAATCGCTTCCTGTTGTTCCTTGCTCGCGTCTTTGAGTTTGGAAGTTAAATCTTTGTGGTTCGCCAAATACGATTCACGGGCCGCCTTGAATTGTTCGGTCGCAGACTTTACATCGTCCGGCACTGTCGCGGTTTTTGGGGGACGCTCCACGATTGGAAGAGTAACTCCGTCCAACGTGCCGGCAGATACTGACGCCGTTGCAGCAAAACCCAACAGGCCAGCCAGGCAGATCGTTTTCAATGCGCGATTCATAGTAACACTCGCAACCGTCACCATAGCGACTTTCCGAGCATTCGACAATACTTTGTCTTCGGAGTTTTTGATTGGCGCATTCACTTTCACAGGTGCATCAATGCATCACTCGTGCCAAGGTCAACACTTTTGAACGCACCATTCATTACCAACGACTTACGCATTGGATCAAATTAGGCTTGGGGGCCCTACCCCACAATTTCAGGCGTTCCCTGACATTGACGGGGACTCTTGACCCGCTCCTTCGGAAGTTTTCCCATCCGCTTTTTGGCCCGCAAGTCGATACCGCAGATAGTCACGCGATACCCCTAACTTACGCGCGGAAGCCGAAACATTGTTGTCGGTCTGTTTGAGAGCGCAATCGATCAACCGGCGAATTGCTTCCTCTAGCGAAAACCCTTCCGGAGGAAACACAAAGGCCTCGTTGAACCACTCCGTTGCCGGGATTTTCGGCGCGCTGGCTCCGGCAAACGATGAAGGTGCAATCTGACTTCCCCGGGAAAGATGCGAAAACTCCAGGTCATCGGTTTCTTCAAATACTAGAGCGCGCTCGATTTCATGGGCAAGTTCGCGAACATTGCCGGGCCACGCATGCGCCATCAAGTTCTTACGCCCCGCCGCCGAAATACTTTTACCCGTCAAACGATGCCGCTTGGAAAGGCGCGCAAAAAATACTTCCGCCAATTTCCCAATATCTTCTCCGCGCGCACGCAAGGGCGGAATCGAGACGCGATATAGATCAAGCCGATGATATAAATCCTCGCGAAATTGTCCTCCGGCCACCAGCGCCCGCAGGTCACGGTTGGTCGCCGCAATGATCCGCACGTCAATCGGGATTTCCTTGTTCGCCCCGACCCGTCGAATCTTGCGGTCTTCAATTGCCGTCAGCACCTTCGCCTGCAATGCCGCAGAGAGACTCGGCAACTCATCCAAAAACAACGAGCCGCCGTGCGCCGCTTCGAACAATCCAATTCTGGCTGCGCGCGCGTCCGTAAACGCCCCCCGTTCATGACCGAACAGTTCCGACTCCGCCAATGTCTCCGGGAGCGCCGAACAATTTACTTCCACCAGCATCTGGTTGGCGCGCGGTCCCTGGTTATGAATCCACCGCGCGATCGTGGTTTTGCCGGTCCCCGTCTCTCCTTCAATTAATACCGGGGGCAACGCGTTTTGAAGCCGCCGGTCGGCCGCAATGATCTTCTCCAATTGCGTTTGCAGCGGTCCAAGGGAGGGTCCAAAAACAAAACCCTCCTGTATTTCGTCTTTTTTGCGGTGCTCTTCCACACGCTCGGTTTGTTTCGAGCGCCGCACCCGTCCTATAATTATGGGCAGCTCCGCGAGATCAAAAGGCTTGGTTAAATAATCCAGCGCTCCGTTCTGCATTGCGTCCACTGCACCATCCACCGCCCCCTGCGCAGTCATTATAATGACGCCAGTATTTTGCTGAAATCCTTTGATCTTGAGCAAATCGGTTCCGAGCCCGTCGGGCAGGTTCACATCGATCAACGCGAAATCGAAACCCAGGTCTTCTATCACCTTGCGTGCGCGCTCCACCGAATCCACTCCAGTTACATCGGCCCCAAGTCGTTCTAAAAAACTGACCGCCTGCTTGCGCAAGAGCGGCTCGTCCTCCAGAACAAGAATGCTTAGTCCAGTCAGCGGCGGAGCGTCCATACGCCCGCTACTGTGCTTCAGAAGGTTTGCGGAGAAAAGCCCGATTTAGGATCAACCGGCGCCCATGGTCACTTCATCCAGATTCGTGGCTTTCTGGAGCGCACGATTCGGCCGATGACCGCGACGCTCGGAGCTTTACGTGCAGCCAACATCTTCATCGCTTTTGCCAGGTGCAATACAGGCACACACAATAACAACCCCCCACTCGTTTGAGCGTCGGCAGCCAGCAGCTTCTGTCCCTCCGAAGCAGTTCCGAAATCCGTCAAAGCTTCCGCCGTTGCAAGGTTCTCCTTACTGCCGCCAGGAACACATCCTGCCGCTATCAAATCCCAAACTTCGCGCCCCAACACTGGCAATTGGCTGGCATGCACTTCCGCGCCGACCCCGCTCGCCCGGCACAGCGAGGCAAGGTGTCCGAGCAACCCGTAGCCCGTAATATCCGTGCCCCCACGAACCAATCCAGCCTCCGCCAGTTCGGCACCCACCGTATTCAAAGTGGCCATCGTTTTGACCGCGCGATCCGCAATTCCCGCTCTTGCAATTCCGCGCTTGATTCCCGTGGTCACAATGCCCGTTCCAAGAGGTTTGGTTAAGACAAGCAAATCCCCAGCCCGGGCGTTCCCGTTGGTAATAATATTCTGCAGGGAAACAATCCCCGTCACGGACAGACCATAGATCGGCTCCGGATTGCGAATCGTATGACCTCCCACAAGAGCACATCGCGCCTCCTTCACCTTCGCTGCGCCACCCCGAAGAATTGCATTGATCACTTCCGCCGAGACGACATCGCTGGGAATACCCATCACATTCATCGCAGTAATGGGGCGTCCCCCCATCGCATACACGTCCGACAATGAATTTGCCGCGGCGATTTGACCGTACGTAAAGGGGTCGTCCACGATGGGTGTGAAAAAATCCACCGTTTGCACAAGGGCCCTTTTGCCGTCGATGCGGTAAATGCCGGCGTCGTCAGACGTCGCAGCACCGACGAGCAGATTCGGGTCCTCAAATTGCGGTAACCGGCGCAAAACTTGCGCCAGCGCCTTTTGGCTAAGCTTGGAAGCTCAGCCCGCGCAGGAAGAAAGCGACGTCAACCTAATAGGTGTTTTCGGCATGGCCCTCACCTCCCCTCGCGAATGAAGAGGTGGCGGAGAGGGTTCGAATCGAACAAACCAAACGTGATAAATCACGTCTCAACGGTTTTGAAGACCGCGAGGGCCACCAGGCACCCATCACTCTCCATGAAAAATCGTTTGTAAATTTGCGGCGAAAGAAACCCGCGTTATAGCATCGCTTTAATCGCTTTGAGAATCGCGTCCGGCTCGGGAAATTCTCCCGTGCTGAGCTTTGAATAGATAATTGCGCCATTTACACTTACCTCAAATGCGCCGCGCCCGCCCGGAATGAGTTTCAGCGACGCGATTCGTTGCTTCAACGTCAGAATCTTCTCCGCCAGACCGACGGCTCTTGGTTCGTAGTTTCAAGCTGTGCAATATTCGATCGAAACCTCCGCGCTCATGCGTTCAGCCTACGAATCGGTATTCCCCCAGTCAAGGCGCGCAAAAGAACGCGGCTTCCTTGACATCGTCAATTGCATCCCGAAAACTCTCCGCCTTTATGGCCGAGCAGAAAATCAATGAGCGCATGGAGAAAATCGTTTCTCTTTGCAAACGCCGCGGGTTCATTTTCCAATCATCGGAAATCTACGGCGGCCTCAATGGCTTCTGGGATTACGGTCCGCTCGGCGCAGAACTCAAACGCAACGTGAAGGACTACTGGTGGAAGGCGATGACCCAAAAGCGGGAAGACGTCGTAGGCCTCGAAGCCTCCATCATCATGCATCCAAAAATTTGGGAGGCGAGTGGACATACCACCACTTTTAGCGATCCCATGGTCGATTGTCTTTTGACGAAAAACCGCTTTCGCGCAGATCAGGTTCAGCCCCAAAGCGGTGTCGCCTATTTTTATTCCGGGGCGAAAGACGCGACCGGAAAAGAGCTTTCAGACGCGTTTTCCGTTTTGGTTCAAAAAGGAAAACCGCCGGAAAGTGCGCGCAAAGTCGCCACACAATTTTACGAGCAAAGAGGCATGACCGGGGTGCAACTCTTGGGAGAACGGAGCGAATTAGTCGAGAACTCCACTAAATACAATCCCGAGAATGGCAGTTTGTTGACGGAAGCCCGACCATTCAACTTGATGTTCGAAACTCACACCGGGCCCATTAAAAGCCCGGAAAACATTGCCTATTTACGCCCCGAAACAGCCCAGGCTATTTTCGTTCAGTTCAAGAACGTTCTGGAAACAGCGCGGCAAAAAGTACCCTTCGGTATCTGCCAGATTGGCAAAGCCTTCCGCAACGAAATCAACCCGCGTAATTACATTTTCCGCTCTCGCGAATTCGAGCAGATGGAACTTGAATTCTTCATCAAGCCGGACGAAGTCGCCGCCAAAACCCCTGCCCTGACAGATGTTGCTGAGGGCGAACCGCAACCCAACTGGGGTTGGGAGCAATGGCATAAGTATTGGGTGGAGCAGCGCGTTCGCTGGTACGAAAGCATCGGGCTGGGTCGCGACACGCTGGATTTTTATTGGCAAAAGAAAGAAGAACTGGCGCATTACGCCAAAGCCACGGTTGATATCCTCTTTAAGTTTCCATTCGGAACCGAGGAACTCGAAGGTATCGCCGCGCGCGGAAACTTCGATTTGTCGCAGCACCAAAAGTTTAGCGGCAAATCGATGGAATATTTCGATGAGGAAACACGCGACAAATACGTTCCCCACGTTATCGAACCGAGCGCCGGTGTAGACCGCTTGATCCTTGCTCTCGTTTGCAATGCCTTCAACGAGGAGGAAGTCACTGACGATAAAGGCAACAAGGAGGTTCGCACGGTTTTGAAATTTCACCCGCGGGTCGCGCCCGTGAAGGTTGGAGTCTTCCCTTTATTAAAAAACAAGCCGGAGCTGGTAAAGAAGGCTCAGGAAGTGCGCGATCTTTTGCGTCCGCACATGACTGTGTTTTACGATGAAGCCGGGGCGATTGGACGTCGCTATCGCCGGCAGGATGAAGCGGGCACACCGTTCGGTATTACGATTGATTTCGATACTCTCGGTGAAAAACCGGAATTGCGTGATACAGTGACGCTTCGTGACAGGGACACTATGAAACAGGAGCGCATGGACATTTCCGAGTTGCTCCCGTTTCTGCTGTCCAGAATCCGTTAAGGTAATGGCAGACGCAAAACCAAAACCGCGCGATGCGAAACCGCGTGAAATAAAACCGCGCGCCCCTACGCTCTGGCTGATTATTGTATTCAAGCTGCTGAAGGGCACTTTTTTGCTTTTACTCGCGCTCGGAGTTTATCGGCTCGCCGGTAAGGACCTGGGGGACCAGTTTGAATCTCTCCTCCACTTCTTAAAGTTCGATCCAGAGCGAAAATTCTTCATGGACATGGGGAATTACCTGGAAACCATTAAGCCGGGGAACGTACGCTGGATCGCAACGGGCGCCTTTCTTTACAGCATGTTTTCGCTGGTTGAAGGGGTCGGATTGATCTTCCGAATTAGTTGGGCGGGCTGGCTGGCGTTTGGCGAATCGCTATTTTTCATCCCGATTGAAATCTACGAGTTACTTAGGAAGCCGGGATTGACTCTCTCCGTGATTCTCGTGCTCAATATTTTTATCGCTTTTTATATTTTCAAAAATCGCGAACGACTGTTCAAACATCATTGAACTATGGCCGCGTTATTCTTCGGCACTTTGCTGAGCAAAAAGGCCATCAAGTCCGCAAATTCCGGTTCGCTTAATACATCCGCAAAATTCTCGGGCATCAGTGACGTATCTGACTCGCGTCGTTGCTCGATGTTCTTTTTCTGGATCGATATTTCTTTGCCGGTCGAATCGGCTACCACCACCACTTCGCCCTGTTCTCTCCGAGGGAGACCTGTAACCACATCGCCATCCTTCAACACGAAAAGATGAGTGCGGAATGCACGATCAACATTCCGATTTGGATCCAGCACATCTTCGATCAGGCGTTCGAGACCGCGATTACCAATGCCGTCCAATTGCGGACCCACTACCGCTCCCTTCCCATCAATCTGATGACAGATGGCGCAATTCTTTTCGAACAACGCCTGGCCTCGCGCCGTGTCTGTTTTGGCTTTCCCAAAATTATCCCGGCGCGTTTGCAGCAATTTTTCTGTTTGCTCGCTCGGCTTGGAAAGATTCTGCGTGAGCGCACTTAAGCGTGACTCGACATTCGGTGCCTTCGTCGCAACCAGCTTATCGTGAACGGAACGTTCCTGTAGCAGTCTCGGGGACGCAATATGCGCTTCAATTTGTTTCAACAAGAGGTCACCGCCTTCGGCGGAAGCAGCCAGCGATTGCGCCATCTTCATTTGAACGCGATATGCCATGGAACGAAACGCTTCCTCCAGCAACATCGCGCGCGTGCGGGAAGTCCCAGTCGCAAACGTACGCCGCAAATCATTGATCAACCCGGCGGGCACGTCGCTTTCTCCAAATAACGGAGCCAGCGCCAGCAACTGTTCATCGTTTTGATTCGCAGCGATAGTTGTCGCTAAAGCGGTTGCCGTTGCCCCCTCGACCTTGCCTTTTGCGATCAACTCGCCCATCGGTTCGCTCAGATTCGAGAGTTTTAACGTGCGGGCCAATTCAGCTGCCGCTTCGAGCCGCTCCGACGTTTGGCTGGGACTTGATTTAGGCATCGCAACGACCGTGGGTTCAAATCGACCTACCGCGAGCCACGCGTAAGCTGAGCCCGTATGGCCGTCCGTTATTTCGATGTAACCCGTTTTGCCGTTGTGCGCTGATAAATCCCACTTGATGCGTTGCGCGAGGTCGTTGCGCGGCGGATGCGATTCCATGAGCACCGCGCCACTCGAAGCATCGCGCAAGCGGATGAAGTTCTTGCCGTTCAAAGGTTCGGATGGATCGCCATCGTGCCCAGCGGCAAAAAAGGAAAGTTCGCGCGGAAGGGGGAACGGCTTCGAGCGAATGATCCCCGTTAACTGTTCGCCACCCGGCGGGAGACTTCCCAAAAACCAGGCGTCTTTATTGCCGTCCGCGGACGCGCGCTGTTGCAGGAACCAGGGGCTTTTCGATTTCGCCGCGCCCGGGACTGGCGCGATTTGCCAATCATTCGCGCTTTCTCCGACAGATTTTAAAAGCTGCGTGGTCAATTCTTCGCCCCATTCCTTCAATCCAGCCGCGTTGTTCGCACCGCGTTGCGCCATTCCGTCCTGCACTCCTTTGAAGAGTGATAGTTGAGAATCCAAATCTTTTGCGAAGGCTGCGCGCACAAATTTAGCAAGCTTCGGGGCCGCTTCCGTTGGCGCGTAACGCGCCGCGTGCCGCAGGTACCGGTTCAAGGTCGCGGCGTTTTGTTTGGACGCATCAAGCGTTTCCAAAAGAAAAGCCGCCGCCGCTTCGGAAGGAATAGCCACCGCCACATCCGCAATCGCCCGCGATTGGGATTCCGAAAGATTGCCTAGCTTGCTGAAGTTTTCCGACGGAATCAGTTGATTGCGCAACGCCATGCGCACCACATGCAACAAATGGGTGTCCTCTGCCGGCACCTTCTCGCGCAAGGCGAGTAAAGGTTGGATATTTTCGAATTGCGCATGCTGGCCAAGCGCATCCGCCGCCGCGCGCTTCACGAAGGCATCGCTGTCGCCTAATTCCTTCACTGCCAACAACCGGTCTTCATTGGACCACTTGGGCGTTTCCGAAAGAACTTTTAGCAAATGCGTTCGCACTTCACGCGTGGAATCGTTGCTCGCACGAACCACCAAATCTTGAGGAACGCCGCCGGTCCGGCGAAGGGCCCAAAGTATATTCGCCTTTTGAAGGGGCGTCTCCGCCGAGGCGTAACCCTTTTCCAAATCAGGGCGTGCAGCGTTTCCCAGTCGGTCAACTAGTTCATTTAACGCGATCGATCGCCGTGTCGGGTTGCTATCTCCCATTTCAGCGATCAATTCGCCCGCGTTGGCTTTGGACACATCAAAACGGCGCAATCCTGCTTTGAGCGCTTTGTCTCCTTTATAAACAATCCTCCAAATGCGTCCGCGTTCGCGGTCCCGTCCCGGGTGCGTCAGCGGCACCTCATAATGGCCGATGATGCGATTGTAGAAATCCGCGATGTAAAACGCGCCGTCCGGACCATATTGCAAATCGACCGGCCGAAACCACGGATCATCTGTGCGCACGAAATCCGGTTGTTCAATGGCGATTTTCGTGGACCCGTGTTCCACCAGCTTGTCGTGATTCACGCGGCTCGTCATCACGTTCCCGATGAACATATGGTTCACATATTCGGCAGGCCACGTTTGATCATCGTAGTAAATGATTCCCGCAATAGCGGTGGAACCGTGGCTGTGCTCCATCAGCGTTGGCGCAAACCCCAAGCCATCGTCGGGCTTCCCGAAGCTTGGATAATATCCCCCGCGCAAAAGTTGATATATCGGAGCGCTATGGCAATCCGCTGAGTATAAATTACCGAGCGGATCAAAGCACAAGCCGAACGGATTCACCTGACCCCACGTGAATTGTTCTACCCGGGAGGCATCCGGCTGCACGCGATAGATATTGCCGGAATTCATCTTGATCTCCGAACCATCCTTCGCGCGAACCGTGGTGTTGTTATTGAAACCGTGGGTCATGTAGAGCCACCCGTCGTTCCCGCGGCGAAAAGAAGAGTCCATACCGTGCGTGTCCCGTTCCCAGCCGAGCGGTCCGAATAAAACAGTTCGCTTATCCGCCTTTCCATCACCATCTGTATCTTCGAAATACCAGATGTTCGGGATGCTCCATGCCACCACCCCGTTCTTGTACGGATAAACGCCCGTTGGAATGTTCAAGCCGTCCACGAACGTCGTGACCTTGTCGTACTTACCATCCCCATCCGTATCTTCAAAAACTTTGATTGCATCGCGCGCGGGTTTATCGAGGGGCGCCGCAAAAGGATACTCGCGCGAGTCTGTCACCCACAGCCTGCCCCGCGCGTCGAAAGCCATATTCATCGGCTTGCGGATGTTTGGCTCTGAAGTGACCAGCTCGATTTCAAATCCGGGCGGTAAGTGAAAAGTCTTCTGCTGCTCCGCCGGCGTGAGCGGTTCGGTCGTGCGAACTCCCTCGGCGAAAGGATCCGCCGCAAAAACCAACGGGCCGAAGCTCAAGATAGCAATGCATTTGAAAACGGAACGGTTCATTTCGTGGATTTCTACCAGTTACAGGAGCGCAGGTGAATGCAATTCCAAGCGCTTGCGTTTTTCGCGCGAATCAGCAACAAACGCACATGACCAACAACACCACGGTAAATCCGTATCTCTTCTTCGGCGGACGTTGCGACGAGGCCCTCGAATTTTATCGGACATCTATCGGTGCCACCGTGGAGATGATCATGCGTTACAACGAAAGTCCGGACGCGATGCCACCGGGAATGGTCGCACCGGGCTGGGAAAAGAAGGTCATGCACGCCTCCTTCCGCATTGGCGATTCCTTACTGATGGGCTCCGATGGGTGTGAAGCAGGCTCCAACTTCAACGGCTTTTCCCTCTCCCTTACAGTCGCTACCGAAGCCGAAGCCAAACGCGCATTTGATGCTCTGGCGAACGGGGGAGAAGTCAAAATGCCACTGATGAAAACCTTTTGGTCCCCCTGCTTCGGAATGTTAACGGACCGTTTCGGCATGGGTTGGATGGTCAGTGTTCCTGGCCAAAGCCCGCCGCAAAAGTAACCTCGAGGAATTTCAGTACCACTTGCGCAACCGCACTTCGATTGGATATTGGCTCCCCACCAGCGTCTTTAACGAACCGAGATTGGAATAGGTAGAGTCCTGGTTTTGAAAATGGTAGGGATAAACGATTGCCGGCCGGAAGGCGCGAATGACATCGGAGGCTTCCGCTACTGTCATCGTGTAGGGAACGTTTACACATAGGAATGCCACGTCGATGTTTTGTAACGCACGCGTTTCCGGAATTGCTCCTGTGTCTCCTGACATATAAAGCCGCTTCCCACCGATGGTGACCACGTATCCATTACAGCTCCCCTGCGGAGAGTGGTAGGAATTGTATGCAGGCACGGCCTCAATTTGGATGCCCATCAAGTTGGTGGACGCTCCGTTAATCAGCACAGTGGTCACGGCCTTCATCGCCGTTGTCATCGAATTATACACCGCCTGTGGAGCGACGATGACGCCGGCGGTCGCGCGCACGAGGCCTATTTGTCCAGCATCAAAATGATCCGAGTGGCTGTGGCTAACGAGAATTAGATCTCCCTTGGGCAGTCCTGTAAATGAAGCGGGCGAGGCCGGATCATTATAAATCGTTTTGCCGTTCCAGGTCATCACGAATGAAGCGTGTCGCACCGGATGGATTACGAGGTCTCCGGCGTCGGTTTGAATATGATCTCCGGTGAGAGTTCCGGCAGGAACCTGCTGCGCCCGATAATACCGTAACGGTGCAAATGGAGCGAAGACATCCGTTTGTGTCGTCAATCCTGCGCCAATCGTAAAGAACCCGTTCCAGTTTACGAGATCGGTTGAAGTCTCGACCCGCGCGAGCGTGGCCGTCGGCACTGTAACCTGAAGCCGCAACTCTTTGTTTGTTAAGACTTCCGCTTTAGGAAAAGAAATGTCTGCCGCGTTTAGGGTGGCAACGCAGCCTGCCACCGCGATAAGTGTTCCTAAACCTCTTAAGAAATGGGGCATGACACGAGAATGCACCCACACTTCTGATTTGAAAGTCAAAAATGATCCTACCATCCGTTCACTACATCGATTAGCTGGCGTAACCGACCGTATTGCCGACGATCGAATCCGAAAGCGATTCGCGGCAAATCGACATGATCAAGGTCTTCTCTTTCAACCGTGGTTGCCTCAATGCGATGAATTTTCTCGCCCGTGATGATGTCCGCGAAATCCTCATTCAAACCTTCGATGGCCGAGTCGGTCGCCCCATTTTTCAACCGCATCACCAACAGATCCCGTACGAATCGGGTGGAATGGAAATTACGGTAGAACCGCGTGATCCATTTGACGGCTTGATCGGCGCTGTCCGTGAATTGATACAGGAATAAGTCATCCGGCGAGATAAGTGCGTTGCGCAGCAGGTGTTCTTTTACGGTCTTGTCCCACGCCTTCCAGTACGTTCCTCCAGGCTTGTCGATCAACACCAGGGGCATCAATTGGCTCTTGCCGGTCTGCATCAACGTCAGCGCTTCGTAACCTTCATCCATCGTGCCGAAGCCGCCCGGGAAAAGAACGATCGCATCCGAGTGCCGGATGAAGGTGAGCTTGCGCGTGAAGAAATATTTGAAGGTGATGAGCTTCTTGTCCGCGCTCAAAACCGGGTTGGCCTGCTGTTCCCAAGGCAGCCGAATGTTCACGCCGAAACTCTTTTCCATGCCCGCGCCTTCGTGCCCGGCCTGCATAATCCCGGGACCCGCGCCGGTGATCACCATGTAACCGGCTGCCGCCATTTTGCGGGCGAACTCTACGCATTGCTGATACTCCGTTCGAGTCGGCAAGGTCCGCGCCGAGCCGAAAATGGTCACTTTGCGCGCGTTGGCATAGGGGGCAAATATTTTGAACGCGTAGCGCAATTCCCGCAACGCTGTGGAGATGACCTTTACGTCCCCCCGATCCTCCACGTCATGTAGCAACTTGAGCGCGTTAACAATGACGTCCTCGACGAGGTCCGCATTTTTACCGCCTCCCTTTGTTGCAATTAATTCCTGGATGCGGCGTTTCAATTCCGGGTCCAGCGGCGGCTTTTCGATCACACCCCCAATATGCGAAAGCATTTTCCGCTTTGCAAAGGAGGATTCGGCGACAATTCCGGAAGGCAGGATGGAACGGCCAAAACGTCGCTACCATAGAATCTTTTTTTTGATTTGTCGCGATTCGTGGGCGTTTTTGAATATTTTTGGGAGACGGACGGAAAACATCTCCCAAAAGGGGCGTTTTATCTCCCAAATCGCGATTTTGTCTCCGAAATTTGGGAGATTTTTTGGAGATATCTCCCGAATTTGGGAGACGGCGTCTCCGAAACGCAGGTTTTGTCTCCCATCCTCCTTCGCCGAGGCTATGGAGGACAGGCAGGATGCATTCCGGTTCGAACCCCCGAAAAAATAAGCGGAAATAAACGGAAATAAGCGGGACGAGGCGGGATTAAGCGGGATTAAGCGGGATCCACATCCCGCAGTCGCGGGACCAGCCTCGGAGGCCGGGTGTTCGCCCCAAAAGAAAAGCGTGTGGAACGTACGGTTCTTTCCCGGATGCAGGGAGGTGTTCCACGTCGAACTGCGAACGGAAGGGGGTGACTTTCCTCTTCCGGTCGAAGTACGTGATGCTGCCTCGTGGTGCTAGGAACCACGGACAGTTTTAAGATGTCAAAGAACCGGGCCGGCGCGGGTGAGGCGCAGCACATCGGCTATGGCCGATTGGTATTATTTACCAGATTAACCACAGGCTTGTCAAGCTTTGCGGGACTTTTGGCGACGGACTTTGTTGCTCGCTCAGTTTGCGTTCCCAACGCCGCCACGAGTCAGATGCCCATAAGAGACGAACGCTTGCGCGATCCGTGGTCAGCCCCATGAGGGGATCGTTTCACGCTCGCGTCGCGCCCGGCGCTCAAAAGGCCAGGCAAACCCGGAGGATTCAGTTTAGTATCGAAAGTCGAACGGGTTCGGGAAAGCGTTCCGAAAATGGACAAAAAGGAAACGAAGAGCGAAGAAATCCGGATGGGTGCGAAATGGGTTTAAAGGGATGGAGACGCGGGATTTGCGGTCGGGCTTAAAAAGGGATCTCACGCCGCACGCGCCCGATGGAGAAAACGGAAAATACCGCATCACAATTGTCCGACCGCTTTTTTTCCGACCCCTTTTTGCCCGATGAAGTGTGCGTAAGCGAATTAAACAAATTCGTAATCTTCGCCACCAGGGCGATAGATTCGAAGCATTCGTCAAGGCAAGGGTCACGGTGGATTGACTGTCGCAGCGCCTCGCACTTATAACCTGGAAACCACATAACTGGAGCGGTTGCATCCCTGACTGAAAGCAAACCAGGCGTGCTGAGATGAAACAAACTCGCTAAACCAAGTTCGTGGTTGACCAGGACAGCCCTCCGAGGCGTGCATGGTGTTGGGATGTTTAGTTTGATGTAGGTGAGCTTTGCACTCTCACGGGAGTTGCGTTCGTAGCCGAGCAGCCGCGCCAGCGTTAATCTTCATGGCACCCCGCGTGCTATGGTTGGCTTGTACGGTTCAAATTTGATACGACCCGACATTCGTGAGGGCATTGAGCTGAACGCACTCTGCCTACAAATCAAAGGCTCTCTTAATACGAGCGACAAGGGGGTCCGCCAAGTCTGACGATAAACCTAATGGCTGATCGAAGGGCTTCTCGATTAATGGATGTCGAACTTCTGGAATAGGCAAATTTAATCTCCGCCGAATAGAGAATACAGCCAGAATCTCGGCTGCAACTAGGTCGAATGGCTGATTTCGAAATTCTCTTCCTTGATCTGAATTATCCGCTATGCATTGACAATGAAATTCACAGGCATTCCAAATGGCATCGTTAAGCAAATGTGGGGAGGTCCATCCATCAATGATTCCCTGAAAAACTCCCAACTTTTTTACCTCAGTAGTTGAAGATTTGGAATAGTCACTATTTGTTAATATCAAAAGATTATAAACAAACGGTTCGATCACATTATAGTTCCAATAACTTGGATCGATCACATCGCGGTCGAGCAGCATCACTCGTAACGCACCACCGAGCGCGGCAATCTCAGAAATGTCATTGATAAGCAGTGCATATGCCAAACAAAAAGCGAGAGGCCTTGCTTCAAGTTCTAAATCCTGGCGAGATCGGAATTGACCAAGCACCCGCTCCCTTTCAAAATCTCCAAGCCCGACGCGAAGCGCCAGCGTGCGATACATCCAAGCCCGATGAATTTCTTCCCATCCTGTCAAATTCCCGTCAATCAACGCCAATTCTCCTGCGCATCCGTGCCAAGTTGCCAACCGGCCTAGTCCAGTTGCCACGTGGCGACGTCCAGCAGGACTTTCATCGAGTAAATCACGTTCGATTTGGTCACTTTCTTGCGCCCTCATTGAGGCGATATCCTCCCGAAGGAACCATTTACGATTAAATTGCCTTTGCTTATCAAGAATCGATTGGGCGTTTTTACTTTGGTCGGTCCGCACGTTCAATGCACTTCTATCTGGGAACCGGGTTTAAAAACTGTGCTGCTTTAAGCGCGTCAGATATCGATGACACTTTGTTGCTGACCAATCTCGTTATAGACGACCGCGTTGGTTTTTCCGTGCGCCGCCCATCCGGCAAGGTCAAGGTCACATTGTGATCACCGCCCGTGCGCACACTGATGAGCGGCGTGCTGATATCGGCGTCGCTTGATCCCAGGTTCATTTGCGCCGGTGTATCCTCGCGGTCCTCGTGCAGGGCGGCATCCAGATCGTTGTCAACGCAATGAGGTTAAAAAGTCAAATGCTTCCCTTGAGGCCCCTGAAATTTTTATTGGGCCGATGCTCGTTTCGCCCGATTTCAGCAACTCCAAACATTGGGCCGGATTTGAGTAACGCTCGAACCAACTCAGCCCCGCGTTCACACTCGCGATCAGGTTTTGCCGATATTTCCTTAAAGAACGTGCTTCGAATAACCCAATCGTTGATGGGAAATTATAGTGACTTTGCCCATTAAGAGCACTTGCCGTCGTCCCATCAAATAGTCCCTCAATGTCGTTAGGGTATCGAAGTCGAACGCGGAAGTGAACCTCTGAATATTGAATCGTTTCGCAACTGTCTTCGCGCGGGCGAGCAAACTCCACGAGTTCCCATTTCCAGGAGTACTCTCACACCCATCGTTTCCATTCAAAATCGGAGTTACGCCTGCTCGCCACCCCTTTGACGAACCCGATCTCGCGAAGTAAAACCTCCAACTGTTCTTCGACTTCATCAAGGCACCTAACAATTCGCTCCGAACCCATAATAAAAGTTAGAAGAATGAAATAACGGAGCCGCCAGCATCGTTAATCTTTTCGGGAGAGCCGTTTCGTGGACTTCCGAAGCTGGGCTGCAGTTTTGGCTCCAGCTGCAATTAAAATCTCCTCCACCTCTTTGTGCTCGTCCCGCCTTGACAGGTCGAGGGCCGTGAGACCCTCATCATTTTCCACGACATTAAGATTTGCGCCCTCGTTAACCAAGCGAGTGACGAGGCCGGGAAGATTGCGTACAACTGCCCACATCAATGCCGTAAATCCGTCATCATCCACAGCGTTAATTTCCGCTCCGCGTTCCAGCAGCAGGTCAATCGTTGCGGAAGATTTGTTGTGGATTGCGAAAAACAAAGGCGGCGTGCCGGTTTTGTCTTTCGCATTCACATCGGCACCCGATTTAATCAG
>JADMIO011347063.1_pt1 | contig 17061 bp, 15 predicted proteins | sample 8958161 | NCBI WGS metagenome assembly JADMIO01 (sample SAMN16585339, study PRJNA669376) | soil metagenome | isolation source: Crop rotation soil | place: USA: Cullars Rotation, Alabama | collected 2011
GCTCGCGGAGGCGGCGCGGTCGGCGCGCGCGCAGCTTGCGAGCGCGCAAGCGGCGGCCGATGTCGCGAAGCGGAATGTCGATCGTTTGCAGGCGCTGCATCAGGCCGGCGCGATTGCCGATCGCGACCTTGAACTCGCGCGCAATCAGTCGGTCGCGGCCGAGGCCATGGTGGCCGACGCGCAGAGTCGCGTGACCAGCGCGACTCGCCAACTCGCCAACGCCATCGTGCGTGCGCCGTTTGCGGGCGTGATCAGCGAACGGCCGGCGAACACTGGTGACGTCGTGCAGATGGGCAGCCCCATCGCAACACTCGTCGATCCGGCAAGCCTGCAACTCGAAGCCTCGGTGCCAGCGGACCAGATGAGCTCCATTCGTCGCGGCGCGAAGGTGGAGTTTTCGGTCACCGGCATGCCGGGCCGCACGTTCACGGGCACGATCGCGCGGATCAATCCAGCGGTCGATCCGGCAACGCGGCAGGTCAGGCTGTACGTGTCGGTGGCCAACGCGGGGAGCGCCATCGCAACGGGCTCGTTTGCCGAAGGCCGCGTCGCCAGCGCGAGCAAGCGGACACTCTCGATCCCGATTGCAGCGCTCGACACGCGAGCGGCGACGACATCGGTCAAGCGTGTGCGCGGCGGTGTGGTGGAGTCGGTGCCCGTCACGCTCGGGCTCCGCGACGATGTGGCCGAGCGGGTGGAAGTGCTCAGCGGATTGCAGCGGGGCGACACGCTGCTGGTAGGCGGCGTGCTGACAACGCCGGCGGGAACGAAGCTCAACATCACCAACGCCAACCGCTGAGAGAGCGAGCGCCGCGCCATGTGGATTTCCGATTTCGCAATCCGGCGGCCGATCATCACGATTACGGTGATGATCGCGATCGTCGCGTTTGGCTGGGCGGCGCTCAAGAGCCTGCAGGTCGACGAATTTCCCGACCTCGACCAGCCGGTCGTGATGGTGCAGATCCCGTATCCGGGGGCATCACCCGACGTGGTGGAGCGAGAAGTCATCGATCCCATCGAGGAACAGATCTTCGCGCTGTCGGGCATTGACCGTCGCAACACGATGGCCAACGCGGTCGACGGGTTTGCGCAGTTCATGATCACGTTCGACTACCGCAAGCCGGTCGCCGAGGCTTCGCAGGACGTGCGTGACGCGATCTCGCAGATTCGCGGCGACCTCCCGCAGGAAATGGAAGAGCCGATCATCACGCGCTTCGACTGGGGCGCGCAACCCATACTTTCGCTCACGCTGTCGTCGGACAAGCTCGATGCGAAGACGCTCACATCGATCGCGGACCCGGGTGTAGTCGGCGCGTTCCGCGCGGTGGCAGGCGTGGCCCAAGCGACCGTGCTGGGCGGCAACTATCCCGAGATGACGGTGCAGTTGCGGCCCGATGCGATGCAGGCCGCAGGTGTGGGCATTGACGACGTCGTGCGCGCGGTTGGCACGCAGAACCTCGCCGCGCCGGTGGGCCGTCTCAACGGCGAACAGGAGGAGCGGGCGATCCGGCTGCAGGGCAAGCTGCTCGATGCGGCCGCCTTCCGGCAGCTGGTGGTCGCCCAGCGCGGCGGCACCATCATCCGGCTCGGTGATGTCGCCGACGTGAACGAAGGCACCGAGGAACAGCGAACGGCCGCCACGTACAACGGGCGCGCGGCCGTAGGCATCGACGTCAAGAAAGCGAAGGGTGCATCGACCGCGGCAGTGGTCGACGCGCTCAAGGCGCAGATTGCGTCGCTGCAGAAGACATTGCCCGAAGGCGCAAAACTCGAGATCGTCCGCGACGCCGGCGAACGCGTGAAAGCGTCAGTCGATCACGGCAAGTCGACGCTCATCATCGGTGCCATGCTGACGGTGATCGTGGTGTTCCTCTTCCTCAACTCGTGGCGGTCCACCGTCATCACCGGCCTGGCACTTCCGGTGTCGGTGCTCGCGGGGTTCGTTGGCGTGTGGGCGTTTGGCTTCACGCTCAACATGATGTCGCTGCTGGGACTTTCGCTGGCGATCGGCGTCCTCATTGACGATGCGATCGTGGTGCGCGAAAACATTGTCCGTCACGTGCGCCTCGGAAAGGATCACGTCACGGCGGCGCGCGAGGGCACCGCGGAGATTGGCCTGGCCGTGGCGGCCACCACGTTCTCCATCATCGCGGTGTTCGTGCCAATTGCGGTGATGACCGGGCAGTCGGGCCAGTGGCTCAAGCCGTTTGCGCTGTCGATTGCGGGTGCGGTGCTCGCTTCGTTGTTCGTGTCGTTCTCGCTCGACCCGATGCTGTCGGCATACTGGCCCGACCCGGTCAAGCCGGAATCGGAGAAGGGGTGGATCACTCGCGCGCTCGACCGGTTTGACCGCGCGTTCCACCGCTTCACCGAGCGGTATGCGCGCATCATCGGCTGGGCGCTGGATCATCGCTGGTCCATGGTCCTGCTCACGATTTTCTCGTTCGGCATTGCGATGTGGCTGATGAACACCGCGCTCGGCAAGGGCTTCGTGCCGATCTCGGACCGCTCCGAGCTGGAGATGATTGTCGAAGCGCCGCCGACGTCCAACCTGGCCTACACGCTCGAACGCACGGAGGCGGTTGCAGCCATTGCGCGCCGGCATCCCGAGGTGATGTACTCGTACGTCACCGTCGGCACCGCGCTCCCGGGACGCACGCCGGGCGTGGACCAGGCGTACATCTATTTCAAGCTCACGCCCAAGAGCCAGCGCACGTTGAGCGAAGTGCAGCTCGGTGCCGTCATCCGCCGCGAGATCCGGGCCGTGACGGGCGTGAACACGTCGGTGTTCACCGGCGGGTTTGGTGGCGCATTCAAGGAATTCCAGCTGCAGTTCCAGGGAACCGACGCCACCATCCTGTCGCGGCTCGCGCAGCAGGTGCTCGACTCGGCCCGCACAGTGCCCGGCGCGGTCGACGTTGGCCTGTCGGCGCGCGGCCCGCGACAGGAACTGACGGTGCAGATCGATCGCGGACTTGCGGGCGCCATGGGATTGTCGGTGGGCCAGATCGGCCAGGCGATGCGCGCGGCGTTTGCGGGGATCAAGGCCGGCGACTGGACCGATCCCACCGGCAAGACGCGCGACGTGCGCATCCGTCTTGCACCCGAATCACGGCAGCGCGCTGTTGACCTTGAGCGTTTGCCGCTCACGGTGATCGGCAACGATGGGCGTTCGCACATCGTCCCGCTGGGACAGGTCGCGCGCGTCACGATGGAGGAGGCGCCGGCGCAAATCGATCATCTCGACCGGCAGCGGGTGGTCACGCTCGAGGCCAACACCGAGGGAGTGCCACTGGACGCCGTGACGACGGGCATCATGGCGAAGGTCGGCAAGATCAACTTCCCGCCGGGCTACGGCGTTGCGCAGGGCGGCTGGAACCAGCAACAGGCCGAGACGTTCCAGAGCATCTTCATCGCGCTGGGAATCGCCATCCTGCTGATGTACCTGATCCTCGTGGTTCAGTTCGGTTCGTTCCTCGATCCGCTCGCGATCCTCGTGTCGCTACCACTGTCGCTCATCGGCGTGGTGGGCGCGCTGCTCATCACGCACGACACGCTCAACATCATGTCGCTGATGGGTGTCATGCTGCTGATGGGGATCGTGGTGAAGAACTCGATTCTCTTCATTGATTTTGCGAAGTGGGCCCGCGAGAAGGACGGCATGTCACTGCGCGACGCGCTCATTGAGGCGGGACGCATTCGCTTGCGCCCCATCCTGATGACGACGTTCGCGCTCATCGCCGGCATGCTTCCCGTGGCTGTTGGCGCCGGCGAAGGCGCCGACTTCAACGCACCGCTGGGCCGGGCGATCATCGGCGGCGTGATCGCGTCGACGATCCTGACGCTGCTCGTGATTCCAACGTTCTACGAAATCGTGGACTGGATCCGGGAATGGACGTTGCGGGCGTATCGGCGGGTGACGCGGCGTCGGGCGGCAATAGCCGGCGAGCGGTTGGCCGCGCGTGGTGAGCGGTGATGCGCTAATGCGTGGGACGGGAGCGCCCCGCCGGGCGCTCCCGTGCCACGCTTCTGGCCTACCGCCTATGTCGTCATCGCTCCGAGTACCACTCCCATCACCGTGCACTGCACCGTGTGGTAGCCGGCGTTGATCATCCACAGCTTGAGGCTCTTCTGCTCGAACGCGTAGCTCGTCGCGAAGGCCATCGCGATCCAGCAAACGCCAACCGCGAAGCCGCGCTTGCCGCCGCTCATGACACGCCACACGATGCCCGCCCCGCCCTGCGCCAGGTCGTGGCCGGGGATGATCAGCAGCACCGCCATCGCAAATGACATCAGCACCGCGCACACCAGCGCGGTACCGTACATGCGCGCCGGTGAGAACTTCCGCCGCACGTCTTCCATGCTGAAGCGGTTCTCGCGCATCCACGCCTTGGCGAACAGCAGCGGCGAGTACCACACGCCGCCCACGGCAAATCCCAGGACCGCGGCAACGATCACGGCGAGGTAGTTCACTTCTGGCATGGACGAACTCCGGTGGCAGTGGACGGCGCGGTGCAGGGCTTGGCGGGCACCTTGAGAGCATGTGAGCCGAGGCCGGGTTGCAGCATCAGGCGCTCGATGTCGGCGATCTCGATGGGCACGAAGCCGGAGAGATTCTCGTAACCGGTTTCGGTGATGAGGATCATGTCCTCCAGCCGGACCGAGAGTTCGCCGCCAGGAATTGTCATCTGCGGCTCGATGGTAAAGATGTAGCCGGGTTCCAGAGTGGGCGTGATGTTGCGCACGTCGTGGACTTCCATCCCGACGCTGTGGCCCAGCGTGCCGCCACCACCACCGCGCCCGCCTCCGCGGCCGTCGGCTCCGGCCGGCGACGGGGTGACGGGCTTCCACTGTTCGATGAATTGCGTTGCCGTGGACTTGATCTTGTCGTCGGTGAAGTGATACGCGGCAATGATCTTCTGCATCTTTGCGTACGCCGAGTCCTTGATTTCGCGCGCCGTCACATGGGGCCGGATCGATGTCATGAGCGCCTGGTAGATGCGCAGGTAGATGGTGTAGAACTCGCGCTGCCGCGGCGTGAACTTGCCGTTGGCGGGAAACACGCGCGTCACGTCGGTGGTGTAATTGTGGAGGTCGGGAGCCCAGTCAAACTGCACCAGGTCGCCACTCTTGAGCACGTCACCGTCGCGATAGTAGTGCGTGAACTGGGTGTTGGTGCCGGTGGCAATCAGCGGAAAGTACGATTCGCCCAGCGCGCCGCCGCGCTTGTAGACATACTCCGCGGCCGCTTCCAGCTCGTACTCGCGCATCCCGGGCTCGGCGTCGCGCATGGCTTCCATGATGCCGAGGCCGGCGAGCCGGGTGGCTTCGCGGATGAGCGCAATCTCGCGCGGCGTCTTGAAGGCGCGCAGCGAGTCGAGCAGGGGATCGAGATTCCTTACCTCGGACTTGTTCGCGATGGACTTCACCTTGTTGAGGAACAATTCCTCGCGCGAGGTGCGGCCGTCCCAGGGGTCGTTCTTGGACCGTGTGACGTAGCTCGCGACGTCCCCACTCGATTCACTGCCCATCGTTTCGGGACGGAAGGGCGTGTAGATGGTTCGCCCGTCGGTCGCGAGCGCCTGCAACGCAAGGGCGAACGAATCCCGCGGCAGGACGCGATCGATGCCGGTGGCGCGCGCCGCGGAATCGCCGGCGACAAGGTACGGCCCGTACATGCGCGTGCGCGCGGGCCCGGGATTGAGGAACAGCGTGGTGCGCTTGCTCCGCCCATCGACAATCAGCATCGCACGGGGCTCGATCACGCCGGTGAGATAGAAGAACTGGTTGCTCTGGCGGATGGGATATTCGCCGCGCGGCTCGGTAGTCCCCTGCATCACCACGACGGCGTCGCCGATGTGCTCCATCACCTTCGCGCGGTGCGCGGCGAATTCCTCAGGCGGGAATGCGGTGGTGAAGCCGCCCTGCGCGGACGCGCGCGGGGGCGCCGTCGTGACCGCGAGGAGGAGCAGCAGGCTGGCGGGCCGACAACGCATGGTGCCTTCCAATGTGGAGGTGTGCGGTGCTACGACCTTCGCTTCCGCCGACGAAGCCCGCCGGGGATCGGCGTGTCGTCGAGCGAGATTGGCCGGGTCACCGATACCGGTGCCCACGGCTTGCGCATGGGCAGCCAGCAGCGGACGGAGCGATGGTACGCTTCGAACTCGCGTCCGAAATATCGCTGCAGGTTCGCGTCCTCCACGGGCCGGACGATCACGTGCCACAGGATCGCTCCGAACGCCAGGTACGCAAAGACCAGCAGCGCGCCGGTGTACAGGCCCACCCCAATCCCGATCCAGAGTGTGCTTGTAACGAGCGGGTTGCGCAACCAGGCGTAGGGTCCGGTGATCACCAGGCGGCGGGGCCGGTCAAAGGGCCACAGGGTGGCCCCTCCTGAAATCGCGAGTGTCGAGCCGGCCCAGAATCCGGCAATGACGCCCAATACCGCGATCGTCATCCCGATGACCGGTTGCCGCGGGATGAACAATCCGCTGGCCTCGACGTGGTACTGCCACCGCACCAGCAGCAGCGGCAACCCACCATCGACCACCGCCCACGTGACGGCCGTCACGAGGAGCATGCGGGTGAAGTCCCAGAGGCGCCGGCTGGTCACGCGTGCGTCATGAGTCGTCGGGGTCAGGGGTCAGGGGTCAGGGGTCAGGGGTCAGGGGTCAGGGGTCAGGGGTCAGGCGTCAGGCGTCAGGGGTCAGGCGTCAGGTACTGGGATCGTGAGACGTGAGACGGAACTAGTGCCGTCCTTCCGACGCTCGTCGCGCCGTCTTCCGTTGCTCGCCTTACGTCCTGTGACTCACGTCAATACCGAGCCAGGTCCGTACCTACAATCACCGTGCCACGAAATCCACCTTGCCGAATGCCCGCAATCAGGTCTGCATCCGTGGCGCCCATGCGAATGGTGTGGGTCAGAACCAACACCCGGGGTTGCGCGGACGCAGCAAGTTGGCCGACCTCGACGTCGGACGCATGGAATGCCTGCATGTACCTGGGCCAGTCCTCACCACCCGGGCGCGGCTCCGGCTTCAGGTGATCGGCTGAATACACCTCGTGCACCAGGACATCGACGTTGCGCGCCGCAGCCTGAATCGACGGCGTCGAGCGCGTGTCACCGGAGATTACGAACGAGCGCGACGGCGTGTCAATCCGGTAGCCAAAGGCATCCTTCCAGTCGCCGTGGTTCACCGGGATGGCGGTGATGCGCACGCCGGCGCTGTCGTACACCACACCCGGGCGAATCTCGGCCGTCGTGACACCGTAGCCTTCGCGCGGTTCATGCTCGAGGCCGGTGATCCTGATTTCAATGTCCTCATGCCACGCCGCCAGAATGTGGTCGACCATGGCGCGCAGCCCCGACGGGCCATACAGATGCATCGGCGCCCGCCGGCCCATGACCCACGACGTGAGAATAAGGTCGGGCAGCCCCAGCGTGTGATCGCTGTGCAGGTGGGTGATGAATGCCGCGGTGACGCCGTTAATCGGGAGCTGTGCCGCCGCGAGCTGACGTTCAATACCGGTTCCGGCGTCGAAGAGAAAGACTCGCTCGCCTACAACGACAGCAGTCGCCGGTCCCGAGGCGTCGGGATTGGGGCGGGGGAAGCCGGTACCGAGGAGGACGAGGAAGGTTGAATCGGCGCGTGCCGGAAGAGGCGCCGCCCTGTTCTCGCGCACGCCAATCGTGTGGCCCCATCCCAGGCACGCGGCGAGCACACACATTGCGCCGAGGTTGCCTGTCACGCGCTTCCGCGCCAGGTCATGATCGCCATCGCGCTCGTCAATGATGATTCCCATCGTGAGTTGTGATCGTAGTCCACAGCTCTCGCCATTTGGCTGCCGCCGCCGCCATCGCCATGCTCGATGGCCCGTCGCGCAGCAATTCGCGCACGGCCTGCGCGGCAGAGTCAAACCTTGCGCGCGTCGCGACTCGTGTCGCCGAGTCGGGATGATCGCGCGCGGCGAGCACCGCAGTGAAATACTCGGCGCCACCGGCCGCAAGCGCAACGGCACGCGCGGTGTTGTCGTCTGGCGTCGTGGCGGGTGCGGGCCAGCCGAGGCGGATCCACGGCAGCGCCCAGTTGTCGGTGGCGAATGTCCCCGCGGGATTGTCGAGCCACGCCCACACGTGCAGCACCGCGATACGCGGGCCGTTGGTGTCGTTCTCCGCCATGTGCGCGTGATCGAGGATGAACGCTTCCTGGTCGACCGACCCGGAATGAAAATGCCACGCCGCGCTGTCGACCGGAAACTTCCGCGGGAAGGGGTTGGCACTGTCAACGAGCACGGCGAACGCCGCGCCGGCCAGTACCGGCTTCCCGTCGATGTTGATGTACTCCAGGACCGCGGGATGCGATGGTGACACCGTGCCCGCGAGCAGCACCCGCACGTTGATCCAGTGCTCACCCATGCTCGGGAAGTCGGGTCCCAGCAGCCGGTAACCATCCGCAATGGCAAGCGATTGATCGCGATAGCGCGCGGTGTTGTTGCGCACGATGGTGAGGAAGGAGTCGCGCGGAGTTTGAGCGTTGACGGCAGTTGCTAGCCCCGGTATCAGCCCTAGCCCTAGCCCTAGCCCTAGCCCTAGCCTTAGCCCTAGCCCTAGTGCTAGCCCTCGCCCTGGACACAGCCGTCGCCACGTCCGCTGCGTGCGCGCGGTCATTGCGTGACCACCGGGATCGATGGCTGGCCGTACGCCTCAAGCAGCCGGCGTTCAAGCGCGGGTGTGAGTCCCGACGGATAGCGGCTTACGCGCGCCATCTGTGCGCCAAAGCGGGGACCACCGTAGGGTGACTCGACGCGCCGTACACTGTCGCTGACAACGCGATACAACTGGCCCGCACTTGCCATCACGACTGTTGACTTCTCGATGGCGATCAGCTCACCGGCGATCGTGCGAGTTCGCATGTGCAGCACGATGGTTGCGCCGCCAGGCTGGTTGGCCGGGCCAAACTGTTTTGCCGTCGTACCAACCGTGCAGCCGTACACCACGGCAGCCGCCGCAACGGCAATGACGATGGGTCGCATGGATCACCTCACCGGGACGCGAGTGCGGGCGAACTTCACCTCGAGCGAGTCCTGCTCCTTCCGCCAGCGCGACACCGCGGTGGCAATGGCCTTCGGACCTGCCTTGAACGGCAGCGTGTCCCGTGGCGCCGGGAGCCATCCCTGTCGAATCCATTCGATGTAGTAGCCCTGCGACGCAAGAAAGAACGTGCGGGTCTCTCCGGCTTTCGGCGCATCTGGGCGCCAGATCGCCGTGAAGCGCTGCCCGGCACTGGTCTCCAGGTAGCGCGCATCGGGTGCGAGCAGGCTCGCGCGCGCAGCCGTGTCGGGGCCTTCATCGGCACCGAGCACCTGCGCCACTGAATAGCGCTTCATGTCGACGTGGCGTGCTGCGCCGATCGCGAGCCGGTCGATGCGCCAGTCGTCGGCGACAAAAACCAGGCGCACGTGGATCACCGAGTCGCGGGTGGCGGGCAGCATCACAGCGAGATCCTTCCACGCCACCGGCCCGGTATCGCGAAGATGGGCGATCTCGTCGGCCGAGTCGCCGCGCATCACCAGTACGCGCATGCCCATGGTGTTGCCGTACCACTGGCCGAGCGCGAGTGCGGGACCGACCTTGTCGACGGTGTGGCTCATCCAGTTGAGCGCGCGCGCCCCATGATCGCCCAGCACGGTTTCGTATAGCAGCACGGTGTTGAGGAGCGAATTGCGCATGCGCAGCACGAGGGCGGCACTGTCGGCGCCCCTGGGAACCGGCAGCGCGATGTCGATTGTGTCCTCGATGTCGGATTCATGCGCGCGCGCGAGCACGGCAGCATCAGTGCGCGTGGTCTTGCCGTCGGCAAGGGCGAGCGCAAGTCGGATATCGTTTCCGGCGCGATCGGTGGCAGTCGTCACGCGCTGGAGATGGGAGAGCGCGACGGCACGGCCTTCGGCGTCGGGGGCGAGGAATTCGTCGGTGCGATGTCGTGCCTCGAGCAATTCCAGGTGATTCAGGTAGTGCGTCTCGTAGGCTTCGTTGCGAACCTCGAGGCGCACGCTGCCGTCGGGCCACGGTCGCGCGCGCAGACGGTCGACGTCTCGCGCCTCGAACAGTGGTGCAATGCTGTATGAGAACCCCTCGGCCTCCAGCACGAACTCGCCCGCACTGTCGGAGTAGAAGGTGGGGCACGACCCGAAGCACTTGGGATCGGCGGCGCACGCAATCGCAACCCCCGCAATAATCCCCCCGCCGGTGGCCAGTGTGCTCACCAGGAATGTCTGGGCGCCGTTGACGGTGGTGCGATAAGTCTCCATGCCCAGGATGCTGTCGAGCGAAATGGTGCTGACCTGGCCCCTGGGCTCGAGCTTGACATCGTAGCGCACGCCGAAGCCGGTCACCATGCGGCGCGCAACGGTGACGCCGTTGGGATAGCGGATCGTACTGCCGTCGATGAGGTGGGCCTTGACGACGGACTTCACCGTCACCGAGTCGCGGATCGTCGCGCTGGTTGATACTGGATCGACGCTCGTCGTGCGGACGACAAAACATCCCGCAGCGAGCGCGGCAATCAGCGCGACGGCTGCGAGCGCTACCAGTGGCGCTGCCCTGCTTGCGGTTGACATGGGAACCTCGGCTGGAGGAGGTGTCGCAGCGAGGGTCGCCGCGGCCACGACGCTACAGCCTGTCCCTTGTCCGTCAAGTGGGAATCAAGAATTGCAATCGCAGCTCACGCCGGGACCTCCGGTACGCCGGTGTCCGCCATGCCGCCCTTGATGGCAGCCCGCGCCTTCGCGGCCAGGTTGGCGTACCGGCTGCGGAACTTCGCGAGCTCTGCGTCCTCCAGTTCTTCCAGGTCCAGCAGCGCGTTGTGCGCACCGTTCACACACCGGATCAGTTCGTCGAGCTTGATCTGCATGGCCTCGGAGTCGCGGTTTTGGGTGTTCTGGATGAGGAACACCATGAGGAAGGTGATAATGGTGGTGCCGGTGTTGATCGCCAGCTGCCAGGTGTCGCTGTAATGAAAGAGTGGTCCGGTTGCGGCCCATACGAGGATGATGCCGAGTGCGAACATGAACGTGAACGGACGGCCGGTCGCGCGGGCGGTGATCTTCGCGAACCCGGAAAAAGCCGAGCGGCCATTGCGGGACATACGGTGCTCCGGAGGGAGTGATCCTATTCGAGGTGACGCGAGATCCACGCGCGCGTGTAATACACGGCGACTGCCGTTGCGGCGATGCTGAGGAGAAACGCGGTCATCGTGCCAACCTGTGCGCCGACGACCCAGCCAATTGCGCCGGCAACGGATGCGGTGATGAGCATGAGGATGGCCTTCATGCGGACACGTTGTGGGCGACTGCGAATGCACACTGGTGCCGCACCGGGCACCGGTCACAAGCTGGACTGGTGCGGGTACACGTTTCCTGTCCATGACGACGGAGCAGCAGGTGAGCCGCGGTGAGTGCACGCGCGTCGCGCGACAGTTCGCGAGCAGTGACCAACTGCGATGCCTTGTACGTCGCGCCGTAGCTCTTGTGCTCAACGCATGTGCCAAGGCGCGTCAGGACGCGCAAGCCATTTGATTCGGGGGCAAGCGTGCGCACCAATCCCGCGAACAGCATGATGCGATCGGCACCGGGCTCGCCGATGCCCGGGAACTTGCGGAGCGTACGATGCGCGCGATCGGGCGTCTTCCGGATGAACGCATCCACGTCACCCTCGCATTCCGCGATCGCCAGCCTGGCGGCTTCGCGCAACTTTGCGGCAAACTTGTCGGCAAGCACGCCGTGTGCGGTCACGACGCGCAACCTGGCGAGCGGTGCCGACAGGATCTGCTCCGGCTTGAGTCCCACGGTTTGCTTCAGGAGCGCGAACGCCGCCGCGCGCTTGTCGTCATTTGCGAGATAGCAGACGTTGTCCCAGAGGATGAGATGCCAGGCATCGCGCAGCGGTGCCGGCGGCTTGCCGTAATGACGCGCAAGTCGATCGACAACAGCGCGGAGCGAACCACCAGCTGTTTGCACCGCGCGTAACTCTGGGTTCTGGCTCGAGGCTCGAGCCTCAGGCCTCGAGCCTCGCGTCTTCACAACTCCCGCACCCAGATATTCCGGTACTTCACCTTCACTCCGTGATCCTGCAGCACGAGCGGAAGCCGGTCGGCATGCGCGACATAGGGCGCGCGCTCCTGGTTGTGCGTGGGGCCGAGCAGTCGCTGGTTGTCCTGCACGAGCACGCCGTTGTGGAACACCGTCATGCGGGCAGAGTCGGTAACCTGGCCCTGCGCGTTGAAGTGGGGGCGATGAAAGATGATGTCGTACGACTGCCACGTGCCCGGTCCGCGGCTCGCGTTCACGAGCGGCGGAAACTCGCCGTAGATCGCCGCCGCCTGTCCGTCGGGATAGGTCTTGTTTCCGTAGGAGTCGAGCACCTGCAATTCGTACTGCGTCATGAGAAACACACCGCTGTTGCCGCGCTCCTGGCCTTCACCAACAGCGGGCGTTGGCGTCATCCATTCGACGTGGAGCTGTACGTCGCCAAAGGCGCGGCGCGTGCGAATCGCGCCGGTGCCGGGCGCCACTTCCATGGCATCGCCCGTTACTGCCCATTTCGCGGGGCTGCCGGCGCTGTCGGTTGATTGCCATTCGGAGAGTGATTTGCCGTTGAACAGCACGATCGCGTCGGATGGCGGTGGCGTCGGTGCGATCAACGGCCCTGGTGTGACAATGCGCGGTTGCGGACGTTCGAGCGAGTGCTGCGGCCAGACGACCGCTTGCGCAGTGAGTGTTGTGGTGTGCAGAGCGAAGAGCGCAAGACACGAAACGGGAAACTGGAGACGGGATAGGGAAGACATGTCACGGTTCCGGAAAGAGTGACTTGAAGAGATGCAGGTCGCCGGGTTCAGCGCAATCGTGGAGTTGCATCAGTCCGGGCGAACCGCCGATCTGCAGGACGATGTCGTTGGATACTGGCGAGAGTTTGGGCGTGGCCCATGTCGGTGCCGGCGGCAACGTATGACCTGCGAGGACGCGCACTTGACGCGACTCCAGGTCGAGCGCCCACAGCGTGGCATCGCCGCTTCGTGGACATGCCGGCGGGGGCGGGGTTGGTGGCGGCGGTGGCGGCGCACAAGTGAACGACGTAGGAAATGGGCGCATCGTGAGCTTCTCGAACGCGGCCGTCGCCACGACGCATGTCTTGTTGCGGCACGTTACGCCGAGAACGCGGCGATTCAATTGCGCCGGAAGCGTCCCGACGACAACCGGTGCGCCACCATCGATGGGGACGCGTGCAATGTCGAGGCTGCCGCGTCGCGTGATCACCAGCGAGGCTCCATTTTCAGCGATGGAATACGACGCGGCGCCGCCCGTCCCCTGCACCTGCGTCAGAGTCACGCCTATGGAGTCGATGACGCCCCGTACGACCATTTCGCCGTAGAACGCGCTGTCGATTACCGCGGGATATGGCGGGCAAATGGAACCGGTGGGCTCAAAGTCGCTCGCCAGCGCGAAAAAACGATGCGGTCCATCCCACGCGACGTCCTGCAGCCAGGTGACAAGACTATCGTCGATATGCACCGGAAAGGTGAGCAGCTTGCGCCGCTCCAATGGACGTGCCGTATCGGCGAGCCAGAGGACTGTCGCATCGGGCCTGATGCGAGTGACTCCGCCTGCCGCGCTTCCAGCGCGACCTACCGCTTCGAGATACAACAACGTGCCGTCGGGGCGCAACGCGAACGCCGAAAAGCTGTTTGACGAATCGCGTTGACTCAGCCGGTCGTCGCAGAACGACCAGATGCGTGTGCCTCCGGCCGCTGGCACCAGGCCAATACAGCGGTCGTCGTCGGCATGACCGGTCTGCGCAAACTGGTAAAGAATTCCCGCGCCATCCTCGGTCCATGCGGGCCAGTAATCGCGTTCGACATTGAACGTCAGTTGCACGGGGTCGGCGTTGTTGAACGGGCCGAGCGGTGAAACCGATGGAGTGTCGTAGGAGTCGGAATGGCACGACCCTGTGAGCAGCGCGATCACGAGCCCCGCAGTGGCGTGTCGACGCACTATGGCCCCGGGAAGAGGGACTTGAAGAGGTGCAGGTCCGACACGCCGACACTGAAGTAGAGCTGGAGCACCCCGGGCGAACCGCCGACCTGCATGATGACGTTGCGGGAACCGGGTGCGAGTCGCGGCGTGGCCCATAGCGGACCGTTGGCCAGGAGTGGAGTGGTCAGGATCGACGCGCTCCCCGTGTTCAGCGCAACCTGCCACAACCCGCCCAGCACTTGCCGCGACGCAGAACCAGTCGAATTGCCTCGCGCTCCCGTACCCCGTTGCCGGAACGCGATCGGCGTTGTGCCGGTTGCGACGATGCACTGGTCCTCACGGCAACTGAGGCCGAGCACCGAGCTGCCAATCGTCGCCGGGAGCGTTGTAATTACGGTCGGCGTGCCACCGCCCAGCGGGACGCGCGTCAACACGCGCGAATCGCGCCGTGACACGATCACGGAGGTATTGTGTTGTGCCAGCGCATAGCCTGAAGCACCATCGGTGCCGGCAATCGGGGCCAGCGATGCGCCGGTGGCGCCGATCGTTCCTCGCACGAGCAGCAGGCCGTAGAAGGCGGTGTCCACCCGCGCCTGCGGATCGGGCGGCGTCGGCTCGAACACTGCGCCGATCGCGATGAATTCATTCTGTCCGACCCACGTCGCGTCGGCCAGCCAGTCGATGGAACTGTCCCCCACAACCTGAGGCATGGTGACGAGCGCGCGCCGGAGGAACGGATGTGCGGTGTCGGCCAGCCACAGCACGGTGTGGTCGGGACGGATCTGTGTCACGTGCCCGCTCGCGGTGCCGACACGCCCGACCGCCTCGAGGTACAGCAACCGGCCGTCACTGCCCAGTGCGAATGCGGAGAAACTGTTGGAGGAATCGGCCTGCGAGACCCGGTCATCGCACAGCGTCCAGATCTGCGTTCCGCCCTCGGCGGGAAGCAAGCCGAGGCACCGGTCGTCATCGCGCCGGCCGGGCTGGCCGAACTGGTAAAGGATCGACTTCCCGTCCTCACTCCATGTGGGCCAGTAGTCGCGGGCTGGGTTGAACGTGAGTTGCACGTCGTCGGCAGTGCCGGCGGGCCCAAGCGGCGGGATCGCGGCAATGACGTAGGAATCGGAGTGGCACGCCAGCAGCGCGATCGCCATGCATGACGCGACCAGTCCATTCGCGCCGCGCGCCACGCGCGACGCCTTCACGCGATCCCCGCCATCATCCGGAGCAACCGATCCTGCTCAGCGTCCTGCCGATTCATCTCGCCGACGATGCGACCGGCGCGAAGCACGATGACGCGGGTTGCCAGGTTGATGAGCTCCGGCAGTTCACTCGAAATCAGCACCACGGCGGCGCCGTTCGCCGCCATCCGGTCGATCCACGCGTGTAACTCCGCCTTTGCCCCCACATCGACGCCGCGTGTCGGTTCGTCGAGTATGAGGATGCTGCAACCGGCCGCCAGCCACTTCGCCAGCACGACCTTCTGCTGATTGCCGCCTGAAAGGGCTTGTGCCGGCGCATCGAGCAGCGCGTCACGCAGGTGCAGCCGCCCGGTGTATTCCTGTGCCGTCGCCCGGTCGGCGCGTCGGTCGATCCAGCCCCATCGCGCCAGGCGCCGCAGGATCGGCAGCGTGGTGTTCTCGTGCGCGAGCATTGAAAGCACAAGTCCCTGCCGCTTGCGATCTTCGGGAACGAGGCCGATGCCATGGCGCATCGCCTCCGGTGGCGACGCCATCCGGATCGTGTGGCCACGAACCCGGATGGCGCCGGTAGCTTCCCGGTCGAGTCCGAATAGCGCGTTGGCGATTTCCGACCGCCCGGCCCCCACCAGGCCCGCGAGCCCCAGCACTTCACCGGCGCGCACCGAGAAGGACACGTCACTGAAGCGACGCGGACTCGACAGCGAATGCACCTCGAACACCACGTCGCCCGCGGGTGCGGTCGTGTGCGCGGGGAAAAACGCCTCGAGGCGCCGCCCGATCATGCGTTGGACCAGCGTGCCCTCATCCATTGTCCCGGCGGGATCCGTCGACACGTGACGCCCATCACGCAGCACGGTGATGGTGTCGCACAGCGCGAAGATCTCGGGCATCCGGTGCGACACATACACCACCGTCACACCATCACCGTGAAGTTTCCGGATCAGGGCTGCAAGCTGGCCCGCTTCGCGTTCGCCCAGCGAACTGGTGGGTTCGTCGAAAATGATGATCCGCGCGTTGCTGCCGACCGCGGCCGCGATCTGCACCAGCTGCTGGTCGGCGATCCCGAGCTCGCCCACCATGCGAGCGGAGTCGATGTGCGATCCGACGGCCGCAAGCAACCGGCGCGCGCGCGCGTGCATCGCGGCGGCGTCGACGAACATGCCGCGCGCGGGAATGCTCGCGAGGCACAGGTTCTCCGCCACCGACATGTTCTCACAGAAGGCGAGTTCCTGGTGCACCATTGCGATCCTGGCCGCCAATGCGTCGCGAGGATTCCCGAAGCGAACCGGCGCACCGTTGATTTCAATGTCGCCGGCGTCGGGGCGGTCGATCCCGGCAAGCAGTTTGCCAAGCGTGCTCTTGCCGGCGCCGTTCTCGCCACAGATCGCGTGGCACGAGCCCGCCGCGATGTCGAACGAGACATCGTCGAGCGCTACGACGCCCGGGTAACGGCGGGTGACGCCACGGAGGCGGATGGCGGGCGTCACGCGTGACGTCAGTTAGGCATATCCACGAACCGCTGCTCCACATCCGTAAAGCCCCACGCCTTCAGCTGGCGCGCCCACTCCCCAAGATTGTCCTTCGACACGCGTACCAGGTCCATCTTCACGTACGCGGGAACATCCTTCTTGAGATAGACGTGATCGATGATCGTGCGCACCGACACGTCACCCCACAGGTACGTGGGCTGCGCGAGCAGCACCGGTGCCAGTCCCTTGTCGACGTACGCGAGTTCCGCGGGCAGCGCGTCCACCGACACAATCCTTGTCTTGGCGGGATCGAGGTCGTTGAGCAGCGCGGTCGTAAACAGCGCCCACCCGCCGATCAT
>JADMIO011216404.1_pt1 | contig 17059 bp, 15 predicted proteins | sample 8958161 | NCBI WGS metagenome assembly JADMIO01 (sample SAMN16585339, study PRJNA669376) | soil metagenome | isolation source: Crop rotation soil | place: USA: Cullars Rotation, Alabama | collected 2011
CCCGCACACCTCGTCGACTGGCAGGGCAAGGATTGGACGCCGAATTCGGGACGCAAGGCGGCGCATCCGAACGCGCGCTTCACGGTTTCCGCGCGTCAGTGTCCGAGCTTCGATCCCGCGGGCGACGATCCCGAGGGCGTGCCGATCTCCGCTTTTATTTTCGGCGGCCGCTTGTCAAAAACATTCCCGCTCGTGTTCGAAGCGCGCAATTGGCAGGCCGGCGTCTACTGGGCGGCGACGATGGGTTCGGAAGCCACCGCCGCCGCGGTAAACCAGGCCGCCATCCGCCGCGATCCTTTCGCGATGCTGCCCTTCTGCGGCTACAACATGGCCGACTACTGGAAGCATTGGCTCGGCATCAAGGATCGCGTCGCCAAGCTGCCGCGCATCTATCGCGTCAACTGGTTCCGCAAGGATCAGAACGGCAAATTCATCTGGCCGGGCTTCGGGGAAAATATGCGCGTGCTGAAATGGGTCGTCGATCGCGTCCATGGTCGCGCGCAGAGCGCCGCTGAAGGGCCGTTCGGCTTCATGCCCGCCTATGACGATCTCTACTGGAACGGTCTCGACTTCGCGGCCGACAAGTATCAGCGCATCACCGACATCGACCGCGCCCAGGCGCTGCACGAAGTCGAGGATCAGGCGGAGTTTCTGGCCAGCTTCGGCGACCGCGTTCCTATTGCGCTGGAACAGGAGCGCAATGCGCTGGTTCGCCGCCTGAACGAGGCGCCGCCCGTCTGGTCGGCCGGCTAGCGCCGCATCGAAAACAAAAAGCCCGGGCGTGCCCCGGGCTTTTTTTTGTGCCAATGCAATATCGATCCGAAGGCTAGCTCACGCTGCCGCCGAGAAACTCTTTCATTTTGGCGAAGAAGCCTTCGGTCTCCGGCTGGCTGCCGTCGGAATTCTCGGCAAAGGCGCGCAGCAATTCCTTCTGCTTCTTGGAGAGCTTGGTCGGTGTCTCCACGCGCACCTCGACATAGAGATCGCCATGCGCACCGTGGCTTCTCAGCTGCGGCATGCCTTTGCCGCGCAAGCGAAACTGATGACCGGCCTGGGTCCCTTCCGGGATCGTGATTTTCGCAGGTGCCCCGCCACCCAGCATCGGAACTTCGATGTGCCCGCCAAGGGCGGCGGTGGCGAAACCGATCGGCACGCGGCAATGCAGATCCTGGCCATCACGCTGAAAGAACGGATGCGGCGCTACGGACAGGAAAATATAGAGGTCGCCCGCCGGTCCGCCTTGCAGACCGGCATGTCCTTCGCCGGTCAGACGGATGCGCGTGCCTTCCTCGACGCCCGCCGGAATGTCGACCTGCAGCGTGCGCTCTTTCGGCACTTGTCCGTGGCCCGAACAGGTGCGGCATGGGTTGCGGACATAACGTCCCTGCCCTCGGCATTTCGGACAGGTGCGCTCCAGCGTGAAGAAGCCGTTCTGCTGGCGTACTTTCCCGTGTCCCTGGCAGGCAGGACAGGTTTCCGGCTTGCTGCCGGCCTCGGCGCCGGATCCGCCGCAGCCTTCGCAGGCAACCGCGGTCGGCACGCGGATCTGTGCGGTGTGACCGTGAAAGGCATCTTCCAGGGAGATCTGCAGATCGTAGCGCAGATCGGCGCCGCGATTGGCGCGGCGTCCGCCACCGCGCCGGCCGCCGCCGCCCATGAACTCGCCGAACAGGTCGTCGAACACTTCGGTAAAGGACGAGGCGAAATCGAAATTCGGATTGCGCGCGCCGTGGCCATTCTCGAAGGCGGCGTGGCCGAAACGGTCATAGGCGGCGCGCTTGTCGCCGTCCTTGAGCACGTCATAAGCCTCGTTCACTTCCTTGAATTTGTGCTCGCACTCTTTGTCCCCCGGATTGCGATCCGGGTGCAGCTCTTTGGCAAGCTTGCGGTAAGCCGCCTTGACGTCCTCGATCGAGCTTGTACGCGCCACGCCGAGAACTTCGTAATAACAACGCTTGGCCATTTTCTCCCGTCTCACTCAATGCGCCGAGTGAGGCCCCCCGCCTCGACAAAGTGAAAGGGCGCCCCGCGAGACCGCGACGCGCCCCCGGCTCGGCCTATTAGGCCGCGCCTTTCTTCTTGTCGTCGACCTCCGAGAATTCCGCATCCACGACATTCTCGTCCTTCGCGCCGCCGCCACCGGCCGCGCCGCCATCCTGATCGCCGCCGTCACCGCCCTGCTGGGCTTTGTACATTGCTTCGCCCAGCTTCATGGACGCCTGCGCGAGGGTGTTGGTCTTGGCCTTGATGTCTTCGACGTCGTCGCCCTTGATCGCTTCCTTCAACGCCGCGAGCGCATTCTCGATTTGCGTCCGTTCGGAATCGCCGACCTTGGACCCGTGCTCGCCGACCGCCTTCTCGGTGGAATGGATCAGCGCATCGCCATGGTTGCGGGCTTCCGCGAGATCGCGCGCCTTTTTGTCTTCGGCGGCGTGCTGTTCGGCTTCCTTGACCATCCGGTTGATGTCGGATTCCGACAATCCGCCCGAGGCCTGGATGCGGATCGTCTGCTCCTTGCTCGTCGCCTTGTCCTTGGCGCTGACATTGACGATGCCGTTGGCATCGATGTCGAACGTGACCTCGACCTGCGGCATGCCGCGCGGCGCCGGCGGAATGCCGACGAGATCGAATTGGCCAAGCAGCTTGTTATGCGCGGCCATCTCGCGCTCGCCCTGGAAGACCCGGATGGTGACGGCGGTCTGGTTGTCTTCCGCCGTGGAGAACACCTGGCTCTTCTTGGTCGGGATCGTGGTGTTGCGATCGATCAGCCTGGTGAATACGCCGCCCAGCGTTTCGATGCCGAGCGACAGAGGCGTCACGTCGAGCAACAGGACGTCCTTGACCTCGCCCTTGAGCACCCCGGCCTGAATGGCGGCGCCGATGGCGACGACTTCGTCGGGGTTCACGCCCTTGTGCGGCTCGCGGCCAAAAAGCTTCTTAACTTCCTCCTGCACTTTCGGCATGCGCGTCATGCCGCCGACCAGGATCACCTCGTCGATCTGACTGGCATTAAGGCCCGCATCTTTCAGCGCCTGCTTGACCGGCGCGACCGTCTTCTGAATCAGGTCATCGACCAGCGCTTCCAGCTTGGCGCGCGTGATCTTCATGGTCAGGTGCTTCGGACCCGAGGCATCGGCCGTAATGAAGGGCAGGTTCACTTCCGTCTGCATGGCGGACGACAGTTCGATCTTCGCCTTCTCCGCCGCTTCCTTCAGGCGCTGCAGCGCGAGGCGGTCGCCCCGCAGGTCGATGCCGCTTTCCTTTTTGAATTCGTCGGCGAGATAGCCGACCAGGCGCATGTCGAAGTCTTCGCCGCCCAGGAACGTATCGCCATTGGTCGACTTCACTTCGAACACGCCGTCGCCGATCTCGAGCACGGAAATATCGAAGGTGCCGCCGCCAAGGTCGTAGACCGCGATGGTCCCGGACTGCTTTTTGTCCATGCCATAGGCGAGCGCCGCCGCGGTGGGCTCATTGATGATGCGCAGGACTTCGAGGCCGGCGATCTTGCCGGCATCTTTGGTGGCCTGCCGCTGCGCGTCGTTGAAATAGGCAGGCACCGTGATGACTGCCTGCTGCACCTTCTCGCCGAGATAGGATTCGGCCGTCTCTTTCATCTTCTGCAGGATGAAGGCGGAAATCTCGGACGGGGAGAAACGCTTGCCGTCGCGCCCCTGTACCCAGGCATCGCCATTGTCGGCACGCGTGATCTTGTAGGGGACCATCCCGATGTCCTTCTGGGTCATCGGATCGTCGAAGCGGCGGCCGATCAGGCGCTTGATGGCGAAGAACGTGTATTCGGGATTGGTGACCGCCTGGCGCTTGGCCGGCTGTCCGACCAGCCGCTCGCCGTCGCCGGTAAAGGCGACCACAGAGGGGGTGGTCCGCATGCCTTCAGCGTTCTCGATGACCTTGGGGGCCGACCCCTCCATCACCGCAACGCAGGAATTGGTGGTGCCGAGATCGATCCCGATAACCTTCGCCATAATTTGAGCCTCCTTAATGGCCGACGTGTCCGGACCCATTTAAGCGGCCCGTGTCCGTCCCCTGAATCCGGCAAAAAACCAGACAGCTGCGGGGTATATAGGGAGGGGGGTAGGGGCCCGCAAGCAGAGCGGACCGCGGTTTTCCGGCATTTTCCGCCGGAACTACGGCTTCCCGGCCTAGGCCCTCCGGGCCCTGCGGACGGGGGCCGTTCCATTAGAGAAGGTTTTACAGGACCCGTACCAAACTCCCTTCGGGTGACGGTCGGGGAAAGCGGGATGGAGGTCGCACTGCCCGCGAGAAGCCACGTGCTGCACAGGCTGGCGCGGTTGCCCTTCTCTGTCCGCCAGATCCTTCTCGGCCTTGCTTATATTATGACGCCGCGGCGCCTTCCCAACCTGCTGCCGCTCTGCGTCGTCGTGCTGCGCGACCTGGTTTTCGGCACCCGCCACCTGCCCGAGGCCGATCGTGCCCTGAACCGTCCAGACGGTTTGTGCGGCCTCGCCGGCGCGCTTTCGGTGCCGGCCCTGCTTGCCGGCTATGGCCGCGGCCTCTACGTGCACAGCCATCTCGGCCCCCTGAAGTGGTGGGCGCCGCAACACCGAATGGTGCTGTTCTTCGACCGGGCGCATGTGGAGAAAGGGGCGCGGCGCCTCCTCAATCAGCATCGTTTCCGCATCACCTTCGACACGGCTTTTCCCGAAGTCATGCAGGCCTGTGCGGCGCCGCGTCCGGGGCGCCCGCCTTTGACCTGGATCACCCCACGTATTCAGGAGCTGTTCCTGCGCGCCCACCAGGCTGGCTACGCTCATTCCGTCGAAGTGTGGGATGGCGACCGGCTGGTCGGAGGCGCGTACGGCTTGGCCGTGGGGCGGTTGTTCTTCACGGAATCGCAGTTCCACACCGTGCGGGATGCGTCGAAAGTCGGCTTTGCGGTGCTCAATCGGCACCTGCAGAGCTGGGGCTTCGTCCTGAACGATGGCAAGCATCCCACGCCCTTCCTCGCCGATTGCGGCATGCTGCCCGTCACGCGGGCGGAATTCTGCCGTCTCGCAGAGCTCTATCGCCACAGCCGGCACAAGAATGGCTGCTGGCATCTCGATCCCGCGCTGCTCGGCGGCGACTGGAAGCCGGCCGAGGCGCCCGGAGTCACGATGCGCGATCTTTTGCCGAATGGCTCCGCCTGCAAATGGACGGCCGCCGAGCTGATGAGCGAAAGGCGCAGCAATACCTGGTGAGCTCGAACGCACCGCGTCCACCGTGCCGTCACACCGCATAGGTTTCTCGCCGTTCCCATCACACGGTAATTTGAACCCTTCATCCGTTCGTGTGTTACTTCGCGAAACGGGTGAAGGTGATCGTTATGGCGCGCGACGTCGCAGTCTTCGTGGGCAGCCTTCGCAAGGAGAGCTTCACCCGCAAATTGGCGCATGCCCTGGCGGAGGTGGCACCGCCATCGCTCAGCCTTCAGATCGTCGAGATTGGCGATCTGGCGCTTTACAACCAGGACCTCGAGACGGATACGCCTGCAAATTGGACCGCAGCGCGCGAGCGCATCCGTCAGGCCGACGCCGTCCTGTTCGTCACGCCGGAATATAATCGTTCGATCTCTGGCGCGATAAAGAACGTGATCGACATTGCCTCCCGTCCTTCCGGCAAGAGCGCCTGGAACGGCAAACCCTGCGCTGTCGTCAGCAATTCCCCGGGTGTGATCGGCGGCTTCGGCGCCAATCACCATTTGCGCCAGTGTCTCGTCTTCCTCAACATGCCGGTTCTACAGATGCCGGAGGCCTATATCGGGGGCATCGACAAGAAATTCGATGCGGCCGGCAAAATGACCGACGAGTCGACCCGCGTATTTCTGACGAAATTCATGACCGCCTTCGACGAATGGATCACCCGGATCCTCGGCGCCTCGTAGTCAGGAATACTGCAGTGGTGTCTTGCGGCCGGTCCACGCGGGCGCCGTCGTCGCTTTGATTTTCTTGGCGTCCTTTACGAGCTCCTTCACCGCGCCGGTGAGCGGAAAGGATGCGCCGGCCTTGTCGCACATCTGCGAAACGATCTGCATGTCCTTCAGGGCCCAGGTGAAGCTGATCTGATCCCAGTCTTCCATCGCCTGTGTCTTGCCGGAGCTCATCTGCAGCGCATCTTTCAGCGTCAACAGATTGATGCCGGTGCTTTCGGCGATGCGGCCGACTTCGATCAGCGCAACGCCGTTGATCCAGAGCAGGAGATTGTTCATCGCCTTGCCGACCTGGCCATGGCCGACATTGCCCAGATGGGCGTAGTCCGAACAAAAGGTGGAATAGACCGGACGGCCGCGTTCGACCACTTGCGGCTTGCCGCCGATCAGCGCAAGCAGCGTGCCGGCATCGGCATAAAAGCGGCCGCGACAGATCGGTGCGTCCAGAATGTCGATGCCCCGGCTCCTCGTTTTTTCGTCGAGAGACATGACCGTGTCGGGCGACACCGTTGCAGACACCGCAATGATCGAGCCGGGCTTCATGGTTTCGAGCAAACCGTTCTTGCCCAGCACCACCTCTTTGACGTCGTCGTCATAGCCGACGCCGAGGATCACGAAAGTTGCCAGCTTGCCGACGTCCGCGGGTGAGGAGACGGTCTTGGCGCCGAGCTCGCGTGCCGTCATCATGGCTTTGTCGCTGACGTCATAGGCGATGGTCTCGTAACCCTTGGTCACGAGATGCTTCAGGATCGCCTGGCCCATTCGCCCGACGCCGATAATCCCGACGGTTTCCTTATTTGCCATGACGCAACGTCCTTCCTTGGATTCGCGTTGCAGCGCGCGAACGGCAAAGACCGGCGCGGTGCCCGCTTCCGTTAGCGGTTGATGTCGTAAGCGGCGAGCACCGCCATATTGTAGATCTCGCTCATCTTGGCCCCGAGCGGCGCGATCTGCACCGACTTCTCGAGCCCCACGAGCAATGGCCCCAGGACCGTGACGCCGCCCATCTGTTGCAGCATCTTGGTCGAGATCGACGCGGAATGGATCGCCGGCATGATCAGCACATTGGCGACGTCCGAGAGACGGCAGAACGGATAGAGCGCGACGCGCTCGCGATCCAGCGCCACATCCGGCGACATTTCGCCGTCATATTCGAAATCCACTTTGCGCCGGTCGAGGATTTGCACCGCCTCGATGAGCCGTTCGGCCCGCTCGCCGCGCGGAAAACCGAAGGTCGAATAAGACAGGAAGGCGACACGCGGCTCATAGCCGAAGCGTCGCGCCACGCCCGCCGCCTGCACCGCGATGTCGGCGAGCTCCTCGGCTCCCGGCATTTCATGCACATTGGTATCCGCAACGAACACGAAGCGTCCCTTGGCGAAGATCAGCGACACGCCGATCGGCCGCTGGCCGTTCCGCGGATTCAAAACGGTCCGCACATCGTTGAGCGCGACGGAATAGCTGCGCGTCGCGCCGGTCACCATGGCATCGGCATCGCCCGCATTCACCATCGAGGCCGCGTAGATGTTCCGGTCATTGGTGACCATGCGTACGACGTCGCGATGCAACACGCCGAGGCGCTGCAACCGGCGATAAAGCGACTCCACATATGGCGCCGCTTCGGCGGCCGAGTGGGGCACGCGGATCTGGAGCGGCGGCGACGTCTCGACGCCGAGCTTTCCGATGCGATCGCGGATGATCTCCTCGCGGCCGACCAGGGTGGCAAAGCCGAGCCCGGAATTCTGATAGGCGGCGGCAGCGCGGATCACCGGTTCTTCTTCGCCTTCCGCAAACACGACCCGGCGCGGATTGGCGCGCACGCTGGCCGTGATGGTCTGAAACAGCAGCGCTGACGGATCGAGCCGCGCCGACAGCTGATAGCGATAGACTTCGAGGTCCTTGATCGGCCGGCGCGCCACGCCGCTTTTCATCGCCGCTGCGGCAACGGCGCAGGACACGCGGGAGATCAGCCGAGGGTCGAACGGCACCGGAATGATGTATTCCGGGCCGAACACGGGCCGCGCGCCGCGATAAGCATGCGCGACTTCGTCAGGAACGTCTTCGCGCGCCAGCGCCGCGAGCGCCTGCGCGGCGGCGATCTTCATTTCCTCATTGATGCTGCGGGCGCCCACATCCAGCGCGCCGCGGAAAATGTAGGGGAAGCCGAGGACGTTGTTCACCTGGTTGGGATAGTCGGAGCGCCCGGTGGCGACGATGGCGTCCGAGCGCACCGACTTCACGTCTTCCGGCGTGATCTCGGGATCGGGATTGGCCATGGCGAAGATGATCGGCTTGTCCGCCATGGTGCGGACCATGTCGCGCGTGACCGCGCCCTTGACCGAAAGCCCCAGGAAGACATCCGCGCCCTTCAGCGCATCGGCCAGCGAACGTGCCCGAGTTTCGGCGGCGTAGGCCGACTTCCACTGGTTCATGCCCTCGGTGCGGCCGCGATAGATCACCCCTTTGGTATCGGCCAGAATCACGTTCTCCCGCGGCAGCCCCATGCCGACCAGAAGGTCGAGACAGGCGATGCCCGCCGCGCCGGCGCCGTTCGCCACCACCCGGGTGTGCTTCATGTCGCGGCCGGTGAGATGGATGGCATTGATCAGCCCGGCCGCCGTGATGATGGCAGTGCCGTGCTGGTCGTCATGGAAGACGGGGATGTCCATCAACTCCCGCAGCCGTTCCTCGATAACGAAACAGTCGGGTGCCTTGATGTCCTCGAGATTGATGCCGCCGAACGAGGGCGTGAGGTAGCGGACGCAATTGATGAAGGCGTCAATATCGGTGGTGTCCACCTCCAGATCGATCGCATCGACATCGGCGAAGCGCTTGAACAGGACGGCCTTGCCCTCCATCACCGGCTTGGACGCCAGGGCCCCGAGATCGCCAAGGCCGAGAATGGCCGTGCCGTTGGAGATCACTGCGACCAGGTTGCCGCGTGCCGTGTAGTCAAAGGCCGCATCGGGATTGGCGGCGATCGCTCGCACCGGCACGGCCACGCCTGGCGAATAGGCCAGCGACAGGTCCCGCTGGGTGGCCATCGGCTTGGTCGGGGTGATTTCGAGCTTTCCCGGCTTGGCCCCGGCGTGGAAGGCCAGGGCTTCCTCGTCGCTGAAGGATGGCCGGTCTGAGATGAGCGATGCCATAAAGAAGAAAAAGTCTCGCGCTTGTCGGCCGCGCACTATTGGCCCGCGGCCGCGCACATTCAATGGCAGCAGCCGGCCGGGACTTCGGCGCATCGGCCGCGGGCCTGGTTTGGGGACAAAGCGCCCGCGGCCCATCCAACCCGGCGGACGATCTGCTAGCGTCCGCCGATGGGTGACGCTTCCCTGATCGACGCGCGCAGCGCGTCTCCGGCCGGGCCGGAGACGGAGGTCGCGGCTACGCCGATGATGGCGCAGTACCTGGAAACCAAGGCGGCCCATGCCGGCTATCTGCTGTTCTACCGGATGGGTGACTTCTACGAGCTGTTCTTCGACGATGCCGTCAAGGCGGCGGCGGCGCTCGATATCGCGCTGACCAAGCGCGGCAAGCACCTGGGCGAGGACATTCCCATGTGCGGCGTGCCCGTCCATGCGGCGGAAAACTATCTGGAGAAGCTGATCCGCAAAGGCTTCCGGGTCGCCGTTTGCGAGCAGATGGAAGACCCGGCGGAGGCGAAGAAGCGCGGCGGCAAGTCACCGGTGCGCCGCGACGTCATCCGCCTCGTGACGCCCGGAACCCTGACCGAAGAATCGCTGCTGGACGCCCGTTCGGCCAATCTGCTGGCCGCGCTGGGCCGCGCGGGCGGGCAGTTTGCTCTGGCCTGGGCCGACATGAGCACGGGCGATCTGGCGGTCGAACCGGTCGCCCGTGACGACATCGGGCAGCAGCTCGCACGCTTGGAGCCGCGGGAACTCCTGGCGCCCGAGGCTCTTCTCGCCGATCCGGTCCTGGGGCCGGTGCTCAAGGAGATCGGTCCGCGGCTGACGCTGAGGCCAGCAGCGAGTTTCGATTCCGACAGTGGGGAGCGGCTTCTGAAATCCGCCTATGGCGTCGCCTCGCTGGAGGCGTTCGGCAGTTTTGGGCGCGCCGATCTCTCGGCGGCCGGGGCGTTGATCGCCTATCTCGACCTGACCCAGCGCGGCAAGCGGCCGGCCCTCAAGCCATTAAAGCGCGAGGGCTCGGCCACGCGCATGGCCATCGACGCTGCCACTCGCCGCAATCTGGAGCTCACCCAGACGCTTGCCGGTGAGCGTCGCGGCAGTCTTCTTTCCGTGATCGACCGCACGGTGACGGCTGCCGGGGCGCGGCTGCTCGCCGCTCGGCTCGCGGCGCCGCTCACCCAGCCCATGGACATCGAGCAGCGGCTCGATGCCGTCGCCTTCCTCTGTGGCGACAGCGATCTGCACGACGCGCTGCGCACTGCGCTCAGGCAGGCGCCGGACATCGCGCGCGCCCTGGCGCGGCTTTCGCTCGGGCGCGGCGGTCCGCGAGATCTCGCCAGTTTGCGCGATGGCCTGAAGGCAGCGCGGGCTTTGCGGCGCGTGCTTGATGCGCTGGGCGCGCCGCTCACGCCGGCGCAGGGAGAGCTTGCGGCGGCGCGCGAAGAGCTGACCTTGGCCCTCGCGGCCACCGGCGCGCTGTCCGACCGCCTCGAGACCCTGCTTGTCTCGGAGCCGCCTTATTTTGCGCGCGACGGCGGATTCATTGCGGCCGGCAGCCACGCGCCGCTCGACGCCGCGCGTTCCTTGCGCGACGAAAGCCGCCGCGTCATTGCCGCGCTCGAAGCGAAGTATCGCAGCAGCACGGCCGTTGCCTCGCTGAAGATCAAGCACAATGCCGTGCTCGGCTACTTCATCGAAGTCACCGCCGCCCATGGCGACCGGTTGATGACCTCGCGTGATTTCCGTCATCGCCAGACGATGGCGGGCGCGGTGCGCTTCGGCACCGATGAGCTCGCCGACCTCGCGATGCGCATTGCGCAGGCGGGGGAGCAAGCGCTCAGCCTCGAATTGCAGCTCTTCGATTCCCTCGTCGGCGATATCACTGGCGCGGCGGGACCGCTGGCGCGCATCGCCGACGCGCTGGCTTTGCTGGACGTCGTCGCGGGTCTCGCCGAGCTTGCGGTGGCGCGCAACTACAGCCGGCCCAAACTCGATGCGTCGCTCAGCTTTCGGATCCAGCGCGGCCGCCACCCGGTGGTCGAAGCGGTGCTGAGTGAGGAAAATCGCGGGCCTTTCACCGCCAATGGTTGCGACCTCACGCCGGAAGAAAGCGGCGGCTCGGCGGGCCGGCTATGGCTGGTCACCGGTCCGAATATGGCGGGCAAATCCACCTTTCTGCGACAGAACGCCCTGATCGCCGTGCTCGCGCAGATGGGCAGCTTCGTACCGGCCGAGGAGGCTGAGATCGGTGTCGTCGATCGGCTGTTCAGCCGCGTCGGTGCCGCCGACGATCTGGCGCGCGGCCGCTCCACCTTCATGGTCGAAATGATCGAGACCGCGGCTATCCTCAATCAGGCGACGGAGCGCTCGCTGGTGATCCTGGACGAGATCGGCCGCGGCACCGCGACCTTCGACGGCCTCGCCATCGCCTGGGCGGCGGTGGAACGGCTCAATCAAACGAACAAAGCCCGCGCCCTGTTCGCGACGCATTATCACGAGCTCACGACACTATGCGAAAGACTGTCTGACGTCGCCTGCGCCACCATGCGCGTGCGCGAATGGAACGATAACGTCGTCTTCCTGCATGAGGTGGCGAGAGGCGCCGCCGACCGCTCCTATGGCATTCAGGTGGCCAAGCTCGCTGGGCTGCCGCCCGCGGTGATCGCGCGCGCCGAAGAGGTGCTGCGTGCGCTCGAAGAGGGCCGCGAAGGACACAAACCCTTGGCGCGTATCGACGACTTGCCGCTGTTCGCGCAGACGCCCACGCCACAGGCCCGCGCCACGAAGGCTAGCGCCGCCGAAGAACGGCTGCGCGCGGCAGACCCCGATGCGCTCACCCCGCGTGAGGCACTGGACCTCCTCTACGAGCTGCGCCGGCTGCTGCCGCCGGAACAACGCTCCTGAGCCTCGCTTGCGACTGTCACCCGGCCGGTGGCACCATAGGCGCCCATGAGCGAATCGCCGCCGCGGCCCGTGCTCGCGCCCAACCGGCGCAAATTTCTCGTCGTCGTCGACACCACACCGGAATGCAAAGTCGCCTTGCGCTTCGCCGCGCGCCGCGCGCAACACACCGGCGGCATCGTCACCTTGCTGTCGGTCGTGGCTCCGGCGGATTTTCAGCAATGGGCAGGCGTTGAGCGTGTCATGCGCGAAGAGGCGTATCAGGAAGCCGAACGCCTGCTGCACGATGCGGCGAAACTGGTGAACGACATCGTCGGCGCCACGCCGGAATTGGTGATCCGCGAAGGCCGCACTGCCGAGGAAGTCCGTACCCTGATCAAGGAAGACCCGGCGGTGTCCATCCTGGTGCTGGCGGCCGGGGTCTCGAACGAAGGGCCCGGCCCGCTGGTCGCCGCCGTGGCGCGGCCCAGCACCGGGGCCTATCCCATTCCGGTCACGGTGGTGCCCGGGAATCTGACGGACGAGGAGATTGACGCGCTTGCTTAAGTCTCCTGGCAGCCGCGCCTTGATCCGCCCGGCCTTCGGGTCCATCTAACGGTCATGTTCATCCAGACCGAAACCACGCCGAATCCGGCGACGCTCAAGTTCCTGCCGGGCCGGACGGTCATGGGCGAGGGCACTGCCGACTTTCCCACTGCGGAAGCCGGCGCCCGCTCGCCTTTGGCCGCGCGGCTCTTTGCCGTTCCCGAGGTTGAGCGGGTGTTTTTCGGCTCCGATTTCGTCACCGTGACCAAGCGGGAGGGCGACTGGCGCCATCTGAAGCCGGTGATCCTCGGCGCCATCATGGAGCATTTCACCAAAGAGCTGCCGCTGTTCGAAAGCCAGGCGCCCGATGAGGCCGAGCCGGTCTACGAGGGCGAGGAAGCGGAGATCGTGGCGCAGATCAAAGAGCTGCTCGACACCCGCGTGCGCCCTGCCGTCGCCAATGACGGCGGCGACATCATTTTCAAGGGTTTCGACGGCGGCTCCGGCACGGTCTTTCTCCACCTGCAGGGCTCCTGCTCGGGCTGTCCCTCCTCGACCATCACGCTGCGCAATGGCATCGAGAACATGCTGCGGCACTACATTCCGGAAGTCTCGGCCGTCGAAGCGGTCTGAGCCGCGGCAAACGCGGGCTTTCCCCGAATTGCCTGTGCCCACGAACCGCTCTAGAGCTAGCTCGTCCTGGGTATGTGTCGGGAGGAAGCGGTGACCCAAGCGGTGAACGACCAAGCGCTGGACCTGATTTTCCGCAGCGCCCGCACCTACCGCAAATGGAAGCCGAATCCGGTCACGCCGCAGATGCTGATGGCGGTCTACGACCTGATGCGGCTGGGGCCGACCAGCGGCAATTCCTGTCCGGCGCGCATCGCCTTCGTCGTTTCGCAGGACGCCAGGGAGCGCCTGAGGCCCCATCTCGATGCCGGCAATGTGCGCCAGACCATGGAAGCACCGGCCACGGCGATCCTCGCCTATGACCTGAAATTCTACGAGTCGTGGCCCAAGCTGCGTCCGACCAAGCCGGAGACCGGCAGGGAATTCCGCAGCCGGAACGACGAGCAGCAGGTCGAGCGTTTTGCGCTGCGCAATGCCAGCCTGCAGGGCGGCTATTTCATTCTGGCGGCGCGCGCTGTCGGCCTCGATTGCGGCCCCATGGGCGGCTTCAACCACGCCGGCGTCGACAAGGAATTCTTCGACGGAACCTCATGGCGCTCCAATTTCCTCTGCAATCTCGGCTATGGCGAAGAGCCGGATATGCGCCCGCGCGCCCCGCGTCTCGATTTCGACGAAGCCTGCACCATCCTCTGATGTCGCGCTCGCGCCGGCGCTCTAAATTTCCGTATACGGATCGCTGGTGAGGATCCTCGGCATCGACACGGCGCTCGGCGCCTGCTCGGCGGCTGTCCTCAGTGACGGACAAATTCTGGCGGCCGCGCATGAGGAGATGGTGCGCGGTCATGCCGAGGCGCTGGCGCCCATGGTCGCCCGCGTCATGCGCGATGCCGCACTGCCATTTTCTCAGCTCGATCGCCTTGCGGTTACCACCGGACCGGGCACCTTCACCGGTCAGCGAGTCGGCCTTGCCTTCGTGCGCGCGCTGAGCGTCGCCCTGCAGCGCCCAGCCGTGGGCGTCACGACCCCCGATGTCATGGCGGCCGAAGCGCTCTCTCGCGAAGCCGCGCCCTGGGCCGCCGTCGTTCTCGACGCCAAGCGCGGCGAAGTTTATTTCGGCGCGCGAGTCGCCTCGGGTGAAACCGCGTCCGCGCCCTCGCTGCTGCTGCTCGATGACGCGATCACGCGCATCCGCGCCCTGGCGGCGGGCAAAGAGTCCCCACCGCTCCTCGTCGGGAGTGCTTCCGAGACCGTGCTCTCGCGTCTTACGGAACACGGCGTGGCGGCGAGGTGCAGCCTCGTTCGCCAGCCTGATGCGGTGTTCGTGGCGCGGCTTGGCGCAAATGCGCCTCACCCGCAAGAGCCGCCGCGTCCCCTCTATCTGCGTGCGCCCGATGCAAAGCTCCCGGCGGCCGTATGAATGCCGATCCTTCCATTCGAAGGGTGAATGAAAGCGCGGCGGATCTCCTCGCCGACATGCACGCCGCCTGCTTTTCTCCGGCCTGGGATGCCGCTTCCTTTCGCGGCTTGCTGACACGCCCGGGCTGTCGCGCATTCCTTGCGCCGGGCGAGGCGCCCTCGGCATTTGCCGTGGTTCAGCTTGCCGCCGACGAATGCGAGATCCTGACCCTGGGCACGCTTCCCCAGGCGCGCCGCGCGGGTCTCGCGCGCGCGCTGTTGCGTGCTGTGCTGGCGGAGGTTTCGGCAGCCGGCGCTGCGGCAATCTTCCTGGAGGTCGCCGAAGACAATCATGCGGCGCAGTGCCTCTATCGCGAACTGGGCTTTGCCGAAACGGGGCGCCGGCGCGCCTATTACCGTGCGCCTGACGGGCATCTGTCCGATGCATTGACATTGCGCGCGGCTTTGCCGCCGCCTGTGGAGGACTGACGTGAGGCTTGGGCCCTCGCACGCACTCAGCTAGACTCCGCTCCTCTCCCGCCTGGAGCACTGTCAGTGAACCGTATCGAGAAGGCCTGCCTCGACAAGGGCCTGCGCATGACCGAACAGCGGCGCGTGATCGCGCGCGTGGTAGCGGACGCCTATGATCATCCGGACGCGGAGGAATTGTATCGCCGTGCGCATGCGCTCGACCCGCATATTTCCATCGCAACGGTGTATCGCACGGTGAAGCTGTTCGAGGATGCGGGGATCCTGGAACGCCACGATTTCCGAGACGGACGCTCCCGTTACGAAGAGATCAGCGGGCACCACGATCACCTGATCGATATCTCGACCGGCCGGGTCATCGAATTCGTCAACGAGGAGATCGAAAAGCTGCAGCGCCGGGTGGCGCAGGAGCTCGGCTTCGAGCTGGTCGATCATCGCCTCGAGCTCTACGGCCGGCCGCTCAAAAAGCCGCAGGACTCGTGATTTCCGGCATGGCGGCTCTGCGCGCCGTTCTGGTCCTCGCCGCGCTGGTGCCCCTGACACTCTTGTGCGCGCCCGCCCAATGGCTCGCCGTGCGTCTTAATCTGCCGCTCCGCCGTCGCATTCCGCCTTTCTATCACCGCACCTTCTGCCGCCTGCTGGGCGCGCGCATCACGGTGCTCGGGACACCCTTGAAGGGCGCGGTCCTTATCGCCGCAAATCATTCGGGCTGGCTCGACATTCCGGTGCTGACGAGCATCCAGGCGGTCTCGTTCATCGCCAAGGAGGAAGTTTCCGGGTGGCCTCTCTTCGGGCTTCTGGCCCGCCTGCAGGAAACGATCTTCGTCCAGCGCAATGCGCGCAGCAAAGTCGCGGGCGATCGCGACCGCATCCGCGAAAGGCTGCTCTCCGGCGATGCGCTGGTGATCTTTCCGGAAGGGACCTCGACCGACGGCAACCGTGTCCGGCCGTTCAAGAGCTCGCTATTCGGCGCCGCCGAGCTGCCTCTGACCGAAGACGCGGCGCATCACATCGTCCACCCGCGTGTGCAGCCTGTGTCAGTCGCCTATGTCGGACTGCACGGGATTCCCATGGGCCGCGAGAACCGCCCGTTCTTTGCCTGGTATGGCGATATGGATCTGGTGACGCATTTGTGGACCGCGATCGGCCTCGGGCCGATCGATGTCATCGTCGAGTTTCACCGGCCACTGACGATCGACGAAGCCGGCGGCCGCAAACAACTGGCGGCGGCCGCCGAACGTCAGGTCCGGGGCGGACTGGTGCGCGCGCTGCACGGCACCCACGTGGTCGCGCCGCCGGAAGACGATTTTATCGCCGATGCCCTCGCCGAAACCGACAACGAAGTCGAGGCGGCTTAGCGCGCCGGCGGCGGCCCACCGGGCGTCGCCGGCGGTTGCAGCGGTGGCTGCGGTCCGATCACCGCGACCAGCGCGTCATAGGCGCACTGTTCGTCGAAGCCCGAGCCGCCCACCCCAATTGCGCCGATGAACTGATTGTCCACCACGATCGGCAGGCCGCCTGGGACCGGAAAGATGTTGTAGAAATAGCTCTGGTGAAAGCGATCCGTGTCGCCGGTGATGATGCGGTTCTCGGTCACCCGCGAAGGCTCATGCGTGATGATCGCCGCCTTCGCTTTCATGATCGGCGCGTCGAGCTGGCGGGGTCCGCGCAAGCCGTCCATGCGCTCGTAGTAAACCTGCTCGCCGAACTGGTTGAGGATCGCAATCGATGCCGCGGCGCCTTTCGCCCGCGCGGCGGCCTCGCAATGCGCCGCGATCTTCTTTGCCGTGTCGAGCGAGATCTCGTTCTTCTCCTGCGTCTTCACCGCCGCCGGACCCGTGACGACGAATTTCTGCAGCTGCGCGGCGGCCGGCGCCACCGCGAGGCCAAGCGCGACCGCGGCGGCAAGGCCTGCCTTGCGGGGCATGTGATGAGGCATGGCGATTATCCTTAAAGGGGTGGAGCGGCGTTCTTAATTGCCGGCCATCCTGGCGGCAATGCGGCGCAATTGGCGGGGCGC
>JADMIO010817208.1_pt1 | contig 17058 bp, 15 predicted proteins | sample 8958161 | NCBI WGS metagenome assembly JADMIO01 (sample SAMN16585339, study PRJNA669376) | soil metagenome | isolation source: Crop rotation soil | place: USA: Cullars Rotation, Alabama | collected 2011
GCCGCGACTTCAAGTCACGTGAATTCCAAGCTTCGGATCCCACTGTGCTGGAAAGGATCGTCTGTCTCGCGCACCGCAGTTTCCGGCAGCTTTGAAGCGCGACCTGTGGCTTGCGACGACGCCAGGCCGCGCTGCCGCCGGAGCCGGCTTTTCCCCTGTAGATACTCTTCATCCTGACGCTTCATCGTGACCTCTATCAGGTCTGCACAGCGCACCGTCTGCTGTATGAGGGTCGGAACTACTTGGCAGGAAGGAGCCTCTTGGCAATCTTGCAAACCATTGTGTAGGCCGGGTCGAAGACATTGCCGACGTCGTACTCGACGCATTGGCCGAGCAGGATGCTCGCGCCAACGGCGTCGAGGCCATAATCGGTCTGTAGCCAGCGCGCCATCTCGGTCGTGGCGTGCTGGAGTGCCTGATCGAGCGGACGCGCATTGCCGGCCGTAAAGATATGCGTGGCATTCTCGCCACGCGGCCAGCCGATGCGCTGGCCCTTGCGGAGCTCGACCTGAAATTCGACCTCCATCGAGATCTCGATACCTGTGCCGACAATCTCGCCATCGCCTTGCACGGCGTGGCCATCGCCGAGATGGAACAGCGCCCCAGGCACGAAGACCGGGAAGTAGACGGTCACACCCGGCCCGAAGCCACGGTAGTCCATGTTACCGCCATGCTCCGCCGAGGTCGCCGTCGATATCGCCTGGCCGTCGGCCGGTGCCACGCCGAAGCACCCCAGCATCGGCGCGAGCGGCACGCTAAACGCGCCGAGCGATGTGCTCGTATCGGCCAGGGCGGCCGCGCCCTGCGTTTTATCGATGTTCCAGATGACCTGGTCGCGCGGGGGCAACTCCGGCACATACCCAGGGTCGACAACATTCGCTGCGAGCGCGGCACGAGCCCAGCCGGTCGGGCGGCTCGGCTCTATGCGGCGCAGATAGAGCACCAGGGTATCGCCTGGCTCCGCACCGTCGATGTAGAACGGGCCGGTTTGCGGATTACCGCCGGGAGTTGCCTGCGCGTCATGCTCATCTCGTCCGGCGGCGTCGACGGTCGTCGTGATTACCGTATCGCCCGGCGCGATATGCAACACGGGCTCGTGCGAACCGATTGTGACATGATAGTGGTCAGGCTGAAATTGATGCGTCGTCATTACTCAGTAGCTCCCTACATAGATCTATCCTGGCCGCCGGCATACGATGTAGTACCTGATGTAGACCTATGCCACATGCTTAAACGGCGATGGTAGCGGCTCAAGCGGTAGCGTGATACGGCCACCCCGACGGCCTGATTCATAGGTGGCAAAGATCAACTCGGTGGCACGCAGCGCGCGCCGTGCGGAGAGCTCCGGCTCGCGACCGGTCTTGAGCGCGTCGATCAGATCGAGCACGCCACGACCGACGACATCGCCAAGGCTCTCACCTTCGTCAAGATTGACCGGTACCGTCCGCCAGCCGGCATCGCCCTTCCCCCAAATCCGTAGTGGGGTCGAATTCAAGCCCACATCGATGATACCGTCGCTCCCGATGAGGCGATTCCCGGTCTGGCCGTTGATACCATACCCCGTCATGAGCAATCCCTGGACACCATTCTGGTATTCGATGCGGCTGAACCCCTGGCCTTCGAGTGTGACACCAAAGATCGTTTTGCCATCCTGCCAATCGACCTGGCCGAGCACCCACGCAGCTGGCGCTTCGTCATTGTAAAAGCCGAACATATCGAACCAATGCGTGCCCCAGTCGAAGAGATTATCGCAGACGCCTTCGAGCCGCTGTAATGTGCCGATTGCGCCGGTGCGCAGGAGATCGCGCGCCGCACGGAAAGGAGCGCCGAAGCGCCGCTGGTGATTGAAGGTCAGTTGCGTCCCCGCAGCCTCGCATGCTTCAACCATGCGCTGTGCCTCGGCATAAGAAGGAGCCATCGGCTTTTCACAGTGGATCGCCTTGACGCCGGCTTCCGCTGCGGCGATGACCATCGGCGCATGCAGATGCGGCCAGGTCGCGATACTGACGATATCGAGGTGCTCCTTGGCGAGCATCTCGGCATAATCGCTGTAAATCTGCTCGCCGCCATGTGCCTCCTGGAAGGCACGCGCATTGTCCAGGTTAGGATCGGCGAGCGCGACGATACTCGTATCCGGTGAGGCAGCATAGCCTGCGGCATGGAAGTTGGACATGCCAAAGCCGGAGGCACCCGCCGACTTCCAGGGACGTCCACAACCTATAATACCGACGCGATAGCGGGTCATATATCTATGCTCCTATCGGATGAAGTGGCTCATCAACAAACCTGCTTGCACCAGGAGTGAGCGTATCGGCTCGCGGTCATCGTCATGCCATTGCCAACTGGCCGGGCCAGCATTCCGGCGCATATCCCATGGGAGGGCTCAAGGGCCCGGCGTATCGCTCAGGACGGTCGCGAGCCGTGCGGCGTCGATGTTGCCGCCACTCACGATCACGACGGTTGGCTCGCCTGGACGCACCGGGATAGCACCGCTGAGGAGCGCGGCCAGGCCCGCAGCACCGGCGGGCTCGGCCAGCAGCTTGCAGCGTTCGAGGATCAGGACCATGGCGGCGCGGATCTCGTCGTCGGTGACCAACACCACGTCATCCACGTAGCGCTGCACGATCTCGAACGGCAATGCACCGGCGAAAGGTGCCGATAGGCCATCGGCGATCGTCGTGATCCGGTCAAGGCGCTCCGGCTGCCCGCTCGCTCGGCTGCGCCACATCGCTGGTGCACCCTCCGGCTCAACGCCGACGATTCGGACGCCAGGACGCTGGCTCTTGATTGCGACCGCCACGCCACCGAGCAAGCCACCGCCGCCGATGGGTACGACGATCGTGCCGGCCTCAGGCAGATCCTCCAGGATCTCCAGCCCAACGGTTCCCTGGCCGGCAAGGACGGCCGGGTCATCGAACGCATGCACCAGGGTATAGCCGTGCTCGTCAGCGAGAGCATACGCTCGTTGGAAGACGGTCAGCGTGCTCGGCTCGGTCACGATCGTGCCGCCATAGGCACGGGTTGCCGCCAGCTTGGCGGCAGGTGCCGTCTCCGGCATGACGACCGTGGCATGGAGGCCGGCAGCCGTCGCCGCCCATGCGACTGCCTGCGCGTGGTTACCGGCCGACGCGGCGATGAGGCCACGTGCTCGCTCAGCCTCCGACAGCGCGGCGATCTTGGTCAGCACACCACGCGGCTTGAATGAGCCGGTCTTCTGGAGGTTCTCCAACTTGAGGAAACACGGCACGCCGAGCAGCGCGCCAAGCGCAGCACTGCCGGTGAGCGGCGTTCGGTGCAGCCGCCCGGCGATCGCCTCACGCGCCGCCAGCACGTCGGCAAGCTCAATCATGATGATTCTCCCACTCGCTCAGCAGCAGAGACGGTGGTGTGTGCGCGGCGATCTGCCTCCCAGGTCTGCTTTGCCAAACGCGCTACGTCGCCGTGCTGCGCATGCCAGAGTGGCACATCGTCGATATGCCAGTAGCGCACATCCGGTGTTTCGTGCGACGGGCGTAGCGCACCACCAATCACCTCGCAGAGATAGACGACGGCAACCATGGTAAACGGCCCATAGTCCACGCTCGGAAAACGTGTGACGACGTCGACAAGCCGGGTAATTCGCGCTTCGAGGCCGGTCTCTTCGCGCACTTCACGGATCACAGCTTGGGCCGGTGTCTCGTTGGGATCGACCCAGCCGCAGGGCAAGCACCAGCGACCATTGTCGGCGCGTAGGGCCAGCAGGAGCCGTCCCTCGTCGTCGAAGATCGCCGCGTCGGCACCGATCTTGGGAGTTATATAGCCGAACTCCGCCAGGAGCTGCCGGCGCGCCGCAGCAGGCTCGATATCCAGCACCTGCCCGTAGTAGGAACTTGCGATCTCCAGCAAGCGCTCATAGCGTTCGCGATCGTAGGGGTTGGTTGTATAGGTCAAGCCATTGCGCGCGATCGTGCGCAACTCATCAAGCAAGGGCATGATATCCATGCGCTGAGTTACTCCACCGGCGGTAGACGCTATCGCAAGCCGGGTGCGCGCCAGTATACCAGGCACTGCAACATGTGTTGCGACGCCAGCAGCTGTGATCCCCTGTGATCGTTGAGAACCACGGGCATTTCGCTTCAGGGCGCGACAAACGCCGCTTCTGGGATCGTGTTAACGGGGAAGCTCGTCTATTCGGCGTCGAATGTAGCGGACACGCTCACCTGGAAGCCTTCGAGCAACACGGACCTGGCGCTCGTGCCGCGCCGGAAGACGCCGTGCTCAGTGTAGATATCACCATCGAGCACCAGAACTGTTATCGTTTCGTCCAGCGGATCGACGATCCAGTATTCAGGAATTCCTGCCTCGGCGTAATCACCGCGCTTCTCGACCTTGTCGCGGGCGGGATCATCAGGGCTGACGACCTCGACCACAAGATCAGCGCCGTACCAGAACGCGTCTTGATTACGAGGATCTTGGGCATCGATCATCACGACAAGATCGGGCTCACGAAAACGTTGCGGTGAAATCCGCACGCGCAGTGGGGAAAAGAACACTTTACCTCCACGTGGCCGAATGAAAGCAACATACAATTCATACAGTAGCGCCAGGATCGCTTGATGTTTGCGCGTTGGCATGGGAAGCACCTCAATTGTGCCGTTTGTATACTCAATCAGCCGGTTGGTTTGATTGGACAGCTTGAGGTACTGCTCTTCGGTCCAAAGCCCCTGCAGTGGCAGCAGATCCAACGCCAGCTCATCGTGCCGCCGTACAAGTTTGAGCTCTAGAGCATCAGGAATTGTCGACATTAGGTTGCTCCGACTCACATGATTTACGCTCTAACAGTATAACCCGAGCGTACACCGTCGGCGTGGCGCGACTGATGCTATACTGCCATGCTAGCAGGCACACATTCCGGCGGGATGGTCGAGCAGAAGAGGGTTCGTTATGGCAGAGTTGCAGCTACCGCAGGGCATGACGCGCCTGCGGCCGGTATTAGCAGGTGTGGTCGATAGTATCGAGGCACACGCGCCCTATGGTGCTGTGCTGCTCTCAGCGCGTCAAGGGCTGCGCATCTCGGTCGACGATCGCGAGGAGCAGGTTGTCGAAGTCGCGCCATCAGCCGGCACGGTGCTGACAGCCTTCGACGGCGCGACGATCCATGAGGCGGCCATCAGTGGCTTCGACGCCGCTCTCGTCGAGCGCAGCGCTCGCGAGCTGGCACACACTATCCGGCGCAGCGGCGATCTGAAGCTTGAGCCCGGACCCAATCGGCAGGGCGATTTCGTCACGCCGGCGGCGATTCCCGCCGAGACGCTCTCGACCGAGGAGAAGATCGAACGCTGCCGCGAGCTGCATGGCCGTGTGCGTGGCCGCGACGAACGGATCGTGAACGTCCGGATCGGCTATAGCGAGACCAACGAGCTGGCGATCTTTCGCAATCGTGCCGCCGACCTGGCCCAGCGTGTGACCCGGCTGCGCTTGAGTGTCGCCGTCATTATGGCCGGGCCGAACGGAGTGCGCTTCGACCTGACCGGCAAGGATGCCACCGGCGGCTGGGAACACCTCACATTTACCGACGACGAGCTGCAGGAGGTGGTCGACAACACCGCAGCGCTCCTCACTGCGGAGCGTATCGAGCCCGGCGAGTACACGATCATCACAACACCGGGTGTGACAGGCACGATCTGCCACGAGTCATTCGGCCACGGCGTCGAAACCGACATGTTCTTGAAAGAGCGCGCCCGGGCCGCACATTTCATCGACAAGGTCGTCGGTTCGCCCCTGGTGAATATCTGGGATGATCCTAGCTTACCGGGTGCTTACGGCACCTACTTCTTCGACGACGAAGGCATGCTCGCAGCGCCGACGCAGATCGTGGAGAACGGCATCTTTCGCCGTGGCATCACCGACGCCTACTCGGCCATAGCGCTCGGTATCCCGCGCTCGGCGAACGGCCGCCGTCAGGATTTCAGCCGCAAAGCCTACGCCCGTATGAGCAACACCTTCTTCGCTGCGGGCACGACTCCGGTCGCGGACATGTTTGCACAGGTCGATCGCGGGATCTTCCTGGAACAATGGTCATCGGGGATGGAAGATCCACAGGGATGGGGCATCCAGGTGACCTGCCGCTTCGGGCATGAGATCCGCAACGGGCGCGTCACCGGGCGCGTCTTCGCACCGCTCGGCATCACCGGCTATGTGCCAGACGTTCTGCAAAGTATCAGCGCCGTGAGCGACAACTGGCTGTTGGACGGCGGCGGCTGTGGCAAAGGGCATAAGGAGTATGTTCCGGTCGCCTCCGGTGGACCACACCTGCTCCTGAAAGCGAGGTTAGGCTGATGCTTGAGCAGATCGTCGCGGCGCTCCGCACGCGGAGCGAGCTAAAGGATTGGAGTATCCGCCACATCACCACGCGGGGCGCGCAGCTCTATGCCGTCCCAACGGCGATCGAAGCGATCCGCGAGGTCGCGATGGAGCGGTATGTCATCGATGTGCTGCGCCAGACATCCGGACGAGGAGGCACGCCCGCCGTCGGCAGCGGCAACGCGACATTGGTGCCGGGCGACGAGATCGGCCCTGCTATCGACGCGGCAATGCTGATGGCGGGATTGGTTCACAACCCGCCATACCGCATGCCCGACCCTGCCGCTTTACCAGATATCCCCCTCACCGATCCTGCGCTGATGGACGACGTCAGCGGCACTCTGCGCGGGCTACTCGACTGGCTGCGAGCCGCCGTCGCGACCCACGGCGAGGTCAAAATGACCGCAGCTGAGCTCTACGGCGAGATGCGCACAACGCACCTGGTCAACAGCCGTGGTATCGACGCGACCAACACGGCGACGCAGCTTGATGCCGAGTGGGTGCTGCTCTCGCGTATCGATGATCAAGAAGTCGAGTCCTTCGTGGAGACGACATGGCGGCGTGTTGCCGATCTGGACATTGAGGCCGAGGTCGCACGCCGCGCGCAGTATGCGACTGATACCTTGCGTGCCACGCCGCCACCAACGTATAGCGGACCGGTGGTGCTCCGTGACGCGGTGCTTGCCGAGTTCCTGAACGGTGGTGTCCTTCAGACCCAGACATCCGCTGCCGCCAAGTTCAGCAAGATCACGCGCACCGAGATCGGCAACTCGCTGTTCCGTAGCGATGTCACAGGCGATAGCTTCACGTTCTACGCCAATCGCCGGCTCCCGTTTGGGACGAACACGAACCGCTTCGACGATGAAGGGCACCCCGCCCAGCGCGTCGAGCTGGTCCGGGACAATATCGTCGTGGCATTCACTGCGAACCAACGCTATGCCGAGTACCTGGGAATCCCTCCGACCGGCGCATTCGGGAACCTTGAGCTTCCAGCAGGAACGAGACCTGCCGCCGAGCTTGTCGGCCCACCGCATATTGAGATCGCCTCATTCTCGTGGTTCAACCCTGATCCAATCACCGGCGAGTTTGCCTGTGAGATCCGGCTGGGATATGTGGTCGCCAATGGAGAGCGAACTCCCTTCAAGGGCGGCACACTCGTCGGGAATGTGCTCGACGCGCTGGCCAATGTGCGCTGGAGCGCAGAAACTGGCTTGTATGGCAGCTATCAGGGACCCACCACCGCCCGCTTCACACAGCTCCAGGTGGCGGGCACAACAGAGTAAACGTACTATGGCGATTTCACAGCTCTCGCTCCCCCATTGGGATATGACCGTCCTCTATCCCGGTCTCGACTCGCCGGAGTTTCGCGCGGGGTTTCAGGCGTTTGCCGGCGACATCGCGACTCTTGAAGAGCTCTTCGACAGGTATGGTATAGCAGAGCACACGCCGGTCGCCCTAGACGAGGGTATAGTCGCGGCGTTCGAAGTCGTCGTCGAACAGCTCAACGCGGTGCTCACACGCAACAGGACAATGTGGGCGTATGTATCCAGCTTTCTCGCGACGGATTCGCGCGACGATCTGGCGCAAGCAACCTCCAGCGACCTCGATCAGCAGCAGTTACGTCTCTCCCAGTTGCAGACGCGCTTTACAGCATGGATCGGCGGTTTGGACGTGGATGCGCTGATCGAGCGCTCCGCCGTCGCGCGCGAGCACGGCTTTGTGCTCAAGCAAGAACATGCCGAGGCTGCACATCTGATGTCGCCTGCCGAAGAAGAGCTGGCTGCGGCTCTCTTTGTAACCGGCACATCGGCGTGGAGTAGGATGTACTCAAACTTCACCTCACAACTTATGGTGTCGTTTGAGCTCGACGGCGAGCGCCAGCTGCTGCCGATCAGCGCAGTACGCAACCTGGCCTACGATCCTGACCGCGAAGTCCGGCGACGTGCCTACGAAGCCGAGCTGGCCGCGTGGCAAACATCGACCGTTCCGATCGCCACGGCATTGAATAGTATCAAGGGCGAGATGAATACCCTCAGTACGCGGCGAGGCTGGGAATCGCCCCTGGACGTGGCGCTGTTCAATAATCATATCGATCGGACGACACTCGATGCCATGCTCCAGGCGATGCGCGAGTCTTTCCCGGACTTCCGCCGCTATATGCGCACCAAATCGCGGGCACTCGGTCTACCGGTGCTTGCCTGGTACGATCTCTTCGCGCCGGTTGGCGACAGCACGATCGAGTGGACTTGGGAAGCGGCAACCGCCTTTATCGAGCGGCAGTTCGCAACGTACTCGGCGCAGCTCAGCGCGCTGGCCGGCCGTGCGTTTCAGGAGCGCTGGATCGATGCCGAGCCGCGATTGGGAAAGACGGATGGGGCCTTCTGTATGTCGCTCCGGGATGGAGAGTCGCGTATTCTGGCCAACTTCAAGCCGGTCTTTGGACAAGTCGCCACCCTCGCGCACGAGCTGGGACACGCCTACCACAATCTGAACCTCGTTGGACGTACCGCGCTGCAACGCAGTACGCCGATGACGTTCGCCGAAACTGCCAGCATCTTCTGCGAAACCCTAGTCCAGCAGGCTGCCTATCAGGATGCCACCGGTCCCGAACAACTCTCATTGCTGGAGGCGTCGCTCCAGGGTGCCTGCCAGGTGGTCGTCGATATCAGCAGCCGCTTTCTCTTTGAGCAGCACGTCTTTGAGCACCGCCGCCAGCGTGAATTGTCTGCCGATGAATTGTCGACCTTGATGCTGGAAGCGCAACGCGAAACGTATGGCGATGGATTGGACCAGAACCTGCTCCATCCCTATATGTGGGCGGTGAAGAGCCATTACTACGGCCCGACCTTCTATAATTTCCCCTATACGTTTGGGCTGCTCTTTGGTCTCGGATTGTTTGCGCAATATCAGCACGATCCTGAGCGTTTTCGCGCCCGCTACGACGATCTGCTCTCCTCGACCGGTATCGTATCCTCGACGGACTTGGCCGCTCGCTTCGGGATCGAGCTCCGCACTCCAGAATTCTGGCGCGCGAGTCTCGACGTCATCCGCGCCGACATCGCACGCTTCGAGGCTCTGATCGGCTAATATCAGGTCCTTACCCAGAACTATTCATGTCATCGCCATGCAGTGTCACGATAATTCTACCAACGTTTCATCGCGGTTTCAGGCTCGTGGCAAGCTCCTTGCAGGATCTACAGAGTTGGCGCGCGACGGAGCGCATTTGGGAAGGACAGAGGGCATGAGGGCTGCGATCTATTGCGTGGCCAAACGAACCGGCAATATGACGAGCAGAGCGCAGCAACGCCCGCCGCTCGTTCTCGTCGTGGACGACGAAGAGTCGATGCGCGAGCTGGTTGCCGAGGTGCTCCAGGAAGAGGGCTATCGGGTAGTGACTGCCAGGAACGGGAGCGAAGCCCTCTCGGTTGCCCTTCAAATTCGGCCGCGCCTGATCGTGACTGACCTGATGATGCCGGCGATGAACGGCAGGGTATTACGGGAACGCCTTCGCGACGAGCCACAGACGGCAATGATTCCTGTTGTTCTGATGAGCGCCGCCTATCGTTTACAACCCGGCGATCACTTCGCCGCAACGATCGCCAAGCCATTCGGCATCGATGAGCTGATCGATGTGATCGAGCGAGCCTTGCCGCGAACCGCTGCAGCCAAACATAATTAGCACTGATCCTCACGCAACGCGAACTAAAACCATCGTCCGCGGACCTGGTGCCGGCCCTCCAGGATCAGGTACTATTGCGGTCCAATGACTGGAGGCCATGGTGAAGTGGGGATTCATTCCGACCGAAGGTGGTGCCTTTTATCCCGAGTCACTCCGCGAGGTTGTCTATGGCGAAGAGCTTGGCTTCGATTCAGTCTGGCTCGAAGAGCATCATGGAGTTAAGAATCATTACTGGCCGTCGCCGATCGTAGCCCTGGCCGGCTACGCGACGCGTACATCCAAGATGCTCCTGGGCACGGATATCATCGTGCTGCCGTTCTATCATCCGGTGCGTGTGGCAGAAGATTCAGCAATGTTGGATGTCATGTGCGGTGGGCGATTCATCCTGGGAGCCGCGATTGGCTACCGGCCAGATGAGTTCGCGCTCTACGATACACCACTTGAGATGCGCGGTGCACGCTTCAATGAGGCGATTCAATTGATGCGGCGATTGTGGGCCGAAGACAGCGTGACCTTCAACGGGCGCTATTACCGTGTGACGGACGCCCGCATTGAGCCCAAACCGCTGGCCAGTCCCCACCTCCCGCTCTGGTTTGGCGGGTGGGGTGAGCTATCGATCCGCCGGACGGCAGAGCTGGCAGACGCCTGGCTACCCGGTCCGACGGCGAAGCTGGAAAAGCTTCTCGACGCACAAGCTGCCTATCGCCGCGAGCTACAGGTGCTGGGGAAGGACCCGGCGACACAACCCAGTCCCTTGACACGCGAAGTGATCATCGCCGATACGACGGCCCAGGCACGCGAGCTGGCCGAGAAGCATCTGCTGGTCAACTATCGCGATGAATACGGCGGCGGCTGGTCACATCCACTGATCGGCGGCGAGGATACCGCTCCCGTCGATCAGCTTGAAGCATTGGGACATGACCGCTTCATCATCGGCGATCCTGATACGTGCATTAAGATCATTCAGCGCTATCAGGAGACCTTCGGGATGGATCACCTAATCTGCAGGCTCTATTTTCCCGGCATGCCGCATGAACACATCATGCATGAGCTCAAACTTCTCGCGACCGAGGTCATGCCTGCATTCCGCTAACGCAGATTGTGGTGATGCGGCATTTATTTCGGCGGCACCAGCATGACGAATGTCTTGACCAAGACCTGTGCATCGAGGAGGAGCGACCGCGAGTTGATATAGCGCAGATCCAGTTCCTGGCGAACATCGGCCGGCGGCTGGTAGCGACCGCCATAGGCAAGTTGCGCGAGCCCGCACATGCCTGGACGGATCGAAAGGATCTGCTGCCAGACCGTGTTGGTCGTGTCTATGTGCCCTGGCAGTTCAGGGCGTGGACCGACGAGGCTCATATCGCCCATCAGCACATTGAAGAACTGCGGCCACTCGTCGATCGCAGCCGGCCGTAGCAGTCGGCCCATACGTGTCAGCTGTCGCTGTCCCGGTGTAAGCGAGTCGTCGACCATCGTCCGGAACTTGAGCATGCCAAACGGCCGCCCGTCTTTCCCGATGCGCCGGGAGACAAAGAAGATCGGTCCAGGCGAGTCGAGCTTAATAAGCAGGGCGATCATCAGCATAACCGGCGCGGTGATAACCAGGGCGACAGACGCCACTCCAACATCAAGTAGTCGTTTGGCAAGCATGACATCTCCTCCGCAAACGGCACGCAATGCGTCGAGCCATTCGATGCGTGCGCTGCGTGCCAGATCCACGATCGTTCTCCACCAGAAGCGCAGCAAGTCCTGCGTGTGGCGCTGCCGGTCCGCTGCATGCCAGCTGTCGCGAAAGTCGCGAGCCATCTCCGCGCCATAGTCCTGGCGAAACGAGCGCGGATAGATCACCAGCAAGCGCCGGTACATAGCCTCTGCACGGCGTACACGACGCACTTCGTCCACCTTCGTGCCCTCCTGTCTCACGCCGGAAACGGCTGCTCGCCGCCGATCAGGTGCTTCGTGCGCGCGACCTGAACCAGCTGCGCCAGACGCTCAGCTTCAGCTGCGGCAGTATGCCGGCCCAGATTTGTCAATTGGTAATAGCGGCGGCGCTCGTCGTCCAGTACCGGGTCGGGACGTGCCTCGACCTCGACGATCAGCCCATGCGCCAGGAGCCGCTTGATCGAGCCATAGAGCGTTCCCGGCCCGATCACCAGCCTGCCATCCGTGCGCGCCGCGATCTCCTGCATAATGGCGTATCCATGGCGCTCACCATCGGCAAGTGTTAGCAGAATATGAAAGACGGCCGGTGTGAGTGGCCCCACAAACATCTCTGCATCTCGATCCATTTGATCACTCCACTGCTGATATATCCATTGACGATATAGTAGACCAAATAGGCATCCATGTCAAGCAGATCTAGCTAAATGTCGCCGATCCTGCTAGATTATGTGCACACAGCACAGCTACGATTATTTGCCCGAGGGTGGAGCGCTGGCCAGCTTCCCTAACTTCCTACGTGCTGAGTTGAGCGTCCGGTACAACCTATTCAGGAACAAGCATGGCAGATGCAAAAGACCTCGCACGTGCCCGGCGCTTTGTGCGGGAAAACAAGGATCACTATCTTGAGCAGGGCTTGCGGAAGAAGCTACTTGAGGCCGGACATGACCACCAGGTAGTCGAGACCGTCCTGGCGGAAACCGGCCAGCCGCCAAGTGCCGGCTCAATACAGCGGTCCGTCGTAGTCTTGGTGATCGTTGTCCTCGCCATAAATGGGCTCTTTCTCTGGCAGGCGTGCAGCATCATCCCATGGATCGTCGTGGCCGAGCTCATTGGCCTCGGCAATTTGGTACGTATGGGGCGCCGGCGCACCACAGGAGCAGAGCAGACGATGCAGCGCGTCATGACTCGTGGATGTTTAGTGGGCTTTCTGCTGTCGCTTCCGCTCATCGCGATCTGGATGGCCTCCGGATCCTGTAGTCCATTTCAAAGCCAACCTTCTACCGAGCCCTCGCGACCGGCTGCTGCATCCGGAGGAACCCGCACCGGGAATTAGGGAGCAAGATGCTGCTGGTGGGCGAGGAGCCACGCTGCGTAGCGGCGGATATGTGCTTTGGGCGAGGATTCGCAGCTTCGTGCGAGTGCAAATGTTCCCGCCGGATCAAGGTGTAGCGCCAGGCGTAGTTGATCCTTGAACTGTTCTGAGAATCGTCCAGTGGCCAGGCGCCGCAGAATGGCATCGACCAACCGGACTTGCTGGTGCGGTGTAAGCGGGCAGTGCTTCAGCCGTCGCGCCATCATCGCCCGCGCACGCCCATGCCAGTTCCCAAAGGTTTCGGCCTCGACAAACCCAACACTCTGCTCAATCGCCCCGACGTCAGCACGGAGCAGTTGGTCGGCAAGCGCATGTAACTGCACCTTGGTGAGTGCCTCATAAGCAGGCAAGGCAGGAAGCATGGAGGGTTTAGCTGTAGGACGCTTCATCTCAAAGACGATGCTTACGCCATTTACACTCGCGAAAGTCTCCCCATCCAAGGCTGGAACCAGATTGCTCGGGCTGCGTATTATATAGTAAGCCCTCATATGGGTCACCCGGTCACGCACCGGGTTCGGGTAGGAAAGGACGTGTACGGTGTTTACAGGACTTGCGGTCATGACGATCCTGATTCTGGGGATAATCTTGGTCGTCCTGATCCTCATTTTCATGTCCGGGTTTGTGCGCTATATCCCGAACAACCGCGTCGGGATCATCGAGAAGCGCGTCAGCGGTCGCGGCTCAGTACGCAGCGGCTTCATCGCGCAGCGTGGTGAGGCTGGTTTCCAGCCCAATGTGCTGCGTGGCGGCTGGCATATGCTTGTGCCGTTTCAGTATCGCATTCACTCTGCATCGTTGGTGACGATCCCCCAGGGCAAGATCGGCTATATCTTTGCGCGTGATGGCGAACCTCTCCAGCCGACACAGTCGCTGGCTGCGAATACCACGGCCATCGACTTCCAGGATGCTGCCGCATTTCTCCAAAACGGCGGGCAGCAGGGACCGCAGCGCCAGATCCTGCGTGAAGGAACCTATGCCATTAACCTGGCACAGTTCGTCGTGATCACCGATGACACCGTCTATTTCCTGCCGATCAACAAGAATGACGATGCCGTCTTCAAGCGCATGGCAAGCCTGATTAGCGACCGCGGCGGCTTCGAGCCGGTGGTCATCAAAGGGGCCGACGATCTTGTCGGCGTCGTGACAGTTCACGACGGGCCATCGCTGGCACAGGGCGAGATCATCGCGCCGACCGTCGGCGACCACCCATCTGAGGCGGCGACCTATCATAATAACTTCCAGGACCCTGAGCGTTTCCTCGCAGCAGGCGGCCAGCGCGGTCGCCAGCTCCAAGTGCTGGTCGAAGGCACCTACTATATCAACCGCCTCTTCGCGACGGTGGAGATGATCCCAAAAACGACCGTCGAGGTCGGCAGCGTCGGTGTGGTCGTCTCCTACACGGGTGATGTGAGTGCGGACCTCTCGGGCGAAGACTATCGCCATGGTGAGATGGTCAGCCGTGGCAGTCGCGGCGTCTGGAACCTTCCGCTGTTGCCGGGGAAGTATGCGTTCAATACCTATGCCGGCAAGGTTATCATCGTCCCGACCACCAATATCATCCTGAAGTGGAATCGGAATGAGGTTGGTGCGCATCGCTACGATGAGAACCTGGCCGAGATATCGCTGATCACCAAGGACGCTTTCGAGCCATCGCTCCCGCTCTCGGTTGTCGTACATATCGACTACCAGAAGGCACCGCTGGTCATTCAGCGCTTCGGCGATATTAAACGGCTGGTTGAACAGACCCTCGACCCGATGGTCGCGGCGTACTTCAAAAACGTGGGCCAGACCCGCACCTTGATCCAGCTGCTCCAAGATCGCAGTGCCATCCAGGATATTGCCGGCGAGGAGATGAAAGCACGCTTTGCGCACTACAATCTGGAGCTGGAGGAGGTGCTGATCGGTACACCAACCTCCTCGGCAGGCGACCAGAAGATCGAGCAGATCTTGACCCAGCTGCGCGCCCGGCAGATCGCCGAGGAGCAGGTCGAGACCTACAATCGCCAGGAGAAAGCCGCAGTCAAGGAGCGCGAGTTGCGCGAGGCGGAGGCCCGAGCTCGCCAGCAGCAACTGCTGACCGAGTCTGAGATCAGTATCACGGTCCAGAGCAATGAGGGCAAGGCACAATATCAGCGCTCAGTGCAGCAGGCGGCGCAGATCCGTGCGCTGGCCGAGGCCGAGGCCGAAAAAGCAGCGCGTATCGGTATTGGCCAGGCAATCGCGATCGAGGAACAGGTGCGCGCTTACGGTGGCCCGCAATACCAGGTGACGCAGGACGTGATGAACCGCTTCGCCGAGGCAATCGAACAGGCGCACGTCGATATCGTGCCGAAGATCATGATCAGTGGCGGCAGCGGAAACGGCACTGGCAACGGGAACGGCAGCACCGGTGGCAGCGTCTTCGAGGCACTGATGACACTGTTGCTCTCCGACCGGATGGGCGAGCAGGTCAGCAGCGGAGCACACGATGCCGAGCGCCGGCCCGAGGCTGAGGCGCTCCGCAACCAGATCCGCCAAAGTTTGCTCACCAGTTCACAGACATCGGATCTGACACAATCGTCGCCCGTGACCGCGCCATTGGCGGCCAATGGAGCCGAAGTTAAGCGCTAAACAGGGGTAGCAACACAGGGCGCGGCGAAACTTCGCCGCGCCCTGTGTCTTTTGGGCCCGGCACAAGTGTTACGCCGCCGGGCGGTGCCATGGCCACCCGATCAGCCGGCGCTGACCCGCGACGGGCTGGGCCGTCATCAGGAGGAAGTGACCCACGAGCACAATGAGGGCGACCAGGTTGATCATGGCACAGATGACTGGTAATGGGGATGCCGCAATCAACCCATGGATGCGCGAGCTGAAGCCGGTCAGGGCTCCGAAGATATTGATCGTCGCCGTCACGACAAGCACAAGGTAGATCCACAGCATGCGCCGATCCTCAAGTGCAGCGAGGATCAGAAACGGCAATGAGAGAAAGAGATAACGCTCATGGATCTGGGTAGGCAGCACAAAGAAGCCAAGCGCCAGTACAGCGGCCCCCTCGATGTATGCCGGCTCATCCACGCGCTGCAGGAGCCCCAGGCCCATCAGGAAGGCAACAGCGCCCATCAGCAAGAACCCAACAGCATCGTAGCTTAGCGGTCCTATACCGTCGCCCAGATCTCGACCGCGCGGGCTTGACAGCACAAGCTGCCAGAGGTTATACGCACGGTTCGTCAGCTCGTGATAGCGACCCACCGACCCGATGTAGGCCTGCGCCAGCCCCGGCCCTTGATCCACCACCACCAAGGGCACACACGCCAACACAAAGATACCAACGGCCAACGCACCACCTTCTACCAGGCCGCGCGTGCCGTACCTGCGTAACGTCGCCATATACAGGAGCGGCGCGAAAATGATCGCCTGTGGCTTGATCAAGAGAGCAACGATCCAGCAGATCCAGCTCCAACGTCCTCGCCCGCGATCCAGGAGCAGCACCATTGGGAGCAGCGGCAACATCAACAGGGTATCGACCTGGCCCCACCACGCCACATTGATCCACACGGGAGGTGCAAACGTATACAATGCGGTCGCGACCACAGAACGGCGCACCGGCCAGCGACGACGCATCACCGCATAGAGCAATGGAATCGTCGCGAGATCGGCCAGCAGTTGCGGGAGTTTGATCAGCACGAGCGTTGACGGCGGCACCGGTGCCGTAAATCCGCCACCGAGCGGCAGCACGAACCGGCTGAGTATCAGCAAGATGTAGAGCCGAAGTGGGACATAGTCGCCGTCGTTCACATACGCGCCCGCCAGTCCTTGAGCATGCAAGGCACCCAGCCGCCGCGCCGCCAGCTCGAGATCACCAACGGGATCAGGTGCCGTCAAAAACAGGAGACGCAAGCCAAGCGCCAGGACAATCAGCAGAGCGATCACCCGGCTGTCTATTGACGTCCAGAGCGTACGCGCGACCTGCGGACGTGGAGCGGGCGGCCAGAAATGCTCCACCACAACGGCGGCGGGAAAG
>JADMIO010835443.1_pt1 | contig 17058 bp, 8 predicted proteins | sample 8958161 | NCBI WGS metagenome assembly JADMIO01 (sample SAMN16585339, study PRJNA669376) | soil metagenome | isolation source: Crop rotation soil | place: USA: Cullars Rotation, Alabama | collected 2011
CTTTCCCGGTTGCTTCACCGCCACTTGAACCACCGGGCGTGAGTAGCGGGTTATGCGGATTATTCCCTCGAGGAAAAATGGGATTATCCGCCGTGTAGTCCATCGCCATTTCGGCGGTGTTGGTCTTTCCCAAAATGATGGCGCCGGCTGCTTTCAAACGAGCAACTGCGGGCGCGTCGTGCTCCGGAACAAAATCGGCGCGCATTGCCGAACCGCTGGTCGATCGTAGTCCAGCAGTCTCGATTGTGTCCTTCACTGTTAGCGGAATTCCGTGAAGCGGGCGCAGCGCATCGCCACGCATGACCGCCGCTTCCGCAATCTTTGCTTGCTCGAGCGCATCAGGCGCGAGCGTGACGATGGCATTCAGCTTCGGGTTTAGTTGATCGATTCGTTCGAGGCAGGCAGTGACAACTTCAACTGGCGACAACTCGCGTTTGCGAATTCGTGCTGCGATTGTAGTGGCTGGTTGTAAGGCTAGTTCGTCCATTTGGCCTGAGGGAAATCAGTCAAGTCGGTTACGACGACCAAGAGATCTATCACGAGACATAATCTGTCCATTTGAGGCAGGCCGGCACTGACATCAACTGGATCATCGCCTTGATCTCTACGTGTTTGGCTTTTCCAAAACTTCTCCCTATAATTTAATTGCTACGGAAAATCTCAGATACAACTTGCCTGACAGCGAACCATCTGCTTTATTGCTGAAGTTCAGCCGCAAAGGAGTGTGCTTTTGGCGATCCATTTGAGCAGGACTTTCATCCTGCGCAAACTTCATCAGTTGTCCGGCATCATGCCGCTCGGCATCTTCCTGTTGGAACATTTTTACACGAACTCGAAGGCGCTCACCGGAGCCGCTGATTTCAACAATGCCGTAAAAGACCTGCAGTCAATTCCCTACATTCTGTTTGTTGAAATCGGCGGAATCTTTATACCGCTCATCTATCACGCCGTCTATGGTCTGGTGATCACGATGGAGACGCGGGCAAACAATCTAAGTTATCCGTATCCACGCAATTGGTTTTATTTGATCCAGCGCATCACCGGCGTCATTCTCTTTTTCTTTATTACTTTCCACGTTCTCAACTTTAGGTTTGGGCTGATTCCAGGACTGAACACGGTGTCAGTCGCGCATGAACCCGGACGCGCTTTCGAGATCGTGTCCGGTGAGTTTCGCATAATTCCTATTTTCATCATCTACATGATCGGAATCACCGCGACGGTGTGGCATCTGGCAAATGGTATCTGGCTGTTCCTGGTTGATTGGGGCATCACCATTGGCGAGCGCGCACAACGTTTGACCGGCTACGCGTGCATTGGCTTCGGAGTTTTCCTGCTGCTCGTCGGTATCAACGCCGCAATTGCTTTCATACGTCCAGGTGGATTGCTGGGAGGAATTCTCTAGCATGGCGAGCAATGGCACGAGGATCGCAATCGTAGGCGGCGGACTCGCCGGCCTGGCGGCGGCAATGCGCATCGCCGAAGCCGGTCACGCGGTGGATCTGTTTTCAGTGGTCCCGGTTAAGCGTTCCCATTCAGTCTGTGCGCAGGGCGGCATCAACGGCGCAGTTAACACAAAAGGCGAAGGTGATTCGACCTGGGAACACTTTGACGACACGGTTTATGGCGGCGACTTCCTGGCGAACCAGCCGCCGGCGAAAGCGATGTGCGAAATGGCGCCGTCGATCATTTTTCTTTTTGATCGCATGGGCGTTCCCTTCTCGCGAACGAAGGAAGGGTTGCTCGACTTCCGGCGCTTTGGCGGTACCAAACATCACCGCACCGCGTTTGCGGGTGCTTCAACCGGCCAGCAGTTGCTTTACGCGCTCGACGAGCAGGTGCGGCGTTATGAAGTTTCCGGAAAAGTTCGCAAGTTTGAGCACTGGGAAATGATGTCTCTAGTGCTCGATGACGCGCAGGTGTGCCGCGGTCTGATCGCGATGAACCTGCAGACGCTCGAGCTCAAGGCTTTCCCGGCCGACGCTGTGATCATGGCAACCGGCGGCCCCGGATTGATCTACGGCAAGTCAACCAACTCGATGGTCTGCACCGGCAGCGCCGTGGCTGCTTGTTACCAGCAGGGGGCGAAATATGCGAACGGCGAATTCATTCAGGTTCACCCGACCTCGATACCCGGCGAAGACAAGTTGCGGCTAATGTCGGAGTCCGCGCGCGGCGAAGGCGGACGAGTCTGGGTGCCGCGCAACCCGAAGGACACCCGCGCGCCTTCATCAATACCCGACACCGAACGCTGGTATTTTCTTGAAGAAAAATATCCGGCGTACGGCAATCTTGTTCCTCGCGACATCGCCACGCGCGAAATCTTTCAGGTCTGCATTGAAGGTAAGGGTGTCGGCGGCGAAAACCAGGTCTATCTCGACGTCACCCATATCCCGGCTGAGACACTCGATCGCAAGCTCGGCGCGATCCTGGAAATCTACGAAATGTTTGTGGGTGACGACCCGCGCCATGTGCCGATGCGAATCTTCCCTGGCGTGCACTATTCGATGGGTGGACTTTGGGTCGACTACGAACAGCGCACCAACATTCCGGGACTGCTGGCAGCAGGTGAGTGTGACTATTCAATTCATGGCGCTAACCGGCTGGGCGCGAACTCGCTGGTTAGTTGTGTGTATGGCGGATTTGTCGCCGCTCCAGCAGCGATCAATTACGCAAAGAACGTTGAACGAAACGGCGCTGATGGATCGCGCATCTACGATCAGGAGCTGCGCCGGCAACAGGAGATCAACGACGCTCTGATCAAGCAAAGTGGAACTGAGAACCAGTATGTCCTCCATCAGGAGATGGGTAAGTGGATGACCGACAATGTTACGGTCGTCCGTTACAACGACAAGCTAAAAGCGACTGATAACAAACTGCTGGAGCTCATGGATCGTTACCGCCGTATTTCGATCAACGACTCGAACCTTTGGGCGACGATGGCGCTGCCGCATGCGCGTCATCTGGACAACATGCTCGAGCTGGCGCGCGTGATAACACTCGGCGCACTCAATCGTAATGAATCACGCGGCGCTCATTACAAACCCGATTTTCCTGATCGTGACGATGATAATTTTCTGAAGACTACGATCGCGGAATACTCCGGTGAAGGCCCGGTGATTTCATACGAGCCAGTTGATATTTCGCTGATTCCGCCGCGGAAGCGAGACTACAGCAAAGCAAAACAGGAAAAGAAACCTGATCCGGCGGTGATGCGCCCCCAGGCGCCTTTAGAAAAGGAAAAGGTTTGAGAAGCGCAGCCTTAAGGAAGACATTTATCATCTATCATTTCAAATTTATCATTTGTCATTTTGAGTCCATGGGAACTGCGAATTGATGTGTCATGAGGTCAGTACCATATCGCGATAGCGAGTGGGTCTACCAATGCCCTTGCGTTCTTTCCAAATGATAAATGATAAATTTGAAATGATAGATGAGAGATGCCTTAAACGAATTTCGTAGCAAAAGATGGCTAACCACCTAACAACATCAAAGCCTAATCGCACGCCCCCCAAATCCGTCGAGATCCACATTCGTCGTCGCGCGAATCCCGACTCACCGGCATATTGGGAACGCTTTGAACTGCCCTATCGTCCGAATCTCAACATTATTTCGTGCCTGATGGAAATTCAAAAAAATCCGGTGACGATGGAAGGAACTCCCACGACCCCGCCGGTTTGGCAAATGAACTGTCTCGAGCAGGTGTGCGGCATCTGCACGATGGTCATTAACGGCCGCGCGCGGCAAAGTTGTTCGGCGCTGGTCGACAATCTGGATCAGCCAATCAAGCTCGAGCCGATGCAGAAGTTTCCTAACATCCGCGACCTCGTCGTTGATCGCTCGCAGATGTTTGACCACCTGAAACGCGTCAACGCCTGGATTGAACTTGATGGCACTTACGATCTGGGACCGGGACCGCGCATGGATCAGGACGACGTGCAGGAACGCTATGCCTACTCACGCTGCATGACCTGCGGTTGTTGTCTCGAGGCCTGTCCTCAGTATGACGGCGACAATTACATCGGTCCCCAGGCTATCGCTCAGGTTAGGCTCTTCAACATGCACCCCAGCGGTGAATCGACGCGCGACCAGCGACTCGAAGGAATCATGGGCGACGATGGCATCACGAACTGCGGCAACGCACAAAACTGCGTCAAGGCCTGCCCGATGGGCATTCCGCTAACTCGCGCTATTTATGAAGAGAATCGTGAGACTGTCGTGCGTGGCTTGTGGGGATGGTTGAAAGGCTAAACGTTTTATTGTTCGCCCTCTTCTTCAGCCGGACCGACGGTTTGCGAGATCAAATTCCAGCGGCCGCTCTCCCGCGACCACAATCGAACAACATGGGCTTCCGCACCGAGATCGTTGCTTTCGCTGTGTGCCAGCGAGCCTGGCTTAATCATCGACATACCTTCCACCTGAACGATTTGGCTGCCACGAAAAGTTAATTTCCTGTCTTCCTCAATATCGTAAAAAGGAAGCCGGCCAGCTTTGCATTTTTCGAGTGCTGCTTTTTTACCGGTGGCTCGTTCGCTTCCCTCCCTCGAGTCGGCGTAATACTCGGCCAGTAGTTTATCCAACGACTTCACATCTTTTTTGACGATTGCTTTTCGCAGTTGCTCTTCTGCGCGGGAGATCTCGCGACTCAATTTCTTCTCGGCCGCCGACTGCGCCTGAGAGCTCGAAACAGTTGTGGCTGTTGCATGTATGGCGAGAACAAAAATCGGGATGAGCAGGAAATAGAGAAATTTCATAAGACTTCCGTTGGTAACAAGTTTCTGAGCTTATAGCCCGAACAAATGACGGCGTCAAATTCAGACTTCCAAAACGATTTGCCACCGTCGGCTTCGCGCACTAAGATGCCCTCCAGTGAAAAACAGTAACTGGATTATTTATTTACTTGCGCCTCTGATCTTCGCCACGTTCATGCATGACGATTCTTGTAAGACTACCAAGCAGACCGCAAAAACAAGTTCGCCATCACCAACTTCGACCCCGTCTTCTCCGTCTCCAGCAAAGCCGCCCGCCGCCGGCAAGCGCCTGAATCCGGGCACGTGGGGCGGGAATCACGTCAACCTTGAAGTTACAAACGAAGGCGCCGGCTTTGAATTCGATTGTGCGCGCGGCAGCACCAACCAGCCGATCACGCTTGATGAGAACGGCAATTTCGAAGTTGACGGCACGTATGAAAGAGCAGGTCCGGGTCCCACTCGCGAAGGTGGCAAGAATGCGATCGACGTTCGCTTCACCGGCACGGTCACCGGCGACACAATGGATTTGACAGTCCAGATCGCCAACGGGGATCCGCAAAAATTCAAACTGACTTCAGGAAAACAGGGCCGGCTCACCCGATGTTATTAAGTGTTTCGTAATCCGTCCGCGAAAATCCTAAAACTGTTAAACGAGCGGCGATAGTTTTTTCTGTTTACAGGATATTCGTTGGAGTTTATATTGCGACTGCAATTATTCCTTAAGAAAGCCGTCTCCCCAGATTTGAGCTTTTTCAACATGCCGAACGCTCAGATCGGTTACTAAAAATACAATTGATCTTCAAAACCATAGTGCGCATTCGCTAGCGACCTGACCAGGGTCTGACTGCTTCTGTTCACCTAAAACATAGAGGGCCACACCAATGAAACGTCGAGCAATCTGGATCGGAATGGTTTTAGTAGTCATGCTCGTTTCAATCCTGCTAATCCCCAGCGGCGAAGCGAAACGAACGAATGCCGGCGATCCGGCTGACAAGTCAAAAGCGTCTGAAGCGGAGCGTCAGCGCCTTGCCAAGTTCGCGCCTAAACCAGCTCGCGTGCAATCGGAACCACTTGTTCCGATCTCTCGTCAAGCTGTTGGGTTTGCGGTTTCCGATCCCGTAAGAGAACTTGCCGGAAAAGCGAGATTGGAAATTGATCGGGAGGAAGAAGGCGGAGCGGAACGCGAAAAAAATGAACTCAACGCACGCCAAACAAAAACGCAAAACCCCGAGGCGGCCAAAATGCCCTCGTTGGATCTCTCATTGCAAAATGCGAAACCCATCGAGTCGCAAACTCCGAGCCTGCCTTCGCTAACTTTCGATGGCATTCACGACGCCGACAACATTCCCTTGATTGGCGGCACGGTGGCCCCGTCTGACCAAAATGTGGACGTCGGTCCGAACGATGTCATTCAAACCGTAAACGATGCCTTTCGCATTTGGGACAAGAACGGCAACCCGCGAATTCCTGCCACTCTGATCAGTACCTTGTTCTCTAAGCTCGGTGGAATTTGCGCCACGACGGATCGCGGCGACCCGGTAGTGCTTTATGATCGCATGGCCGATCGCTGGTTCATCACGCAGTTTGGCTTCACCGGCGACGGTTCGGTACCGCCTTTCCATCAGTGCGTCGCGGTCTCAAAGAATGGCGACCCCACTGGCACTTACTACACCTACGACTTCCAGACTCCCGGCGCTGATTTCCCTGATTACGGAAAATTTGGCGTGTGGCCCGACGGCTACTACATGACGGTTAACCAGTTCACCGAGCCCGGTGACGTATTCAACGGCACAGGCGTCTATGCTCTCGATCGAACGAAGATGCTTGTCGGCGATCCAACTGCGTCATTCATCTATTTTAATCTGGGTCTGACCTCCCATCCTGAAGGCGTCTTCGCCATGCTGCCGTCTGATCAGGACGGGCTCGAGGCGCCCCCACCGGGGACCCCAAACACCTTTTCTTACCTACTCTCCGACGAATTTGAAATTCCGCCTTTCAATAAAGATTCGTTGAGGCTTTTTAATTTTCACGCCGACTTTACAACGCCGGCGAATTCTACCTTTACTGAACCGCCGGAGAGTCCGGTACTCGTAGCGGCCTTCGATCCACGCTCATCTCCGAGCAACCGGGACATCAAGCAACCGCCACCGGCAACTGCCACGGATGCACTGGATGATATTCAATATCACTTGATGTATCGATTGCAGTATCGGAATCGTGGCGGCGTGGAAACCCTCGTCTCCAGCACAACCGTAAACGTTAGCGGCGTGAATCCGACTTCAAACGCTCTTTACCAGGCTGGCGTTCGTTATTTCCAACTTCAGCGAAACACGCCGGGCGGTCCGTGGCTGCTTTATGACAACGCCACATTTTCTCCTGACGCCGGCACTCCTTCGACCGGCCTCAACCGTTGGCTGCCAAGCGCGGCCATCGATCATCAGGGCAATCTCGCCGTTAGTTACAGTGTTTCCAGCACCAGCGTGTTTCCGGGCATTCGCTATGCGGGCAGAGATTTCAATGCGCTCGGCGGTCTTACGGGCGAACAAACTTTGTTTTCCGGAACAGCGGTGCAGTTGGGTAGTGTGAACCGTTGGGGCGATTATCAATCTTTGCAGCTCGACCCGTCAGACGATTGTACTTTTTGGACCACCAACCAGTACTACAACGTTAACAGCGCATTCAACTGGCGAACCCGAATCGGCAGATTCAAGTTTCCAACCTGTACTGCCCCGGCGCAGGGAACTGTTAACGGGACCGTAACAGCTTGCGATTCGGGCGTACCGCTTTCGGGAGCTATAGTCCAACTCTCTAACGGATTCTCGACCACTACGAAAGCCGACGGAACCTATACCTTCAATGTAGCGCCCGGCACCTACTCGGTAACGGTCAGCGCGAACATTAATCGCGATTGCACGCCGCAAACGGGTTCGGTAATCAGCGTTACCAACGGCAACACGACTACCTTCAACGCCTGTCTCAGCGGAGTCGCGAAAACTATTGTTGATACAACCAACCCCGGTGCGATTGTTGTTGCTGGTGGTAACGGCAATGGCGTGATCGATCAAAACGAGTGCAACACGCTAACGGTGCGCCTGGATAATACTGGATGTGCTCCGGCCAGAAACATCACCACAACTCTAGCTACCTCCACGCCGGGTGTCACCATCACGCAATCGCATTCACCCTACGCGGATATTCCGATTGATGGAAACGGAACCAACTTGGTGCCGTACTCCGTCAGCACTGCTCCCGGTTTTGTGTGCGGCACTCCGATCACGTTTACCCTAACGGTGAACTTCACCGGTGGCAGCACTGTAAGCACCTTTACCTTGCCCAGTTGTAGTCAGTCTCAGCCGCCGCAGACGGTCAATGGCAGTCTCGACCCGGCCGATCCCGATACAACTGCGGGAAGACTGGGGCGCAATGGACTTATCCAATTGTGCGATACGCCGAAAGCATGTCCCGGCGGTCTCGGCGCAGGCGGAAGGTCGTTTGACACCATCAATTTCGTGAATTCTGGTCCCCTGGCTGCGTGCGCAACCATTACGCTCAGTTCCCCAGGTGGCGTCAATCTAATCGCAGCTACCTACCTGAACAGCTACAACCCGGCCGATACCACTTTCTGCAACAACTACCTGGGTGATCCGGGCGGCAGCAGCACTACTGCGCAATGGGAGTCTACAGTTCCAGCCGGCCAAACGCTGGTTGTCGTGATCATGGAGGTCAACGCCGGTACGCCGGCAACTCCATACTCCGTGACAGTTGAGGGCCTTAGCGCGGCAGCGGCTCCAGGCGGTGGTGAGTGTCAGGCATGTACAATTAATCCGCATGCAGACGTCACGGTCAGCAACGATCCCAACCAATGTGGTGCAGTGGTCAACTTCTCTGCTCCGACCACGTCCGGAACTTGTGGGCTGTTGAGTGTTGTTCCGGCTTCCGGTTCGTTCTTCCCGATCGGCACAACGACCGTAACAGCAACTACCACGTCCGGCGCCACTTCTACTTTCAACGTCACGGTCAACGACACCCAACCGCCTTCGATCGTCTGTCCCGCGAACATCTCGGCGCAGACAGCGCCGGATGCTACTTCGGCGGTGGTTAACTTTGCGGCGACCGGGTCAGATAACTGCCCCGGATTTGTCTTGAGCTATAACCCGCCGTCGGGTTCAAGCTTCCCGCTTGGAACTACAACAGTGGTTGCCACCAACACGGACTCGCCCGCGGGTAACACTGCGACTTGTTCATTCACGGTAACGGTCACCCAACCGCAAACGGTTCAATTTAACGCTTCCGCGCTAAACGTTCCGGAAAGCGGTTCAGGTGTTAACGTAATCGTAAACAGAACCGGCGGAAGTGTCGGCGCAGCCACTGTCGACTACGCAACGGTTGACGGTACTGCGACACAGAAGGGCGACTACACCATCAAGCTCGGCACGTTGAAATTCGCTGATGGTGAAACGTCGAAGATTATCCCCGTGCCGATCATCAACGATGCTTACGTTGAAGGCGACGAAACATTTACAGTAACCCTAAGCAATCCCACGGGCACTGGTGTTTCACTCGGCAGTCCATCGACTGTAACCGTAACGATCATGGACGATGATCTTGTGGCTACAACTGCCAACCCAATTGATAACGCGCAGTTCTTTGTGCGTCAGCAGTATCTCGACTTCCTGAATCGCCAGCCCGACAATCCGGGTCTCAACTTCTGGACAAACATCATTCTCGCGTGCGGTGCAGACTCTGCTTGCATCAGTGCCAAACGCGAGCAGGTGTCGGCGGCGTTCTTCCTGTCGGGTGAGTTCCAGGAGACAGGCGGGTTTGTAATCAGGACGCAACGCGTGGCCTTCGCCAAGAAATCGGCGGAACCAGCCACCCGCGTCACCTACGTCGAGCTCATACGCGCGCAGTCGCAACTGGGCGAAGGCGTTGTGATTGGCCAACCTGGCGCTGACGCTGCTCTCGAAGCAAATAAACAGGCGTACGCCTTAGCGGTCGTGAACAGTGGGCCGTTCGGGACGCGTTTTGCAACCGCAACTACGGCCGACCTATTCGTCGACGCCCTGTTTACTTCTGCGGGAGTTACTCCGACCACGGCCGAACGTTCAGCCGCCATCGCCGCGTATAACAGTCAGGGCACTGTGGCCCTGTCGCGGACCGCAGCTCTTCGTTCAGTCGCAGATTCCAGCTCAGTACGACTCGCGGAGTTCAGCCCGGCATTCGTGCTGATGGAATATTTTGGTTATCTGAGACGCAACCCAACCGATCCGCCCGACAATAGCAATTTGGGTTATACGTTCTGGTTGGATAAGTTGAATTCATTCAATGGCGATCATCAGAAGGCACAGATGGTGAAGGCGTTTATCGAATCACCCGAATATCGTAAACGCTTCAACACTAACTAACCCACACAACCTCGGAGCGGGAAGAGCTCCCTGGCCGAAAGGGCGTAGCCATCTGGCTGCGCCCTTTCTATTTTGGCTAACGCATTGCGGTTTTTGTTTCAGTCAAAGCCGTTAAAAACCTTGACAGACTACTATCAAACCTCGTAATCTGCGCCCACTTTTAGAATTTCTTGCCGGGCGTTACCCGAGTTCTGGATAACAACTGCGCTTTTAGTTCGCTTAGTCGTTCTCTTTCAGACGAAAGCGTCGGAGTGATCTTCCCCAGAGATCTGTGCGGCTCCGACTACTCCGTTTCATCGTACACATTTCTGTTTACCTGCAACTAACAACGTCTGCCGACCCGAGGACACATCTATGAATAGAACAAGAAGACTGGCTCTCCTTTTGAGCCTGATCGCGATCTCTTTTGTCGTAGCCTGGGATTTCACACCGCGGAGTTCCGGCCGTACCGGAACTGCGGCTGTCGAAAAGAATCGTTTCAAAGCCGTACCATCGCTCAACGCGATCCTCGGCAGCAGTATGAATGCTCCTGTTCCTGCTCCGACGGTAAATCCGTTCGAACCAGGAGATGCCGATGAAGAAGATCCGGATCTGCCGCCCGGCATGGCCGGCAAAATTGACAAGGCAGACTACCTGCGTGCGCGCGGCGATTACTTCGACATGCTGCGGGGCCGCGATCAGGAAGTGCCCGCGAACGCTCGCGAAAATGCTATCCGACAAATGGAGAAGCAAGAGCGGCTCATGAAAACCAATGGCAGAACCGGCAATGCCCCATTGGTGGACACGGCTAATTGGGCCTTCATTGGTCCTAACCCGATTCCTCTCGGGCAAACTCAGGGTACGCGCGTTCCGGTTAGCGGGCGAACGATCTCGATAGCAGTACACCCAACTGATCCCGACACGGTTTACGTTGGTACTGCACAGGGTGGACTTTACAAGTCGACCAATGGCGGAACCAACTGGACCAAACTTTTCGAATTTCAGCTTGAGACGCTCGCCATCGGAGCAATCACGATTGACCCAACCGACTCGAGCATCGTTTACGTGGGAACGGGCGAGAACGGTCAGTCAGCCGACAGCTTTGCCGGCAAGGGACTCTACATAATTAGAAATGCGAATTCTGCATCCCCAACTCTGACCGGACCATTCCGTCTTAACGGTGTGGGCGCCGACGTTTTCAGCGGCCGATCGATTGGCCGGATTCTCGTTGTTCCCTCGAACAATAACATCGTCTTTGTGGTCACCGCGGTCGGCACTGGCGGCAATCCAAACACCAGCCCTGCGAGTCCGCCAAATCGCGGATTGTATCGTTCAACCAACGCGCAATCGGCCACGCCGACGTTTGAGCAGATTCAGGTGACGGGCCTGCCGACGCCGAATGATCGCACCATGATCGATGCGGAGATGGATCCGGCTAACTCGAATCTCCTGCTCGTCACTGTTGTGGGAGCCGTTACTGGAGCCGGCGGCGATGGCGGCGTTTATCGCACCGCAAATGCTCTCGATCCGGCGCCGACATTCACCAAGACTTTGACTATTCTTAACGCCACCAACAGCTCAGGGCGCGCCGAGTTAACGGTAACAAGAAATTCTGTGCCGGCTACAACTTTTTACGTGGCCAGCGGTGAGCAATCAACAACTGCTACTGGTGGACCGGCTTGCAGTACGTCGCAGGCAGGAACCGTGCGCCGCTCAACGGATGGTGGCCTAACCTGGTCAGCCATAAGCGCGATGAATAACGCGACCGGCTTTTGCGGCGGTCAGTGTTTCTATGACATCGCGATAGCCGTCACGCCGGACAATCAGACAATCCACCTGGGCGGCGCTGCCGGTAATTCCGCTGCTGCGTGTGGTGCGAATGTTATGAAGCGCTCGCTAAACGGTGGCACTACCTGGGCCAGCAATAACACCACGCTCCACGCGGACGAACATGCTCTGGCGATCGCCCCGTCAAATCCGAATGTGGTTTACACAGGCAGCGACGGCGGCATTTGGCGCTCCACCAACAACGGCACCACCTGGACCTCCCTTAACAACACTGATTTCTCTTCCACCCAGTTTCAAGGCGTCGCCGTTCACCCCTTTGACCGCAACTTCCTGATGGGCGGTACGCAGGACAACGGGACGATCTGCTGGTCGGGAGCCGGAACCGTGTCGCACTGTCGCGACGGTGATGGTGGTTATGCAGTCATCGACGACAATGCGCAGGATACATTCAACGTTTTGATGTATCACACGTTCTTTAATCAGACGAACAATCAGATTGGCTTCGAGCGAGCCAGCAACACGTTGGCAAACGCTGACGGCCAGCTTTCCGGTTGGACGTTTAGAGGCTGCTCGGGAACCGTCAGCAACAATGGCTTCCGCTGCGCCGACAACGTTCTGTTCTACGCGCCCATGAATCAGGGGCCGGGCAACCCAATCAATACTCTTTACTTCGGAACGGACCGCCTGTATCGCTCGACCAATCGTGGCGACACGATGACGCTCGTCAGTCAGGGTCCGCTGGTTCCCTCCGCCCCGGCCGGGTCGGGAGTGGTGGTGACCTCCATCGGCATTTCGCCGCAGGATGACAATGTCAGAATAGTTGGGTTGCGCGACGGCCACGTCTTTGCCACCACTACCGGTTCCGCAGTGATGACCGACGTCACCGGCGCCAACTTCCCGGCGGTGAACCCGATCGATTCAACCAGAAACTCCATCGGCGAAACAGTGATCGATCCCAACAACAAATTCACGGCGTACATTAGCTTCACCAGCTTTTCACCGCCGGCCGGTCAGCAGATTTTCAAGACGACAAATCTGAATGATCCGGTTCCCACCTGGACACCTTCCAGCAGTGGCATTCCGCAGGTTCCGGTCAGTTCAATCGCGGTTGATCCGCAGGATTCGAACAGGCTTTATGCGGGTACTGATATCGGCGTCTATCAATCCAGCGACGGTGGCGCAAACTGGACACCTTTGGGGACGGGCTTGCCGCGCGTTGCTGTGTTTGATGTGAAGATTTCCAACATCCAGCGGTACCTACGCATTGCGACCCACGGCCGCGGCATCTGGGAGATTGGCATTCCCGGACGTCAGTTACCGGTTACGCGCAGTGCCGGCGCTACGCTCGTGGCTGAAGGCTGTGTTCCCGGAAACGGCGTTATTGACCCGAGCGAAGATGTTACCGTCAGTTTCGGCGTTACGAATATCGGGCCGGGGCAAACTAACGATCTCGTCGTCACTCTGTTACCAACCGGCGGCGTCACTTTCCCAACCGGTCCGGTGAATTATGGAGTGGTGGCCAGCGGCGCGACGGTCGCGAAGAACTTCAGCTTCTCCAACAACGCGAGTTGCGGCGATACCATCACGCTGACTTTCCACCTTCAGGATGGAGATCTTGATCTTGGCAATTTCAGCGTTTCATTCACGCTCGGTGTGCTCACCAACTCGCCTCCAACATTCACCGAGGCCTTTGACGGCGTGACTGCACCCGCACTACCGGCTGGTTGGATGACTGCTCGTTCGGGAGCTGGCGCGAATCCACCGCTGTGGGTCACTTCAACAACTAACCATACGCCTCCCAACTCAGCTTTCGGCGCAGGTTCGACGACTGCTGGTGAAAGTAGTTTGACGTCACCAACCATCGCCATCCCGGCGGCGCCTGTTGGCGGAACTAACCCAGGTGTACGCCTGACATTCCGCAACAGTTACAACACTGAGGCTAGCTTTGACGGCGGCGTGCTTGAGATCAGCATCAACGGTGGACCATTCACCGACATACTTACCGCCGGCGGTAGCTTCGTCGAAGGCGGTTACAACGACGCCATCACGGTAACCGACAGTGTGCTCACCGGCCGGCCCGCGTGGAGTGGAAACTCCAACGGGTTCATCGTTACCACGGTGGTTTTGCCGCCAGCTTCTTATTCACAGAATGCGCAACTGAAATGGCGAACGGCCTACGACACCGGCACCAATCCAACCGGTGGCGGTCAGCGCATCGACACCATCTCCATTTACCAAAGCACACGCTTCTGTTGCGGCGGCGCTTGCATGCTTACCTGTCCGGGTGACATTACGCAGTCAAACGATCCAGGATTGTGCGGCGCTACCGTCACCTATGCGGATGCAACCAAGAGCGGTAACTGTAGCGTCAACCCGGTTACCAGCAACCATCCATCCGGATCGTTCTTCCCGGTCGGCACCACCAACGTGGTTATCACCGACACGAAGCTCGACGGCAGCGCGGCAACGTGTGACTTCGACGTCACAATCAACGACACAGAAGTTCCGGTTCTGAGTCAACCGACGACGAGCCCGAACACCTTGTGGCCACCAAACCATCAGATGGAAAACGTTACGGTCAATTACACAGTCACTGACAATTGTCCGTTAACGTGTACGCTGACAGTCACCAGTAACGAGCCCGACAACGGTCTCGGTGATGGCGACACCGCGAACGACTCCGTCGTAGTTGATGATCATCACGTGCGGTTGCGCGCCGAACGCTCAGGCAAGGGCAGCGGCCGCATCTACACAATTACGACGAGATGTACCGATGGAACTCATACGGTAACGAAGACCAGCACGGTGTTAGTGCCCAAGAGCAAAGCCGCCTGGTCGGTCATTTCCGTTGAAAGCAGATTCCTCGGTCTCAAGGACACGGCTCCCGCAACTACTAACTCGCTGTTCCTGCCCAGCCCGGTAGTGAATGGTGTCGTTAACTTTGACCTGAGCAAGCCTGCCAACGCGAAGGCCCCGAAAGGTGAAAACCTTATCAACCTGATGCTTGGTAACCTGCAATTCCAGGCTTTGAACTACGACTTCCGTGAACTCTCGGGAGCGCAAACGCGGTTCAAGGGCTTTGGCAAGGTCAACAATGAATCCGGCTATCAGTACCTGCTCACCGTGATCGATGGGCAGGCGCCGAAAGGCGGTGGAGTTGACAAGTTCCGGATCAAGATCTGGAACAAGTTGACCGGAGAAGTGGTGTTCGATACGCAAAAAGGAGAACCTGATGATGCTGCACCGAACACGCCGGTTGGTGATGGCAATAGCATCAGCTATCCACGGTAGCAAAACATCCGAACTCGCAAACTAAAGAGTTCGGTTACTAAACAAAAGAGGCACTGGCCCAAAACCAGTGCCTCTCTTTTTTTGAACTAACGAGGGGGTTAGACGCCGAGAACGTCCACTAACTCCTGAACGGCAGCAGCGCTCTTCTGAAGCGCAATGCGTTCTTCGGACAGCAAATTGATTTCGATGATTTGCTCCAGCCCGCGTGCACCAAGTTTGCACGGCACGCCGACGTAGAGTCCGTTGATTCCATACTCGCCTTCGAGATACGCCGCACACGGCAAAATCTTTTTCTTGTCTTTCAGGATTGATTCCGTCATCTCCACTGCCGCGGCAGAGGGCGCGTAATAAGCCGAACCGGTCTTCAGCAGTGAAACTATTTCAGCGCCACCACCTGCGGTGCGTTTAACGATCGCATCGATCTGATCTTTCGGGAGAAGTTCGGGAATCGGAATGCCCGCGCAGGTCGAGAAGCGCGGCAAGGGCACCATGGTGTCGCCGTGCCCGCCGAGCACAAAGGCGGTGATGTTTTCGACCGAGACGTCGAGCGCTTCCGCAAGAAAACAACGCATGCGCGCCGAGTCGAGAACGCCCGCCATGCCGATGACGCGGTGCTTGGGAAAACCGGAACGGCGAAAGGCCACCTGGCACATAGCATCGAGCGGATTTGAAACGATGATCAGAATCGACTCCGGCGAACGGCTTACTACCTCGTCCACCACCTTCGAAACGATCTCAGCATTCGTCTTCAACAAATCGTCACGGCTCATGCCCGGCTTGCGTGGCAGACCGGCGGTAATGATCACTACATCGGAATTCTCAGTGCCGTCGTATCCATTCAAGCCCTTCAAACGAACATCGAATCCTTCAATCGGCGCCGCCTGGGCCAAATCGAGCGCTTTGCCCTGGGGCACTCCTTCAACGATGTCAACCAGCACTACATCGCCGAGCTCTTTTGCTGCCAACCAGTGAGCCGCAGTCGCACCGACATTGCCCGCTCCCACCACTGTAATCTTGTTTCGCGCACCCATTATTTCTTAGTCCTTTCGAATACTGTTCGACAAACTTCAACTTGCCGTGCTTAATGCGGAGAGCTTCCGTACGACGACAAACTGAAGTTTGTCGAACAAAATGCTAGGATTTGAAAGACCGCGAGTTTATAGCCCAGTGCGAGAGAGTGTCAAGAAACTCACCTGTGGAGTAGTAGCGCACATTGAAAATAAATGTCCGACAAACTTTATTTTGTCGCCTGAGTTACAAGCTGAACTTGTCGGACATCAAACTGGAGAAAGTTGATGAAGGTAAAACTTTTTCTCTTAACCCTTCTGCTTTCCGTCTCAGCGTGCAGTCTTTTTTTCTCGCCCTCGGCTACCGTGAAGAAGTACATGAGCGCTGCGCAAAAAGGCGACGTCGATACCATGACCGATCTCTTTTCAAAGAAAGCCGTCGAGACGATTGGTCTCGAACAAATCAGATCGAATAATCAAGACTTCGCCGAAATGCATAAGCGTGCGTCTGCGCGCAGCGAGTTCAAGATGGAAAAAGTGGAGGAGACTTCAATTCCAACGGGCAGGCGCGTGTCGTTTTTGTATAAAAACTCTGAAGGCACTGACTCGCTTGGTCTGGTTTTTGACCTGAGCAAAGAAAATGGCGCCTGGAAAATAGACAAGATCGGCGGCAGCCAATCGCCAGAAGCACCAACTGCAGAAGCAACGGAAACGCCGCTGGAAGCTCCACCTCCACCGCTGCCACCTGGTATGGACACCACCTCTAAGAGTACAACCGTTGCCGGCGGTGTTCTCAACGGAAAAGCGATCAGTCTGCCGAAACCGGCGTACCCGGGAAAG
>JADMIO011525487.1_pt1 | contig 17058 bp, 10 predicted proteins | sample 8958161 | NCBI WGS metagenome assembly JADMIO01 (sample SAMN16585339, study PRJNA669376) | soil metagenome | isolation source: Crop rotation soil | place: USA: Cullars Rotation, Alabama | collected 2011
GACAACTTGTCCACGTGGAATTCTAAGCTTAGGATCCCAATGTGCTGGAAAGATCAAATTCAAATAGTGCATTTCTCGGATCTGCATTTTGGTGAGCTCCACATTTGCAATCCACCTGCCTCCGCCTCTAAAATAGGAATGCCGACATTAGGTGATTTAGTCTCAGATGATCTTCAACTTGATTTTGGCCTTACAGTTACAGATATAACAGATTATTCAGATAAAAAAGAATGTCCGTTAATTGTTGCCGTTTCTGGCGATTTTTCCCAAAAAGCTGCGCATGAAGAATTTGAAGAGGCTTCTCAGTTCTTGAATAAAATATTAGCAAAGAAAGTAATGAACCGTACTGTAGATAAAAAGAACGTCTTTATTATTCCTGGTAATCACGACGTAGAATTTATCAAACCATCAGAAGATGAAAGGTTTCAGCCCTATTGCAGCTTTTACAATAAATTCTATGAAGATATACGGCCTGCTCAGGTTGCTCATAAACCAATAGGCCTAACCCAAATTCATTTACGAGATATTGAAGGCTGTAAGTTTCTTGTCGCTGAGATTAATTGTTGCATGTATGTTGAAAAAGGCACCGTAGATAGTAGTAGAGGCCAAGTTGATTTTCCTACTATAAAAAAATTGCGAGCTGAATTGGAAAAGATTGCTTTGGAAACTGCCGATCTAAATAACTATATCAAAATAGCAATTATCCACCACCATCCGGTTTTACTTCCTTCATTTATTGAGGCCGGCAGAGGAGTAGATTCAATCATGAATGCTGGTTACTTACTAGAACTATTGAGTGAATTTGAATTCCATTTGATACTTCATGGACACAAACATTATCCTCACATTTTTAACTACGAACCTGTACCACTATGGACAGAAACCAATAAACGCATTCCCCAAGTTGTAATAGCAGGAGGCAGTTGCGGAAGCAAGGAACTGCCCACTGAAGCCTCAGACAAGGCATGTAATACCTATAGTGTAATTACAATTAAATGGCACCCCGCAGCAAAGCAGGCAAGAGTTAAGGTTATAACAAGAGGTTTAAAAAGAACAGCAGCTAAGCCACTTACCCCGGATCGGTGGAAATGGAATACAGTTAACGTAAGTGACAGAGTAATTGCTCCTTATCAAACGATTCCTAATATGGGCACTATACAAGTGGAAGACCTTATAGATGATACAGAACGTCTCCACCAATATGAAATACAAAGATATTTTTCGCCCGTTGCTGAAGTTATGCCCTCACTTATTCCTGGCCAAGCATATGAAGTACGTGCTTGGATTGCAGAACATAGGCCAGAATTGAATACAACCCCGCCGCTTATAAAAGTGGAATGGTCTGCGGGTAGAAAATTTAAGAAAGCTATTTGCTTAAAAGACAGCAATCCCAATTTTGCTTTTTCATACCATTATTGGGGTCCTATGCTTATTCAAGCAAAGTTATTTTTTGAAGATGGATATGAAGCAGTTGCTTATGTTTACGCTAGAATGCCAAAAGATGAGTCATAATATAATCAATCGTTCCAAATTTTCATGCCCTTTGAAATAAAAGAAATATTGGATTTTGGTGTCGGTTTTTGGCAAAAAAACAGGCTATTGAGCGACAAAGAAATTGATAAGATTCGGGGTCAGAACATTCCCCATAATTCTAAGGCTATTGACAGAACGATATCTTTAAATTGTATTGTAAGCCACAAATCCACTGACCTAAGAAGAAAATCTTATAAATCACCCAGGTCGATTTATAGGTTTGGGATGCAATTTGTTCATGATCTCAAAAATTACAAAGGTGAGATTAGGATGAATCATAACATCAAAGCTACTTATAACCTGCACTGGGCTACAGAAGATCCAAACTGTTCAAGAATTTTGGAATGGTTTATACCCTTTTATGAAATTAGCGAAGAGCTAGATAATACTCTCCAACAAATCATTGCAGATAGCCTTAAAATCGGCGTTACAGTATATATCTATAAAGTGCTCGACTATAATTAAGTTGAATTAGATTTGAAGAAATAATACATCAAAGTGCAGAACATTACCTACTTCACAGGTGCCGGCGCGAGTTATCATTGTCTACCCTTAGTAAGAACAATGAACGCAAGAATGGTTGCCTATAGCAGATTCTTGAAAAATCAAAAACAAAATGGAAAGCTAACACATGCTTTTGCAGAGACATTTATTAAAGAACTTGATAGTTTTATTCAAATAACTAGGGACAGGACCTCAATTGATGCACATGCCCGGGAACTTTCGATTAGCAACGCCGGAGACTCCAAAACTAGGTTACGGATATTAAAAGCGATTTTAAGCAGCTATATTATTTTCGAACAGTTATTGAAACCGGCAGATTTAGTTTTCTACTCAGAAGATACTGATCATTCTGTTGTCCCGGCTTTCCAGGTCGCCTACAAACCTGAATTCCAGGAACTTCTTAAAACTCATATTGACAAGCGTTATATAACTTTTTGGGGCGAATATTTAACTCCTACCGGTGATAGGTTAAATGATAATTTAAAAATACTGTCATGGAATTATGATATGCAGTTTGAAGCCTCCTATTCACACATAAAAAATTACAGCCTCGAACTTGCCCAGCAAAATTTACAAATATTTCCTTCTACACTTAGGAACGTTGACATTTCAAAATCTTGTATTCTAAAGTTAAATGGTACCGCAGGTCTTGTGGGTGAAAGCGGACGGCAAGATCTTATCAATGCCTTTGATTTAAGAGAACATAAGCTGATAGACAACCTGAATTATTTGATAGACTTGGTAAAAAACAATTACGAGAGAGCTTTTAATAAACCTATATTTTCTTTTGCTTGGGAGGATGAGCCAGTCGTAAGGCAAACCAGGCAATTTGCTAAAGATGTAATTAAAGACACCTCGATATTAATCGTGATAGGATATTCGTTCCCAACTTTAAATCGGCAGGTCGATAGAGAAATATTTAGAGATATATCAAGTCTTCAAAAAGTGTATCTCCAGGTGCCGAAAGATGAATTGCCTGAAATACTCGATAGGCTAGACGGTATTAACCCCGAACTACGAGACAGAGTTATTCCTCGACACAATCTCGATACCTTTTATATTCCTACAGAAATTTGAGATGAAGAACAGGTCATAATTTGCTTTGTAGTCACGCAGAAAATGCTTTCCTTTAGTGACCAGCGTTGCTTTATACAAGAACCAGGACTTAGATAGATATTTTACCGAAAATATCGCTACTAAAACTCTATTATGGCAAAATTCTTAGACACTCAGGCAATCTCAAATGAGTTAATGAAATTGATTAAAGATGCGAAGGAAAAAATCGTATTAATTTCTTATAGCTTCAAGGTAAATCCCCAGATTCAGGAGCGGCTCAAGACCAAAAGTAAAATGAGTACGCTTTCTGAAATCGTGATAGTATATGGGAAAACAGAATTGAAGCCCGCGGAGTTGCTATGGATTAAGGAGATTCAAGATCTCAAAATATATGAAAAATCGAATCTGCACGCAAAGTGCTATTTGAATGAGGATAGAGCGATTATTTGCTCGATGAACTTATATGATTACTCCCAGCAAAATAATATTGAAATGGGGATTCTTATAACAAAGGAAGAAGACAAGGTAGCTTACGATGAATTAATAGATGAGATAAATAATATAAAGGTAAATGGCATAAGAAAGTCCATTGATGACCTTCAGAATAAAGCTAAGGTACCAAAGGAAATGCAGCCAGAAGTCTTCTCGGAAGCAAATACAAAGTCGTCTGAGATTGTAAATATTAAATATGAGGATTTGTCGTTTGAGCAAAAGCTCAATTTTCAATTGCTAAAACATTGGAGGCTGGCTAAATCGAAGGAAGAAAAAATTCCTGCTTTTCACATCCTGACCGATCAGGAGATAACAAAACTAGTCTCACAGAAAAAACTTGAAAAGTCAGATATATATAATATTCTCCCAAAGAAAAATGCCATTCGATATGGCGAGCAAATAATTGGAGCACTAAGTTTTAGCAACAAATATACCATTGGAACAATAATAGGTGTTTGGTATCAATCTGACTCGTCAAAATACGACCGGGTGAAATTGAAAATTTCTAGAACGGGAGAAGAAAAATGGTTTGATACAACGCAAGAATTACCGCAAAAAGATAAGACCGTCGCAGTCCTGCTAAATGGAGCTTGGTTTAATGACTATTTGTATCTAGACAGATAGCACTAAAACAAGGCCTAAACAATAATTTTCCAGGAACTTAAGCCGGTCAATGAACTGTGTCAGTCTAGTATTCATAAAATGGATGGTCAGCGACAAAATTTAAAGAAATGGCCTTACATTGCCAGGCTTGTTAGGCTAATGTTCTATTATTTAAGAGATTTGCATTATGGATCATATTTTTCTTGATACAAATATTTTTATTCATTGTCAGGATTTTGAGCAAATTGATTGGGCGGAAGCACTTGGCCTGACAGGTGAGTTCACCATTCTTTTAGCTCCGGTTGTCCTGGAGGAATTAGATAAACATAAGTACAATTCAAATCGGAAAATATCTGCACGTATCAGAAAGCTTTTGCCAAAGATTGAATCTTTTGTTGAGACGCCTTCCCTTTGCCGACATAATTTTCTTTTTGTTTCCAAAAAGCCAACTGATGACATTTTTTCTACCCATGGGCTCGACAAAAAGGAACAAGATGACTCCTTACTTGCAACCATAATTGAGTATTCAAATTCAATAGAGTTAGACGATTCTGTCATATATGTAACTAATGACATTGGTCCAAGGCTCAAAGCCAAATCACATAGCATTCCATCGCCTAAACTTTTGGAGACTTATTTATTAAAAAATGAGCCGGATGAAATAGAAAAACAAAATATTACCCTCCAAAAAGAACTTAATGAACTAAAGAATAGAATTCCTATTGTAAATCTCACATTCGACACAAAAGAGGAATTTATCATTTTTAATCGCAAGCCTGAGGTATACAGCAAGGCCGAATATATTGAAAGGGAGATGGCTAAAATTAAAGGAGAATTCTATCCCTTGGTTTATAACCCTGGTAACTCTAACTCTGTTAATAAAATGACGGCCTTAGATGTGCTAAATAGTCAAATGTTTGCCCTTTCCGAAGATCAAATCAACAGATACAACAGTGAACTAAATGAATTCTATGAGAAGTTCAAATCGTATGCTCTATCGCTGTATGATCGCGCAAGCTTCGGATACAATTGCTGTGAAGTGAAACTTTTATTACAAAATATTGGATCTTCTCCAGCTACGGACATAGATATACAGTTACATTTCCCTGATGGCTTCAACCTTGTTGACAAGGATGGATTTCCTATAGCAGCAAAAAAACCAGAGCCTCCCCGTAAACCTAAAAACCGTTTCGATTTTTATTCCTCATTCTCCTTAGGAGAATTATCAGTGATATCTCCCAGGCATCAACCAAATTTGAAACAGTCGGATTTCAATGTAAGTGGACCAACAATAAAGAAAACAAATAGTTTTGAGGTATCATATTCTATAAAGAACCTAAAGCATAATCAATCTGCTAATTTAGAAACATTGTTCTTAAAATATGATGACATTAAATTGGCTCGTGGATTTAATATTGATTATAAAATAATGGTTGCGAACATACCTAAGCTTCTCTCAGGCCAATTACATGTAACATTCGAATCCTAATAGCTCGTTCTACTCATCGTTGAATGATATAATTAGCCATATATGCGACGCAAATTAGGCCGATAATATGGATAAGAAATAGATATGCCGAGCCTCGCTTTTCTTTGAAATCTATTTTATCTATTTTTACCGATAAACTAAAAAATACCAAAGCGGTAAAAACTAATGCATACCAAAATCTAGACCAGCCATATTTCTTAAAATAGATTGGCACTTTTTCGATTTTATAGACTTTAAGAAACAGCCAGTTTATTCCTTTGAAATTCAATAACGTAAAAAAAGCTAAAAAGCCAAGTGTCCAATAAAATACACGGCTTCTGTCATAACCATATTCCCACCACCAATCAGGCACCCACCACAAGAACCCTAGTGTGCTATTTTTTGCATTAAACCGTTTGTACTCGACATCAAGTAACTCATAACTATCTTGGTAGGCTTTATTTTTAAAGTTTTTCAATAGACCTTCATAAATAGTTTCCTTTTCATCGTGTGATACATTATTCGGAAAAATTAATTTAAAGAAGGGATAATTCATTTCAACTTTGGTAAGATCTGTTTTATTCAACATTAGTCTGCATCTTCTTTTCAAATTTTCATTGTAGTTCGTTTTGGTTAAATCCACGATATTCTTGATATCGAGATTCATAGAAAAATCAAGCGTATCTGGTAAAGTGGTGTTTACAAAACTGAAAGTAGTTGTTGGCGATGTATGCAGTGAAGAAAGCAAAAGGTTACGTTCAAAAACACAGGAATCAAAATCTAATTTGCCGGGTATCGTGGCGCCGCTCAAATCAACACTTCGCTTAAAATCTGTACCGCGAAATGAAATATTCTCGAATGTGCAATTAATGAATTTTATGCTCGAGGTGGCAACTGATCTTTCAAAACCAAAGTCTTTGAATGTGCAATTCACAAAAGTAAGCTCTCCAGGATATGTATTTCCAGTGAAACTAAAATGCTGGATTTGAACATTATTAAATTCCACAGGATCCTGAAATATAGATTTCTCGATAAATAGGGTATCAAATGCTGTTGAATCAATAGCGACTGGAGTATTAAAAGTAGAATTCCTTATAATAAAATGCTGCAAAAAGGATCCTTTAATACGAAAGGAATCGAAGGCCATTTCTGATAAAACAAACGGGCTGTTAAAGAATATTGTATTCTGAGCTAGTTTTACGTCGGGACCAATAAAGACTCTTATTCTTTGCTTATCCAAATGAAAGGTTGTATCAAGGTTATACATAATCTTACCTGTTGGATTTTTAAGTATTATATCTTGCGCCTTAACCTTGCTGTAAACAAGAACAAGAGGAAAAGTGAGTATTAGCCAAGTGAGTTTCAATTTTGTCAGTTTATTATGCTCCCTAAATATTATTTCCGTTTTAATTCTCCAAATTGTTCCTATGTCTGACACTTTTAAAATAGTATTGTTGTAAAAGTGGCTACTCAAACTTTGTTCCGAAATAGTTATTACATTTATCGAACACCATTCCTTTAGCTATAATATGGTCTTCATTACTGAGGCTTTCAGGAATGATATGTTCAGTACCCCTGGTATTAACTGAAATCTTTTTTGCAAAACAAAAAATTGCTTCTATAATTATAGACCTAAAGATAATATTACAATTTTACCTCGTCAAGTAACGCACCTATGGTATTCCTTGATTAAACTGTACATTTACAAACGACATAATAAAATTTAATATGAAAATTGCGTACGTTGACATCGAAAATTTTAGAGGAATCAGCAAGGCAAGGATATATTTAAATGGACACTCAGTTCTTATTGGGGATAATAATGCTGGGAAATCGACAGTGTTCGAGGCAATAGACCTAGTCTTGGGTCCAGATAGATCCTCTCGTATTCCTGTGATTGATGAACACGATTTTTATAATGGAATATATCTAGATGGTGAAGCTTTAACAACGATAGAAATTGAAGTATTAGTTATTGATTTGACAGAAGATCAAAAGCGAAAATTTAAAAACAATCTGGAGTTTTGGCATTTAGAAAAAAATGAACTGATTGGAGAAGATGCAATTGGTGAAGTTGACGACCCTAAGGTCAGTGAGGCGTTACGGGTCAAATTTGTGGGCTCATACGATAAGGATGAGGATGATTTCAAAGGCGAAACGGTTTACTGTTCACCTGCGAGAGAAGATGGTACATTTTCGAAGTTCGGTAAAACTGATAAGCGGGAATGTGGATTTTTATATCTAAGAGCATTAAGAACTGGGTCAAGAGCTTTGAGTTTGGAGCGTGGTTCTCTTTTGGATATAATACTTAGAATTAGAGAGATTCGACCCAAAATGTGGGAAGATGTTCTTACTCAATTAAAGACTACAAGTGTTGCAGAGGATTCAGCACTTGGTGTTCATGATATATTGACCAACGTACAAAAATCATTACAGGAATTTGTTCCATCCGATTGGGGTGCAGAACCTCATTTAAGAGTTTCAGACTTGACTCGGGAGCATTTGCGAAAGACTTTGACTGTATTTATGTCTACCGGCAAAGGTGGATATTATGCACCCTTCCAACATCAGGGAACTGGCACGATAAATACAATGGTACTTGCACTACTCAGTATGATTGCGGAAGCAAAAAATACTGTAATATTTGCAATGGAAGAGCCGGAGATAGCTATACCGCCTTATACACAAAAAAGAATCGTAGATAGTATTTGTAAAAAATCAACTCAGGCAATATTTAGTACTCATTCGCCATTTGTGTTGGAAGAATTCTCAACTAATAACATAATTCTCATCAATCGAAATGAATATGGCATTATGAAGGGGATTCCGGTCAAGTTACCTTCAATGATTAAGTCCAAATCTTACAGTAGAGAATTTAGGTTACGTTTTGCTGAAGCATTGTTAGCCAAAAGAATCCTATTAACAGAAGGGGCTACTGAAGCATCCAGTTATTCTGCTGCTGCAAGACATTTGGAGGAACTTGATAGCGAGAATTATACTTCACTTGAGGGATTAGGTATCGCAATTTTTGATGCCGAATCGCAAAGTAATATCTCAATATTTGGAGAATATTTTAAATCAATGGATAAAGTAGTGTTTGCAGTTTTTGATAAGCAAACAGATGAAGAACTTAAAGGGATCAAGGATGCGGTTTCCGTGGCTTTTGAATCACCACATAAAGGTTTTGAAGAGTTAGTATTATTAGAAACAGAAACTAAGGCTTTGAAGAGATTTGCAATTGAATTAATTACAAACGGCGATTGGCCAGGACATCTAAATCATTGCAAACCTTCAGCCACTTCAAATGAGGAGGAAATTAATAAGGCTTTGCTGGAATATTTCCGATGGAGCAAAGGAGCAAAGAGCTGTGCTGCATTACTAACTACCTGCAGCATTGACGAAATCCCTCTCACGATTAAATCAAATTTATCTACTATTCAAATTCTGTGAAGTACAATCAGGTATGCTAATGGAAAAGCTAGCAATTTGTGATAAAAGGGAATCGATAATTTCTGCAGATGGGCACCTTTTAATTGAAGGTGGCCCGGGTTCAGGAAAAACCACAATTGCATTATTAAAAGCGCAAAGAATTATTGAAAGTACCATTTTAAAGGAACATCAAAAAATACTCTTTCTTAGTTTCGCAAGGGCTACAATAGCAAGGGTGGAAGAACATGCGAAAGCTCTTTTGAGCAGGCTGAGTACAAAGCAAATTGAAATAAATACATACCATGGATTTACATGGTCGTTAATTCAAAATTATGGATACCTGGTTTCTGCCAAAAAAAATATTCGCCTTGTTACTCCTCCAAATGCTGCTGCGTTAATGTCAAAAATACCTAAAGATGATAGAGATAAATTTCAAAAGGAGTTATTTCATTCTGAAGGTTTGCTTTGTTTTGACCTTTTCGCGGATGTAGCAGTTCTAATTCTCAGTGGTTCAAAAAAGATAAAGAACATTATTTCTGATTCGTATCCAATTATAATAGTTGATGAATTTCAAGATACTAATGGGATGGAATGGGAATTAATTAAAAAGCTTGGGGACAAGAGTAGGATAATTGCTTTGGCTGATCTTCAGCAGAGAATTTATGATTTTAGGGGTGCAAGTATTACCAGAATTCCTGAATTCAACTCTCATTTTAATGGCGGAAGATTTGACCTTGGGAAAGACAACCATCGTAGTGGAGATACTGATATTGCGATTTACGGAGATGACTTACTTTCGGGTGCAAATATTGGTAAGAAATATCAAAAAGTAATTGTAAATAAGTATAAAAGAAATTTTCAGGACAATTTTAGTTCATTAAAATATGAGTTAATTGGAAGTATTAAGCGTCTAAAAAAGGAGCACCCTGATAATAGGTGGTCTATCGCAATATTGGTTAAGTCCAAACAAGCCACGCTTTCCGTTTCTGCATCATTGTCTCAAGCTACTCGAACTATACCAGTTATCTATCATGAAGTACTCATTGACCCATCTGGCCCTGCACTTGCTGCATCGGTAATAGCTACTGTATTGGAACCATTTACATCCAAAGAGGAATTGTCAAAGCGCCTTCTATTATCAGTGATTACACATTTAAAGGGAAGGAAAAGCGATGGTTCAAGTCAGGCTGACATTAAGTTAATCGATGCACTAGAAAAATATGTAGAAGACGGTAAAATAACTGGCAAAAATAGACTTTTATTACTATCTGAGATAAATAGAATCGCCGATAAAAGATTTGAAATGATACTCACAGGTATCCCAACAAATGACTGGATAGCAATTCGTAAATTTTTTGAAAATTGCACTCACGAGCATTTGCGAAATGTGTATTCTGATGCTATTTATCTGCGTCTCTTAAATAAGGGGGCAATCCTCAATGAAGATTTAGCTGAAAAATGGAGAAATTTTCAATCTTATCAAAATGCTACAGGGATTGTCGAAGCTGCTTTACTACAGGAACATTTTTCAATGCAAAGTAGAAATTGGCAAGGCATATTTATCATGACAATTCATAAGTCTAAAGGCAAAGAATTTGACGAGGTAATAATTTGGGAAGATCAATTTAGAAGCATAATGCCTCCCAATGCGACAGCTGCGGATATTGAACGAACTAAACTGGCTCTAAGAGTTGCAATCACAAGAGCAAAAAGTAGAACTACCATTTTGACTTGCCAAGATGCTCCTTGCCCTTTAATCTAATTGAATTAACCAAGGAAAATGAAGCCTCCGAAAAGTTAAATATGCTGATTGTATAACTCTTTTAATGCTAATGAGCCAGTATCGCTTACATGGATGCAAATATCGTCTGCGATGGTTTTCAAACCAAAGACTTTTGTAGTAAACTCTATAAGTTCATCTTGGAAAGCGACTGGAACTACTGGTTCTATAAAATCTTAAGGATTTTTGGCCAGAAAATAGCGTAGTTCTACGAGATTTTCTGGTGATACCTATATATAATAAATTACTTATAAAACGTTGACATGGAACTCGAAAGCCATTCAAATTTTTACGAAGCCATTTTATGAAATGACGTTTAATCCTTTGTATCAATTGATGAAATAAATATTATACGACAAAGTGAATAGAAACACATCACAGAAAGCCTTTTTACCCCGTTGTAATCCAACAGAAGATCTCGAAACGATTTCGAGGAATAAGCTGTCTTTGCTTTTTACACCTTCATTATTTGAAGTAAGAAACGAATTGCAGCGAGACAAAGGAATTGATTTCATAGTAGAGTTGAAACAAGATAGTACATATACAAATTTCCGCTTTGCTATACAGTTAAAGTCAACAGCATCTGCAAAAGCAAATAAAGATCAATCCTTTTCTTATTCGGTCGATGTTGCCAATATCAACTATCTGCTAAACTATGGCATGCCAGCCTATTATATTTTATACGATCACGCGACCGATATCTTTTATTTTGAACAAGTGCATAAAGTTTTCCAGGCTTTGATCAAAAAATATCCTCCTGAGAAATTTCCAAATCAGTTTAAGATTAATTTTTCAAAACATCTGACCTCAGAAACGATAAAAGAAATATATCAAACTACGCTTGAAAATGGGGTGTTGTTAAGACAGCTTAATGCACATCTTAGTTTATCGACGACGCCCGGTATCATTATCGATGACGAAAAGGATGTGTATAGTGTGGAACAAAATTTGGCATTTATAGACCAGTATGGCTTTTTGCTTCTAAACCGGGCGGAACATAAACGTATCATTGAAATCGAACAACGCACTCACCCACGAAAAGTAACTTCACCAATATTTAATCTTGTTTGCGGCGTCGCTTATTTTCAACAAGGAAGCTTATTTAAAGCTATCGATTTTTTGAAAGCCGCTCAAAATGAAGCCTCCGCTTTTGAACCCTCTATAAGATCAACGCTGACCTATACTTTTCTTCAAGTAAAACGATTGCTAGGCCTCATAAATGAAGCAGATTTCAAAAAAGGGACCTCGGAATTAATGCAACAAGAAGGGCTTGGGTCATTTCTGGAGTTGCAAAAGGCGTTTGCGAAATTTCTTGAAAGCAAAGAAAAGGATGAAATCAGAATAAAAAAATTGCAAAATAAAATCTTGTCACTTATTTCAAAGGAACCAGACAACATCAACTTGCGGATTAGAGCTTATTCAATCATTTTATCGATTGAACAAAAGCAATTACTTCATAATCTGGCATTGAACTTTGTTATGCTCTGCGGCCGGGTGCCTAATCTTCTCGCTACAAATACATACAAAAAATGGAAAGAACTGGAAGATAGACACGGCAAAAGGTTAGGACTGCTATTGAAATATAGTCTGGACACAAAACAGCTTCTGGGATTCAGCAATATTGCAATGGAGATTTCTGATTGGTCATTTCAAAAATTGTATACGCTGTTTATTTTGAAGAACTGGAACGCCAACACTCTTACAGTGAAAAGCACGCCAAGTTTAGAAGAGCTAGTTATACTTGATAGAGAAATGGAAAGAATTGATAGTATCATAAACGGGTATGAAATGTTGGAGCACAAGGAAAATCTCGTCCAGGCTTTGATTTTAAAATATGAAGTTCTGGTTTTCGCTGGTCGAAAAGATGAAGCCCCGGCCGTAGCTTCTCAAATAGCTTCACTAATTGAAAAGCACGACATGAATGCTCTTAAATTAGATTATCAAGCCATGTTGAATGGTTGTTCCAGGTTTAAAAAGTTTCTAACGTCTTTCACTAACCACATGCATAATATTTATACCGTTGCAAAGAATAGTGGAATTGGCAAGTATTTTAAACAACAAATTCCCCCTGAATATCTGGAGAGTACAGAATTTTTGGAAAAGGCAGAAAAATGGATGGTTGTAGATTTTTTTGAAATGGAATTTCCTTTACTCAACAAACATTCTGAGTATGAAACTGAATGCTAATTATTTGGCTGTTCAACTACTGCATAAAAAGGGTAAATGATTCATTTGTTTCACCGAAAAAATGTTTCTAAAATAAATCGTTGATTCTGTGAGAAAATTAAAGCGACGTCAGGACTCTACTTAAACTTAAGATAAAGGTCCGATTCCAGCCGAGCCTACGATTCAAATGATCAATGGAAAATTGCTTAATATTTTTAGGTTTGCTTTTTCCACACCCTTTTATTTTCCTGTCAAATCTGTAGTGCGAACGTGTTGATAAAAGCTCAAGTCAAAAGAGTTATAAAAACTTCTTATCCAATTGCTTTAATATTCTTAACACTGTATTTGTAGGTAAACTAAGATTGTTTGCAATGTCATATAAGGAAGCATTCTTATTTTGTGTTGTAAAATTAATTATCGAGCCTGCTGTTGCGCCTACTCCTTCGAGAGGCACTTTAGGAGTGAGCCAATTAATTTCGTCTGAAATTTTTGGGAAATCAACTTCGAAAGAAGATAATTTCAAAGCGTCTTCAAGTGAACTTGCCGGAGCCATTTCTGTATATGTTTCAGGCAATTCCTTTTTAAAATCAACTGCCAGCTGATCAAATGGTACGAAAGTATTGAATGGCGAATCGAAGACCTGATTTTCCGCTATCAAATCATTAAGGCTATTTTCCGGAATGAGCCAAGGGGATTTTCTTGCAGTATTACGAATAGCATCGAAAGCGATCCGAAGCATAGGTGTTCCATCGATAAACGGCTTCTCCTTTTCATTTATCGTTTTGCCGAAATGTTGGTAGCTTAACAAATTAAGCGCCCATAGATCAGGAGATTCACTGCTGTTTGTAAGTATTTTCTCCTGTAAGTTTTTAATAATTGCCTTGAAAGTGTCATTTTCTGAAGCGTCTTTACCCGACAAATAAATATATGCAGCTAATAAACCCAGCATCGGCGAATCATACTTTTTGCGAGCTACATTTTCCAGCAACTGATCATCAAGTGTAAAGTCGCGGTTTTGAATTTTTGCCAAACAAATGTCAATATACCGATGAACCTCATCGTAAGGATCGAACTTCATTTGTTTTGAAAGGAAGATCCGGATCGTGCCAAACAACGGTCCATCGGCAACGGTCATAAAGAACTGCGTATACCAGTTCTCATACACATAGATTGGAACAGTTCTTTTGTCCTTTCCAAAATATTTTAAGAAATACATACCCGGAGCCATATTTACGGCAAGACCGATATATCCTGAATTTGGGGTATGATTCCAGAAAGATTTGTCATCATCCTTAATACAATTTTCAGGGAACTGAACGATTGTCTTGCCAGCATTGTCTGCAATGCAGAATTTTTCCCAATACGGAGTACTTTTGTATTTGTTTTTATATAGTTCCATTGTTGGGTAACGGAGAAAAATAAATAAGCCTGAATTTAAGAGAGATGGTTGCATTCTAACAAGAGACAGCGTAGAGATATTAACAGCGGAGTCAGTATAATATTCATGAGAGGATTCATAAAGTATGTTGAAACTGTCGTCACCAAATCTTGGTAGTAATGCAGAGCTGTACATTGCCGGTGCTTCTAACTTCTGGTCGATCGAATCACCTTGCACACCCAAACCACACAATTTATCTGAATCTAAAAGCACAGTATTATCTTTACAGCGACCCTCGATCACAACACGGACTATGTAAGTGCCTCCAGGCAACAAATATTTTTTTTCAAAAGCATCAATTCTTCCGGAATTAACTCGTGGATTAACTATGGTCTCTTTCTTATCACTAAAGATCCAGATCGATGTATTGTAAACATATTGCTGTGATAATATTATTCTCAATTCAAATTCTTCTTTCTTCTGCAAGGATATTGTCCATTCAAGTGATTTTCCAGACTTACCCGGAAATTGAGAAGAACTCTGTTGTTGCTGCTGTTCTTGTTGCATGTTGTGCGAGATTATTGCTTAAAATAAAAGGGATATTTTGTTGAGATGATATTACCCAATATCTCCGGTTCTTGTGCGTATCCTGCTTCTTTAGCTGCGAGCAGCAGATTAAACTCAAGATAGTCAGCAATATCTTTAGCACTGATAGTTTTACCATCCTTTGACGCCCCGCCGTTCAAACCCTCCAATAATACCTTTGTAAATATGCCCCTGGTTTCTCCATCGCCGACACTAAATTCATATGTTTCATTGCCTGATTGTGTACCATAAGCAACCATCCATCTGGTGTTGTTATTAGGTCCTAGTCGAGGTTTGATTGAGCCACTGCCTGCAGGATGAAAATACACTTTCGGATTGCGGCAGCAATCCAATATGATCACTACTTCTTTGAATAAACCTTCATTAAGAAATTTTCTTCGATATTCTTCGGAAGCAAGCGCCCTGGCATCACAATTACCCTCTTCCCAGTTGGCCATGCACAAACCACTATTTTCTTTGTCATCTTCTACCCCAAGACCGTGCCCGGCGAAATAAAAGTAAAGGCGATCCGCATCATTATTATCCTCGTTGATCACAGTTTGGTTGATTTTCTGGATAGCGTCATCGATCATATCCTTCACCGGAGTTAATGGTTTTTTTGTCGAAGTAATCAAATGGCAATTTTTATCATCTACTCGTCCTGTAGTAGTGACCCAACGCTTAAAGCTCTCAGCATCGGAGATGGCGCCATTTAAAGTTCTCAATCCTTCGTCGTCTTCTGGTGTGTAATCGTTAATACCCACAACTATTGCATAGCTGCTCATAGGCTTTATTTATTTGTCAAAATATATTGAACACTTTCCATAGTAAAAGAATCATCATCAAAGCCTCCGTGCGAAAGTGAATGGGTGCGCAAACCTTCATCAATACTTTCTGTCGTAACGGAAAAGCAAATCCTGTTTGATCCATTCGTATAAATGTATCGATGGATATCCTGCAATTCGACAATATTATACGGCGGCGCAAATTTGACATGCCGCTCTAAACCTAATATGTATGCATCAAATGCCACGCCTTCTTCTTCAAGTATGCCCGATATAAGGTACAGCAAGGAATGAGTATAAACGTAGGGTACCAACATGTCTTTGCATTCATATTGATCGCTCATTGTAAAAATGCGCAAAGATCCGAAGCGTTCGCTGTGATCTGATATCTCTTGTTTGAACAGATCTATTCGACAAGCGGGTGCCAAAAAGAGAATATGATTGAAAACAAAGCTGCCGGGTAACGATGCAGTGGTGGCAAGCAAATTACAAATTGCAATTGAACCGGCACTATGTCCTACGAGATCAACAGTTGTATCTGGATGGCTGGATTTATAAGCAATAAGTTTGTCAAGAAAGTAGCGCCCGGCGTGCTGGTTGTTACCAGTAAGGCCTGAATTAATTTTCCACATATCTGATGCTTTATCCTTCATCCCTTTCCATACCCATGCTCCCAATTCGGCAACGTAAAATTCTCTCAATATCTCTTCCACGATAGTGGGGTAAAGATCATGGTCCCTTTTTTTAATAAATCGTTTAATAACACGAATGGTTATTTTGGCTAGGTGAAACGCTATTTTGGCCAGCGTGACTATGCCCCTGGATCCTGCTGTTGGGCCCGCAGCATCCACTGTTAGCCTGGTTTGTGTTACAGCAGATTTAAATTCCTCATCTCGGCTGATCATTACTTCAAATTCTCTTTTTAATTCCACCTCGATGATAGCCTCTTTCCCCTTTAGTGAATTCAGATTAACAGCACGGCGGGCATCCGAGCCGGCAGATCGGCTGAAATCATAAAAAGGGTCTGGTTTGGAAAGTTCTTCAGCGATCTCCAGATCGCTTAAAGCGTTCCCTGCCACACCTCTTGCAGAAGAAGTTTCAAAAGCCACACGCTCGGTGACTTTTTTCAAAATGGCTTTAAGAATTTTGTTAAACAGGTTTGTTTGTGAAAGTTTGGATAGGTTATTAGCAACTGTTTCCTTCAGTCCGGTTTCCCAAACAAAACAAATCGGAGTAGTGCCTGCATTCGCTAAGAATGGATAGACTTTATGGGCGGTTT
>JADMIO011107784.1_pt1 | contig 17057 bp, 14 predicted proteins | sample 8958161 | NCBI WGS metagenome assembly JADMIO01 (sample SAMN16585339, study PRJNA669376) | soil metagenome | isolation source: Crop rotation soil | place: USA: Cullars Rotation, Alabama | collected 2011
CCGGCCACTCACGCTGAACACCCCGTTGGCGTAGCTGGCCTGATTGGCCGAATCTGTCGTCCCCAGCGGAGCGGATACCCAGTCGGCAGGTAAAGCACCCGACGTGGGCGTTACCACAAGCGTTGCTGGAACCGTCTGAACAAGACTGCCGCTGGTTCCTGTAATCGTAAACGGATATGTTCCGCTTGGAATGAGTGGCGTAGTCGCAATTATTAGAGTTGTATCCCCGGAAGCCGTAGTTGAGGGAATGTAAAACGATGCAATTGCGCCCGATACCAGGGATGATACGCCGAAATTCACCGTGCCTGTGAATCCATCAGATCGTGTCAATATCACTGTATATTGTGCTAGCGCTCCGGCCATAACGGTTACCGTGGTCGGTGCAGCAGCAAGAGAAAAACTCTGAACCCTCAGGGTCACTGAGGCACTCTGATTGCCCGTACTCGCTGTTCCAGTGATTGCCAGCAACGAGTCGCCCGGCGGAGTTGCGGAGTTGGTACTAATTGTCAACGTGCTGGTCGACGTCCCAGAAACCGAGTTGGGATTGAACGTCGCATTGGAACCAGCAGGTAGCCCGCTCACGCTCAGCGTCGTCGCAATACCCGCCCCAGCGCTGACACTCACAGTGAACGTTGCGCTGGATCCAGGAACCACCGTGGCCAGGGTTGGAGATGCAACCAGCCCAACGGTGTTCTCCGCCGCAATGACGCGATCGCCAAGATGGATATACTCACGTGACAGCCCCGGACTCGTCTGCCCGAGCAATGAACCCGCGGCGCAGGCAAAATGCAGAATCGGGATTAGGGCCCGTTTAATCACACGTTCTCCCTCTCGATTCGCGCAGATCAAGCGATGAAACGACCCCACTTTCCGCCCAACACGCAGATTGCAGAGGGCAAGGCCGCTCGTCGTCCAGAATCCTCCGACGTCAAGTGGTCTAAGCATTATCCAGCATTCGTTCAGTACCAGTCAAGAGATTTCGTGCGGACGTCTTTACGGCGTATCTGACAGAATGCACCTCATTTGTTTCGATAGTCACGTAACTTCATTGGTTTGTCACTACTACACGTATCGAAATAAACGACCTCAGCGCCTGCCGGTCTCGGGTTGACTCGCACGTGGAAGCCGCAGGATGGTCAGCCGTTTTTCCTTGACATGTTTTAAGAAACGATGCAGTATTGATCTTTCGTCGCTAAAGGTGCGGTGTATCTCTGATCCTTCGAGATATAGTGAGGCATATTACATGCCGAATAGCCGATACGTTTGACGCCTGCCTCGGCAGAACATCACTGGGCACAGCATGCCGTTTTGGAGAGGAGAGATGAGGTTCCTGTCTAAAGGCGCAGTATCGTCCTTGTCATTTGTCCTGACTCTGGCAAGCGGTACGATCCTAACGGCGCAAACTCTGTCGCTGGGTGGCCCGTCAAAGGAATATGTTCGACTCGGCGGCCGGATTGTAGCCGTTGAGAACGGATGCTCCTGGGCCGGCCCCATCAATGCGAGTTCACCGGCAAATAATGTTAGCGTTGCGAATGGCATGTTTACGCTGTCGGCACTGAGTGGTGATATTTGGAGCACGGCCGATTCATTTGAATTCGTGGCGTGTGCGGTGCAGGGCGATGTCACAATTGTGGCGCGAGTTGCGAATTTTCAGCGGGGCGCATATGACCCTGGGGCGGGCGTGATGCTGCGGGAGAGTCTTGCCCCAGGCTCCCCTAATGTGCTCGCTGGTCTTGAAGATGAGTTTGTCTACGAATCCTGGCGCTCGTCCTCCGGAGCTGCAACTGGCGTTTTTCATGGTCCGTCGGTTCACGATGGCTATTGGGTGAAACTTGTGCGGGTCGGAAACACCGTGACCGGCTACTATTCTACTAATGGCGGCGACTGGGCTCAGATCGGAACACCTCAGACGCTGGCGGCTCCCGTTATATACGCGGGTTTAGCGCTGAGCGGCTATGATAACGTCGGAGTAAGCACCGCAAGCTTTGACAATGTTTCGATCAGCACGGCTCCCGATTTCTATTTCACCCCTCAACCGATCAGTTGGACCAGCTCATCCGCTGGAGACACCACCAGCTACGCCCTTGGCGTCGCCGCAGTCAACGGATTCAACGGAACAGTCAACTTCACGGTAGCCGGGCTGCCGACTGGGGTCTCGTATATCGTGAATCCACCTTCCATAACCGCATCCGGAGTATCCGTCTTGACGATAACGGTTCCGCCGAACGTTCCCGCTGGAGGCTATCCTTTCGTAATTACTGCGGCGGGGGGCTCCGCTGTTCACAGCCAGATTGCTACTCTTAACGTCGGGGCGGGCGGTATCATCTTGCCGCTTAATTGGACCAGTTCAGCGATTGGGAGTACCAACACTCAGAATTCGGCAGCTTACGCCAATGGAGTTTTTACGCTCTCGGCACAGAGCGGAGATATCTGGAGCGGATCGGATTCTTTTGAGTTCGCTTACCAGCCCCTCCTTGGGGACGGCTCGATTATCGCCAGGATTGCAACCCGTTCGATGTCACCAGCAAAGGCTGTTGCCGGCATCATGCTTCGTGAGGGCATCATGCCCACATCTCTGAGCGTAGTAGTCGGCCTTTACAATGGTAACGTTTATCGAGTTTGGAGGCCGACGGCTGGGGCGACGTCCACAGCTACAACCGGGCCAGTCGCCACTGCACCGTACTGGGTGAAGTTGGTACGGAGCGGCACCAGTGTCACGACGTCATACTCGACCAATGGGGTGGACTGGACGCAACTTGGGAATCCGGTCACGGTGTCCAGTTCTTTGCTATACGCCGGGTTAGCGCTTAGTGGCTACGACAACGTTACCTTGGCGAGTGCAACCTTCGACAATGTTACTGTCACGAGTGACAATGGCGCGACGGCCCCTGATTTCACATTGGGAGTTCCAGCCGATACGCAGACGTTTTTTGCAGGATCGAGTCTAACGGTCCCAACGACCATAACTGCGGCGGGCGGATTCAATGGTAAGGTAAGCTTCTCATTGGCTAACTTGCCATCAGGGGTCACCCCAAGCTTCAGCCCGCCTCTTGTGACAGGTAGCGGCGCGAGTGCCATCATCTTAAACGCCGCTCAAGGCGCTACGCCCGGAATTTACACTCCAGTTCTCACTGCCACAAGTGGATCTTTGAGCCACAGCGCTAACATCAGTTTGACGGTGATTTCGCTGGAGCAACTGCCACAGGTACAATCTGTCGTTCCGGCTTCCGGGTCAGGAACGGGCGGGCTGTTGACGGTTAACGCAAGCGCCGGCTCGGGTGCGCCGAATTGGTTGGAGGTATTAATTAATTCTGGGTTGAATGGATTGAACGCATGCTATATTCATTATGATCAAACGAGCAATACCCTCTACCTGCGAGATGACGTAAATCCGAGTTGGGCTGGATCGGGAGTAATCGGAGCGCCAGAATCCTTATCCAATAGCCAGTGTAGTGTGGAGCTCGGTGCGTCCTCCTTTTCTGCCTCAGGCACGAACCTGCAACTGACGCTTTCGCTGAGTTACAAGCGGCCGCTGGTCGGTGATCAGCAAATCTTCGCAATTGTAGATGACGGTACCTTCAGTAGCTCCTGGCAATCAATGGCTACCTGGAACGTCACCCTGCCCTCGGGCGCCCTGCCCATCGGTTGGAATAGCGCGCCGATTGGGGCGACAGACCCCGCGAACACAACGAGCTACACGGATGGCGTCTATACCCTGAGCGCTCTGAGCGGGGACGTTTGGGGTACGTCGGATTCGTTTGAATTCGCATATCAACGCCTCACAGGCGACGGTACGGCGGTCGCGCGGATCTCGACTTTTCAAAACGGTACCGCATCCGCCTTCGCAGCCGTGATGCTTCGCGAGGGCGCCACATCAACTTCGCTGAACGTGGCAATTGGGATCGAGAATGGGAAGATTTTCGGGACTTCACGGAGCTCCTCCGGGGCCTCAACATTGGGCAGCTATGGGCCCGTTACGATGGCGCCTTACTGGGTAAAGCTTGTCCGAGCCGCTAATTCCATCACCAGCTACTACTCAGCCGACGGCGTTAACTGGGCGCAACTCGGCAGTGCAATCACGGTCAACAGTTCGCTCCTATATGCTGGTCTTGCATTGAGTGGTTTTGACAATGTACACGTGTCGACGGCTTCATTTGACAACGTTCTCATCACGAACACTCCCGACTTCTACCTCGTCCCGCAGCCCGCGCTGCAAACCGTGTTTACCGGACTTCCCGTTCCGTTTTCCGTTAACATCCAAACGCTAAATGGATTTAGTGGGACAGTAAATGGATTCTCTGTCAGTGGATTACCCGCTGGCGCAAGTCCGTCGTTTGTTCCGAGCTCGATTACAGGAAGCGGAGTCTCGACCCTAACCGTTCAAACCGCATCCAACAGCACGCCGGGTACCTACAACCTGCTGATCAGCGCAACCAGCGGCGTCCTCAGCCGCACTTCGCCGGCCACGCTGAACATCAGCAGCGGCGTATCGCCGAGACGGCAAGTGGGGTCCGTGCTGGATACAGGAAACGCCCTCTCTACGAATTTGGTGGGCCTCTTTGTAATGAACGAAGGCGCCGGAACCACGGATGTGAACCTGGTAAATGGAAACGGGGCTTCGATCTCAGGTTCGAGCCCGCCAACCTGGAATATTGCTGATCCGTCAATCGCCTTTTCGGGCGGGTCTTCACTTCATAGTTACTTAAGCGCAGGTACGGATCTTGCGTTTGATCAGCTACCAACAAGTAAAGTAACGGTGGCAGCAAAGGTTTATTTGAACAGCGTGAGTGCGGCCGGAGTCTTTGAAAAAGATGATGGAAATGCGACCGATTCAGGCATCGTCCTCGGATGGGATAGTTCGGGTTCGCTCCATCTTACTGTCGAAAAGAGCAGTGCCGATATGCGCGTTTCGACCGAGGCTTCAGCGGTGACGGCCGGCCAATGGGTTCAGGTCGCCATTACATGGGACGGGTCTGTAGGTACTGCGGCAGCTGCCCACCTGTTCGTGAATGGTGTGGAACAAACCAAGACTAGCTCCAACAATGGAAGCGGAACGCTTGGCTATTCCCACGCCACGAATCAGCCGTTTCGGATTGGCAATGCCAGTTTTGATCCGATGGCAGGGTCTTTGAATGGAAGGATGGCTTATCTGGCTGTGTACAAGGGGCGGATCTTGAATGCGATGGAGCTGACGCAGCTAGATGCGCAATTGCCGATACAATAGGCACCCGAAATTGATCCCCCAGGGTTTCCGCTGTGAACCGCATTACAGATCGCGGAAAGATGGCAAGAGATCGATCACGCGTTGTCGGTGGCGGCGTGGGAGGGCGATGCAGAAGCTGTCAGACGCGCCAATGTGGCATGCGGCATCGCTGCTCGGCTCGCCCCGGCCCGCGCGGGCTGGGGCGAGGGCAAATCTTTGCGTTCGCGTTGGCTTTGCGTTCACCAGAGAACGAAGTTCGAGATGGATTTGGCTCCCCGGCGTAGATTCGAGACACGATTCACGGCTCACAGTCAAGTCGGCGAAGCCACCACGTTCCGAACCCAGGTGTCTGTTGTCCTGCACTTGGACAAGATGCATCCGAATCAGCTACTTACGACGGATCTACCCCCTTCAACGGGCGGAAGAAAAAACCGACGTTTTGGGCACGGCTGGCGTCATTAAAATGTGATGCCTACCTTCAGGCGCGTAATGACTCACTGGCTACCCCTTACATTAGCGGTGCTGGCTATCTGCGTTGCCGTCGAAAGATGGCTCTGGTTCCAAACCTTACCGCGACTCCCGGATGCGCGGCTTTGTGGAAACTGCTTCTTAGCCGCAGTCGGCATACCCATCGAACTGGGCATGCTCGGCTCGATCACGGCCTCCAGTTGCCTTTTGAAGATTCCCTTTCGCAGCAGGTTCAGCTCCTGGTGTTGTGCGGTGGTCGGGGTTCTCCTCACCCCTGCGGTCTTCGGAGTTCCGCTCTTCGCATTCGCCTTCTTAGCGCTGGCCCTGTCCATCGCGAAAGCGGGATTCAAGACGGCTAGAGCGGTGCTTTGCCAGTGAAGAATGAAATTAAGGAAACGTACCACATTCTTGGGGACGGAAGGCTGCCGCTGGCGGAGAAAGGGGCGCGGGGAAAGGGGCGCAGCCCTTGTCCCCGCCCGGCGCTGGAGAGACCGGCGAGAGTCAGTTCGCCGCCTGATTTCCCGCACGCTTCTTGCGCATCGAATCGCCTTTCATCTCGATGCGATGGGCGAACCAGGCGGTCCAGGATGCCGTCGGCGGCGGTGGGATCGCCAATCTGTTCATGCCAGCGAGCGACGGGAACCTGAGAGGTGAGGATGGTCGAGCGGGTTTGGTAACGGTCCTCGCAGATCTCCCAGAAGTCGCGGCGTTCGGTTTCGGCCAGCGGCGCCATGGCCCAGTCGTCGATCACCAGCACATCGATGCGGCCCAAGCGCGCCAGCACATGCCGCAGGCTGCCATCGGCGCGCGCCATGGCCAGGTCGCGAAACAGCGCGGCGGCCCGCGTGTAAAAGGCCGAGTAGCCGTCGCGGCAGGCTTTCTGCGCCAGCGCGCACGCCAGGAAGCTCTTGCCGATGCCGGTGGGCCCGAGTACGAAAATGTTCTCGTGTTGCGCGGCCCAGGCGGAGTTCTGCGCCAAGGCGCGAATCACGCTTTTTATCGAGCCCGCGGGAAGTGCGATAGTCGATGTCTTCCACCGCGGCGCCCTTCAGTTTGGCGGCATTGTACCCACGCGCGACGATAAGTCTCCGAACCCACGAGAATACATGTCACAGAGGTGCCCGTGACGCCGCCGTTGATGAGCCGCTTGATGGCCAGGTCACCCTCGCTGATGGTCCTTTCCCAAAGCGATGCATCGAAGAATCCCGCTTCGTCGCGGTGCTCCTTGGTCAACCAGTGGTTTCGCACCACGTTGGCTCGGAAACCTGCCACGTCCTCGTAATCGAAGCCGAAGTAAACACGTCTAGCCATAACCTAGATGCGCGGCGCGTTCAGCCGCGTAGGAACACCCCGGTCCCCCTCGCCGCTTTCGCCAGCGATATCTGCTCACGAAGGTTCCCAACGTTGTCGAATCCCAGACTCAACCGTCCGTAAAGATCCGTGAGCTTTTCGACCGACGGGTAGAGCGCAAGATACTCCTGCTTCTGAAACTCGCCGTCGGAGTTCGCAACCATAGGCAGAATCCATACGTGCTCCGGTTTGAAGCCATCGAAGTAACCCAATTCCCAGGGCATCCAGACGGAGTTCGGGGAGTTCGCCGAGTGCGCATATACCAGCGAGGAGCATGTCTTCATCCGCTCCCGAAGAAGCCCCGCGGTGGCGACCGTCACCTTGCTGCGATCCAGCTTGGCGTCCTCGATCCAATCCACGTAAACGGTCAAGCCGACAGCCTCAATCGTCTTCTTCACGCCATAGATGATTTCCGCATCTTCGTAGGAGTGGGAAAGGAAGATGTCATAGCGCTTCGCGGTAGAGAATGCCTGTGCCTCTTCGGTGAGCACGCGGCCGGCACTCTTCTGTAGTGGCGACAACGCGCTCCGCGCCGCTGCTCTCGCTTCCGAAATTCTCAGATACGCCATGTTTTCATCTCCTCCTCACCCTTGGGAACTGATGTTGAAAAAGCTTCGTCTCATGAAATCCACGAGCTGAAATTCTTATAGCCCTCGCCCGAAACCCAGTCGTAGACCCGCAACCAGTGAGACAGCAATAGATGCTTGCCGCGGTTTGCTTGCGGCTGTTGGTTGATGTCGAAGGGGTCAAGGTCAGAGTAATAGATCCATTTACCGTCAGACCATTCGGTCGGCTTGGCGCTACACCCATCGGCACTGATTTCCAGCCCAAGATTGTCAAAGGGATTCGGCCCGTTCGCCTTGATCAGCTGGTCCTTTCCTTTGATGGCGTTGATATGCACGCCCATGACCTTGTTGCCGCGTTCGATGCTTTTCATGATTTCGTAGCGGACCCACCGTCGCGCCCAGGTCTGGGAACCGATAAGGACGGCGGTCACGCTGGTGCCCTCAAGTTCGCCGTTGATCAGCCTCTTCAGCGCCACCGGGCTGGTTTTCTTCGCTTCTTCCCATATCGAGTGGTCATAGTAGCCTGTGGCCTCGACGCCCCCAAAAAATTGTGGTTCCGCACCACGTTGGCGCGAAAGTCACAAACATCCTGGTAGTGAAATGCGAAATAAACGCGCTTTGCCATGTTTATGCTTTCTGCAGTTGGCCTACAAGGCGCTGGATGACGGCGATCAGGTCCTCCGCGGTTTTGGTCATGTCGCCCAGGATCGCAAAATCCGCCGTAAATGCCGCAGATGCCGTCGGATAAAACTTGGCGAGATCCTTGTTCATTTCTTCCCACAGTTCCCGCGCCATGAAGCCGGTGGCACCAACTGGCAGCGGGTAGGCTCCCCGCTCTACGCAAAGCTCGAATTCTTCCTTCATGCCGTTGGACGGAACAATGCTCCCTGCAGGGTCGCGCTTGTTGCCGAAGACGAAAACCGCGATGCCCGCATAATCGAGCATCGCCTTACGGTAACTGGTCCATTGCTCTGCAAGGGTGCCGAGTCCCGTGGCGACTTGGGGGAAAGGCCGCATGACGAGATCCTCATCGGAAATCGTCTTTCCCACCTCGTTCAGGTAGGCAAGCACGCCGTTGATTACCGCACTTCCGACGCCCACGCCGAAGCCTGTAATCACCCGGTTCTTTTTCGATGCAATCCGGTAGCTGAGCTTGTGTATGAACGCCTCTGCGTCCGTCCTTGACCAGGTTCCGTATTCCTCGGCCGCTCCCGAGAGGAAGATGGATGAGCGGCGGTAGTTCGCCGCAACGCGCGCGAGAAGCTCGGTGATTTCGGAGTATTCATCGACCAGGACGGTATAGACGCTGAAGCGTTTGAGATCACGGACAAAGTAATCCTGCTTCAGCTGCCGGTACTTGAATTCGTCGTCGCTTTCGTCGGCAGTCTTCGAAACCTTCTTCTGGATGCAGTAGTGATGCCGCTGATGTTTCTCATATTGAACGCGGACGCGGCTCAGGATGAAGTCGATGTTGGGATCGGTGAAGCTGAATCCGATAAACACAAAGGTCTTTTCCACGAGATCGCCGCGCAGAGCGGAGACGAATGCCGCCATTTCGAGCGGATAGGCTTCGTACTGATCCTTGCTGATGATGGCATCGGCTGGATGATCGATATCGCCGTGCATCTTATAAACCACCACATCCCTGTCCGGCCGTGTGACGGAGAGCTGCTTCAGTGTGTACTTGACGTCGGGGACTTTCTTGGCGTCTTCCAGTGCCTTCTCGATCAGCTTGTCGTAATTGGTAGTCCAGTACGTCAGTATCGGAAGGCTCGCCAGTATCCGGTGCGCAGGCGTCGGTGATTTCACCGTGGAGAAGTGATTCAGAATCGTCTGGGTCAGGTGCGTTCGACTGCCGCCAGCCTGGTTGCAGTGATACTGCGCCACCGTCACCAAATCATGCTCCTTCTCCGGGTCGAGGCCGAGGTCACGGACGATCTCGGCCAGCAGGCCTTTCCAATCTACATAGCCCGATCCCATAGACATGCCGGCCCCGACAAAAACGGCCGCATTCTTGTTGTGCAGCTCGCGGGTGTACTCCCTGACGAAATTGGCGGCCGGAATGGCTTCGGTACTCATCGGCTAGATCCACGCCTTCTTAGGTTCCGGGTGCGAGGCCTTGTAGGCCGACTCGACCCATTCCCCGAATTTGTCGCGGTCCCAGTAGTAGCAGCTCGCTCCGGCTTTGGTCAGCCGCGAAGGAGCCGCGCCCTGGATATCCGTCTTTCCGTTCTGATCCTTGATGCCGCTGATGTAGATGCCGAGCAGGCCATTTCCACGGGCGATGCTCTGCTCGATCTCGTAATCCACGAATTTGCGACTCGCCGTTTCCGCGCCGATCAGTACCACTGTGACGCTGGTCCCGGCCAGGCCGTCGTCGATGAGTTTCTTAACCGCTGCGTCACCCTTCTTCTTGGCTTCTTCCCAAAGGGACGCGTCATGGAATCCGGCGGCGGATGAACCTTCGACGATGCCGCTGTTTCTGACCACGTTCGTGCGCCAGATATCACGCTCGTAATGGAAGCTGAAAAATACTCTGCGGGCCATATGTACACCACTCCTCTCTCGATTTGTTGAAGTGGGCGTCATCGCCGGACGTCCGATCGACTAACCCCTATACTCTGCAAGTGTAAGCTGACAGAGCGAACAGTGTCAATAAAAACTTTAGAGGAGGAGCTGGCCCGTTTCGGGCGGAAACATCTCATTGATCCGGATTCTGGCAACCACCGGATTGACCTCGAAGGCTTCGGCTATGTTGCGAATTGCATCTTCCCGCCGATTCTCATCCAGAACCGAAGCGCCAAGTGATCCGATCGGACGCATATAGGGTTTCAGGGCATCATGCACGAGCCCTTTCGGGCACAGTAAGCCTCCCATTGCCCTGTTGGCTTGATACTCCCACCATCGCCCGTCATAGGAACGCTTCTGCACTTCACCCTCTTTCACATCCCGGCAAAGAATCTTGTGGTCGGCGTGGCTATCCGCGTCGAAGAGTTGGCCCGGCTGGTCATCGAGGGCAAACAGATGGGCATGAAGGAGGCCATGGCCGGCCTCATGCGCAAGGGTAGTCCTTACCCTTCGCTCCGCCACCTTCCCCTTCTCGGCCTCCAGTGCCGCAGAAATGATGATCGCCTCGACGCCGGCCTTGGTAAACCGCGTGTAACCCAGGACGCCCTCGGGTAGTTCCTGATAGTCATGGGAAACGCCGAACCGCTTTTCGATGAACCGGTCGATACGGATCGCCTGGGGCGATGCGGGGTAGAGCCCTGCCTTTCGGAGTTCATCGTCGCAGATCCGGTTGATTTCTGAGGGCTCGAAGTGCGGGCGCTGCGCGAATGGACCGGATTTGGTGCGGAAGGTCTTCATTTTTTTGGCTTCGGGTGCTTTTCGTCCCGCTTCTGATTGGCCAGGCGGAGTAGCTCCTCGGCGCTCACCTTCTTATCAATCATGGTTCTGAAGGCGAGCGCAAAGCGGGGATCGTCCTGTGTCAGGCGCTTGATCTCGTCGATAGGCGGCCGAACATCCATCGCCTGCAGGGTTTCAAGTTTGACGTCCAGCACGCGCGCGATCTCAGCGAGCACCTTGTCCGACGGATGCCGGCGCCCAAGTTCGATGTCCGAGATGAACGCAGCGGAGCAGTCGAGCCGCTTGGCGAACTCGCGCAGCGACATATCCAGCTCGTCTCGCCGCTTGCGCATGAATGGGCCTAAACCTTCCATGACTGTAAGCTTATAGAGCTGACAACGGGGTGTCAAGGTTTCGACCGCCTGTATGTTCGCGGTCGCCCAGATCTGAAATCAGCCCTTAAAGCGCTCTGGAACGAATGGCCGGCAGCAGCGCATCCAGCCCTGATATAGTCTCATCCTGCAGGTTCTGAATGGCAGAAACCTGCAGGAAGATAGCTTCACCCTGCCTCTGTCGGTCTACATCAGGCATTGCGATCTCGATTCCCAAGAATTGCTCGGGGCGAGTCCGTTCACGACGGGCGCCTACACCACGGGTCGCTGCCGCTAGCCTTCCCCAAAACCACTCGGTCTTGACCAGCGCTTCTAGGTAGCCGGGCAAAGATTCTCCTGGAAGACACCGAAATGTGCGGTATTCGGGTGACACAAACCATCCATTTAGTTCGGGCGGACAGACGGCGACCGCCCCTTCCCATCCTTTTACCTGACTCATTACGACAGCGCCCGTGTAAAGCCGGTTGAAGGCTTTATAGGTCGTTTCTACTCCAGCAACCGGAGCCTTTGTAAATAGGCCCATACCAAAGCTTCTGATACCCACTTGAGGGTAAGAACCGGTTGGCAAAACGGGTATTGACTCCTCGTACAGCTCAAGAATCTGGCCGAGTTTTCTTTTGCGGCCGTGAGAGGCGTCGTTGTGAAAGCTAACAATTAGTGCTTCACTCTCTGCTGCTGCCTGTTGCCTCAAGATCGCCATTTCGTCAATTGTGGCCGCACATCTCTCCAGAACCGATATCTTCCGTTCGCACTGATCGAGATAAGGAGGCAATGAAGGCAGAGTAGTTCTACCAAACAAAGCTTCACAGAAACGCCCGACTATCTGTTGATCCGGATAAGGGACAACTGGAAGTTGAATCTGTTTGTATAAACTAAAGGGCAAATTCGGATACGTCATCGTTTTCACGAGATCTGCAACTCTCTCGCGGATTGGTGGGGAGCCCAACACAAAAGCGAGATAGACAGGGTCCACATCAGGCTTTGCCCTTAACCGCAACAGGAAGTTGCTGGCAGCAAAACGCTTCGAGCCGTCGTACCGAAACACCGCTGTGCGCCCAGATACTACGTGATTCGCTGAACCGCTCGATTTGACGACAAGGATGTCGCCGTTTACTAACAGAAACTTGGAGAGTTTATCGGAGGGAATATTTCGAGCCGGTGCGGAACCGTAGTCGAGAGCAAAATCCCCCACAAAGTCTGAGACCCGAAAAACACGAGGATCGATCTCGGCATCCAAGGGCTCGTCACCCCAAATGCCGCTATCGCTGTATTGGATCAAATTGCCGAGATTTGAGAGTGTTATTGCCGGCTGAGTGCCCGCTGCCTGAAAGAGCCCTCGAACCAGCACGTCCAACCCCCCGATGACTGCGCCGGAGAGCGACCCATAGCTGACTCTGCTACTCACGGTTAAGATCCTCATGAAGTGCAGTGAGGATCTCCATTATTCGTTCTTCCTTTTTCAGTATGCTCTTGACTAGTTCTTTGGGCGGCAACAACGCAACGGAGGGAGACGACCGTGGATTTCTTCGATCAAGATTGCATCCACTGCTAAGCAATTCTTCAGAGTCGATCTTCCATGCGCGGTCATTTTCTTCTCGCGCATGCCACCAATTGAGGCAGGTCGTAAACTCGTCAAATTGCAATGGAGAAGTCTTGGAGTAACTCTTTTTCCCTTCAGGTAATGGCTGCTCGTAGAACCACACACCCTTCGTTGGGCCAGAGCGATCGAAAAATAACAGATTGGTTGGAATAGTTGTGTATGGAGCGAAGACGCCGTGCGGCAGTCGTACAACCGTATGAAGATTGAATTCCCTCAGCAGTTCCTCCTTGATGCGCGCCGCAATGCCGTCCCCGAAGAGAACTCCGTTGGGAACGACCATGCCACATCTGCCGGGCCTGTTCGCCCCCACAGGCCGCCGCAGCTTCCGCATGATCAGCTGAAGGAATAGCAGCGCGGTTTCGGCGGTCTGCTTATCGTCCGGAAAATTCGATAGTATCCCCCTCTCCTCCTCGCCCCCGAAGGGCGGATTGGTCATGATGACATCCACTCGTTGTTTGTCGCCGATTTCGCGGAGCGGTGATGCCAGAGCATTGCCGGGATCGATCTCGGGATATTCGACACCATGCAAAAGCAGGTTCATCTCGCACAGCAAATACGGAAGCGGCTTCGCCTCGACACCATGCAGTGTGCCGTGCTGCAGACGCTCATAATCCTGAGCGCGCTTTGCCTGTCCTTTCAAGTGCTCATAGGCTTCCACGAGGAATCCGCCAGTGCCTGCGGCAGGGTCGAGGATGTTTTCCCCCAGGCGCGGGTTGACGGCTGCGACGATGAACTTCACCACAGCACGGGGCGTGTAAAATTCTCCGGAATCCCCCGCTGCATCCCGCATCTCGCGGAGCATCGTCTCGTAGAGATGTCCCAGCGTGTGGATTTCGTCCTTCGAGGTAAAGTGGATGTCGTTCACCTTGTTGATGACATCCCGCAGAAGGTAGCCGTTCACCATCCGGTTGACAGTGCCTTGGAACACACGGGCAATTACGTCTCGGCGGTCACCGTTGGCGCTCTCCAGCTTGCGCAGATAGGCGAACAACCCTGCTGCGCGTTTCCCGTCGGGGCGTACCGCCTCATCCTGATTGATGAAAGCGATAAGCTCCGGTCCGGTGATACCTTCGGCCTTGGCTGCCCAATCCCGCCAGCGGTATGGCGATTCGATGCTGGGATGATAACGCTTGCCGGCGAGCTCGGTTTCCGCCTCTCTTACCTGCTCCATGTCATCCAGGAACTTCAGGAACATGATCCAGGTGAGCATGGGTAGACGGTCGAGGTCGCCATTTAGCCCCTTGTCCTTCCTCATGATGTCGCGGCAGGACTTCACGATACTGCCGAGCTGCTGCGCAGTGGATTTCGGGACATCTTTCTTCAGTGCTGCGGTCTTTGCCATGAAACTCTCTTATGCTGCGTAAAGCAGTTGCTGCAGCTCGCCCACCGCGGCGCGCATCTGCTCTGGGCCTCCGAACATCTCGGCAATTTCGATGACATTGCCGTGCTCGGATATCGGTGGAACTTTCAGGATGTCGGGAATCTGGAACTGTGCGGTCCCGAACTCGATGTACTTATCCAGCAATTCGTTCAGCACCTCCCTTGCGCCGTTTGTGAACTTGTCGAAAAATCCGCTGCCGTCGTTGCGAGCGGCTTCAGCCCTCTCCCGCCGGCTGCGTATGGGGGCACTATAGGCGACGTGACAGAGCAAGTCGAATGGATCAGCATCGGGCTGCTTGGCTGCTTCGGCCAGTTCCTCGAATGAAATCCCCCGCTCCTCCAGGGCCGTGATGATCGTGGCACGCTGCTCCGGTGCGCTCCATCGGGTACGCAGTTCGGCCGCCGATGGATACATGCTGCGGACGCTCTCTGCCGTGTATTCTGTGAATTTCTTCGCCTGAAGCCGCCGGCCGTCGGCATCGAGATCCCAAACGACGTGCGCGGCGATCTCGACCGCGCCGTTATCGACATAAAACTTCCGCGGCGGAGGGATCGTGTCATCGAAGGTGAGAACCGGCGGGTCCGGCAGTTCCGTCTCCTCCGGCGTGAGCGGCTCTTCCTCGACTATGGTAGGCTCCCCTACCAGCTCGCCTTCGGCGTTTATTTCCTCTTCGGTTATGAGGGCTGGATCGCCGTCGAATTCCGGATCGGCGAACATCTGCGTCGCGCTGCCGGTGTAGTCGATGATGTTGAAAAAGAGCTTGCCGTAGTCGTCGCGGACGCGCGTGCCGCGGCCGATGATCTGCTTGAATTCCGACATCGAATTGACGGTCCTGACCAGCACGACGTTCTTGCAGGTGGGTGCGTCCACGCCGGTCGTAAGCATCTGCGAAGTTGTGACGATTGTCGGTGTTTTTGTCTCCAGCTCCATGAAGCGGCCGAGATGGGAACGGCCGATATCGCCCTCGTCGGAGACAACACGGGCGACGTAATCGGGATACTGCTTCACGAGATCGGTATTGCAGTTGTTGAGTGCGCGACGCATCTCCTCCGCGTGTTCCTGGTCCACACAAAAGACGATGGTCTTGGCAAAGCGATCCGATTTCTTCAGGAAGTCAGTGAGGTTGCGGGCGATGGCTTCGGTTCGGGCCTTCAGCGCAATGAGTCGCTCGAAATCCGGAGTGCCATAGAGACTGTCCGGGATCTCGCGGCCGAAGCGGTCCACTTCTCCCGGCGTCGGCCGCCAGCCGGCTGCATCGACGGTGGAAACGATGCGGTGCACGCGGTAGGGCGCCAGAAAGCCGTCATCAATGCCCTGGCGAAGGCTGTACATGTAGAGCGGATTGTGAAAATACCGGTAGGTGTCCCGGTTATCGTGCCGCAGCGGCGTCGCCGTCATACCGAGCTGGTAGGCCGGCTCGAAGTATTCGAGAATTTCGCGCCAGTTGCTCTCGTCCCGCGCGCTGCCGCGGTGACACTCATCCACAATGATGAGATCGAAGAAATCTTTCGGGTACTCAGTATACAGACCAGGCCGCCGCTCATCTTTAGCGATGGCCTGATAAATTGCGAAATACATCTCGCGGCTTTTGATCGCTTCGCCTTCGATCTTGTGACGCGCGTCGCCGAACGGCGCGAAGGTCTGATCCTTCGGTATATCGACGAGGACATTGCGGTCGGCAAGGTAGAGGATGCGAGGCCGACGATGCTCGCCGGTGTGGTTCCACAGGCAGTTTGTGAGTTTCCAGCACGTCTGGAACGCGACGACTGTCTTGCCGGTGCCCGTTGCGAGAGTCAGGAGTATGCGCTTCTTGCCCTGCAAGATAGACTGCACGGCAAGATTGATGGCAATCTCCTGGTAGTAGCGCGGCGACTTGCCGGAGAGATGGTAATACGGCGTGAGCAGGCGTTCACCTACATCTTCCGAAATGCCCTGCGCTGCCTTGAGCCGCGTCCAGAGCTGGGCGGGCGTCGGGAATCCCGGCAGCTCGTTATCAAGTCCCGTTAGGAAATCGTGCTCGATGATCGTCTGGCCGTTCGTGGCATACGCGAACTTCAAGCCGAGGATTTGGGCGTATTCCTTTGCCTGCTGCAGGCCGTCCCCTGCGGTCCGGTAAGCGGCTTTCGCTTCAACTACCGCGATCGGAAAGTCCCGGCGGTAGCGGAGCAGGTAATCCGCGCGTTTTTGCTGGCGCCGGATCGCACGGTTACCCACGAGTACAATGCGGCCGTCCGTGAAGCTCTTCTGTTCACTGATTTGGCTGTCTTCCCATCCGGCTCCGTACAGCTTGGGAAGAACGTAGGTTCGGCAAGTGTCTGCTTCGTTGATGGGCATGGCTGCGCCGCAGTCTTCTCATTACAATCGGAAAATCTCTACCAGACCCGCAGGGGCCTGTCATTCCCAATGAAAAGTACGATTGTACCCGGATTTGAGTGGGTCTCGTACCTTATGGGGGGTAACCTCCCAAGCTCAATACGTAATCGAAGATCTGGCTCGGGGGCGATTGCGAAGACGGCTTCCGTTCAGAAGTAGTGTTGTTGCCTCAGCTAGCCGATTGAAGTTACATGGTTTAGCGGCGAACTCCGAATCCGCGCCTCACGAGCCACAGTCGCGCTGATTGGGCGGTTTTCCGTGACAAGGCCTTCGGGATATCCTAAGATTGAAGGGCATAAAGCAGGGATTGTTCACCAGAGAGGGAAGTTCGAGATGGATTTGGCTCCGCGAGTTTACCGGCGATTCTCAGTCTCAGAGA
>JADMIO011020071.1_pt1 | contig 17053 bp, 14 predicted proteins | sample 8958161 | NCBI WGS metagenome assembly JADMIO01 (sample SAMN16585339, study PRJNA669376) | soil metagenome | isolation source: Crop rotation soil | place: USA: Cullars Rotation, Alabama | collected 2011
CGATGCCGGTGTTGTTGTAGTATTGCTCATGCTTGCCTGGTACTTGGTCAATGTAGTGAGCAATTTATCCATCACTTATACCTTGTTAGTCATTTATGCCTGGATTAGCCGCAGCGTTAAATTTAGTGCCCCATTAGGGATGGTGGTAGGCGCTTATTTAATTGTGAATTTATTTGTGACCTTTGGCTTTTTTGCAGAAAACCATTTCTTGGCCAAACGTTATTTAATTGCATTATCCTTAGTGCTAATGCTTTGGGTACCGTTCGTATTAGACCAATTGTATTCATCCAAACGCGCATTACATAAAATTGTTTTTACCGTAGCAAGTTTAATCATTTTAGTTTCAGGTTTATCGAGTTTATTTCATTTTGGCCATTCGAAGCAGTACGTGCGTGATGCGGGTGATTGGCTGGCACATAATGTACCTCTGGATGCCAAGATTTATACTAATGATTATCAACTTATGTTTTATTCAGGTCACGTTGGAAAAAACATCTTTACACAATACGAGCAATTTAAAGATATTCATGTCATCGAGCGCGGTCATTGGCGAGATTTTGATTATCTCGCGCTGATGCGTGGTACGGAAGAAGATCATGCGGCGGCGGAAGCCATGCAAGAATTGCACATGGCACCCGTTATCGTTTTTGTTAGCACGAATGGTAGTCATATTTATATTTACAAAGTGTCACATCGGGGGAATTAAAGGTGAATATTACGGTTATTGGCGCGGGTTATGTTGGTTTAGTCACGGGTGCATGCTTTTCAGAATTAGGTAATCACGTGACGTGCGTGGATGTGAATGCAGAAAAGATCAAAAATTTGAAACAAGGTATTCTACCGATTTATGAACCTGGCTTAGATATGATGGTCACATCGAATGTCAAACAAGGTCGTTTGCATTTTGTAACCTCACTTGCTGAAGTGACACATGAGCCGCAAGTGGTTTTTATCGCTGTAGGCACGCCTAGTGATAAAGATGGTTCAGCCGATATTAAATATGTTTTAGAAGCAGCGCGAGATATCGGTAAACGTATTAATAGCTATTGCGTGGTTGTCGATAAATCTACGGTGCCTGTTGGCATGGCAGAACAAGTTGATGCCATTATTCGTGAAGAATTAAAAAAGCGCCAATTAGACATCGGATTTGACGTAGTAAGTAACCCTGAATTTTTACGTGAAGGCGCTGCGATTGAAGATTTCATGCGTCCTGATCGAGTGATCATTGGTCTTTCCTCTAATAATGCGAAAAGTATTATGTTGGATCTTTATTTGCCTATTTTGAGAAGTCCAGAACGCATTTATTTCATGAATGTAAAAGATGCTGAAATGACCAAGTATGCCGCGAATGCCATGCTCGCTACACGTATCTCCTTCATGAATGAAATGTCAGTGTTGTGTGATCGCTTAGGCGTGGATATTGAAAAAGTGCGTATTGGTATTGGCTCCGATGCCCGGATTGGTAATGCCTTTTTAAACCCAGGGTGCGGTTATGGTGGCTCATGTTTCCCAAAAGATGTGCGCGCGTTGGTTAAAATGGCAGAAATGCATGGTGTGGAACCGATGATTTTGCATGCGGTAGAAAAGCGCAACATGTTACAAAAGCAAATTTTGCCAGAAAAAATCCGTGCCATCTTTGGTGATAATTTAGAGGGCGTGGTATTAGGGGTATGGGGTTTAGCGTTTAAACCGGGTACCGATGATATGCGCGAAGCTTCCTCCTTAGTCTTGCTCGAAGAAGTCATCAAGCGAGGTGCTACTGTCCAAGCGTATGACCCAGCTTCGATGGAAGTTGCAAAACATATGGTGCCAAAAGAATGGCTGAGTCAGGGTAAATTAGTCTTATCATCGCATCAGTATGATGCATTAAAAGGCGTAGATGCATTAGCACTGGTCACTGAATGGAAACCATTCTGTTATCCCGATATTAACGCCATGAAAAATCTCATGCGCGGTCATGTGATATTAGATGGTCGTAACCAATATGATCCGGTGCAATTACGTGATGCAGGGTTTGAGTATCACGGTATCGGAAGATAGTCGTGTCCGCTATCTGTCATCCCGAGCATACCGCTGTCATCCCGAGTACAGCGCTGTCGTCCCGAGCATAGCGCTGTGATCCCCATATACCGCTGTCATCCCGAGCGCAAGCGAGGGATCTCCAGCTTATTGCGAAAGAGGGAGATCCCTCGCTTACGCTCGGGATGACATGCTACTTTCCTCCCCAGCGCAGTTCCCCTCCAGCTGCGACAGTCTAGGGACCTGCTGGTGAAACACGCATATCATTTCTTGCCGAGCTAGACGTATTAAATTCACTTAGTGAGGCAAGACTAAACATACCTTGTGTAGCAGTGCTCCCTGGAGCGACAGTGACAGTTCTGCCTGAGGGTACTTCTGATGTAACATCTGTCAATAATCTATCTGACGCAGCTTTAGTGGGTGCCACAGGCTTTGCTTTTGCCTTTGCCGCTTTTTTGGGTTTAATAGAATGACGTGGATTCTTCTTAGCGTATGCTTCTTCTGCATTTAGATATTCTGTCAATTCATCTAATTGCTTATTGAGTTTTTTGTCACCGCTGATAATTTCATCCAACTCTTTAAGGAAACGTTTATTATCCTCTTTTTTATCGTTTAAGTGCAGTTGGATTCCTTTGGCAATCGCGATCAATAACATAGAAACCCCCACAATAGCTAGGAAAATAGCCCCAGGAATGGGTGCAACACCCGCAAACACCCCGCCTACTAAAAGCGTGGTACGCCAGAAGAACGCATTGGTTTCCATCGCACCGACAATTCGGTAGAAATAACGTCCGATTCGCATCCACAAGTTCTTAGTTTCAGTGTCTTTGTCGCCCGCTAACAAATATTGTGGGTTGTTGGGGCGAAAATCATCTAAATCCAAATTCAGTAAGTAAATTTCTTGCGCTGTTAGTCTGTCACCTTTCAGCTCATTTTTGAATATTTGTTGTTTGTGAGCTTTGAGGCGTGCTTTCAAAGCGAGCTTTTTAGTTTCAATTTGTTTGGCTAAATGATCATACACTTCAAACTTCCTAGGATTAGGGTTTTTGGGTATAACAACATTCCCTAAATAGGGTTCTAATAAACGTTCTTGAATAGCCTTTTTTTCATTGTCACGTTCCACTTTTGCATTTTTAACTAATGAAAAGTGGGATGCAATCCCGGCGAAAGTACCAATGCCAAAGTTAATGACAAGCGATGTTGGCCCATAGACAAACAAGAATGCAACTGCGGAAGCAGCAGCTGCAATTGGTCCAATAACAATATAAGCTAAAGCAGCAGCAAACGACCCAATAAACCAGAGAACAAACGAAGCTAAGGCATATTGACTCATAAAACGGAATAGACCGTTCAACAGTGCTCGCAATGCGTTGGTGCTAGACTTGCCCAGCATTTGTTTATATAAAGCATTTTGGCGCAATGCTTTCTTCTTCGCTCGCAGGTCTTCCGCAGAAATATGTGCTTCCGCAGCAGAAAGTAGTACTTTGGGTCGCGGAGCTAGGGCATTAGGATTTTTTTCAAAATAAATAATCCCATATTTTTCTGTCGTTTTGACTTTATACGCTGGTATGGCATGCTCAACATCTTTAGGCGCTTTAGGGGGTACCGAAAACAAACTTTTAAAGCGGGTGTGCGCTTCTTTCATGAAAACTCGCTGACGTAATGCATTGCCAGCATCATTCAAGCTATCAACTAATTCATTTGAGATATATTGCGCTTGAATTTTTTCGTGATTAGCTTTTTGTTTCCTTTTGTAAGCAACCACACCTAGATAAAGAGCGGATACGGCAAGAGTCACACTCATCACGATTACAATAGGCAAGGTAGCTGGAAATGCGGTGGTCGCTCCAATGCCGACAATAAGCACGCTCATGAACCAAATCGGCCAAAAATTGAAAGCCAGCACACGCAATTTATCGTAACACCATAAGGCAGCTTTCTGGGTGTTTTTTGTGAGTTCTTTGATTCTCTTACCTAACGGCTTTAATGCGATCTTTACACTATATAATGCCGCTTTACCCGAAATTTTAAATTCATCCCACAAATCGTCACTATTGGTGTACCAAAAAGGCATTGAATCATGTTCAGATGATTCTTCATCATCATTGGATGAGATATCTGGCTTACCAGGAACGCTTGGTATAGGCGCTAATACGGGGGTATGAATAGGTTCTTTGACGATGACTTTACCACGCGCTAAAAAGTCATTCATTTTATGCAATAACGCAGTAGGTTGCGTAATCGATGTTTGTTGATTTAATTCATAAATTTTAAACATCTGATATTCAGCTGTGCTGAGAGTGCGATTTTCTTTTATTTTTCTATAAATGATGTAAGCACCAATAGCAGCAGGAAGGAGCGCAACTACGCCTAAAAAAATAGGTAGAAAAGTTCCAAAGCCCACATGCTTATCATAGCTACTTGGATTTTCTGGGGTGGTATCAGCTGAATTGATACCGGTGGCTTCAATGCCAGCCACAATTCCAGCTAGACGGATAATCGTGTGCAACCAATCGGCGCCGTCTAGAAAGCCGTTTTCGTACATATTAACAAAGCTATCAACATCAACGAATTTATTTGCTAATTGCGCTCTTAAAAAGTAACGGGATGCCATTTCGCGCGCATGGGCTTCTTTTTTTTGCTCAGCGATTATATTGGCGTTATAGGCTGAATCGTTTTCGTAGATATCGTCGTTTTCTGCTAGGAGGTTCGCAGTATTTAATGAAGATCTCATGGCCACTACCCTTATGTTTTAAGACTATCTTAATATTGTGATATTGTGTTTTTTTTGGTTTGATCTAATAACATAATATCCAGCATACAAAAAGTCCAGGGGGAATTAGTAAAATAATAAATATATTTTTCAGATACTTAAGGAAACCTTAAGAATGAAAGAGATTATATATTGTACATAAGTACCAAATAGACTATTAGTTGATGATTTATAAGAGTATTGTATATTTATTTTTCCTTCACAATTTCCTTTCCGCTTGGGTGGCGCAGGACTAAAGGTAGTTTGGGCTGGAAGGAAGAGAGGTCAAAATCCCCACCCTATATTTGCCCTAGTGTCCATTTTCTGCTATACAGACACATTCCTAAATCGTTGAGTCCGAAACCCTATGCCCCGTCTCTCTACCATTGAATTGTTCAAAGAAGACATGAAATTCAACGCTGGTCATTTTGCGATCTTTTCGCCAACTCATCGCGAAAACCTTCATGGGCATAATTATACCGTGCATTTCTACTGCACCACCATCATTGAAGATGAGGGGATGTCTTTCGATTATCGATTTTATAAAAATAAAATTAGTCAATTATGTGAAGAATTAGATGAAGTCGTATTAATGCCAGGGAAATGTCGATATTTATCGATTGAAGAAGCAGGTGATTATTATCATGTCCATTTCAATCAAGAAAAAATTATTTTTTTGAAAAGAGACTTGAAGGTAATTCCTGTTACCAATATCACGGTAGAAGAATTATCAAATTATTTATTGAATAAAATTTTAGAAGATAAAGACGAATTAAACATGAATCGTGTACAAAGCATGGAATTAAAAGTGTTTTCAGGCCCTGGTCAAAGTGGTTCGGCCAGTTGGAGTTTAACTGATGAGTAAGGTATATGATTTATACGCGACAACACCGAAAGGTTTAGAATTATTATTAGTCGATGAATTGCGGGCGATCGGGGCAAAAGATGCCGCAGAAAAATTAGCCGGTGTTACTTTCACTGGCGATTTGAAGCTTGCATATAAAGCGTGTCTTTGGTCACGTCTAGCTAATCGTATTTTATTGAAAATCAAACAATGTCCAGCGGAAACCCCTGAGAAATTATATGCGGGCGTACGAAGTGTTGATTGGAGCGAATATTTAGACGTAGAAAGCACTATTGGCGTCAAATTTGTAAGTACACAATCTACTATTAATCACACCTTGTTCGGCGCACAAAAAGTAAAAGACGCCATCGTCGATCAAATGCGTGATGAATACGGTGAAAGACCTAATGTCGATCGCCAATATCCTGATGTCAGTATTTATGTGTATGTAAATAAAGACGTCGCCAATATTTACTTGGATCTTTCGGGTGAGAGCTTACATAAACGCGGCTATCGTCTAGAAGGCGGCGCTGCTCCTTTAAAAGAAAATTTAGCCGCAGCGATTTTAATTCGCGCCGGTTGGCCCCAAGTGGCAAAAGAGGGCGGTGCCTTACTCGATCCTATGTGTGGCTCAGGTACACTATTAATTGAAGCAGCTTATATTGCAGCTGATATTGCGCCGGGGTTAGAGCGAGAGTATTTTGGTTTCATTGGCTGTAAAGGGTTTCAAGCGAGTATTTGGAAATCCTTACTCAAAGAAGCAGAAGAACGTCGTGAAGCAGGCTTGCGCCATTTGCCTATGATTGTCGGCTACGATATTAATCCTGACGCTGTCACCATCACATTCGCCAATATCGAACGCGCTGGGTTAAAAGGAAAAATTCATGTCGAGAAGCGTGATATCACTGATTTTGCTCCCAAGCCAAAAGAAAAAGCCGGATTGATTGTGATCAATCCACCATACGGTGAGCGTTTAGGTGAAATAGATGAATTGCAACCGCTCTATACATCGATTGGCGATCGTTTTAAAGCGTGCTTCACTGACTGGCGTGCGGCGGTTTTCACGGGCAATCCAGATTTAGGTAAAAAAATGGGAATTCGCGCGAAAAAATTCTATGCGCTTTATAATGGCGCCATTCCCTGCAAATTATTAATTTTTGATATTCAACCCCAATTTTTTATTGATCGTAGTAAGCATACGCAACCATAACGAGGAAACACCCATGGCACTTATTCCTAAAACACGCCAACATTTAAAAGGCAAAGCCCATTCGTTGAAACCAATTATTATGCTTGGTAATAAAGGGTTTACCCCAGCCGTGCAAAAAGAAACAGATATTGCTTTGCGCGATCATGAGTTAATTAAGATTCGCGTCGCATGTGAAGATAGAGATGAAAAAAAAGCATTAGTCGCGGCTATTTGTGAAGCAACGAAAGCAGAGTTGGTGCAGTTGATTGGTAATATTGCTGTGATCTATCGAAAAAATAAATAACACCTCGTGATTGCGCATAGTTAACCCCTTGTTACTGAACCTTCTTGCAAGGATGCAATTTATTGCAACAATTGAACCACCGGTAACAATGCCACTACCAACAGCAATGCCCCTAAAGGCGCAATCGGCACCATTAACATCAATGCTCCGGGTGATAAGCGCTGAATCATGCGCGTGATACAGAGTGCAATCACCGTCAAGTAAGAGGCGACCATCAGAACCGCCATGATAATTGTCATCATCTGATCATCCAATTCTGACATAAATAACATGAGTGCAAATGTTCCTAAGGAAAAGGCAATAGTCACTTCCATTAGAGTGACGAAGTAGTATTTCCAAGGCAAAATGTCATGATGATCTTGATTTGTCGTTTTCATCTGCGGATTTTATCATGCTAATATGGACAAATCATCTTCTTAGGGGCAGTTCGTGAGATTATCCTTCAAGCAACACACTATTATTCTCTCACTGCTGTTGCACTTTTTATTCTTCTCCAGCGCTGTGATTATCTGGCAACCCGTATTGGTATTCGAAAAAAAGCCCGCACCATTTGTGCCTTCTTATGCCTATGAAGAGCCACCACCCGCATCGTCTTCCAAGTCTTATCAAGAAGAAGCTGTACAAACAGCAAAAGCAGCCTCAGAGACAATGCCCATGAAGCAAGTGGAAAAGCCCACGACCACGGAAAAAGCGATTCAAACCCAGCCTAGTATCAGTAAAGCGGTGCAGTTAAAGCACGCAAGCATGGCTAAAACCAGTAGCACGACGCACGTATCGGATGCCATTCATTTGGTGGGCGATAAAAAGGCGGTGCCCCCACCGTTAATCATGCTGATGGGTAAAGCCTTAGGCAAAACCATTAAGTATCCAAAAATTGCACAAGATTTCCGTTTACGTGGCACGGCTTACGTGGGATTTAATTTGCATCCAGACGGTAGCATTACCGAGCTTGAGATTGTCCAATCCAGCGGCGCTGGGGTATTAGATACCGCCGCATTAGCAGCCGTACGTGCTATTACACCCTTAGCAGGTGTCGGTCCCTATGTATTAGAAACTAAGCCCATGGTAATAGGGATTATTTTTAATTAATTCCAACAACTATGTTGGCATTCCGAAAGACTATGCTTGTGGTCAACGCAAAAATCGACACAGGCATTATCGACTTGAAATGGTTCTTCAGGGTAGGGGGAATAACAATCATCCGTGCATAGATTAGAATAGACTTTACGATCTTCATAGCATTCACGCTTACAAGCCCCCCCAGCATACGCGCACGCAGATAGGCTAAAAAGGGCAATCAAAATAGCTGACAGTAGGTTTTGCATAGGGATCCATGCTAGTATGTATTGAGTTAGTATACATCAAGAAATATCAAGGAGGATATTGAATGAAAGCATATAACAAGGATAACGCATTATTAGTCGCCGCCATTTTATTCGCTATCGTGGCCCTTGCCCACGGTATACGCATCTTGACTCACTTTAATCTTATTATCGCCCGCCAAATTATCCCAGTTTGGGTCAGTATTCCGTGTTTTGGTGTTTTTTTGTTGTTAACTGTCTGGATGTTAATGGCAAGAAAAGCAAAGAAAGCTAAATAAATTTACCAGTGGTCGTACCCGTAGGAACAGCGGAGGAGCGGGTGCGGCCAGGTTAAATTCCATCTCTCTCTTCACAAGCTTGAAGCCAAGCCGATTCCACTTCTTCAATCTTTTCTTTCAACCCACTCAATTCTCCCAAAAAAGTCTGTAACTGGTCTTTATTCTTTTCTACATACAATGTTTGGTCCGTTAGCTTTTCTTCAACTTGTTTCTCTTTAGCCTGTAATTTTCCCAAATCAGCCTCAAGCTTCTCAATTTTCTGCAGCAAGTTTTTGCTAATCAAGCGCTGCTTTTCTACCGGTTTTTCGGCGGCATGCGCTTCATTTCCCGCCATCATTTGCTGTTTACGAAATTCTAACAACCATTTTTGATAATCATTCAAATCCCCATCAAAGGGTTCAAGGCGTTGGTTAGCAATCAAGTACAAGCTATCCGTGGTTGAACGTACTAAGAAGCGATCGTGGGATACCAATAACATAGCACCATCATATTCTTGCAATGCTAAGCTCAACGCGTTTCGCATTTCTAAATCAAGATGGTTAGTTGGCTCATCCAGTAATAATAAATTTGGTTTTTGAAACACAATTAAAGCCAGTGATAAACGTGATTTTTCGCCCCCGGAAAATGTGCGCACAGGGACAGTCACTTTATCGCCAGAAAAACCAAAACTCCCTAAGAAGGTACGTGATTCAGTCAATGACAAATTACTAGCTAATTGTTGTAGATGATATAACGCTGATTCATCTAATTTTAATTGATCTACTTGATGCTGGGCAAAATAACCAATTTTTACCCCAGAATTTGTCGTGTATTGGCCGTGGGTTGGCGCTAATTCTTTTGCTAGCATTTTAATAAAGCTGGTTTTGCCTGCCCCATTTGGTCCCAAAATGCCGATACGTTCCTTTGGCGAAATGCTTAAATCCAAGTGTTTTAAAACGATATGATCACCATATGCAATCTCGGCTTCATCAACCGTGAGTAATGGATGTGGGCAATGCGTTGGAGTTTTAAATTCAAAGTGAAATTGCGATTCAGATTGTACAGCTGAGACTAATTCCATGCGTTCAATGGCTTTCAAGCGACTTTGAGCTTGTTTAGCTTTTGATGCTTTATAGCGAAAGCGTTCGACAAAGCTTTGCATATGCGCTAAATGCTTTTGTTGTTTATCATAGACGGCTTGTTGTAGCAGTAAATCAGCAGCACGTTGGGATTCAAAGGTTGAATAACTGCCGGTGTAAACTTTTAATTTTTTATGTGCAATGTGGGCAATATGATTGACCGTGTTATCCAGAAAATCTCTGTCATGCGAAATAATGATGAGAGTGCCATGATAATCGTTCAGCCATTCTTCTAACCACAGCACCGCGTCTAAATCTAAATGGTTAGTCGGTTCATCCAGTAACAACATATCAGAACGACACATGAGTGCTTTGGCTAAATTTAAGCGAACGCGCCAGCCGCCTGAGAAAGCGCTGATGGGTTTACTTTGTTCATGATGGGTGAAACCAAGTCCTGCTAATAAAACGGCTGCCCGAGAGTTTGCCGTATAAGCATCGATCGTTGCCATCTCGGCGTAAATTTCCGCTAACTTCATGCCATCGTCATTTGCTTCTGCCAGTTGCAGTTTTGCTTCTAACTGGCGCAATTCCACATCCCCGTCTTTGACATATTCAAGAGCTGACTTACTGTCAGCGGCTGTTTCTTGCGCCACATGCGCAATTTTTAAGTTACGGGGGAATTCCACTTCACCCACATCAGCGTGAAATTGGCCTAATAGCAGCGAAAATAACGTGGATTTACCACAACCATTTTCCCCAATAATACCAATTCGCGACCGTGCATAGATCGTCCAATCGATACTGTCGAGTAAAATGTTAGGTCCACGACGTAGAGTGACTTTTTTTAAGGTTATCATAGGGCGGAGTATATAGAATTGGCGCTGTCATTAGCAATCATTGTCATCATAACTTAACCCCAACCATGGCTTGAATAAAAAACATTTACCGATAATGTTCGCCAGAGTACAATTTGTGCAAATCTAATTAAGGGAGTGTTCACATGCAAAAATGGATTCGCGTAGTCTGCAGTCTTACGGCCACCTTAGCTTTCAATACTCATGCTTGTACCGATTTCAAACTAACCGCTCAAGACAAATCCGTACTCGTGGCGCGCAGTATGGAATTCGCCACGGATTTAAAATCCAATTTACGTTCCTCTGTGCGCGGACGCCAATATGCCGAAGTGATGGCAGATGGCAAAACCGGGTTAAGTTGGAAGGCGCAATACGGTTATGTTTTTTTAGATGGTTTAGGCATTGATGCTGCTATCGATGGAATGAATGAAACGGGTTTATCCTTCGAATATTTATACTTGCCAGGCGAAACGCTTTATCCAACCGTGCCCGCAGGTAAAAACAATCAAGCGTTATCCTATTTGCATTTTGGGGATTGGGTATTGAGCAATTTCAAAAGCGTTGATGATGTCAAAAAAGCCCTCGCAAACGTCAGTATCTTTGCCGAACCCTTGCCAGGTATGCCCAATATGATTTTTCCCTTACATGCATCCATCTATGATGCGACAGGTAAAGGGATAGTCGTTGAATTTGTTGATGGTAAAGTCAACGTGTTCGATAATGAAGTCGGGATGTTAACCAATTCACCTACCTTTGAATGGCAAATTACCAATTTACGTAATTACGTTAATTTATCCCCTTGGGTTCCAAACCCAGTCTCAGTAGGCGGCATGATATTTTCTGCTACTGGCCAAGGTTCTGGCATGAAAGGTTTACCAGGCGATGTGAGCCCTCCATCACGCTTTGTCAAAATGAGCGTGTTAAAAGCGAGCGCCTATCCTGCAGCCACGATCCAACAAGCATTAAATCTAGCACAGCATATGATAAACAACGTGGATATTCCTGTCGGTACGGTGCGTGCAAGATCTGGCAATGCGGTATCGAGTGATTTTACCCAGTGGGTCGTATTTAAAGATTTAACTCATAAAGTATTTTATTATCGCACGTATCAAGACACCACGTTACATGCTGTAGCTCTCACGCAATTAGATTTAACTGAAAAAGCTCAACGTTTAAGTATGTCCATTACGGATGACCAATATGTGGTGGATATGACCAAGCAATTCAGTGGCAGTCGTGCGATGGCGCAACCGACGTTATCTGCCTAGAAAAGTGTTGTTTAATGTAGCCCGGATGAAATCCGGGGCTTTTGCTTCGATCAAGGAAATGCCTCGGATTTCTACAACAATAATAATTTCTTAAATGCATCAATATTCGGTTCAAGCATCGTAGCTTGTTTTTTCCCATTCAATGCTGCTTGTAACTGCACCGGTACCCCAATTTCCATCCCTAGTGCCTGCTTAATCACCTCAGGAAATTTAGCCGGATGCGCCGTTGCCGTAACGATGATTGGAATGTCGTTATTTTGCATCAGTCTTGCACTAGCCACACCGACAGCTGTATGCGGATCTAAAATATATTGCGTGCGAGTATATGTATTTTTAATTTCATCCAGGGTTTCCTGATCCGTGATACTGATACCCGTTACTTTGTTAATATCAAATCCATTATTAATGCACGCTTGTAAACGTTCAAAATTACTAGGATTACCTACATCCATCGCATTCGACAAACTGTGCTGCGACGGTTGAGGTTTAAATATCCCCGTTTTCAAATACTGCGGCACAATATCATTAATATTTGTTGCGGCAATAAAGCTAGCAATTGGAAAGCCTACTTGATTAGCATAAATAGCCGAGGTTAGATTGCCAAAATTACCACTAGGCACGGAGAGAATCGGGGCTTTATGCGGATGGTATTTTTGTAATTGGCAAATACCAAATGCATGATAAATCATTTGGGGTAATAAACGCGCGATATTAATTGAATTTGCGGTGGTAATTAAGCCGTGTTTCCTGATTTCTTGATCCATTAAGGCGGTTTTCACTAAAAATTGGCAATCATCAAAGGTACCTTTGATTTCCAAGGCATGAATATTGTCACCCAGCGTGGTCATTTGCTGTTCTTGTAAAAAAGTAATTTTTTGTGAAGGGTATAAGACGTAGACATCAATATTCGGCATTAAATGGAATGCATTTGCAATCGCGCTACCAGTATCCCCTGAGGTAGCAACAATAATATTAAGATGCTTATTTTCATGAGTTAAAAAATAACTCAAGGCACGTGCCATGAAGCGCGCCCCCACATCTTTAAATGCCATGGTAGGACCATGAAATACTTCCAGTAAATATAAATTGTCTTCTAAATAAACTAAGGGAATGGGGAAGGAGAGAGCATCCGTAATTATTTGTTGCAAATCTTGAGTGGGTAATTCGGTGGTAAACAGGGACATGATTCGCATGCCTAATTCAGCTAAGGAATCTTCATAAGCGTGGGCAATGGTATCTTGATCCAAAAACGGTAAACGTTCAGGGATAAATAAGCCTGCATCAGGTGCTAAGCCTTGAAATAAAGCATCATGAAAACTAACGGCATGTGAGGGATCACGCGTGCTGATATATTTCATGTGACCTCCGGAAGAATATGCGTGCCTTTAGCGTTAATCTGTGAACAGTAAAGCTGACTATTCACGTTTGCATATTCTTTAAAAGCATGTTGAATAACGAGGCCAATTTGTTTGGCGAGAGTGGCATTCGATGCGATAGCAAAAACTGATGGTCCTGAACCGGAAATAGAGAAACCGATAGCGCCAGCTGCAAGGGCGGCTTGTTTGATTTTGTGGTAGCCAGTAATCAGGTCACTACGCACAGGTTCTGCAATCATGTCTTCTAATGAGCGCGCAATCAAAGCTTCATTACCTGATTGTAAACCAGTAATTAGGCCGGCTAAATTGCCATTTTGAGTAAGTGCATGCGCAATTGGAATCATTGCTGGTAATTGCGCGCGTGCATCTTTAGTAGCAATGATGAGATCGGGATGGACGACCACCCAATATAAATGTGGCGTATAGGGTAATTGAATCACATCTAACGGTTGGTAACTGCGAATTAAGCAAAGGCCCCCTAGAAGTGATGGTGCCACATTATCAGCATGGGCGCTGCCCGAGGCTAACTTTTCCCCGCTCACCGCAAATTGAATTAAATCCATTTTACTTAACGGTTTATCTAATAAGGCATTGATGGCAAATGCACTAGCCGCAGCGCTTGCGCCTGAGCTACCAAGACCCGAGCCAATTGGCATCCGTTTATCGAGAGTGAGAGCCACGCCGAATGCAGGTTTGAATGTATCTAGCATTAATTGCGCGACATACGCGGCCACATTTTTATTATCCGTTGGTAGATCACTGGTTTGACCTTTCAAGGTGAAATGTAAACCCGGTGCGGACGTTTTTTCAGCAATAGCAAAATCGCCTGGTTGCTGAATGGCAACCCCTAAAATATCGAATCCGGGTCCGATATTTGCAATCGTTGCTGGTGCAAACACAGTTACGCGTTTCATGCCATCCTACTCTTAGTGAGATAGTTTACTTAATAATTTTAATATATCTGAAAATACACCCAGTGCGGTGCATTCTACGCCTGCGCCTGGGCCGCGAATCACTAAAGGCGTTTCATGGTAATGGCCCGTGGTAAAAGTAATAATATTATCGCTATGCACTGATAAGGCTAATGGATGATTGCTAGGAATTTCCTTTAATTCAGCTGTCGCCGTTTGGTTTTCCAGCGTCCCCACATAGCGCAATACATTACCACGCTGATGCGCTGCTCTTAGACGATCTTTGAATTCGGCTTCAAAATGATTGAGATCCTCAAAGAAGTGCGTTGGTTTATCTTTGCCACGTAAAGCCTCGGGCACTAGGTTTTGTACATACACATCGGATAACTCCGCAGACCAACCCATTTTACGCGCTAGAATTAATAATTTACGCCCCACATCCATTCCGGATAAATCTTCACGTGGATCGGGTTCTGTCATATTTAACTTTTCCGCATCTTTTAATACTTCACTAAAAGAGCGTTTGCCATCATAGTGATTGAATAAATAACTTAACGTACCCGAGAGAATACCTTCAATTTTATAGATGGTATCACCACACGATAGTAAGTCTTCCAGCACCGTCAAAATGGGTAATCCAGCGCCTACATTCGTGCGGCAGAGAAAATAACAGTGATGCCGTTTGAATTGCGACATTAATTTGTTCCATTGCGTTAAGGGTAAGACATTGGCGCGCTTATTGGGCGTAATGATGTGAATCCGCTTTTGAATAAACAGGGGATAATTGGCCACTACACTATCGCTAGCGGTACAGTCTACCATCGCAATATTGCCGCATTGGATTTGGGATAAGGTTTTAAGTAATTGCGTGGTATCAAATGACTCTGAAGAAGCTTCTAGCAACTGCTGCCAATTTTCTAAATCGATTCCATCGATATTTAAAATCATTTTTCTGCTATTAGTAATGCCACACACCACGAGTTTAATTTTACGTTGCAAGAGAGCCATGGATTGCTCGCGAATTTCTTGCAACAACGCCGAGCCTATGCGTCCTGCTCCAATTAATACAATGAACAATGTTTTAAATTCAGAGAAAAACGATTGATGAATTAAATTTAAAGCGCGTGTTTTTTGATGGCTATCGATAACCAAGGAAACATTGCGTTCAGAGGCGCCTTGGATAATCGCATTGACGTTGATTTGGACTTTGCCCAAGGCTTGAAACATTTTACCTGCAATATCAGGCGCCAGCATTTTCATTTCATCGCCAATGATGGCAATGATACTTTGACCAGGTTGCTCATCGATACTAACGAGCTCATGTTGCAATTCTAAATTGAATTCGCGTTGGATAGCTTTGCGGGCGAGAGGTATTTCGTGACGGCTAATAGCCAAGCAAATCGTATGTTTAGGTGATCCTTCTAATACCAGGAAAATATTGATACTAGCAGCTGATAAGGTTTTAAATAGGCGTTCAATGGTGCTTGAAACATCTAACTCGCCGAAGCCGCGCCAGATGAGGAGAGTGATATCATCAATCGCCGTAATACTTTTAGCGGCAGTTTTCTTTTTGTCACGATTGACTTCCATGTCTGAAATCAATGTACCAGGATACGTTGGATTAAATGTATTCTTAATTACCAACGGAATTTTTTTGTCGGTGAGAGGTATAAACGTCGATGGGTGTAATACTTTAGCCCCATAATAAGACAGTTCAATGGCTTCGTCTAAGGATAAGTGCGGAATAATAAACGCTGCACTAACTAACGAAGGATCAGCGCTATAAACGCCATCCACATCCGTCCAAATTTCTATGCGCGATGCATCTAACGCAGCGCCGATAATCGTAGCCGAATAATCCGAGCTATTTCGTCCTAGCGTGGTGGTTCTCCCATCGACAGTTTTGCCAATATAACCTGTAATGACGGGAATTAATGGTTGACGTGTTTGACAATCATCATAATAACGTTGGATGGCAACATTGGTTTGTTCAAACAGTACGCCTGCATGCATGTGATTATCATCAGTAATAATCAAAGAGCGTGAATCAACATATTCCGTGGGATAATATTTATTGAGATATGCCGCAATAATATTTGCAGACAATCGTTCGCCAAAACTACTAATGTGATCGTAAGCACCAACAGTCACTTCTTTTAACAATGAAATACCTTGTAATATTTCAGTTAATTCTTGTAGTAATTCATTGGTTGCTTGGGTAATGGCTTCATTATTCGCAGGGAGCAGGGTTTGGATTGCATCATGATGGCGTTTGACAATGCCTTGATAAACTTCTTCGTGGCGCTTATCGCCACTGGCCGCTAGTTTTGCGCATTCTAATAATTGATTAGAAACACCTTGAAATGCCGATACGACCACAGCAACCGTTTCATCTTTGACATTTTCGAGGATGATGTCAGCTACCGCTTGAATGCGTTCCGGGGTTGCTAAGGACGAGCCGCCAAACTTCATGACACGCATCAGGTCTTACCCTCCTTTATCATGCCTTATGTTCAGGATGACAGTAGCGCAATAACGATGTATCACTACATTAACTGTTTGACTAATTCTTCCGTGACTTCGACCACATCCGTGGAGGCACCACGACGTAAATTATCGGAACATATCCAGAGTTGTAACCCATGAGCAAGAGAAGGGTCACGGCGTAGACGACCAACAAATACATTATCAGAACCTGCGACTTCAATCGGTGTCGTATATTGATCTGGGCTCAATTTAACGCCGGGCGAATGGGATAATAAGGTTTTGACTGCCGCTATGTCGTAATCTTGATGAAATTCTAAGGCAAGTGAAACCGAGTGACCGACCATGACAGGTACGCGTACCGAGGTGGCGGTGACTGCAATATCAGGTGATA
>JADMIO011460692.1_pt1 | contig 17052 bp, 11 predicted proteins | sample 8958161 | NCBI WGS metagenome assembly JADMIO01 (sample SAMN16585339, study PRJNA669376) | soil metagenome | isolation source: Crop rotation soil | place: USA: Cullars Rotation, Alabama | collected 2011
GGCGGCTGCTCGCGCGTGCCCGAGCAGCGCTACACGATCCAGGTCCAGTACAATTCGTCCCCGGAGAACGTGGACAAGCTGTCGAAGAGCGTGTTCGCGCTCATCGACTCGCTCAAGAACGCGCCGCCGTCGGCGGCGGACGTGAACAAGGTGAAGGAGGCGCTGATCCGCGAGCGGGAAGTGTCGCTCAAGCAGAACAACTACTGGCTGGCCAGCATCCTCAACCGGGAGCAGGCGGGTGAGGATGTTGCCGGAATGTTAGCGCCGTTCGACGACATGATTCGGGCCATCACGCCGGAGTCGCTCCAGGCGTCGGCCAGGAAGTACTTCGATACGGCGAACTACGCCCGTTTCGTTCTGCTGCCCGAAACCAAGACGACGCCGTAAACCGTTTTGGGGATAGAACGATCCAATGAGGGGGCGCCGGAGCCGGCGCCCCCTTCGCGTGTCCGAACGCGACATTTGCGTTCTTGAATACGCAAGCGCAGAATACCGAGCCCCCTACCCGGACGATCGTATGTCTCTTCGCACCCGCGCCCTCGTCGTCGGCCTTGGCATCGCCGCCGCGGCGGCGAGCCTCCCGGCTCAGCAGCCGATCCAGCAGGCCAAGCCCAATCTCGACAACCAGCTAACCCTCGACCCGAAGACGCGGGCCGGCGTCTTGCCGAACGGCATTCACTACTACATCCGCGCGAACTCGTATCCGGCCAAGCGCGCGGAGCTTCGGCTCGCCGTGAACGCCGGCTCGCTGATGGAAGACGACGATCAGCGCGGCATGGCCCATGTGATCGAGCACATGGGATTCAATGGAACCACGCACTTCAAGAAGAACGAGCTCGTCAACTACCTGCAGTCGATCGGCGTGCGGTTCGGCGCGGATCTGAATGCCTACACGAGCTTCGATGAAACCGTCTACATGCTCCAGGTGCCGACGGATACCGCCCGCCTTCTCGAGACCGGCGTCACGGTTCTGGCCGACTGGGCGCACGGCCAGCTCTTCGATTCCACCGAAGTCGCCAACGAGCGCGGCGTGGTGGTGGAAGAGTGGCGCCTCCGCAAGGGCGCGTTCGACCGCATGCGCGAGCAGTACTGGCCGCTGGTGTTCCGCGGCTCCAAGTACGCGGACCGATGGGTGATCGGCACGCAGGAGAGCATCATGTCGTCCACCCCGGCGCTGCTCCGCCGCTTCTATAACGATTGGTACCGCGCGGACAACATGGCGGTGGCGGTCGTCGGGGACTTCGACGTCGCGCAAATGGAAGCGTCGATCAAGAAGAATTTCGGCTCGATCCCCGCGACTCCGGCGAACGCCAGAAAGCGCATTCCGTTCGACGTGCCGGGCAACAAGGACCCGATCGTTGCCGTGGTCAGCGACAAGGAAGCCACGAGCAGCCAGGTGGAGCTGATGTTCAAGCTGCCGAAGGAGCCGACGAAGACGGTGGCCGACTATCGCCGCGTGCTCATGAGCCGTCTCTTCGCGTCGATGCTCAACGCGCGCTTCGGCGAGATGGCGCAGAAGCCGGACGCGCCCTTCGTGCAGGCGTTCGGCGGCAAGGTCAACCTCGTTCGCACACAGGACATCTTCGACGTGCGCGCGCTCGTGAAGGACGGCGGCGTGGAGCGCGGTACCGCGGCGATCGTGTCCGAGGTGAAGCGCGCCGACGAATTCGGATTCCTCCCCTCGGAATTCGACCGCGCCAAGCAGAACATGCTGCGCGCCTACGAGCGGCAGTACAACGAGCGCGACAAGACGGTGTCGGGCATTCTCGTGGACCAGTACGTCTCGCTGTTCCTGGAGAACAGCCCGGCGCCGGGAATCGAGGCCGAGTACGCGCTGGCGCAGCAGCTCCTGCCTACGATCCAGGTGCAGGAGGTGAACGCGCTCGCGAGCAAGTGGATCACCGACGACAATCGCGTCGTGGTCGTGCAGGGCCCGCAGAAAGAAGGCGTGAAGCTGCCGACCCAGAGCGAGATGCTCGCGGTGATCGATCGCGCGATGAAGGCGCCCGTGGTGGCGTACACGGAGAACGTCTCCAACGAGCCGCTAGTCGCCAAGCTCCCCGCGGCCGGCAAGATCACTGCCTCGAAGGCGAGCGGCGCGGGCATCTACGAGTGGAAGCTGTCGAACGGCGCGCGCGTCTTGGTGAAGCCCACCGACTACAAGGCGGACGAGATTCGCTTCGGCGCGTATAGCCCGGGCGGCACGTCGCTCGTGTCGGACGCGGACTACATGTCGGCGACGGCGGCCGCGATCATCACGTACAACAGCGGTCTCGCGTCGTTCAATCGCGTGGATCTCAACAAAAAGCTCGCGGGCAAAGCCATCCAGCTCCAGCCGAACGTCGGCTCGACGACCGAGGGGCTGAACGGCTTGACGACGCCGAAGGATCTGGAGACGATGCTGCAGCTCACGTATCTCCAGTTCACGGCGCCGCGCTTCGACAGCTCGGCGGCGGCGGCGTTCAAGAACCAGCAGAGCGCGATGCTCGCCAACCGTGACAAGAGTCCGGACGCTGCCGTGCTCGACACGTTCTTCTACACGCTCCAGGGCAGTCACTTCCGCGCGCGTCCGATCAGTCCGGCGACCTTTGCCGAGGTGAACCCGCAGCGCGCGTCGGAGATCTTCCGCGACCGCTTCGCGGACGCGAGCGACTTCACCTTCGTGTTCGTGGGCAACGTGGACACCACGGCGCTCAAGCCGCTCGCCGAGCAGTATCTCGCGACGCTGCCCAGCAAGAACCGCAAGGAAACGTGGAAGGACGTGGGCATGCGTCCGCCCACCGGCATCGTCGAGAAAACGGTGCGCAAGGGAACGGAGCCCAAGTCGGCGACGTACATCGCGTTCACCGGCCCGATCGACTTCACGGATCAGGCGCGCTTCGATCTCCAGGCGCTCACCGAGGTGGTGCGCATCAAGATCATCGAGGTGCTGCGCGAGAAGCTGAGCGGCACGTATTCGCCGGGCATCAGCTCGTCGAGCAGCAAGATCCCCGTGCCGTCGTATCAGATCATCGCGAACTTCAGCTCGTCGCCGGAAAACATCGAGCCGCTCTCGCGCGCGCTGTTCGAGGTGATCGACTCGCTGCAGAAGAACGGTCCGTCGCAGGTGGACGTGGACAAGGTGAAGGAGCAGCTGACGCGCGGCCACGAGGTAGACCTCAAGTCGAACGCGTACTGGATGAGCCAGATCATGTCGCGCGATCAGAACGGCGAGGACGTGGCGAAGGCGATGGCGACATACGAGGCGAACATCAAGAAGCTCACGGCGGCGGACGTTCAGCGCGCGGCCAAGCAGTTCTTCAACATGAAGAACTACGTGCGCGTGGCGCTCGTGCCGGAGACGAAGCCGACTCCGTAACGGCTCGGGCTCGGCTTACGGCTTACGGCTTACGGCTCACGGCTTACGGCGGACGCGGGCTGTCGGTATCCTTCGCGCGACCAGTGCAATATTGCCTGAAACTGCCAGGCAATATTGCCTCGGCTCGCGCTCGAGGACACCGACAGCCCGCGTCCTTCTTTCCTTTCGTGCCATGAACATTTCGTCGCTCACTCGCTCAGTCCTGCTCGGCGCCATGTTCGCGGCCGCGGCACAGGCTCAGATCACCGAACGCGAATTCGCCGCGCGGCGCGATTCACTCGCCGCGCGCATTCAGAACGGCGTCGTGGTTGCATTCGGCGGACGCAACCTCGTTGCCGACTTCGGCACGTTCTATCAGCTCCCGGCGTTCCACTACCTCACCAACTTCGACGAAGCAGACGCGGCGATGGTGATGGTGGTGCAAGGCGGCCGGCAGTCCACGACGCTGTTCATTACACCGGCGCAGCCGCGCATGGCGTTCTACTACGGATGGCGTCCGGACTCGGCGGCGGTGAAACGCATTCACAATCTGAATGCGCGGACCTTCAGCGCGTTCGGCGCGGTCGTGGATTCGCTCGCCACCGCGGGCGCCACGTTCTACACGCTCGACGATTTCGAGGACGCCGACTTCGCCGCCGCGGATTCGCTCACGCGCGGCAAGGTGTTCATGCGCGCTCTCGCCGCGAAGCATCCGGGTCTGACCGTCAAGAACGCGCATCCCATCGTGGACGAGCTCCGCGCGAAAAAGAGCGCGGCCGAGATCGCGCTCCTCAAGAAAGCGGCGGAGTTGAGCTCGGAAGGCCATCGCGCGGCGATGCTCGCGCCGGTTCCACAGCACGAATACGAGCTCCAGGCCGCGCTCGAGTACACGTTCACGAAGCTCGGCGCATCGCGCGTTGCGTATGGATCGATCGTCGGCTCGGGCGTGAACGGCACGCAGCTGCACTACATGAAAGACCGCGGCGAGACCAAGCCGGGCGACGTCGTCGTGATGGACGCCGCCGGAATGTTCGAGGGCTACGCCGCGGACATCACGCGCACGATTCCGGTGAGCGGCAAATTCACGCCCGAGCAGAAACAGATCTACCAGCTCGTGCGCGACGCCCAGGCGGTCGCCGAACGGAACTCGAAGCCGGGAAAAAAGGCGTCGATCGCCGAGGATTCCGCGTTCGTCGTGCGCGCCAAGGGTCTCGCGTCGCTCGGCCTGGTGGAGAGCGAAGACGCCACGTTCGATCCGCCCTGGGGCAACGCGGCGTGCGCGTCGCGCCCCAATAGCTGCAAGCAGGCGACGTTCTGGACGATTCACGGCCTCGGACACGGGCTGGGCCTCGAGGTACACGATCCGGCGCAATACTACTTCGGCGATCGCACGTTCAAGCCCGGCGACGTGTTCACGATCGAGCCGGGGATCTACATCAGCTCGCGGATGCTCGATGCGCTGCCGGATACTCCGAAGAACCGCGCGTTCATCGCGAAGGTGAAGTCCATCGTGCCCAAGTACGAGAACACCGGCGTGCGGATCGAGGACGACTATCTGATTACCGAATCGGGGCTCGAACGTTTGAGCAATGCGCCGCGTGAGATCGCGGAGATCGAGGCGCTCATGGCTCGCCGCACGCGGACGGTGCCGTGAGCGCCTCGCGCGCCGCTCATTTGTCGACGCGCCGGCTGTACTCGATCGTTCGCGTGTCGTTGGGATCGGCCGCGAGCGCACGCGTGAATTGGTCTGCCGCGGCCCTGGTGTCGCCCGAGAGCGCCAGCGCCCAGCCGTAGGTCGCGTGCGCGCGCGCGATATCCGGAAACATCTCCGCCGTATAACGAGCCAAACCGCGCGCGGCGGCTATGTGTCCGCGCTCGAGCGACGTGCGCACCAGGTTGTCCAGCCAATACCATTCCGGATCATCCTGCGGGAACTTCTCGTTCGGATCCGGCGCCTTCCGCTTGAACAACCTTCTCGCCTCGGCGTATTGCTTCGCTGCGCCGGAGGTGTCGCCCGTGACCGCGAGCGCGTGCGCGTAGACCGCGTGTGTGCGCGACCCCTTGAAGATCGCGGGCCACGCACGGGCAAGCTGTAACGCCTTCCCCGGATCCTCCTCGAGCTCTTCGCGAACGAGCAGGTCCGCGCCCGAGAAGTAATCCATCAACACCGAGTCCGCGAACGGCGAGAGCCGTCGCTTCACCGTGTCGATCTGGGCTTGGGCGCCGAGCGATTTCACCCGCTGCAGCGCGGACGCGACCGTGGCGTGCTGGCTCGTGGCGTCGGACCACCAGCCCTCGACTTCGACGTTGACGTCCACCGTGTCGGCCATCGTCGCCTGACGCGCGGCCGTGAACCAGCTGTTGTACTTGTCGCCGCCCGTGATCCCGAAATCCTTTCGCGCGAGCTTGAACGTGCTCGTCCCGGTAAGGATCATCCAGCCGGACTCCGGGCTGCGCCGCGGCGCGGGGAGCACGAGGGGAACGGTCATCGCCTTGGTGACGCCGTGCATCGTGAAGTTGCCGTCCATGAGCCAATCGCGCCCGTTGCGGCGAATGCGCGTGCTCTGGAACATCACCGTGGGATATTTGTCCACGTCGAAGAAGTCGCTCGTCTTCAAGTGCCGGTCGCGATTTCCCCAGCCGGTGTCGAGGCTCTTCGACGGCACGATGATCGTGACGGACGAATTCTCCGGGTTGGCGGGATCGTAGATGATCGAGCCCTTCGGATCCGTGAAGCGTCCCTTCACGTGCGTGAAGGCGAAGCCGATCGAGAACTCGAGGATCGAGTGGCCGGCGTCGAGCTGGTATTGCTGCAAGGCAGCGAGCTTCTGCTGAGCGGATGCGGCAAGCGGCGCCGACGCGAGCACCGCGGCGGCCGTGCGGATACAGACAGACTTCATTGCGTGGGGTCCTCGCGGAAAAGAATGAGCTCTCGCGTGCGGCCGTCGCCGAGCCGGCGTATGGTGCGCACGCCGAGCTGGTCGCTCTTGCGCACCCAGTGATAGTGCGTCTCGGCGCCGACGTTGATCACGAACTTCCAGCAGTCGAACGTGCCCGCCGGCGTCGCGACGCGCTCCGATCCGACGACCTTCATGTGCATCGGAACGAAGATGTCTCGCGGCACCACCGCCCAGCCGAGGAACGTCACGTCGAACTCGGCGCCGGCCGCGAGCGGCACGCCCATGAAGTAGAGCGGCGCGACGACGTCGGACGCGACGAGGCGCCCGCGCTGCGCACGCAGGTCCTGCGCGATCGGGCGCCGGGTCGGATCGTCGTCGAGCGACATCTGGCCGACGACGCTGTCATTGCGAAAGCGTTGATTGATATTGATGCCGGCATAGCGGCTGTACGGCCTCACATGAACCACGCGACTGGCCGGCGCGAGCGACGAGCCGGCTACGGTCACCGACTCGGCCCACGTGCGCGCGTTGTTCATGTCATTCCGGTTCTCGATCTCGCGCCACGCCGAGGTCAACAGCCATGTGTCCGATCCGGCCGGCGCAACGTGAACGTCGTATTTGCCGGCGTCCGTCGCGCGCCCGCTGCTGTCGATGAATCGGCGCTGGTAGGTGACCGCGAGCGGACGCAGGCGATGCGCAAGCGCATCCGCCGGCCGCGCGAGCTGCCCGGCTCCCGCGCTCCTCGGGACGAAGCCCGCCAGCAGCAGCTCGTTCGGACTCACGAAGTCGGTGCGAGCGTCGCGGCCACGCCACCAGACGAAGAGCATCGCCGCGACCACTCCGGCCGCGAGCACGCGCTTCGCCTGTACTCGTGCTGATCCGTGCGCGCGCTCCGACGACGCCGGAAGGATGACGCGCGCGCCGGCGGCGCGATCCGCAAGCGCACGCAGCAACAAGTCGTCGGACGGCGTTGACGCGGGGAGAGCGCCGGCCGTCTTCTCGAGCCGGCGAGCAAAGCCGACGAACTGGCGACAGCCCGAGCAGCGCTCGAGATGGCGCGCCACGCGATCGCGGCCGGCGAAGTCGTCGCCGGCGGCGAACGCGACGAGGTGCGTGCGCGACGGATGAAAGAGGAAAGGAATCATAGGATTGTCTCCAGCCGCCGGCGCAGCGCGGCGATGCCGCGCGACAGGCGCGCCTCGGAGGCGTTGACGGAAATCCCGAGCGTTTCGGCGATCTCTCGGTGCGAGAGGCCGTGAACGAAGCGGAGCACCACGACGGTCCGAATGGGCGGCGACAGCTCACGCAGCGCGATCTCGATGGCGTCGTTGACGTCGCTTGGCGCGGCCACTCGCGCCGGAAGCTCGCCGGCGGCATCGAGGCCGGTCTCGCGGCGGCGCCGCGTCGCGCGCAGCCGCATAAGGCACATTCGTACGACGACCTGTCTGAGCCACGCGCGCAGCTTTCCGCGCTCGTCGTACGTCCGCATCGCGTCCGGCAGGCCGACGATGAGATCGTGCAGCACGTCTTCGGCGTCGGCGTTCGATCCGGTGAGTCGGCGGGCGAGCGCGAGCAGCTCGCCGCCGAACGCGCGGTAGATCGCGGTCAGCGCGGCCGGATCACCGCGCCGGACTCGCGGAATCAGCTCAGGATCGAAGGTCGGCCCGGCATCGGTAGCGGTGAGGCGCATCAATCAAGTAGTGCCGACCGGGCCGGATCCCTGACAAGGCTATGGAGCGCGAGGGATCTGTCGCACGGCCGCGGCCTTCTCCACCAGCCGCCGAAGCTCCTGAATCGGCTCCGGGTTGTCGTCCACCTGCAAGCGCAGCACGACGTCGTTGTGCAGCCACACGCCGCCGTTCTTCTTGACGATCAGCATTGCCGCCGACTGCTTGCCGCGCGAGTCGCCGCCGGCGAGCTGTCCGCCCTCGAGCGCCGCGAGCAGCCGATACGCGAGGTGGCCCTTCGTGCGCTCGAAGAACACGATCATGCTGTCCACGACCGCCGAGCCGGCGAGAATGTTTCCCTGCGCGGTGCATTTCACGCCCGCAGCGGTGCACTGCTTGTCGCCCGCCCAAGTGCTTGCCTTAGGACCGGTGTACGCGACGACGTTTCCTTTCGAATCGATCACCGCGAACTGACGGCCGGCCTTGAGCAACCGCGGATCGGGATCGGTGTCGGCGTCCATCACGGTCTTGAGCGTCGTCGCGGCGTCCTTTCCCTGGCGCAACAGCGCGAGCGCTTGCGGACCGTAGCTCACGTCGATCATCGCCTGCGTCGCGACGACGCCCACGCCCGCTTCGGCCCACAGCACGCCGTTGCCCACGGAAAACACGCGCGACTGCACCGCGCCGCCGAGCTCGCCCGTCGCGGGATCGTACGCGATGATCGAGAATGTTCCGGTTCCCGGCGGATCTTCGACAACCGGTTTCTGCTGCGCCGCGAGCGGAGCCGAAACGAACAGTGCCAACAACGAAAGACGACGCATCACGGCCTCACGGATGGTAGTTGACGTCGAGCGCGTTCAAGCGCCGCAGGTGCTCGCCGAGCCGCGCCTTGAAGTCGGACAAGTCGCGCTTGTCACGCGGGGTCCACAACACTTCCGCGAGCGCCGCGGCTCGCGGAAACGCCATGTACTCCACGTTCTTGGGCCCTTCCATGTATTCCGTCCATAGTTGGCCCTGCGCGCCGAGGATGTGCTTCGCGTATTCCGGCTCGAGCTGTGCCGGCACGGGCTCGTACGAATACACGCTGTCGATCGGCAGGAAGCCGCCGATGGCGAGCGGCTCCGTGGCGCGCGGCCCCTGATACTTGTCGAGGTACGTGCGGCTGTCGGGCGTCATCACCACGTCGTGACCCGCGCGCGCGGCATCGATGCCGCCCTGTGTGCCGCGCCACGACATCACGATAGCGCCGGGCGCCAGGCCGCCCTCGAGAATCTCGTCCCAGCCGATGAGACGCCGGCCATGCTTGGTAAGAAACGCGTCGATCTGCGTGGTGAACCACGCCTGCAGCTTGTCCTCGGCCTTGTAGACGTTCGGCGGCTCGTTCGGATCGAAGATGCCGAGCTCCTTCATCTTGTTCTGCGCGCGCGGGCTCGCCTTCCACTGCTTCTTCGGCGCTTCGTCGCCGCCGGTGTGAATGAACGGCCCCGGAAAGAGATCCATCACTTCCGTCAGCACGTCTTCCATGAACGCGATCGTGGTGTCCGACGGATTCAGGATGTAGTCCGTCACCCCCCACATGGTCCACGGCTTGATCGTGTCGCCGAAGTTGCCGAGGAACGGATAGGACGCGACCGCCGCCTGCGAGTGGCCAGGCATCTCGATCTCGGGGACGATCGTCACGAATCGGTCGGCCGCGTACGCGACGATCTCGCGCACGTCATCCTGTGTGTAGAAACCGCCGTGGCGCTTGTGGTCGAACGGCGCGTGCAGGGTGTCGCTCACCATGCGTCCCACGATGGTGCTGTCGCGCCACGCGCCGATCTGCGTGAGCAGCGGATACTTCCTGATCTCGATGCGCCAACCCTGGTCATCGGTGAGATGCCAGTGGAACCGGTTCATTTTGTGAAGCGCGATGAGATCGATGTACTTCTTGACGAACTCCTTCGGCATGAAGTGGCGTGAGACGTCGAGATGCAGGCCGCGATACTCGAAGCGCGGGCGATCGACGATCGTCGCCGCGGGCATCGTCCACGACCGTTTCGGGTTCACCGGCGCGGCGCGGTACACGTCCGGCGAAAGGAGTTGGCGAATCGTCTGCGTGGCGTAGAACGCGCCCGCCGGCGCCGACGACGTAATGGTGACCACTCCAGGCTTCACGTCGAGCCGATACCCCTCGGCGCCGTAGGTCGTGTCGCGCGCGGCGGCGCGGCGGAACACGATGCGGTTGCCGGCCGGCGCGGCATCCACGCGCACGGGAATCTCGAGGCCGGTTGCCGGCGCGAGCGCGCGCGCAAACCGCGCGGCGACGGCGGAGTCTCCGCGACTGGCGAAGATCGTGGTGCGCGCCGTGAGCGAGAACGCGCCTTTGCCGCGCACCAGCGATACCGGTTTCGGCACGACCGAAATGTCCTGCGCGCCGGCAACCAGTGAAAACCCGACTGTCATCGCGAGCGCAGCGAGGGATCTGCCTTTCGCGAATCGCCAAAGCAGATCCTTCGCGTCGCTCAGGATGACAAGCGGTTGCCCCATGAAGTGTCTCATGGGGCGAGAAATTACCGCTATTGCCCCCGATACACTACGCGCCAGATCCGCCCGTGCGCGTCGTCGGTGATGTACAGCGCGCCCTGCGGATCCACGGCCAGCCCGGTGGGTCGGTGCGCCGCCGAGCTCTCGCTGGTGATTGTTCCGCCCGCAAGGTTGTCAGCGAAGATCTCGTACGACGCACCGAGTGAATTGCCCACCGCCGGGACGAACGCGATCAAGTAGCCGCCCTGCACCTCGGGCGCGCGATTCCACGAGCCATGGAACGCCACGAACGCGCCATTGCGATAGTGCTCGGGAAACGACGTTCCGTTGTAGAACACCAGCCCGTTCGGCGCCCAATGCCCGGGGAAAACCGTCACGGCCGACTTGGTTCCGGAGCACCGGCCGACCGTCGAGCGATTGCCGCCGTACTCGGGCGCGAGCACGCGCTGCGCCGCGCGGAAATCGTAGTAGCAATACGGCCAGCCGAAGTCGTCGCCCTGATTTACCTGAAACAGCTCTTCCGCCGGATTCTCCGCGCCGTCCTTCGACGTGAACATCCCTGGAAAACTCTGGAACAGATTGTCGCGGCCGTGCTGCGTGACGAAGAGCTGTCCGGTGACGGGATGGATCGCCATGCCCACGGCGTTGCGAATGCCCGTCGCGTACCGCCCACTCGCCGAGTAATCCTGGCGGAGCGTGTTGGCGTCGAAGCGCCAGATGCCCGCGCGCGTGGGAAGCTCGTTGCACGGATCGCGCACGGCTGCCTCGCACACGTTCGAGTTCGATCCGATGTTGACGAACAAGTTGCCGTTCGCGTCCACGGCCACGCTTCGCGTTCCATGGCCGCCCGTCGGCAAGCCGCGCACGATGGTGTCCGCGGCGGCCGCCGGCACGAGCGTGCCCGGCGTGAGCCGATACCGCACGATGAACGGCGCGACGTCGGAGTAGAGATCGTTGCCGCGGAGAAAGAGCCCCGAGTTGCCCGAGCGGCCGAACGTCGCGCGCACGTCGGAGTGGCCGTCGGAGTTCGTATCGCGCAGCGCAAGAATCTGCCCGCCCGAGATCTGAACGTAGACGTCGCCGCTCGACGTCACCGCGATGTGCCTCGCCGTTCCAACCTGATCCGCGAAGATGGTGGCGCAGAACCCGGGCGGCAGTGTGATTCCGCCGTTTCCGGCGTCGCACACCACGTTCGGATTCGCCGGGACTGGTGTCGGCGTCGGTGTCGGCGTTGGTGTGGGCGTCGGAGTCGGAGTCGACGTCGGCGCCGGCGTAACCGCCACGCCCCCAGTGGGCGGGGTGCTTCCGTCACCCGACCCGCCGCACGATCCCACGACCAACGCGGCGCCAACCGCGCCAATGCAACTCAGGACGCTTCTCATCGCCTCAACTCCCCGTGGCAATCGGAGCGGCAACGAGATTGCCCCACTCCGTCCACGACCCGTCATAGTTCCGCACGTTCGGATACGACAACAGACACGTGAGCACGAACCAGGAGTGCGCCGAGCGCTCACCGATGCGGCAGTAGGTGATCACGGCCTTGTCGGGTGTCACGCCGACGCCCTCGTACAACGCTCTCAGCTCCTGTTCGCTCTTGAAGGTTCCATCCTCGTTGCATGCCTTGCTCCACGGGATGTTCACGGCGCCGGGGATGTGTCCGCCTCGCTGGCACGTCTCGGCCAGACCCGGCGGAGCGAGCACCTCGCCCGAGAACTCCTGCGGGCTGCGCACGTCCACCAGCTCCACGCGCGGCTCGCCGAGCAGCGCGAGCACGTCGGGGCGGAACGCTCGCGTCGAATAGTTCGGATCGTCGGCGGCGTAGATCACACGCTGCGGCGCAGGCACGTGCTGCACGAGACGGCGTCCTTCGGCGACCCACTTCTTGCGGCCGCCGTCCATGATTCGCACGTCGCGATGGTCGTACAGCTTGAGCTGCCAGAACGCCCACGCCGCGAACCAATTGTTGTTGTCGCCGTAGAGCACGATCGTGGTGTCGCGATCGATGCCGGACGCGCCGAGCAAACGCTCGAGCTCGGGCTGCTGGATCACGTCGCGCACGTGGCGGTCGCAGAGCTGCGTCGTCCAGTTCCACCCGATCGCGCCGTCGATATGCCCCGCGTCGTACGCGCTCGTATCGACGTCGACCTCGACGACGCGTACGCCCGGATCCGAACCGTGCGTGGCCACCCAATCCGTGCTCACGAGAACCTGTTCCCGGCGATAGGCAGGCCCGGCCGTGTACGCCTGCGCCGTTGCTGCTGACTGTGACATCGACAACTCCCTCGGAATGTGGAGCAGCATTCTGGGGAGCAGGCGTTCTCGTACCGTTCCACCGCCGAGACGGTTGTCCCACAACGACTTTGCCGCCTACCGGCGAGACAGGACGGCGATTCTGTCGCGTGCATGCGCGACGACCGGCTGCAATTCGGCATCGGCATTCTGCCAGAGCAACGCGAGCCGGCGATAGGCGTCGAGCGCGGCGTCGCGTTGGCCGAGCGCCTCGAGGATCCGCGCGCGGCGGTCGAGCGACGGGCCCAGGTAGACCAACTCGTACGGCGACACCTCGCCGAGCGACGTGTACCACGACACCGCGAGCGAGTCCTTGCCCGACGCGTGCAGCGCCCCGGCCCGGAGATACCGCGCCGCGGCGCGCGACAGGAATGGCGAGTTGTTGGTGAAGTCGTAGATCGTCTCGAGCGACGCGCTGTCGAGCGCCGCGAGCGTCGCCGGAACGTTGCCGTGCCGCCACGCCACCTCGGCGCGCACGTCGACGGCGAAAGAACGGCCGAGATCGTTATGCTCGCCCGAGACGCGGTCGAGCGCGGATGCCGATTGCGTGGCCGCGCGATCGTCCTCGAGCCGCGCGCTCATGCGGCCGAGCAGCAATTCGCGAAGCAGCGCATGAATCCCGTCGTGCGCGCGCAGATATAGGCCGGTTGCCATGACCGGTGGAACCGCGGTCGCGTTCCATTGCTCCACGAAGGCACGCGCCGCTCGCACCTCGTCCGCGGACGGCGACATGGACGGTGAGAGGAGCATGTACGCGCGATACTCCTGGAAGAGCGCGGGCGCGAGCGGCTCGACCTTGGCGAGCTCCGACCATGCGTCCGCGCGCCGTCCCAGCGCGAGCGCGGTGTGCGCGAGGATGAGAGAACCCAGGGCCCGGACTTCTGGAGAGCGGCGCGGTGCGACGAGCGTCGTCGCGAGCCGCCGCGCCGCCGCGAGCTGCGTGGCGTACGTCAGCACGCTGCGCACCGTGATGATGGCCGTGTTGTCGCTCGCGTCGCCGAGCGCCGCGAGAACGGCGCGCTGCTCCACGGTGTCGCCGAGCTCGAACGCGCGCAGCGCGCGCAGCTCCAGCACACGCTCGCTCTCCGGCGTGACGCGCCGTGCGATGGCGACCAGCGAGTCGAGCTCGCGATGCTTTCCCTCGAGCGATGCGATGCGCGCGAGATGATAGATGGCGCCCACGTGCTCGGGCTCGAGCTTGACGACCTGCGCCCACGCGGGTCGTGCGAGCGTCGTGGACCGCCCGCGGAGCGGACCATAGTGGAACCACACTTCGCCGAGCTGGGCCCACGCCTCGATGTCGTCCGGGAACTCGCCGACGACGGACTGATACAACCGCTCCGCGTCGGCCGCGGCGCCGCGCCGCCAGGCGAGGAACGCGCGCAGCATGCGCCGGTCGTGATCGGACAGACGTCCCATGAACTGCACCGCACGCTCGGCCGACGTGCGCTCGAGATCTCCACGGCTGAACCACTCGGCGGTGAGGCTGAGCCGGTACCACGCGAGCGCGAAGGTGGAGTCGGCCGCGGTCGCGCGCTGGAAGGCGTCGAGCGCCTTGTCGAACAAGCCGTGGCGATACGCGCTCTCGCCCTCGAGATAGCTCTTGAGCGCGGGCAGGGAGGACGTGGTCAACGCGGCGACGCGCGTCATCTCCCGCGGGCTGTCGCCGTTCACGCCGGCGATGAGGCTCGCGGTGAGCGCGTCCACGATCGAAAACACGCTGTCCACCGCGCCCTCGGCGTGCGCGGTGGCAACGCCCGAATTGTTCGCGCCGCCGTCGTACAGCGTGGCGTCGATGCGGAGACGTCCGTTCGCCTCGACGATGTCGCCGAGCACGAAGCGTCCGGCGTGCAGCCCGGCGGCCAGCGGTCCGCCGCGCCCCGCGTCGATGCGCGCCTCGCCTGCCGGCGCCACGGCCGCGAGCACCGCGCGCGAATCCACCGTGCGAATGTCGCCCGCGCCGTTGAGCGCGGCGCCGAGGAGATCGGCCATGCCTTCGCCGAGATACGTGTGGTCGGGGTTGCCGCGGTACGCGAAGGGAAAGACGGCGACGACGTTCGCGGCCCCGCGCGCGGGTCGGTTGAACAATGTGCGCGCGCCCAGCCATGCGAGAATGATGGTAGCCGCGGCGACGACGATCGCGCGCGCGCCGATCGCCGGCCGGACACGCGGCACCGGCGGCGAGGGCGCCGCCTCGGCGACGCGCGGCGCCGGTTCGGAAACGGAAACGGGATCGACGCGCGGCGTGTACGCGGGCGCCGGCGCCGGACGGGCGCGAATCTCCTGAATCACGGCGATCGTTTCGGCCGACGGATCGACGTCGAGATCGCGGCGCAGGCGCCGCGCGAAATCCTCGTACGCCGCGACGGCGCCGACGCGGTCGCCGATGTCGGCGAGCAACGCCACGAGCCGGCGCACGGCGCCTTCGTCGTCGGGAACGAGCGTGGTGGCGCGCCGCGCCCAGTGCGCGGCCGCGAACGTGTCGCCGGCCGCGCGATGTCGTTCCGCGAGGCGCCAGGCCGCGCCGAACGCGGCGTCGCGGCGCCGCGCGCGCTCGAGCTCTATCCAGTTCTCGAATTCCGGCGCGTCCGTGAGAAAGAAGCCGGCGAGAAACGGTCCGGCGTAGAGCGCGAGCGCGCGTTCGTCGTCGCGCGCGTGGACGGCGTCGTCGAAGGCGGCGGCATCGCAGAAGAGGCGCGCCGCGTCCACCGCGAGCTCTTCGTCGCCGCGTCCGACGAGCACGTCGTCGCCGATCGCGCGGCGAAGGTGATGAATGGCCTTTCGGAGCGACGCGCGCGCGTGCTCCTGCCCCAGCTCGGGCCAGAGCAGGCCGATGAGAGTGTCGCGCCGATGGAAACCGCGGGGGGAGGCGGCCGCTAGGTACACGAGCAACGCCGCGCGCTTGCCGTGAGCGACGACCGAGGCGAGCTGGTCTCCCGTTTCGTTGCGGAGGTCCAGCACGCCGAGCGTCCGCAGCTCGATCATGCGCCGAACTTGCGAGTCGGCGTCGCCTTCGCGCAAGGACGCAGGTCACATCCGGGCGGCTCATCTTGACAGGCAAGAGGAGCGGTGACATCTTGACGGCCAAGAGGAATCGCCCCTTTCGGAGTCGTCCCATGGCCGAGTCGTCCACCGACGTCATTCAAGGCACGCTGGACATGCTGATTCTGCGCAGCCTGAGCCTCGAGCCCATGCACGGCTTCGGCATCACGCGCCGCATCGAGCAGATCAGCAAGGGCGTGTTCAAGGTAAACCCCGGCTCGCTCCTCATCGCCTTCCAGCGCATGGAACGCGCGGGCCTCATCGACGCCGACTGGCGCACGACCGACAACAATCGTCGCGCCAAGTTCTATTCGATTACCGAGAGGGGCAGGAAGCAGCTCAAGACCGAGACGCGCGAATGGGAGCGGCGAGCCGCCGCGGTCGCGCGTCTGCTGGAGGCGTAGACCCGTTTCACCGGGGGACGCATGTCGGTGTTCCGAACGATTCGCGCCGGGCTTCGCACGCTGTTCAGGCGCGAGGTCGTGGATGGCGAGTTGCATGAAGAGATGCGCCACTACGTCGAGATGGCGGCGCAGGAGAACGTCGCGCGTGGCATGACGCCGGGCGACGCCGAGCGCGCGGCGCGCATCCAGTTCGGCGGCATGGCCGCTACGCGCGACCGCGTGCGCTCGGCGGCGTGGGAACGTGTCGTCGAGACAATTCTTCAGGACGTGCATTACGGCATACGCCAGCTTCTGGCCGCGCCCGGGTACGCCCTGCTTGCGATCGGCACCCTCAGCCTGGGGCTGGCGATCGCGACCGCCGTGATCACCACCGCCAACACGGTGCTGCGCGAGCGCTGGGCCGTTGCGGAGCCGTCGCGCGTGTATCTCGCGGTCGTCGGCCGCGGCGGACCGTCGTTCACGCCGGCGGCCGTTCGCGTCATCGGCGAGCGCACCCGTGCGCTCGGATCGCTCGTGGCGGCGCGCTGTGTGGGCGGCCTCCACGCCGATTGCCATCTCGACGTGAATGGCGCGCCGGCGATGATCGATCTCGTGAGCGGCAACTACTTCTCGGCGCTGAGAATCCCGCTGCGGTTGGGCCGTGGGTTCGTGCCGGACGAGGATCAGGTCGACGATCCGCGCGCGGTCGTCGTGATCAGCGACGCCATGTGGCGCGCGCGCTTCGCCGCCAATCCGTCGATCGTCGGAAAACGCGTCGCGATCGACGACGTCCCATTTACCGTCGTCGGCGTCGCCGCATCCGGCTTCATTGGAACGAGAACCGAGCCGCGCGACGCCTGGGTGCCGATGGCGGCCTTGCTGTCGCTGCGCCCCAACCGCGCGGCTGC
>JADMIO011210371.1_pt1 | contig 17051 bp, 17 predicted proteins | sample 8958161 | NCBI WGS metagenome assembly JADMIO01 (sample SAMN16585339, study PRJNA669376) | soil metagenome | isolation source: Crop rotation soil | place: USA: Cullars Rotation, Alabama | collected 2011
GGCGGGCCTCGTCGGGATCACTCCCGCCTGCGCCTACGTGGAGCCCCTGGGGGCGCTGGCCATCGGGCTCGTCGCCGGTGCGGTCTGCGCGAGCGCGGTGCGCCTGAAGTACCGCTACGGGGTCGACGACTCCCTCGACGTCGTCGCGGTGCACGGCGTCGGCGGCCTCGTCGGGATGCTGCTGATCGGGCTGATGGCCTCCACCGCGACGAACCCCGCGGGCGCGGACGGCCTGCTCTACGGCGGCGGCCTCGCCCAGCTCGGGCGGCAGGCGGTCGCCGTGGTGGCGGTGCTCGCCTACTCGTTCGTCGTGACCGCCCTGATCGCGTGGGTGGTCTCGCGGACGGTCGGGCTGCGGGTGCCGCGGGAGGTCGAGGTCGAGGGTGTCGACGAGGCCGAGCACGCGGAGAGCGGCTACGACTTCTCGCCGCTCGCCTCGGGGCCCAGCGGTCGTCGTCCGGGGGCCGCGCCGATCTCGGGGGTCCCGCCCGAGCGGTGACCCGTGCGGCATCTGCCGATCACGGCGAAAACTTGATTGATTCCAGTCTGGCGGGCACACTCGCGTCCGATGCCACCGACGACCGCGTTCGAGCGCCAGCTGCGCGAGGCCGGTCTGCGCGTGACGCGTCCCCGCGTCGCGGTGCTCTCGACGGTGCACCACCAGCCGCACCTCGACACGGACGCGATCATCGGTCTCGTCCGTGCCGACCTCGGCGCCGTGTCCCACCAGGCCGTCTACGACGTCCTGCGGGCCCTCACGGCGGCGGGGCTGCTGCGACGCATCGAGCCGACCGGTTCCGCGGCCCGGTACGAGACGCGGGTCGGGGACAACCACCACCACCTCGTGTGCCGCTCGTGCGGTGCCATCGCCGACGTCGACTGCGCCGTCGGCGAGGCACCGTGTCTGACCGCCTCCGACGACCACGGGTTCGTGGTCGACGAGGCCGAAGTCGTGTTCTGGGGGCTGTGCCCGTCCTGTCGGGCCACCGCCGCCGTTCCCACCACTGCACAACCATCCGGAGGGATCCCACGTGTCTGAGCACGTCACCCGCGAAGCCGACATGAACACCGCGGAGGCCGGGGGCTGCCCGGTCCACGCGGGCAAGCTCTCCCACCCCACCGAGGGCGGCGGCAACGTCGACTGGTGGCCCAACCAGCTCAACCTGCGCATCCTGCGCTCGCACACGTCGGCGTCCGACCCGATGGACGAGGGCTTCGACTACGCGAAGGAGTTCGCGACCGTCGACCTCGACGCCCTGGCGGCCGACGTCGACGCGGCGCTGACCACCTCGCAGGACTGGTGGCCGGCCGACTTCGGCACCTACTCCGGCTTCATGATCCGCATGGCCTGGCACTCGGCCGGCACCTACCGCCTCGCCGACGGCCGCGGCGGCGCCGGCATGGGCATGCAGCGCTTCGCCCCGCTGAACAGCTGGCCCGACAACGGCAACCTCGACAAGGCCCGTCGGCTGCTCTGGCCCGTCAAGCAGAAGTGGGGCAAGAAGCTCTCCTGGGCCGACCTGATCGTCCTCGCGGGCAACCGGGCCCTCGAGATCTCCGGATTCACCACCTTCGGCTTCGCCGGCGGTCGTCCCGACGTCTTCGAGCCCGACAACGAGACCTACTGGGGCCCGGAGAACTACTGGCTCGGCGGCGACCAGCGCTACACCGGCGACCGCCAGCTCGAGCAGCCGCTCGGCGCGTCGCAGATGGGCCTGATCTACGTCAACCCGGAGGGCCCGGACGGCAACCCCGACCCGCTGGCCGCCGCGCGCGACATCCGCGAGACCTTCGGCCGCATGGCGATGAACGACGAGGAGACCGTCGCCCTCATCGCCGGTGGTCACACGCTCGGCAAGACCCACGGTGCGGCCGACCCCGACCAGTACGTCGGCCCCGAGCCCGAGGGCGCCTCCATCGAGGAGGGCGGCCTGGGCTGGAAGCAGGGCTTCGGCAAGGGCAAGGGCCGCGACACCATCACCTCGGGCCTCGAGGTCACCTGGACCTCCACGCCCTCGAAGTGGAGCCACGGCTACTTCCAGAACCTGTTCGGCTACGAGTGGGAGCTCCACAAGTCGCCGGCCGGCGCCTGGCAGTACCGCCCGGTCGACAACGGCGGCGCCAACACGGTGCCCGACCCGGAGTCGGGCGAGCTCACCCGCCAGCCCACGATGCTGGTCACCGACATCTCCCTCAAGGTCGACCCGGTCTACAAGGAGATCTCGCAGCGGTTCCACCAGAACCCGGCCGAGTTCAACGACGCCTTCGCCCGCGCCTGGTACAAGCTGACCCACCGCGACATGGGCCCGATCGAGCGCTACGTCGGCCCGTGGGTCCCGCAGGAGACGCAGATCTGGCAGGACCCGGTGCCGAAGCACGAGGGCCCGCTGCTGTCCCACGAGGAGGCCGAGGAGCTCGAGAAGAAGGTCCTCGACTCCGGCCTCACCGTGTCGCAGCTGGTCAAGGCGGCCTGGGCGTCGGCCTCGACGTTCCGCATCGGTGACAAGCGCGGCGGTGCCAACGGCGCCCGCGTGCGTCTCGACCCGCAGATCGACTGGGAGGTCAACGACCCGCAGGAGCTGCGCCGGACGCTGTCGGTCCTCGAGGGCATCCAGCAGGAGTCGGGGAAGATCTCCCTGGCCGACCTGATCGTCCTCGCCGGCGGTGCCGCGATCGAGAAGGCGGCGGCCGACGCCGGCGTCCAGGTCGAGGTCCCGTTCACCCCGGGCCGCACCGACGCGAGCCAGGAGTGGACCGACGTCGACTCGTTCACCTACCTCGAGCCGAAGGCCGACGGGTTCCGCAACTTCCTCGGCAAGGGCCACCAGCTCCCCGCCGAGTACCTGCTGGTCGACCGCGCGAACCTGCTGAACCTCACCGCGCCCCAGATGACCGCGCTCGTCGGCGGTCTGCGGGTGCTCGGGGCCAACACGGGCGGCTCGCAGCACGGGGTGCTCACCGAGCGCCCCGGGCAGCTCACGAACGACTTCTTCACCAACCTCCTCGACATGAACACCACCTGGGCGAAGGTCGCCGAGGAGGAGGGGCTCTACGAGGCCCGCGGCGCCGACGGCGAGGTGCGCTGGACCGGCACCCGCAACGACCTCGTGTTCAGCTCGAACTCCGAGCTGCGCGCCGTCGCGGAGATCTACGCCGAGAACGACAGCCAGGAGAAGTTCGTCCGCGACTTCGTGAAGGCCTGGACCAAGGTCATGAACCTCGACCGCTACGACGTTCGCGCGTAGCGCTCGTGCGTGCCCTATCGGTGTGCTGAGTTGACTGTCGTGTCCTGACACGGAAACGCACGCACACTGACCCGGCCCGGGTCGGCCGCCACCACGGCGGTCGGCCCGGGCCGTCGTCGTGCCGGGGCCTAGCGGTCCCGACGACGAGCCGCGAGCGTCGGCTTGAGATCGACGACCGGGGTGCCGTCGACCGCCTCGAGGGCGTCCACGCGCACGCGTGGTCCGTCGACCTCGAGCACCCGCACGGTGTGCAGGCCGAGCGGGTTCGGGCGCGCGGGCGAGCGGGTGCTGAACACGCCGGTCGGGGCACGCGCGGGATCGCTGCGCGGGTGCACGACGAGGACGTCCCGCGCGGCCTCGTGGAGCCAGGTCACGACGACGAGCTCGTCGCCCGCGGCGAGGTCGGCACAGGCGTCGACGAGTCCCGGGTCGAGCACCAGCCAGGCCTCGGGGGCGCCCTCGTCGGGCTGCTTCGGGGCGCCGTCGCGGTCGCGCAACGACGACGCCACGTGCCCGATCGCCCGCAGCGTGAACTCCTCCATCGTCAGGACACGCTCACCTCGAGGCGCTCGTACCCGCGCAGCCCGTTGTTCAGCAGCGGCCTCGCGTCCTCGATCTCGAAGCGCTGCACCCGGTTGGCGAGGCGCTCGAGCAGGGCCGACATCTCGAGGCGGGCGAGGTGCATGCCGACGCAGACGTGCTCGCCGCGCCCGAAGGCGAGGTGGTCCGACGGCTTGCGGGTGATGTCGAAGCGGTCGGGGTCGGGGTACTTGCGCTCGTCGCGGTTGGCCGAGCCGTAGAGCAGCGCCACCCGGCTGCCCGCCGGCAGGGCCACCCCGTCGATCTCGTGGTCGTCGGTGAGCACCCGCGTGAACTGGGGGACCGGGGTCTCGATGCGCAGCGCCTCGTTGATCGCGTGCGGGATGAGGGAGCGGTCGGAGCGCAGCAGGTCCCACTGGTCGGGGTTCCGCGCGAACAGCGCCACCGCGGAGGTGATGCCGAGGATCGTCGTGTCGAGGCTCGGGGTGACGTAGTCGAGCATCATCACCGGGCACTTCTCGCGCGGCATCTCCCCGCGGTCGGCGGCCTCGTAGAGGTGCGCGGCCCAGCCGTTCGGGTCGATCCTCCCGGGCACGGCGTCGTTCGCGGCGAAGTCGAGGAACTCCCCGACGCTGGGGCCCGCGTCGAGGAACCGCTGGTTGCGGGGACCCTGGACGTCCCAGATGGCGGCCGCCCACTCGAGCATCTTCGTGCGGTGTTCCTCGCCCAGCCCGACCAGCGTCGACACCACGGCCATCGGCAGGTGCTCGGCGAGTTCGGTGGCCGCGTCGAACCGGCCGGCCGCGACGACACGGTCGACGACGCGGTCGGCCTCCGCCTCGATCGTCGGGGTGATCTCGCGCATCCGGTCGGGCCGCAGGGGGCGGCCGAGGACCGAGCGCATCATCGTGTGGTCGGGCGGGTCGGAGCACAGGGTGATGCCCTCGAGGGTGCGGTTGGTCTCCTCGTCGACGAAGACGCTCTTCGCCGAGGAGAAGGTGCGCCAGTCCATGAGCGCGGCCCGGACGTCGGCGTAGCGGGGCAGGGCGTAGTGCCCGTGGCGGGCCATGTGGACCACCGGCCCCATGTCCCGCAGCTCGGCGTAGATCGGGTACGGATCGACGCGGGCGTCGTCGGCGAACAGGTCGACGTCGCTGACCGGGATGTCGGGACGGACCGAGGTGTCGGGCACGGGGGAGCCTCCGTGTGGTGGGACGGTCCGCGCATCGTGCGCCGTCGCGGGTGAGCTGGGACACGCCCCTCCCGCAGAACGGAAACGGTTGCCTCCCGACCGGCGGTGTGGCACGAATCGGACATCGCCGTGCGAGGAGGCCGGAATGACTCACGACGCCACCCGGGTCCAGCAGGACCCCGCCCAGCCGCTGACGCCGCCGACCGGGGCCGCCCGCCTCCGCAGCCTCGGCCCCGGCATCCTCGCCGCCGCGGCCGGGGTGGGGGCCGGGGATCTCGTCGCGACGATGGTCGCGGGCGCCGAGTACGGCACGGCGCTGCTGTGGGCGGCCCTGCTCGGGACGGTCCTCAAGCTCGCCCTCGGCGAGGGGGTGGGCCGCTGGCACCTCGCCTCGGGCACCACGCTGCTCGACGGGTGGCGCCGCCTCGGCCGCTGGGCCACCGGCTTCTTCGCCGTGTACATCGTCATCTGGGGCTTCGTCTACGGCGCCACCGCCATGTCCGCGGTCGGCCTCCCGCTCAACGCCCTGTTCGGCGGCCTCTCGGTGCGCTACTGGGCGATGATCGCCGGCGTCGCCGGGCTGGCGCTGGTGTGGGCGCAGCGCTACCAGGTGTTCGAGAAGTTCATGACGGCGCTGGTGCTGCTGAAGTTCGTCACCGTCGTCTCGGTGGCCGTGCTCGTCAGCCCCGACCTCGGCGGCCTCGCGAGCGGCCTCGTCCCGCGGCTGCCCGCGGGCTCCACGGTCTACGTGCTCGGCCTGATCGGCGGCGTCGGCGGCACGATCACCATGGCCGCCTACGGCTACTGGATGTTCGCGAAGGGCTGGAAGGGCACCGGCTGGCTGTCGATGATGCGGCTCGACAACGCCGTCGGCTACGTGATGACCGGCGTCTTCGTCGTCGCCATGCTCATCGTCGGGTCGACGCTGCTGCTCGGGCAGGACCTCACCGAGTCCGACCAGGGGCTGCTGACCCTCGGCGAGGTCCTCGGCGCCGACTACGGCCAGTGGGCCCGCATCCTGTTCCTCGTCGGCTTCCTCGCGGTCACCACGAGCTCGCTGCTCGGGGTGTGGAACGGCGTCAGCCTGCTGTTCGCCGACACCGTCCGCACCGTGCGGCTGCCCCACGGCCGCGACGTCGAGGAGGCCGCGGTGGGCGACGAGGCCGCGGCCGACGACGCGTACGCCGCGCGGGTCGTCGAACGGTCCTGGCCCTACCGCGGGTACCTGCTCTGGCTGACGCTCCCGCCGATGGTGCTGCTGTTCATCGACCGGCCGTTCGAGCTCACCCTCGTCTACGGCGTCCTCGGCTCGGTGTTCATGCCGTTCCTCGCGATCACCCTGATGCTGCTGCTCAACTCGCGGCGCGTCGCCGCCGACGGCCGGTCCGGGTGGCTGTCGAACGTGCTGCTCGGAGCGTCCTCGGCGCTGTTCCTGACGCTGCTCGTCACCGATCTCTACCAGCGCGTCACCTGACCTCGCTCCGGTGGCAGCGATGGCACATCGCTGCCACTGGACGGCAGGGATCCGCCATTCTCGTGCGGGGCCGGGTCGGAGCGAACGGCCCTCTCGTGCGCGTAGAAGCAGCGGAAGTGCCGCTCGCTCCGCGGGAGGTCCCGACGAGCCGTAGGCACATGTTGGGCCGGTTGCGGCGACCCGCGCGGTGGAACGGACGAACTTTCAACGAACGCCGATCCGGGCGCCGACCCGCGCGCGGACGCCTCGTCGTGAACGCGACGCCGGAACCGGGTCCCGACCCCATGGCCGCCCTGCCGCTGCTGCGCGAGGCCGGGGTGAGCGTGTACTGGGAGCAGCTCGACGGGCGGACGGCGTGGGTCGCCGACCCCGACACCCGCGAGGTCTGGGTCTCCCGTGCCATCCCGCCGACGGCCCTGCTGCGCTACCTCGTCGAGGCGCTGCAGGTCCTCACCGACGCCGAGCCCGACGAGGCGCCCCCGGGGCGGCCGGCCCTGCGGCTGGTCCGCTGACGCCTCAGGCGTGGGCGGCCTTCGCGCCCCGCCGCGGGATCAGGTGCGCGACCGCGAGGATGATCCCGCCGACCACGGCGCCGATGACCGCCGAGGCGAGGGTGTTCACCAGCCAGCCGGCGAAGCCGCCGCCGACGAGCTCCTCCAGGTGGTGCACGAACTCGTAGACCGGGTGGAAGCCGAGCTCGTCGACGCCCACCAGCAGGATGTGCCCGCCCACCCAGAGCATCGCGACGATCCCGACGTTCGACAGCGTGGCGAGCACGATCGGCATCGCCTTCACCAGCCCGCGCCCGAACGTGCTGACCGCCCCGGCGTCGCGCTTCGCCAGCGCGAGGCCCACGTCGTCCATCTTCACGATCAGCGCGACGACGCCGTAGACGAGCGCGGTGATCGCGATCGCGACCACCGCCAGGATGACCGCCCGCGCGACGAGGCCCTCGGAGGCCACCTCGTTCAGCGCGATCACCATGATCTCGGCCGAGAGGATGAAGTCGGTCCGCACCGCGGAGGAGACGACCTTCTTCTCGCGCTCGGCGGGGTCCTCGGCCGCGTCCGTATCGCGGCGGACCGCAGCTTCTTCGTGCCCGGTGATCTTCTCCCAGACCTTCTCGGCGCCCTCGTAGGCGAGGTAGCACCCGCCGAGCATGAGGATCGGGGTGAGCAGCCACGGAGCGAACTGGCTGAGCAGCAGCGCCAGCGGCAGGATGATCACGATCTTGTTGATCAGCGAGCCGCGCGCGATCCGGCCGATGATCGACAGCTCGCGCCGCGGCTCGAGGCCCTGCACGTAGCGGGGGGTGACGGCGGCGTCGTCGACGACCACCCCGGCCGCCTTCGCGCTCGCCCGCCCGGCCGCGCCCGCGACGTCGTCGAGCGAGGCCGTGGTCAGCCGGACGAGCGCCGCGACGTCGTCGAACAGCGCGAAGAGGCCGGCGCTCACCGGGTCACCACCGTCAGCATGACGTGGAGTTTATGTCCCGAATGTGCCGTCGCGGGCCCGGGTTCAGGCGACCGACACCGCGTCGCCGACCCGGACGGTGCCCGGGCGGACCACCTCGGCGTAGGCGCCGGCGCACGGGAGCACCCCGAACCCGGGGACCTCGCGGCGGTTCTCGGTGAGCAGCGGCGTGAGCGCCTTCTTGTTCGGCCCCAGGTCGCCGTGCTCCAGGGTGGGCACCGCGCAGCGCGGGGTGGGCAGCGTGAGGCGCAGGACCACCTCGCCGACGGTGAGCTCGCGGCCGATCCAGGAGTTCTCGACGAAGGCCTCGACGTCGCCGGAGAGCACGAGGTTGGGCCGGTAGCGCAGGGCCTCGATGCCCAGGTGCTCCAGGGTCGCGGTGGTGATCAGGTGGATCGGGGAGTGGTCGACGAACGTGTCGCCGCCGTTGCCCTGGGAGATCTCCAGGGTGGGCGCCTCGACCTCGGCCTCGACGCCCCGGGCGATCACGGCCTCGGGGTCGGGCCGCTCCACCTGCGAGCCGGCCGGCCGCGCGGCGCTCATCGTCACGGGTCGCCCGAGGTCGGCGGTGAGGGTCTCCACGAGGCGGGGGTCGTCGGCATCGAGGACGTCCCCGTCGGGCGTCGTGATCCGCACCGCCGTGCCGTCGGCCGCCGCGGAGTACTGCAGCAGCCGCCGCCACAGGCGCGGGTGCTTCGCGGTGCAGACGTAGCCGGTGGCCGGGTCGACGAGGGCGCGCCACCGGTCGCGCTCGAGGCCCGTGTCCCCGACGGCGGCCTCGTCGAGCAGCTGGCCGAGCATGGACTTCACGGGGTAGCGGGTCAGCGTCGACACCTTCATGGGGGACATCATCGCTGCCGTGACCGATCTGCGCGTGACGCTCAACGACGGGTCGTCGATCCCGCAGCTCGGGCTCGGCGTCTACCACGTGCCGCCCGAGGAGACGGCGCGCGTGGTGCGCACGGCGCTCGGACTCGGGTACCGCCACGTCGACACCGCGCAGGGCTACGGCAACGAGGCGCAGGTGGGGCAGGGGCTGCGCGAGTCGGGCGTCCCGCGGGACGACGTCTGGATCACGACGAAGCTCGACGACGGCCGTCACGGGTACGACGAGACTCGCGCCGCCCTGCACGAGAGCCTCGACCGGCTGGGCACCGACCACGTCGACCTGTTCCTGATCCACCGGCCGAAGGGCGCCGACGTCGAGAGCTGGCGGGCGATGTGCGCTTTGCGCGACGAGGGCCGGGTGCGCTCGATCGGCCTGTCGAACTTCTCCCGCCGCGGGATCCGCGAGCTCGTCGAGGCCACCGGGGTGGTGCCCGCGGTGCACCAGATCCGGGTCAACCCGCGCACCCCGCACTCCGCGATGCGGCGCTTCGGTCGGCGGCGGGGGATCGTCACCGAGTCGTGGGGCCCGCTGCGCGAGGGCCGCCTCGTCTCCCATCCCACCGCGCGCCGCGTCGCGGAGCGGGTGGGCGCCACCCCGGCGCAGGTGATCCTGCGCTGGCACCTGCAGCGGGGCCTCGTCGTGTTCCCGAAGTCGTCCGACCCCGGGCGTCTCGCCGAGAACCTCGGGGCCCTCGACGTCGAGCTCTCGCGCAGCGACCTCGCCGCGATCGACCGGATGCGCCGGAGGCCGTGACCGGCACGTGTGCGAGAAGTGGGGCTATGACCCCACATTCCGCACACATGCGTGCACCTGGGCGAGCAGGCCGAACGAGTTCGTGAACCCGTCGGCCGGGGCGACGACGTGGTGCAGACCGGGCGCGTCCGGCGCGACCCCGAGCCGCGCGAGGGCGGGCGGGCCCGCGTCGAACTCGTCGGTCACGACCAGGACGTCCAGCCCGACGACGCCGTCGCCGGTCCGCAACCCCTCGGACACCACCCGCACGTCCTCGCGCTCGACCAGGTCGACGTCGGCCCGGGCGAACAGCTCCAGCCAGCCGTCGTCCCGGACCGGCCGCCGGTCGTCCTCCGCCGGCACCAGCAGGTGGGCGAGCCGGTCGTCGGCGAGCCGCGCCCGCATCGCGGCCCGGTCGGGCGCGGGAGGGGCATCGTCGGGCGGGGTGTCCCGGAGCTCCGCGAAGCCGGCCCGGTAGGCGTCGCGCTCCTGCCAGCCGTAGACCGGGTTGTCGCGGGGGACCACGTCACGCGGCCCGTCGGCGACCACCGTCAGGTGGGCGACGTCGTCGACGATCACCGGGGCCAGCTGGATCGCGGCCGCGGTGGTCCCGACGAGGCCGACCCGTCGCCCCGTGAGGTCGTGGGTGTCCTCGCGCCAGTCGGCGGTGCGCAGGACGGGTCCGGCGAAGGCGGACACGTCGAGGTCGGGCTCCACCGGCAGCCGCCCGGTGCACGCGACGAGGTGGCGGGCGCGCAGGACGCCGCCGCGCTCCGTGCACAGCGTCCACGCGCCGTCGTCGTGCCGGGCCTCGACGATGCGCGTGGCGAGCGAGAGGTCGCGGCGCAGGTCGAGCCGGTCGGCGGCGAAGCGGTGCCAGCGCTGCACCTCGTAGCCCGCCGGGTGCCGTTCGCTCCAGCCCCAGTCGCGGTAGAGCTGCTCGGAGAAGAAGTACTGGTAGAGGTGGCCCTCGCTGTCGAGGTGCGAGCCCGGGTAGGCGTGCCACCACCAGGTCCCGCCGACGTTGGCCGCCGCGTCGACGCCGTGCACGCGCAGGCCGCGCTCCCGGAGCAGGTGCAGCGCGGCCAGACCGGAGAAGCCGGCCCCGACGACGACGGCGTCGAGCAGGTCGGGCGACATCGGCGGCCTCCGGGGCGGGTCGGACCCTCATCCTGGCGCCCCGGCGCCGTCGTCGGGAAGCCTCAGAGGATCGGCATGCCGCCGGTGACCGCGATGCGGGCGCCCGAGACGTAGCTCGCCTCGTCGGAGGCGAGCAGGACGTAGACCGGTGCGAGCTCGGCGGGCTGCCCGGGACGACCGAGCGGCACCTCGGCCCCGAACGCGGCGACGTCCTCCGCGGGCATCGTCGCCGGGATCAGGGGGGTCCAGATCGGGCCCGGGGCGACGCTGTTCACGCGGATCCCCTTCGGCCCGTACTGCTTCGCGAGCGCCGCGGTGAAGTTCGAGATGCCGGCCTTGGTGGTGTCGTAGGCGAGGAGCTGGGGGAGCGGCTGGTCGGAGTTGATCGAGGTGCTGTTGATGATCGAGCCGCCGGCCCGCATGTGGGGCAGCGCCGCCTTCGTCACGTGGAACAGGCCGCCGAGGTTGACCGCGATGGTGTGGTCCCACTCCTCGTCCGGGATGTCCTCGAGGGTCTGTCGGACCATCTGGAACGCGGCGTTGTTGACCAGCACGTCGATGCGGCCGAACTCGGCGACGGCCCGGTCGACGAGCTCCCGGCACTGCGCGGGGTCGGCGAGGTCGCCGGGGACGAGGACGGCCTTGCGACCTGCGTCCTCGATCCACCCCGCGGTGGCCCGGGCGTCCTCCTCCTCGACGGGGAGGTAGCCGATGACCACGTCCGCGCCCTCGCGGGCGAAGGCGATCGCGACCGCCCGCCCGATCCCGCTGTCGCCCCCGGTGATCACGGCGGCCTTGCCCTCGAGCCGGCCGCTGCCGCGGTAGCTCTGCTCCCCGTGGTCGGCCTGGGGATCGAGTCCCGCCTCGAAGCCGGGGTGCTCCTGGCTCTGGGCGGGCTGCGGGTTCGACATGCGGGGGGTGCTCCCTGGAGTTCGACGACGGGGGCGGCGGATTGCCGCCCCCGCCCCGGCCCGAAACGGGTGCGTCAGCCGGTGCTGCCCTCCCGCGCGAGCATCTCGCGGATGCCGCGGTCGATGAACGCGACGTCGTCGGGGTTGTCGCCGCCACCGGCGAAGTGGCCCCACACCCCGGGGATCACGCGCACCTCGCCGTGCGGGATGTGCTGCGAGGCCCACTGCTCGTCCTCGGGCGGGAAGTAGAGGTCCTTCTCCGCGGGCATCGCGAGCAGCGGGCACCGGATGGAGTTCAGCGCGGCGACGGTGTCCCCGCCGAAGCCGGGGGTCTGCCCGACGTCGCCGTGCTGCCACGTCCACGCCATCGCCAGCAGGTTGTTCGGGTCGCGCTCGTCGAGCCAGAACCCCTCCCAGAAGTCGACGAGGAAGTCCTCCAGGGAGCTCGCACCGAGCTTGCGCCACTCCTCCTGCCAGTAGAACGCCTGCGAGAAGCCCCACCCGGCGTAGACCCGGGCGAACGCGCGCAGGCCCTTCGTCGGCCACGCGTCGTCGCGGTACCAGCCCTCGGCGAACGCGGCGTCGGCCCGCAGCGCCGCCGCGATCGACTCGAGGAAGACCTGGTTGTGGGGGCTGGTGACGCTCGACCCGCAGAACGGGACGGCCCGCTGCACCATCTCCGGGTGGCTGACCGCCCACTGGTAGGTCTGCCCCGCGCCCATCGACCAGCCGGTGACCAGCGGCAGCGTCCCGATGCCGAAGTGCTCGGTGACGAGGCGGTACTGGCACTCGACCTGGTCGGCGAACGTGACGTGCGGGAAGCGGGCGCGGTCGTAGGGCGGTGGAGTGTTGCTCGGCGAGCTCGACAGCCCGTTGCCGAGCATGTTCGGCACGATGACGAAGTACTCGTCGGGGTTCAGCGCCTTGTCGGTGCCGATGAGCCACTCGTTGTCGGTGTGCCGCCCGGAGTACCAGGTGGGGTAGACGATCGCGTTGGACTTCTCGGCGTTCAGCGTCCCGTAGGTCCGGTACGCCAGGGACGCGTTGCGCAGGGTCGCGCCGTGCTGCAGGACGACGTCGCCGAGGTCGAAGAGCTGGTGGTCGGTGGGTGCGGGCATCGGTCAGCTCGCCGTCGCGCACTGGCCGCGGTCGACGACGGTGGGCCCGTCGCCGGTGGGGCGGATGTCGACGTCGAAGATCCCGGTGGGGACGTAGAGCGAGCAGCAGGCGTTGGGGATGTCGACGATGCCGCTGACCCGGCCCTCGATCGGCGCGGCGCAGAGGATCAGGTAGGCCTGCTCGCCCGTGTAGCCGAACTGGGTCAGGTAGTCGATCGCGTGCAGGCAGGCCTGCCGGTAGGCGATCGTCGCGTCCATGTAGTGCTGGGTGCCGCCCTCGTCGACGGAGATGCCGATGAACGAGACGAACTCGTCGTAGCGCGGCTCGTGGCGGCCCGGCTGGAAGATCGGCATCGTCGCCTTGTACTTGTCGACCCCGCCCTTGATGAGGTCGACGTGCACGTCGACGTAGCCGCCCATCTCGACGGCGCCGCAGAAGCTGATCTCCCCGTCGCCCTGCGCGAAGTGCAGGTCGCCGATGGAGAACTTCGCCCCCGGCACGTAGACGGGGTAGAGCACGCGGGAGCCGATCGAGAGGTTCTTGATGTCGACGTTGCCGCCGTGCTCGCGCGGCGGCACGGTGCGCGCGGCCTCGCGCGCGGCGCTCTGCGCGTCGGTGCCGCTCATCGTCCCGAGCAGGGCCTGCGCGGGCAGGGGCGGCAGGGCCAGCGGGGGCACGCGCTGGGGGTCGGTGTCGATGAGGGCCTGCTCGCGGCGGTTCCACACGGCGAGCAGCTCGGCCGACGGCGCGCAGCCGGCGAGCCCGGCGTGGACGTTGGAGGCGATCCGCACCCCGGGGAGGTGCCGCGAGGTGGCGTACTTCCCCTGGAAGTCCCAGATCGCCTTGCCCGCGTCGGGGAAGTGGTCGGTGAGGAACCCGCCGCCGTTGCTCTTCGCGAAGATGCCGGTGTAGCCCCAGCCCTCGCCGGCCTGGGAGCCGACACCGGGCGCGGCGCTGTGGGCGGGTCCGAGGTCGAGGTAGTCGACCACCAGCAGGTCGCCCGGCTCGGCGCCCTCGACGTGGATCGGGCCCGAGAGCATGTGGTTGTGGTCGAGGACCATGTCCCGGATGTCGTTCGCGGAGTCGTCGTTGCGGACCTGGCCGTCGGTCCAGTCCTTGCATTCGATACGGAAGACGTCGCCGGGCCGCACCGAGGCGGCCGCCGGGATGTCGGGGTGCCAGCGGTTGTGGCCCGGCACGTCCTGGTCGCGCATCGACTTCGCCTGGTCCACGCGGAACACGGTCTCCGGCATCGGTCCTCCTGGCTTCGGGGGAGCCCCATCATGGGGCCGCCCGGACCGCCCCCGGCCGCATCGTTACCCGGCCGTCACGGGCATCGTCGGGAAAAGAATGTGCGCGGGGATGTCGAGAGCGGGGCGCCGGCTCCGTCCCCGGGGTACGAGCGGCCGCGAGGGCCGCGACGGAACGAGGAGGACCACCGTGAAGTACCTGCTGCTCAAGCACTACCGCGGCGCCCCGACCCCCGGCGGGGACGCGACGCCGATGGACCGGTGGACGCCGGCGGAGGTCGACGCGCACCTGCAGTACATGACCGACTTCGCGAACCGGCTGCAGAGCAACGGCGAGTTCGTCGACAGCCAGGCGCTCTCGGCCGAGGGGGCGTTCGTCCGCAACGACGGCGAGGGCCGCCCGCCGGTCACCGACGGGCCGTTCGCGGAGACCAAGGACCTCATCGCGGGCTGGATGATCATCGACGTGGAGTCGTGGGACCGGGCCGTCGAGCTGGCGGGGGAGCTCTCGGCGGCCCCGGGCGCGGGCGGCGAGCCGATCCGGGAGTGGCTCGAGGTGCGCCCGTTCCTCACCGGCATCCCCACGGCCGACGGGTGAACCCCTCGGTGGTGCGGGACCTCGTCCCCGCGGTGATCGGCGTCCTCGTCCGGCGCGGCGCGGACTTCGCGTCGGCCGAGGACGCCGTGCAGGAGGCGCTGATCCGGGCGCTCGACGCCTGGCCCGACGACCCGCCGCGCGACGAGAAAGGGTGGCTGGTCGCGGTCGCGTGGCGGCGGTTCCTCGACGCGGCGCGGGCCGAGGCGTCGCGGCGCGACCGCGAGGTGGCCGTCGAGGCCGAGCCGCCCGCCGACCCGGTGCCGGGGGCGGACGACTCGCTGCGGCTGTACTTCCTGTGCGCGCACCCGACGCTGCCGCCGGCCTCGGCCGTCGCTCTCACGCTGAGGGCGGTCGGGGGCCTGACGACGCGGCAGATCGCGGCCGCGTACCTCGTCCCCGAGGCGACGATGGCGCAGCGGATCAGCCGGGCGAAGCGGCGGCTCGAGGGCCTGCCGCTCGACCGGCCCGGCGACCTCGGCACGGTGCTGCGGGTGCTGTACCTGGTGTTCAACGAGGGCTACGGCGGCGACGTCGACCTGGCCGCGGAGGCGATCCGGCTGGCCCGCCACGTCGTCGGGATCACCGACGACCCCGAGGCCGCGGGACTGCTGGCGCTGATGCTGCTGCACCACGCGCGCCGGGCGTCGCGTACCGGTCCGTCCGGGCGGCTGGTGCCGCTCGCCGAGCAGGACCGGTCGCGCTGGGACCCGGGGCTGATCGCCGAGGGGGTCGCGGTCCTGCAGGGCGCCCTGGCCCGCGACCGGCTCGGCGAGTACCAGGCGCAGGCCGCGATCGCCGCGCTGCACGCCGACGCGCCGTCGACGGCGGAGACGGACTGGCCGCAGATCGTGGAGTGGTACGACGAGCTGCTCGCGCTCACCGACAGCCCGGTGGTCCGCCTCAACCGCGCCGTGGCGCTCGGCGAGGCAGACGGGCCGCACGCCGGTCTGGCCGCGCTCGCGGAGGTCGACCCGGGCGTCCCGCGGTACACGGCGGCGGCCGCCCACCTGCACGAGCGCGCCGGCGACCGGGCCCGCGCGGCCGAGCTGTACGCCGAGGCCGCCGCCCTCGCGCCGAGCGTCCCGGAACGGGATCACCTCACGCGGGAGGCGGCGCGGGTGCGATCGTCCTAGTCTCGGCGGCGACGGTGTGGCGGGGCTCACGATGGAGGATCGAATGGCGGGAACGTGGCAGCCGGGCGACACGGTGGCCGACCGGTGGTTGCTGTCGCTCGAGGCGGGGACGGTGACGCTCGACGAGACCGTGGCGGCCCTCGCGGAGCACGAGTGGCCCGACGCGACACCGGCCCGGACGAGCCTGGGGGACACCGAGCCGTTCCCGGAGGGCGGCTGGGTACGGACGATGGACGCGGCGCACAGCGACGGCCGCATCACCGACGAGCAGTACAAGGCGATCTACGACGCCTGCCGGAAGCGTTGATTCGGGCTGCGCCCTCATGTGTGCGTGCGTTTCCGTGCTGGGGCACGGAAACGCACGCACACAGGCGAAGCCTCAACGGTCCGCCGTCAGCACGGCGGCCGACCCGTCCATGAGCGCCCCTGAGGTCACGACCGCGACCTCGTGCCGGGGCGACTGGCGGGCGCCGCCCCGTCCCTGGACCTGCAGGACGGCCTCGGCGACGGTGTTCATCCCGTGGAGGTAGCCCTCCCCGAGCAGTCCGCCGTGGGTGTTCACCGGGAGGCGGTCCGAGCGCATCAGCTCGCCGGCCCCGCCGCGCTCGCAGAGCCCGAGGCCCTCGAGCGACATGAGGACGGCGCTCGTGAAGCAGTCGTAGATCCCGGCGACGTCCACGTCCGCCGGTGTGACGCCGGCCCGGCCGAAGAGCTCGTCGCGCAGCAGCCCGGTGAAGTTGCGGGTGTAGTCCGCGGTCAGGACGTGGTCCCCGGGGTCGAGGCCCGGGCGCGGCCCGGCGCGGTAGGCGCTCGCCGCGACGACGGCGGGCGGCTGCCGCAGGTCGCGGGCCCGGGGGAGCGAGGTCAGGAGGACGGCGCACGCACCGTCGACCTCACGGGTGCAGTCGGCGACGCGGAAGGGGTCGGTGACCCACGGCGAGGCCCGGTAGCCCTCCAGGTCGAGCGGCTCGCGCAGGATCGCGCGCTCGTTCCGCACGGCGTAGCGGCGGTGCGCGACCGCGACGGCGCCCAGGTCGTCGGTGGTCTGCCCGGTCTCGTGCAGGTAGCGCTGCGCCCACGTCGCGATGTACATCGCGTAGGCGCCGTAGCCGATCGGGTAGCGGTACTGCCCGCCGCGGCCCGGGAGGTGCGCCGACCCGACCCGCGGCCCCGAGCGCCCGTTGAGCGCGCGGAAGACGAGCACGTTCTCCGCCCGGCCCGTGGCGATCGCGTCCGCGGCCAGGCCCAGGAGGTGGCACGGCGCCTGCCCGGCGAGGGCCAGGTCCACGACGAAGCGCAGCTTTCCAGCACATTGGGATCCTAAGCTTAGAATTCCACGTGGACAAGTTGTCGCG
>JADMIO011460693.1_pt1 | contig 17050 bp, 12 predicted proteins | sample 8958161 | NCBI WGS metagenome assembly JADMIO01 (sample SAMN16585339, study PRJNA669376) | soil metagenome | isolation source: Crop rotation soil | place: USA: Cullars Rotation, Alabama | collected 2011
CGCGACTTCAAGTCACGTGAATTCCAAGCTTCGGATCCCACTGTGCTGGAAAGCGCGCCGCCGCGGCCCCCTCCCCGTCGGGGCCGCGCAGCAGCGCCGCCGCCCGCTCCACCACCTCGCCCACCGCCATCTCCCCCTGCAGCGCCCCACGCCCCGTGGTCATGGCCACCTCCGCCTCCGGCCAGCGCTCCTTCACCAGCAGCGCCGCGCGCGCCGCGCGCCCGGCCTGGTCCGCCGCGCTCTGCTCCGGCGGCACCGTCACCACCAGCGTGCCGTCCACGAGGAAGCTCACCTGCGTCCCCAGCCCCCGCAGCCCGCTCTCCAGGATCCTCCGCAGCTCGCTCGGCCCCTCCGCCTCCTCCGCGGTCACCGTCGCGGCCGCCTGCAGGTCCCCGAGGCAGGGCGGCACGGCCACCACCACGCTGCACAGGAAGTGCTCGGTCCGGGCGAAGAGATCCGCCGAGCGTCCCGCCCCCGCCGGGACCGGCCCCGGCGGGACGTCCGCCACGGCGCCGAGCGCGCCCAGCGCCTGGCAGAGCGCGCGGGCGTCGGCGGGCCTGGCGTCCGGGTGCTTGGCCAGCATGCGCCGCACGAGGTCCGCCACCGGCCCGGCGATGCCGGGCCGCCGCTCCTCCACCCGCACCGGCTCTTCCATGAGGATCCGCATCAGCACCCCGGCCAGGTGCGTCCCGGCGAAGGGCACCTCTCCGGTCAGGCACTCGTAGAGCACGCAGCCCAGGGCGAACACGTCCACCGCCGGGCCGACCTCCCGCTCCCCGCGCGCCTGCTCGGGGGCCATGTAGTCCGGCGTCCCCAGCAGCATCCCCGTGCGGGTGAGCTCGCGAGAGCCCGTGAGGAGCCGCGCGATGCCGAAGTCCAGCAGCTTGACCTCCTCAACGCGGCCGCCGGGCAGAAAGAGGTTCGTGGGCTTGATGTCCCGGTGCACCACGCCGGACCCGTGCGCCGCGGCCAGCGCGTCGGCGATGCGCGCGAGGAGCAGGACGGCGTCGGGCACGGGCAGGGGGCCGCGGGCGAGGCGGGCCGCCAGGTCCTCGCCCTCCAGCCACTCCATCGCCAGGAAGCGCCGGCCCTGGTCCTCGCTGTGGGCGACGTAGGACACGATGCCGGGGTGGCGCAGCTCGGCCAGGATCCGGGCCTCGCGCACGAAGCGCAGCGCGTCCTGGTCCTTGCCGGCGTGCAGGAGCTTGAGGGCGACCCACTGCCCGGTGACGCGGTCGCGCGCCCGGTAGACCGTGCCCATGCCGCCGCGCCCGAGCGGGCGATCGATCTCGAAGCGGTGCGCGAGGAGCGAGCCTGGTTCCGGGACGGTCGGCACGGCCCACGATACCACGGACCGGGCGATGGCCCGCGGGCGGCCATGTCCGTGATCCCTGGGCGCAGCGCCCGTGGCGGCCACAGCCTCCGCGTCGGCGATCTGGCCGGTCCCGGAGGGAGGGACCTGGCGAGGGCGTCACGGCGCGGTGAAGCTCTGGTACTCGGGCTGCTGCCGGAGGAAGGCCTCGAACTCCGGGTACTGCCGCCGCTGCGCCTGCCGCCGCATGCCGAGGATGGTCTTCCAGGGCAGCTGCTTCGCCGCCAGGTTCGCCATCCACACCGGCAGCGCGCCGCCGGGATCCGCCAGGATCTGATACTCGACAAAGGTCGCGGCGCCGCCGCGCTGGGGGGTGAAGTACCAGTGGCCGCGCACGAGCGGCATGCGCACGACGCCCCGCCGCGGCGGCATGCGCGCGTCCTGAACGGAGCGGAAGTCGACGCGCACCTGCCGGGCGGCCACGTCGACGGTGGTCTCGGCGAGGAGGACCACGTCACGGTCCGCCACGGGCCAGGGGGCGGAGGTGCGGTTATAGGAGATCATGCGCCGAGGGTCCAGCTGCTCGATGACGTGTGCATCGACGCAGCGCTCCGTCCACTCGGTGCGATGGGCGTCGTCCTTGAGCACGCCGAGGAGGCGCCCGAGCGGCGCGTCGATCACGCCGCGGCCGCGGAACTCGAGGATCCGCGAGCCCTGCACGTGCCGGCGGTGGACCTCGATGCCGTCCTCGCGCAGCACCGACCGCCAGGCGTCCTCCTCCGCCCGCGAGCCCCCCGCCGAGAGGGCCACGGCCATGAGCGACACCACGAAGACTCGACTCGCCTGCATGCGTAAAGCCTGGGCCAGGTCCCAGGGGTCGTCAAGAGCCAGCGCCGCCTCCGGCCGCGTGATCGATAGGGCGATGGACCGTCCGCGAGAGGCGGAGGAGTGGCTGCGCCGGGCCCTGTCCATCTACCATGACCAGGGCATGTCCGGCCCCTGATCCTGCCGCCCGCTGAGGGCCGTCAGAGAGCGGAGAAGCTGGCCGCGACCCCCAGATACCCGAGCGGCTTCATGTACATGAACGCCGGATCGTTGGAGTAGTTGTAGATGATCATGGCGCCTGCGAACGCATCCAGCCACGGTGTACACTCCACCGTGAGGGACAGGTCGGTGAGCAGGTAGAAGTCCTGGCGCTGGACGCCTGGCGCGGGGGGCACGAGGTCGAAGCGTCGCTGCAGGCCGGTGGCGAAGAGCTGGAGCTCCAGCAGGCGATGCACACGCGCCCGCGCGCGCAGGGTCGGCCCGTGGGCCCAGGCGCGGAAGATATCCTGGTCGAGCTGCTCGCGCAGGGCCTGGTAGCCCACGCTGACGCTGACCGGCTCCGGGAAGAGGCCCCAGCTCCCCTCCAGCAGGAGCCCATGGGTCTGCCCGGTGAAGGCGGCGTAGTCCGCGAGGGCGTAGCTGCGGTAGTGCCCGGTGTAGGTCAGGCCCAGGCCGAGCTTCGCCCACAGGCGGCGCCGGTAGGAGACCTTGCCCTCGAAGTCCAGGTAGAGGCTCGCCTGGCCCAGCATGGCATAGGTCAGCGTCGTCGTGGCACGTACCCGGTCGCTCTCACCCAGGTAGCTGTAGCCGAGCCAGGTCGAGTTGAGCAGCAGGTTGTAGCTCTGCATGTCCCCGCGGAATTGCTGCCGGTAGGAGAGCGTGTCCCCCACCGAGAGCCCGATGCGCCGCCAGGGCCGCGTGCTGACCGAGCCGACCAGGAGCATGTCGCCGTCTCCGCTGTCCGCGGGCTGCTTGACCCAGGTGGCATAGTCCGTCAGGGGCACGTTGCCGTCGTACTCCAGCGACAGGGCCAGCGAGCCGAAGAGCCTGTGGGGAGCCGCCCCTTCCGCGAGGCCCCGCGCCGCTGCGCCCAGCCCCTCCGCGTGGCTCGCGCTCTCCAGCTCCGCGCGCGCCCGGTCCGCGGCGCCCTGCGACTGGTAGATCAGCCCCAGGAAGAGGCGCGCGGATGCCTGCGCCTCCTGGTCGCCTGCCCGCGCGGCCCGCTTGAGCAGGGGCTCGGCGCGGCCATTATCGCCGGTGCGGTAGTAGGCGATGCCCAGGAGCAGCAGGACGTCCACGTCGCCGGGGTCGCGGGCGCGGGCCCGCTCCAGAAGGGCCGCCGCGGCCGCGAAGCGCCGCGCCTTGAAGAGTGAGAGGCCCTTGTCGAGGAGTTCCTCGGTCGGGACGGGGGCTCTCATCGGGTAGGGATCACGCAGGGCGCCCTGGCCCGGCTGCGCGCGGGCGTGCTGGGACAGGCACACGACGCCCAGCAGGGTCACCGCCGCGAGGAGAGCGTGCATCAGATCACATCATACCCGATTTGGCCACCTTCCGCGGCCCTGCGATGCGCCTGATCTGGCCTGATCTGGAAGGAGAAGCGAGCGCGCAGGGCCCTAGCTAGCCCAGCGGTGGGGTGCAGCAGCCGCTGATGCAGTACCACTGGGCCGGACAGGCCGGGCAATCCAGGCCGCTCGTCGCGGGGGCGCAGGCAATGCCGCCGGGGCAAAGGGTGGACGGGCAGGTGCCGCCGGTGCCGCCATCACGGTTGCCGGTGCCGCCATCACGGTTGCCGGTGCCGCCGTCGGCGCCGCCGCTCATCAGGCACTTGGCGGGCAGCGTGGTCTTGCCGAAGCAGAGCTGGCACTCGCCGCAGGGCTTGAAGCAGCTCTGCACGATCTGGCAGGCATGGCAGGCCGTCGGATCGGAGAGCTTCGCCAGGGTGCAGCTGGGCGCCCCGGCGTTGTCCTTGGAGCCCAGCCAGATGCCCTCCGTGGGGGGCTTCATCGGGTCCGTCACCTGCTGCAGGGCGCAGCAGCCGAAGCAGTCGCACCCGTTGGGGGTCAGCGGGTCGCAGACGCCGTGGCAGGTGGTAGACTGGGCCGCCTGGAGCTGGGCGCAGCTCTTGGAGGTGCCGGGGATGTTCACCTTGGGATCGTAGGCGCACTCCACTCCCTCCGGGGAGTAGCTGGGGGCCTTCTCGTGCGGGTCGCAGCGGTGGTCCCAGAAGCAGTCGTTGTTGCCGCCGCCGGAGCTGGCGTCGAAGAAGCAGGTTTGCTTGCAGGGGGCCTTGTTGCCGCCGGGGATGAGGGGGTCGAGGCCCTCCTCGGTGTTGTGGCACTGGTTCAGGCACTCCGGATCGTCGGAGTCGATCAGTCCGTCGCCGTCGTTGTCGAGGCAGTCGCCGCACTGGTAGACGTGGCCCGCGCAGGGAGTGATATAGCACACCCTGGTGCCGCCATCGGGGGACCTGACGAGGACGCCGCCATCAGGCACCGACAGATCGCCGCCGCCGCCGTCCAGGTTCATCGGGGCGTCGATGCCGCCGCCGTCATCGGCGACCCCGGCGGTGAGATCATCGTTGCAGGCGACCGCGAAGACCAGCAGAGACAGGGTGCAATACTTCCTCATGGAGCACTCTCCAAGCAAGGGACAGACCAGATGGCGTCGATCGCTGGTGGCCTCGGGGCGCGCCGGCAGGGAGGGGCGCGCCCTGGCGCGATGGTGTACCGGACCGTACGCCCGGTGCACCATCCGGGACACGGCCCCGCCCGCCGCGGGACCGGGGCGGCCTGCCTCCGCTCAGAACCTGCCGACCACCTGGATCCCTGGACCCGCGGGCAGGACGCGTACTTGCCTGCCAGGCGCCTCGCCTCGCCGATGCAGGAGGTAGAGCGTGGCCCCGCCGATCACCGCTGCCACCCCCAACGCACCGACGTAGGCGCCGGACACCACCATCGAGCGGGCACGCTGCTGGCTGTCTGCGTCGCCGGCGTCCGGGGAGGCCGCGGCCCCGGCCGCCAGCACGCTGATCCCGGCGACCAGGCCTGCGCCGCCGATGGCCAGGAGGAGCGGCGCCGCCACGCGGCCTGCCCCCTCCCGCGCTGACGGGAGGGGCCGCGGCGCTGGGGGCGCGGGCGCGGGCGGCGACGCGGGGATCACCGCGGGGCTCGCCGCGGGAGGGGGCTCCTCATCGAGGCGCGAGATCTCCCGGCGGATCTGCTCCGCGTCGCTGGGCTGGGTCTGCAGGTAATCGCGCAGGTAGCCCCGGGCCATCTCCCGCTGCCCCTGCCTCATGGCCACCTGGGCCAGGTTGTAGAGCAGCGCCGGGCGTGGCGCGTATTCGTAGGCCTTCAGGAACTCCTCGCGCGCGGCGGCGAAGTCGCCTGCCTGGTAGGCCTTCTCGCCCATGATGTAGTGGGCCCGGGCGACCTGGACGGCCTCCTGTGAGTCTGCGACGGGCGTGGTGTCGGCGCGCACGGCGCCACCGCACACCATGAGGAGCGAGACGACGAGCGCGATGAGTGAGACGGGGATGTACCGCATCAGGGGTCTCCTCACAGCACCAGCCGGTATCCCAGCCCCAGCACAAGCGAGCCCAGCGCGGCGCTGCCCGTGGAGCGCTGCGCGGTCGCCGCGTAGAGCAGCTGCATCTCGACAAAGAGGCGCCCCGGCCCGAGCAGCACGTCCACGCCCACCGGCACGCCCACCCCAGCCTCCGTGGAGGTCTCGCTCGACTCGGGGATGGCCGCGCCCCCGGAGGTGCTGCCCGAGGAGATGGTCCTGACCAGGAAGAGCCGGGGACCGACCCCCACGTAGGGCACCACCCGGCCGAGGGGGATCTTGGCCATCACATTGAGCCCGAACATGAGCTGCTGCTGGGTGATGGAGTAGCTGTAGCCGCCCCCGGGCAGCCGCGGGTCCGCGCCGCTGCCGTCGGTGCCGGGCGCGCTGAAGGCGCAGGTCGCGGTGACGGCGAAGAGGCGGTGCAGGTAGGGCAGCAGGTACCCCGCCTCGACCTCGACGAAGTAGCTGGTCCCGAGCGGTGAGAAGGGCTGGCCGAAGAGCGCCCCCACCTGGGCGCCGAGGATGGCGCCGCCGCGGTCCTTCTCGGGCTGCTCCCTGGTCGTGGACATCCCGCGGTCTGCCCGCGCGCGCGGCGCGAGCAGGAGGATCAGGGCCACCGCGAGCAGCGGCGCGCGGAGCGGGGTGGCCCGGTTGGCTCTGAGGTGTGATGACATGGTCTCCCTCGATGGATCTGTGGTCATGGCGCTCACCAGATGGTCTGCTCGCTCGACTGGAGCGCGGTGCCCACCCCGGCGCCCGCTCCGCCAATCTGGTAGATGAAGGCGCTCTCCACCGCCGTACCCTGCAGGGCGCGCGCGACGGTGAGCACGCCGCCGCCCAGCGAGTTGAAGTTGCCGATCGTTGCGCCCCCGGCGTTGAGCCTGGCGCTGTCCGAGTTGTTGACGGCGGTGCCGGCCTGGAAGCCTCCGAAGCCCATGACCTGGTTGTTGACCAGGGCGCCGCCGTAGCCCGGGCGCTTGATGCCGGTCGGGCCGGGGCTGGAGAAGGCCGAGAGCTGGCCGCCAGCCAGCACCGTGGCCACGTCGAGCCGCCCGTCCAGCATGGTGATGCCGGTGGTGGACCCGGAGCCCACGTAGAGGTAGGTGGTGCCCGCTGGCACGGTGCTGTTGTTGGCCGAGGTGGCGGGCAGGCCGCTGGCGAGCCAGCGTGCGGTGCCCAGGGCGCTGGTGGCGGCCGTCCAGGTGGTGAAGCCCTGGTTGCCGTTCACCTGCATGACGATCGGCAGGAACTCGACGCTGGACAGGGGCGACGGCGCGGCCAGGGTGCCGCTGCTGCCGCCCGCGGCGTAGAGGTAGAACCTGGTGCCGTCGGCGGGGTCCTGGGCCACGGCCACCGCGGCGCCGGCGCGGGCGGTGTCCAGCGCGGCGATGCTGCGCCACTTTCCGGTCGAGCCGAGGGGCAGCGGCGCGGCGCCCGCGGGCGTGACGCTGCCGTCATCGATGTACTGGAGCGGCACCGCGGCCGCCTGCACCGTGGCGAGGAGCAGCTCCTTGCCCGCGGGGTCGTTCGCCTTGGGCGAGCGGTAGATCTTGTACTGCACGGCGTTGGGGACCGTCGACCAGAGCAGCACGAGCTGGAGCTTGCCGCCGGCGATCGTGGGGAGCTGGACGGGGAAGAAGTCCCCTGGCAGGGTCTGGCCGCCGGGGTTGTTCGGCTCCGCCGCGGCGTTGCCGTCGAGCACCGCGGCCACGCGGTAGTTGTAGAGGCCGGCACCCAGCCCCGTCGTGCTGTTGAACTTGACGTCCACATCGGTGATCTGCGGCGCCGCCAGGGGGTTGAGCAGCTCGGCGCGGTACACATCCCTGGCCGACTTGGCGCCATCGAACCCTCCGACCGCGTAGAGGAAGCGGCCCAAGTTAACCAGGGAGAGGAAGCTGCGCGGCGCGGGAAGGGCCTCCGCCTGGACGGACCAGGCGCCCAGCGCCCCGTCGAGCCCCGTGGGCGCCGACTCCACCGAGCTGAGCGGTGTGTTGTCGGCGCCGCCGTCGCCGCCCGCGGCGTAGACGAAGCGGGCCACGGGCGTCGGCCGCCCGGCGCTGGTGCCCAGGCCGCGGCGCGCCACGGTCATCGCCGTGCCGGCCTTGAAGCCGGTCAGGTTGAGCGCGGCGCCGGTGACCCCGATGACCGAGTAGTCGACGAAGGTGCCGTCCGCGTTGGTGACGCGCACGATGCACAGCGCGCCGGCCCCGGTGAGGGAGACGTTGATGGTCGTGGCGGTGGAGGCGCTGACCGAGGCGATGCCGCCGGCCACGTCGGCACCGGCCGTGTCCTTGCAGGCCAGAGTGACCGTGGGCGAGCGGAACCCGCTCCCGCTGATCACCGCCGCGGTCGCCGCGCCGGTGACCACCGAGGAGGGTGAGACGCTCGTGATGATGGGCGGGGGTGAGTTCTTGTCGGTGACCTTGAACGCCGATGCCTTGATTCCATAGCTGCCGTCGTGGTTGACCACCAAGAGGTCATAGAGCCCGGCGGTGAGGCCTGCGCGCACCACCCCCGTAAGCGAGGTCGCGGTCTGGAAGGTCACACCGCCCAGGGCCTGCGCGCGGGAGCCGGTCGGGTTGCCGGTCGGGTTCAGGTAGACCCGCGGGGTCGAGACGAAGCCGGCGCCGCTGACCAGGATGGCGGTGTCCGCCGCCGTCGTGCCGGAGCCCGGGGTCGCCGAGGTCACGGTCAGCGTGGCCGTGGCCACGACCTTGATGGCCCCGGTGAGGATCGCCGGGCAGAGGGTGGTCTGGTCAGTCAGGCGGATGTCGTAGCTGCCCGCGGCGAGGCCCGCAGGCACCGTGGCCAGCACGCGGTTGGGGTGGGCCGGATCCAGCGCGATGACGAGCGGGGTGAAGGTGCTCTTGCCTGCCGGCGAGATCTCCACCGACTTCACCGGCGGCGTGACGCCGCTGCCGTAGACGGTGACCTGGGTGGAGACGACGCTGGGGATGGCAGGGGGATCGACGAAGAGGATGGAGGGGCCGGGGGTGACCCGCTCCGCCATGGCCAGGGTGGACTGGCAGCCGTCCGGGTTCCTGAGCGTGACGTCATAGGGCCCGCCAGGGGGCAGGACGACGCCGGAGAAGATCGCGGTGGCCGTGCTGTGGTCCGCGCCTACCGTCACCATGGCCGAGGGGACGCCGTTGATCGTGACCACGGCGTTGTCGCGGAAGCCCTCGCCGGTGAGGTCCAGGCTGCCGCCGCCGGCGCAGATGATGCCGGGCTTGACCGTGGTGAGCACCGGGGGGGGCACCGCCTCGATGGTCAGCATCATGTCCGTGCTGCACGCCGCCGGCCCGGGGTTCTTGATGAGGAGCGGGTACTTGCCGACGGGCAGCGCGCTCCTGGGCACGGTGACGGTGAGCGTCGTGCAGAGCTGCGCGTCCCTGGCGTCCGGCACGGGCGCGCAGTCGCTGGCCACGGAGGCGAAGGGCATCTGGTTGATCAACACCTGCGGGCCCTGCGTGCCCAGCACGAGGAAGTTGGCGCCCCGGAGGACGATGGTGGAGTCGGCCTGGGCGGTGCAGATGGTCGCCGACGTGATCTGGTCGACCACGGGCGGCGGCACCACGGCGATGCGCACGTCTTCTACGGTGACGCAGCCGGTGTCCTTGGGGTTGCGCACGGCCACCCGGTAGGTGCCGGCGGGCAGCGCGGCCCTCGGGACCCTGACCGTGAGCGTCCTGCACGAGGAGAGCGTCACGCCGTCCGGCGCCGGCAGGGCGGTGCAATCGGAGGCCGCGCTGGCGGTGAGCTCGCTCGCCGCGGCCTGCCCGTCGGGTGCGGTGAAGCTGACCGTGGGCAGGGTCCCGTCGAGCAGCACGAAGCCATTGCCGCTGAGGGTCAGCGCGATGTCCCCCTGGGCATCGCAGAGGGGGCTGGGGACCGCCTGCTGGAGCGTGGGGGCGGGGACGATCGACAGGCTGCCCTGCAGCGTGGCCTGGCGCCCGTCCGGGTTCACCACCGTCACGTCGTAGAGGCCGGCAGGCAGGTCGGGGCCGTCCTGCTGGCCGGAGGCGAGGCCCGGGTAGACGTCGAAGCTCATCTTCTCGGGCGCGAGCCAGCGTACGTGGCTGCGCGGGGCCTGGGGATCGTCGGGGACGCCGATCTCCGACCCGGGGCCGGCGGTGCCGTCGGCGCGGGTGCGGAGCTGGAGCCGCACCTTGGGGAGCTCGACAGCGGGGGAGTCGGTCAGCGTGCCGACCGGCAGCGGGGTGAGCCCCTGGCCCTGCAGGGTCACTTCCGTCGTCCGCTGGGCGCCGCACACGACCTGCGGCGTCACGCCGCTCAGCAGGGCGTCCGGTGAGCTCACCTGACTCGCGCAGCCGGCGCCGAGGAACATGAGCGCCGCCATGAAGGCGACGGGAGCGTGAGACGATCCGGAGATGTCGGGCGGTGCCAATCCGGGCGCATCGGTCTTCATGCCTCGCCTGCCATAGCAAGCTCAGTGCCAGGCTCGTCCGCTCAGAGGAATGAGAATCGAGGTCAGCAAATGTCCCGTCTGGTTCACGCTGATGTCCGGATCCGTACACCGGCGAGATGGTCGCGCGCGCGCCGTGTACGATCAGCCTTGGTGCTGGCGGTGGGGGCCTCGGTAGGAGTTGGCCCGGACATTGCTATGTATGCAGCACCATGAGCTTGATGGATGCGGCCAACACCAACGCCGCGCCCGGCGTGCTGTGCTGCAGGTGAGAGGCGCCACTGGAGTATGTCATGCATGACGGCGCCCGACACAGCCCCGGCATCGAGCATGCTGTGCCGCCTGTGGATCCGCACTTGGGCACGCTGGTCGGCGGGCGCTACCGGATTGTGAGGAAGCTCGGCCAGGGTGGCATGGGAGCGGTGTACCTGGCCCAGCACATGCTCATCCAGTGCAGCGTCGCCATCAAGATCCTCTCCGAGTCCTACTCCAAGGACCCAGAGATCCTCGGGCGATTCCTCCAGGAGGCCCGGTCCGCCGCCCGCGTGCGGCACCCGAACACGGTACAGGTCTTCGACTTCGGTGAGACCGAGCAGGGGTCCTTCTACCTGGTCATGGAGTACCTGGAGGGGCAGTGCCTGGCCCAACTGGTACGCGGCGGGCCGCGCCTGCCTCCGGCGCGCGTGCGCCACATCCTGGTGCAGGTGTGTGAAGGCCTCGGCGCCATCCACGCCCAGGGCATCATCCACCGCGATCTCAAGCCGGAGAACATCTTCCTGGTGGAGGGGACCAGTCACAGCGAGTGCGTCAAGATCCTCGACTTCGGTCTGGCCAAGATCTCCGAGGCGTGGGGCGGAGAGCGGCGCCTGACGCGGGCGGGGATGACGCTGGGCACGCCGGAGTACATGTCCCCGGAGCAGGTGCTGGCGGAGCCGCTCGATCCCCGGTCGGACATCTACTCGCTCGGGTGCATCCTCTACGAGATGCTGACAGGCGTGGTGCCGCTGCCGTCAACGCACGCCAGGGGGGCGCTCGTGCGGCACGTCGAGGATCCGGTGACGCCCCCGAGCGCGCTCGCCGCTGTCCCGCCCGCGCTCGAGGCGATCTGTATGCGGGCCCTGGAGAAGGACCGGGAGTCGCGCTTCCGATCCACGCCAGAGATGGCGCTGGCGCTCTGCGCCGCCGGGCACGAGGGCCCTCCCTCCGCTGGAGCGATCGAGCCATCGGAGGTGCAGGGGGCCGAGTACGGCGCGGTGCCGGAGGCCCCACCAGCGCCACGGCCGCGTAGGCAGCCTTTCCGTCTGGGCCAGGTGGCCGCGCTCCTGCTCTGCGCGTCGCCCCTCTCGGTGCAGCGGCCTGCCAGGCCCAGGGGGCAGGATGCTTCCATGGTGCGGATGCAGGTCCCGGCAGCGATGCACGTCGCGGGGGAGCGGGGCGCGAGCAGGATCCCGGCGGGGCCGTCCTCACCGGCGCCGTCGCTCACGGTCCTTCCACAAGCAGAGCTGCCGGAGCCGCCTCCCGCGCCCAGCAGGCGCTGCTCGCCAAGCGCCCTGCGCAAGGCCTCGGGCCGGTGCGCGAGGCAGTGAAGGGGGCAGGTCAGGTTCGCGGAGGGGAAGCAGGAGCCTCGCGCTAGCGCGCGTGGAAGGGGTCCTTCAGGGACGCGGCGGAGTCGGCAGGCTCACCTGTCCGCGGCGCCGCCGGCGTGGGGGGGGGCGCGGGGGCCGGGGCCTGGCCTCGCACGGAGCGCGCGACCCACTTCTTGACGCGGGCGCCGTGGTGGCAGGTGAGGTCTGCGCGCTGCGTCACGGCCTCGCCTGCGACCAGCACTGTCTCCAGGGAGGCCTCCTTGCAGCCCTCTTTCCGGACCACGACTCGCGCCTCCTGCCTGCTCACGCCCTCGGGCAAGGGGACCTCTGCATCGAGCGGCACCTGACCCAGGAAGCGGGTGCCATCGAGGAGTACGTAGGCCCCCTCGGTGCCCTCCTCGATGACCAGTCGCGCCGGCGCCAGAGACTGGCGTGGGGACGTGGGGATGGCCTGCTGCGGCTCCGGACTGGCCGGGCGCGGCTGGTCCGGTGCGGGCGCGACCGCCGAGGTCTGCTGGGCGATCTCTGCAGGAGGCGGGTGCTCCGCGCCTGGCGCGCCGCCGCGGTGGATGAGCAGCGCCAGCGCCACGCCGCCCACGGCGGCCGCGGCGATCGCGACAGCGGGCCATCGCCGTCGTGGTGCCACGGGCAGAGGAGTGAGGGCCCTGGGCACGCTGGTGATGGTGACCGCGGACGGGCCCACCGCCTGCAGGGGGGCCGGCGCAGCCGGCGCCACGCCGGCCGCTTCCACGACTGGTGCCATGCTCACCGCTTCCGCGGGTGGTGCCACGCTCGCCGCTTCTGCGACCGGCGCGGCCTCCAGCGCCTGGAGCATCTCCCGCATCGACTGGAAGCGCCCGGCAGGATCCTTGGCCATCGCCCGCAGACAGATCGCCTCCAGGTCGGCGGCGACCGGGACCCTGGCCCGGAGGCTCGGGGGCTCGGGCTGCTGGAACATGTGCTTGGACAGGATCTCCATGAGCGTCTTGCCAAGGAAGGGCACGCTGCCGGTGAGCATCTCGTACAGGATGCAGCCCAGGGCGTAGATGTCGGCGCGGTGGTCAGTCGCCTCGCCGCGGGTCTGCTCCGGGGCCATGTACTCCGGGGTGCCGATGATCGTCCCCGCCTTGGTCAGGCGCTCCGGGACCGCTTCGGCGCTCATGATCTTGGCGATGCCGAAGTCGAGGACCTTGACGAAATCGGGGCGCCCGTCCCGCTCGATCAGGATGATGTTCTCCGGCTTGAGATCGCGATGAACGATGCCCTTCTCATGGGCGGCCGCCAGCGCACGACAGATCTGGGTGAGGACGTGCCGCACCCTGTCGGCCGGCAGCGGGGCGCAGGCGCGCACGAGGCCCGCCAGATCCTGGCCGGCCAGGTACTCCATGGCGAAATACATCGAGTCTGACTCTGTTTCGCCGAAGTCGTGGATCTCGACGATGTTCTCCTGCCCGATGCAGGCCGCGGAGCGGGCCTCCTGGATGAAGCGCCGCATGGCCTCCGGGCTGTGGGCGACGTCACCGGAGAGGATCTTGACGGCCACCTGCCGCTCGATGAGGACATGCTCCGCCAGGTAGACGCTGCCCATGGCCCCCTGCCCCAGCTTGCGCAGGATCCTGTAGCGGTCGCTGAGCAGGGCGCCGATGTAGGGATCCAGGGGGGCCGCCGCCGATGTAGGCTCTTCCGGGAAGGGGTCTGTGGGGTTGAGGGAGGTCACCGAGCTGGGAGATGCAAGGGACGGACCACCGCGCCGCACTGGCTCCGGCCCGCCTCCTCACGACAAACCGTACCGGATCGTACGCGGGCCGTACCGGACCGTACGCGGTCTAGTGGCCGTCGAGACAGCCGCGCTGGCCGCTCGAGTTCGGATAACCGGTGCCGGCGGTGTAAGCGGCGTTGGACCACTCTCCCTGCACCTTCCAGCTCGTGCCGTTCGAGAAGGTCACGGACGGGACATTGAAGGTCCACGCGCACTTGTCGCCGTTCTCCGCGCCGGACGAGTCGTACCAGGCGCCGGGGCTGGCGGGATCGCTGCGCGCCTCGGAGAGCTCGTGCGCGCTGACGTTGGCCAGCGCCGCCAGGCCCTGCGAGTGGCCCGTCGTGGTGTCGCTCGGATCGCAGCCGGGGTCCCCGTCGAGGCTCCAGAAGAAGGCGAACTGCACGGGCGTGCTGCCGCAGGTGCCGCTGCTGTGCCAGGCGCAGTAGCCGGCCTTGCCGCGTGGCAGATCGGTGTAGACGGGGTAGTAGCCATTGCCCGAGGCGTCGGGGACGATGTTGCCGGCGGTGACCTGCTTGCACACCTCGGCGAGGATGTTGGAGGTGGACCCGCCGCCCGAGGCGGTCGAGGTGTCGAGCACGTGGCCCTGGTAGGTCGTCGTCGCGCCGACCTGGCCGTTGGTGCCCGTGTACTCGTCGGACGTCTTGGCGTAGTTACTGTTGCTGAAGCCGGTGTGCCACGAGTCGAGGCCCGTGATCTTGTCGCCCACGAAGGTGGAGCTGGACCACTTCGGACCCCAGAAGATGGCCTTGGTGACCGCGGTCGTCATGATCTTGCCGCCGTGGTAGGTCATGTTCGGCGAGCGCCGCGCCGCCCCGGTCAGCGCCTCCTGGGCGTACTGGACGTGGGCGTCGGCCGGCTCATCAGTCGGGACATCACCGCAGCCCCCGAGCGTCGAGGCGGCGGCCAGCAGCCCGGCGAGGTGGCCGAGCTGCTTCGCGGGTCTCACGACACTGCTCCTGGGGCTCGTCTTGTATTCTGACATGAATCTCTCTCCTGGAATGCAGGGGGGCGCGCAGGCCCGCACTGCGTGGGCCTGGCAATCGAACTGAGAGTAGCAAGCACCGTGCCCGCTGTACTCTTTTTGCCCCGCGCCCTCCCCGGCGCGGATGTTGCAGTTGCCGCAGACCGTCTTTCAAGATGCCCCATCGAAGGCTAGGATGCGCGGCATGATCACCCCCGAGCAGGAGCGGCGGCTGCGGCAGCTCGTCGAGGTCTTCCTGAGGGAGGCCGCGACGATCAACCTGTCGGCGATGCGGACCCCCGAGGCGTGCTGGGGCGGGAACGTGCTGGACAGCCTGGCGCTGCTCGACCTGCTCCCGGCGATCTCCATGCCCCCGCGGTCTATCAGGGCGCTGGATGTGGGGACGGGGGGGGGCTTCCCGCTCCTGCCGCTCGCGCTCTGCCTGCCGGACTGGGACCTTGTGGGGCTCGATGCGACCGCCAAGAAGGTCGCGGCCGTCCGCAGGATCGCGGCTGCGGCGGGCCTGGGCAACGTCTCCCTGGTGACCGGGCGCGCCGAGGCGCTGGGGGAGGACCCGCGCTACCGCGAGGACTTCGACCTGGTCCTCTCCCGCGCCGTGGCGCCCCTTCCCGTCCTGCTGGAGTACACAAGCCCCTTTGCCCGTCCCGGCGGGCACCTGGTCCTGTGGAAGAGCCTGCACATCGAAGAGGAGCTGGAGGAGAGCGGGTACGCGCAGGCGGAGCTCGCCGTGCGTCTGGAGCGGCAGCACCGCTACGTCCTGCCCGGCGGCCTGGGCGAGCGGCAGCTCCTCTGCTTCTCCAAGCACGCTCGCCTGAGCGGGCGCTACCCACGGGGGGTGGGGGTCCCCGGGAAGGACCCCCTCCGGGCGCACCCATCCTGAACCGTGCTATACCACTCCGCCTCCCGTCATGACCGCCATCGCCCGCCTGCCCGATAGTCGCTACCCCGAGGTCCCAGTGGGGCCGCGCCTGGTGTCCGTGCTGACCCTGGCCTACCGTGCCCGCCGCGCGGTCCTGCTGGAGGGGCCGACGGGTATCGGCAAGAGCGAGATCGTGCGCCAGGTGGCCGACCGGCTCGGCATCGATACCACCGTGCTCGACCTGAGCCTGCTGGAGCCACCCGATCTCATCGGCCTGCCGGTCATCGACCAGGGCCGAACGGGGTACGCAGTCCCCAGGGTCCTGCCCCAGCAGGGGTCAGGCATCCTCATGCTGGAGGAGCTGAACCGCGCCGAGCGCTACATCCAGCAGCCGGCGCTGCAGCTGCTCACCGCCAGGCGCCTGCACGACTACGTGCTGCCAGAGGGCTGGGTGTGCTTCGCCGCCATCAACCCGGAGTCCGGCGACTACCAGGTCACCCCCCTGGACCGCGCCCTGCGCGCCCGCTTCCTCAACCTCGCGGTGCGCGCCGAGCGGACGGCGTGGCTTGCGTGGGCGCTGGACAACGACGTCCACCCGGCGGTGATCGAGCTCGGCCGGCAGCACGACCGCATGCTCGACGAGGTGCCGCCGCGGAGCTGGACCTACGCCTCGCAGATCATCAAGGCGCTGACGCCCGCGGAGCTCCAGGACGAGGCGCTCCTGCGCGACGCCCTGGGTGGCTACCTTCCGCCGGCCTGGTGCGAGCTGCTCCTCGGCTCCCGGGAGCGCTGGGGCGCGGCGCTGGGGCTGGACGTGCGCGACGTCCTGTCCGGCTACGCCCCGGGGAGCGAGGCGGCGCGCGTCCTGCGCGGCTACCGCGACAGAGGGCACACCGACCGCCTCGACGAGATCACCCACAGGGTGCTGTCCATCGTCAAGGGGCCGGAGGTGGCGGTGCTGGCCGCGCAGGGGCGCTTCACCCTGGAGTCCTTCGAGGCGCTGCTCGCCGACCTCCCCGGTGACCACCGCGAGCGCCTGCAGGAGGCGCTCATGAAGAACCCGGTCGGCACCGCGCTCATCGACGTGCGCCCCGAGGAGTGCCTGGTCAACTTCGGCAAGAGCCCGGCGGAGCAGAAGCTGCGGGCGTGGCAGAAGGACCCGCTCCGGCACCACCGGGTGGGCCTGCTGGTGACCGCGCTGCGCGCCCACCTGGAGCAGCGGGCGCGCGATCCGGAGCTCAAGCGCAGCAACGCGGCGCGGGTGAACCTGGGCCTGCTCCTCTCGCAGCTCGGCGAGCGCTTCGCCCTGCCGCTGGTCGACACGCTGCTCCGGCTGGGGATCACCCCGGTCAAGCCGCCGTGAGCGCGGCGTCTTCGGCGTGGGGGTGGCTCGACGGCTTCCTGCGGGCCCCGGCCTTTCTTCAGCGCTACCCTTACTACGCGGCCCTGCTCGCGCGTATCCAGCCTGTGGCTGACCCATCGGTGCGCAGGCTCTCGGTGTCGCTCCACGGCGGCCGCTACTACCTGCACGTGAACCCTGACTACTTCGCGCTCCACCCGGAGCACCTCTGCGGGCTGCTCCTGCACGCGGTGCACCATGTCGTGCTCGGGCACCTGGCGCACGACAAGTTCCGCGACCCGGCCGACCCGCGGCTCATGACCTTTCCAGCACATTGGGATCCTAAGCTTAGAATTCCACGTGGACAAGTTGTCGCG
>JADMIO011429302.1_pt1 | contig 17049 bp, 14 predicted proteins | sample 8958161 | NCBI WGS metagenome assembly JADMIO01 (sample SAMN16585339, study PRJNA669376) | soil metagenome | isolation source: Crop rotation soil | place: USA: Cullars Rotation, Alabama | collected 2011
CGACAACTTGTCCACGTGGAATTCTAAGCTTAGGATCCCAATGTGCTGGAAAGGAATTGGCGAGCAAGGTTCGGAAAGTATTTGAGCGAGGCTGAGACTTCTAAGTCTGCAATTAAAACCGAACTGCAGCATGCGGCTAGGAGCTACTTCGACAGACTGGAGTCAATAATAGGTTCGAAACCACAGGGCAACAAAATGGTACTTTTGTCTACCGAAGCGCAAAAGCTACGTCCTCTAATTAAGCACTTGGAGGAATTCGAGAAAGGCGCGGAAGAGGCCGCGCAGCCCATTAAATCCTATCTTACAGTTCTGAATAGTTTTTTCCGGGACTCTTCGAAGAAGCTGCTCTTCAGCCCAGACACCTATCAGATCTGCTTTCAAGTCTTGGACAAAAAGAATCACGGTGTGGGAAACCCAAGGAGCGTGGAACTTTTGTCATCGGGGGAGAAGCAGCTGCTGACTCTATTCACTTTTATCAAGTTCAGTAAGGGCGGCGTTTACATCATCGACGAACCTGAGCTCTCCTTACATCCAAGGTGGCAAGATGGTTTTCTTGAAGCGATCAAGGCTTTGATGCCAGCCGAAACCCAACTCATTCTCGCAACACATTCACCTGCGATTGTCGGAAAAAACCGCCAATACTGCATACCTCTTTTGCCGTATAACGCCTAGTCATGGTTACGATGGAGGAAAGCATTCCGCAGTATTCTGCTGGGTACAAGCAGGCCCGGAGCTCGTTCTATTTTCAGTTTAACGATGTGGATTTCTACATTGAGGATGCCTGGCAGGAGAATCTCTACCACTGCATACTCTCGAAACTATTTCCGACGCTCAGAATTGAGAACATTCACTCGTTGTGTGGTAAGGAGAATGCACTCGCCCATGCAAAGACTCGCATAGTTGGTCGCAAATCGGTCTATCTTTTAGACAAGGATTTTGACGACTTGCACGGAAAGATTCACCAGCAGGAAAACATCTTCTATCTGGAGAAATACTGCATGGAGAATTTCCTCATCGAGGAACAGGCCTTGGTCATGTTTGTGATCTCAGAAAAACCCAGGCTCAAGCAGGGCGACATTCGTAAAGAGCTTGGGTTCGCAACACTCTGGGACGAGATGGTGAAACAACTGTCGAAGCTTTTTGCCGTGTTCTTCATTGTGCAGAAGCACAACCTGCCAATGCAGAGCACAAGCCACGCCCCAAGTGCCTTCTGTTCCAAAGATGATAAGTGCAATATCAATGGTGAGCGGATCGCCATCTACATCAAGGAAGCGTTGAAGCATATGACCAAGCAAAACGTACAGCGTCACCTGGATGCTGAGCTTGAGGATTGTGCTACGGATTTCGAACTTAAGAAAGCTAAACAGCTCCGCGGCACACATGTATCCGGAGAATACCTGTTGCTCCTATTCTCTAACCGTCTTGCCAAGCAGTTTGGATTGAACAGTGTTCCAGATATGCACTCGTTCGCTTACCGTCTGGCAGAAAAGTGTGAATTTCAGTCGTTGGCGAGAGTTCGCCTGAAAATAAGCGCTTATCTGAAAGCAAAATGAGGTTTCGATTGTGATGCACGTTTGCTACGCTAGACGTTCGCGAATCACGATGCACCTCATCGGGGCTTCTCTTGATACTTTCCAGTACAGAGGCAATCCCCATGAGCTGCGCTGAAGGGCGTTGCCCCGTTGGGCAAACCGAAACCGTTCGCTGATTCGCCCCCACGATTGCTACAACCAGCGCAGGTGTTCTTTCGGTTTGGGCATCCGATTGTAAGCGGTAAAGGGTCGACCTCATCTGCCAAATCAGTGGTTGGCTGGCGACTTGGGTGGTTGGGCCGCGCTGCGGTTCAGGCGGGTGGGGTGGATCTGTGAGGCCTGGCGGCCAAGTGTCCAAGCGCTGATGCGCGTACTTGAATTGAAGATTGCGCCGGTCGCCCTGGTGACATCCACTCACACCTCACTTGAACTCCAACGGAGTGGACTCACTCGGCAGACCGAGGCGGCGCAGCAGCGACCGCCCTACCACCAATCCGGTAGGGCAGAGCTGCTGCTCTGCCCAAACTAAAACCTTTCGCGTCCGATCCTCCTGCGATAAGAAATCGGCCGATGAGCGACATCCCCTTCCGCGAATCGGGCCGTCGCACGCCGGCGAAAGACGGATTCTTCGCGCCGCGGTGCGGGCGCACCAGAGCAGGCCTTTGATCTGATCAGGGTCCAACCACCCTAAGGTTTGTGGGCGGAAGTGGCGGGCTTCCCACAGAACCACCATCCGGAGCATAAGCCACCATACCACATGCAAAGATATCCGAGTTGAAGGTGAATGTACCAGAGTATGTTCCTGGCGCTGCCGCAATCCGGTCTTCAACTCCCAATTTCTGATCCGGCTCCAGTTCTAAGTTGGAATCGGTTCTCATCGTATATCCGGGTCCGGGTGACCACCCCTGAAAATCACTGTCCGTCCTGCAACCGACAACGATCAGACAATTCGGGATCGTGGTTGTCACTGACCCAGCACTCCCGGTTACGGGAGCCCCACCGGACGGATTAAGACCATATTGAATCGAAGTCTTATGCACTGGAGAATTCGCCGCCACACCAGAGTATTCAAGAACCACCGCGCGAAGCGACCTCGCTGTTTGGGGCGACGTGATTGTGAGTGTCTTGCTTCCAGCAGAGACATTAGCAAGATGAAATATGTCGAGAGAATCGCCCGTTATTCCTCCTTGAGTGTACGAATGAACATCCCTGACCCAAGTCTCTCCGGGGCTGGTGACGGTGGTGGCCAAGGCGACGTCTCCAACACTCAAGCTTGTGATCACAACCAGGAAGTTTCCAGCCTTCACGCCAGAAATGGTGAGCATCGCCTGGCCTTGCAATGGGTCCAGACCTCCCTGCGGAGGATCATTCGGACTGAGCTTGGCTGCCACTCTAACGAAAGCAGGCGCAGCGAATGCCGGGGTTGCGCTTGCCAACATCGAGGCAAGAACGATGAATGGCATGAGTTTCAGAATAAGCGCGTTCAGTCCGCACGATGATTGCGGGTGAGGTGTCGTCATGGACCCGATCAAGTCTTCTTTCATCAGGGTACGGAAAAAGCACATTCTGTACCTGATTGTCATTACCCGACTAAGGGACAGGTCTTTTGTCGAAGAGGACCCACAAAATCAATTGGGGAGGCTAAGTTGGCCGGTTCGTCCTTCGCACGCCAGGCCCCGTCAACCTCTTCCCAGGCAACAAGCCACTCGAGCATTGTTTCACGGTCCACTTGCGCTCGAAACCACTCCATCTCAGGTCGTTGATGGGACGACTCAATTCCTGGTAACTCGACTTCGAATCCCTGCCGATCCATCTCTGATCGAACTGGATTTACTTCGATGGAAAGCAGATTGGCTTCAAATCGTGATGGGTCAGACCATTCTTTTCGGGGCGGGTCCTGCAGGTCCGCATGTTTTTTGCGGTGATCGGTCCCAGCGGGTTTCCTCAACCCATGCCGCATGGAATCTCCCACCCGGTCAGGGCGACACGGGCATTGTCCCGCGCACTCAGGGCGGAGAGATCATTATCCTGATCCTGAACCTGGGGCTTCACCGCAGGCTGTAATGTGATCGGGCTTTCAGCCCTTGGTTGGGAGTGGGCTGAAAGCCCATCAGGTGAAAGCCTGGGCTGGAGCGAGCACCACGAGCGCAGGCCCAGGTAACAGGCGGTTGATTTCTTCGGAGGCCTGAAGGGCCGGGACAGCCTCCTCTGATCAGGGGCGTTTTATTGTCCCGCCCTTTCGGGGCTGGGGAGAACGGTTTGGGGCTCGGTACCCGGGCCTTTAGCCCGGGCTATCACCTTGTGGGCTTTCAGCCCGAAACACGGATGTCAGTGTTGAAGAAACCGACCGGGCCGACCGAACCGCGTGGGCTTCTGGCCTGCGGATTCAACAGGGCCGAAGGCCCGTCATGTGATAGCCCGGGCTGAAGGCCCGGGTTAACGGTCCGAACCAATCTTGCCAGCCCTGTAAGGGCGGAACATTCTCTCGCGAAAATCCAACGTCACAACCATGTCGCAATCCCTCGCCAACATCGTTGTTCACCTCGTGTTCAGCACCAAGGACCGTCGTCAACTTCTGCGCGATGAGGAACGCGAGCAACTCCACGCCTACATCTCCGGCATCCTCAAACACCACGACTCATCCTTGATTGAAATCAATTCTGTGCGCGACCACGTCCACATCCTCTTCGCGCAATCTAAAAACCACGCGCCCGCGAAAATTGTCGAACAGGTCAAGACGTCAACGTCGGTTTGGATCAAGGAGCAACACGCGTGGTACGCAGATTTCGCGTGGCAGGCGGGTTACGGCGAATTCAGCGTCAGTCCGATGCACGTTGAGACGGTACGGGAATACATTCGCAACCAGCCGCAGCATCACCGCCAGGAGGATTTCCAGACCGAGTATCGCCGGTTTTGCGAGAAGAACGGGAAGGCGTTGGATGAGCGGTATGCGTGGGATTGAATGCGTTTCGTCACGCTCTTTCAGGGCTGAAGAAAATGAGTTGGCGTTCGATACCCGGGCCTTCAGCCCGGGCTATCGCATGGCGGGCTTTCAGCCCTCGTGCGAGTGGGCTGAAGGCCCATCATGTGAAAGCCTGGGCTGGAGCGAGCACCACGAGCGCAGGCCCAGGTAACAGGCGGTTGATTTCTCCGGAGGCCTGAAGGGCCGAGACACCATCGCGGTCATTTCTTTCCCCGGGATGTTCTTCGATGAACGAGGAGAGAGCATCTATTTCCATGGAGATGGCATCTATTGCCGCGAAGCGGCGTCCGACAAACATCACGCGGGCATAAATGGACTTGAAGACACCGTCGATGAAGTCGAAGCGGTCTTCTACGAAAACGAAATGGTCATCGACGAGCGGCAAGTGACGTCCGATGAACGTGAAGAGTCATCCGACGAAGGCGAAGAGGCGTCCTGCGAACACGAAGCCTGCATCTACGAAGGCGCAGACATCGCCGATGCGGGCGAAGACACGTCCGGCGAAGTTGAAGACGTCCCGGCCGCATTTGAAGCGGCGTGCAATACGACCGCGATGGGCTTCTTCACTGAACCTCACTCTTACTCTTGCTCCTAATCTCAATCTTGATCCTGAGGGCAGAGGATTAGGATTACGAGCAAGAGTAAGAGCAAGAGGGACCGTCACGTTTAATCCACCCGACGTCCTGGCGGCGATTGCGTTTTGTTCCGCTTTCCCGCAAGCTCGCTCACACTTGTGTTGACACTGGAACGATTCTCTTTCGGGGTCGGTGATCGCTTCGCGCACCAGGCCAGGGCCCAGCTTCGCGCCTTTCAACTGCTTGCCAAACGCGGTGTCCAGGTCGCGCCGGTCTGGAACAAGTCCAATCGCGAGCATAGTTTCATCGGCTCGGAACCTCAGAGTGTCTTTGACGCCGCGCAATCCGCCGTCAAGGCGCTTGGTTGGAGCGGTGGCTGGCATGTCGATGCCGATCACATCCGCCTCGAAACGGTGGACCGTTTCCTGCCATGTTCGGACTTCTTCACCATTGATGTCGCGGACAGCATCGGCAAGCCAGCTTCGGCCGAAGCGGTGAGCGCCTTCGCGCAGCGGCATCCCGAACTCGCCGGCAGCGTGAGCATCGCGGGGATCGCGAAGCCGTTTCAGATCACCAACGATGAAGTGGCGCGCGTCGCGGGCAAGTATCTGCTCGCCGTGCAGGATGCCGGGAAGATTTATCGCCACATCGCGGCAAAGAAGGGCGGGGAGGACAAGTTCATCGCCGAGGTGTCGATGGACGAAACCGATTCGCCGCAGACGCCGCCCGAACTGCTCATCATCCTCGCCGCGCTGGCCGACGAAGGCGTGAAGGCGCAGACCATCGCGCCGAAGTTCACGGGCCGCTTCAACAAGGGCGTCGATTACGTCGGCGATCTCGCCCAGTTCGAGAAGGAGTTCAACGATGACCTCGCGGTGATCGCCCACGCCGTTGCTCGCTACGGCTTGCCAGCGAACCTCAAGCTCTCCGTCCACAGCGGCAGCGACAAGTTTTCGCTCTACCCGATTATCCGCCGCGCACTGCAACGCTCCGGTGCCGGTCTGCACTTGAAAACGGCGGGGACGACGTGGCTCGAAGAACTCATCGGCCTCGCCGAAGCGGGCGGCGATGGCCTGGCGCTGGCGAAAGAGATTTACGCTTACGCGCTGGAGCATGTGGACGAGCTTTGCGCGCCCTACGCGAGCGTCATCGACATCGACAAGGCGATGCTGCCATCGGTGTCCGTCGTGAAGGGATGGCGCGGCGAACAGTTTGCCAACGCGCTCCGGCACATCACAGGCCACGCGGAGTTCAATGCCAGCTTCCGGCAGTTGCTCCACGTCTCCTTCAAGGTGGCCGCCAGGGAGGGCGCCCGCTACACGGACCTGCTCAAGGCCAACGAAGCCATCGTGGCGAAGAACGTCACGGAAAACATCTTCGAGCGTCACATGTTGCCGCTGTTTGTGGGCTGAAAGGCAGGGACATCGCGGTGCGATGCCCCAGCCCGCGCAGCCGCGGGCGGAACGAACAACTCCGGTAACGAGGACGGCGCAACGCGCTGTCCCTACCTGGAGTTTAGGAGCGTCCGCCTTGAAGCGCGAAGGGTGTAAGGCTGAATGATGAAGCCTGTTTCAGCGTCGGCATAAAGAAGACTCTGCATCTCAACGCGACGGACTGTTGTCGCGCCGGGGTGCGCATTGAATGATGACAGACTCAGCAATGTCGCGACGTTTCAATTTGGCAAAAGCATTCGCCCAATGCGGCATTGTTCTCGCCGTGGCGGCTCCGGTGCTGGCTGCGGAACTTCCGCCGGTGGCGCGACAGTTCCTGGACAAGCATTGCTTTGAGTGTCACGACACTGACTTGAAGAAAGGCGGGCTGGATTTGACGGCGTTGAAGTTTGATCCGGCGAATTCCACGAACTTCAATGCCTGGGTGCTGGTCCATGATCGGGTGAACTCCGGTGAGATGCCGCCGAAAAAGAAGGCTCGGCCCGACGGAGTGGAACTGGAGGCGTTCATCAAGTCGTTATCGTCGTCGCTGGTGGCCGCGGAGTCGGAGCGCACGCGACGAGAGGGCCGCTCCACGCAGCGACGCCTGAATCGTTACGAGTACGAGAACGCGTTGCGGGACTTGTTGCACGCGCCGTGGCTGCAAGTGCGCGATTCGCTGCCGGAGGATGGCGAGGCGTATCGCTTTAACAAAGTCGGCGATGCCCTCGACGTGTCACACGTGCAGATGGCGCGCTATCTCGGCGCGGCGGATTACGCCTTGCGCCAGGCGATGGCGCCATACGCCGAGCGGCCCGCGCTCCAAACCAAGCGTTACTACGCGCGCGACCAGCGCAGCTACACCGGGCCGATGAAGTTCAACGTCTTCAACACTGCGCCCGAGCGGGCCACGTTTCCGGTGCTCGGTTTCAAAGGCCAGCCCGAGGTGCGCAAAGGCGACGCGCCCATCACCAGCACGAACAAGGAAGAGCGCGAACTCGAAGGCGTGGGCGTGGTGGCGAGCGCTTACGAACCGATTGAACCGAAGTTCAACCAGTTCCGCGCGCCGGTCGCCGGACACTACAAGCTTCGCTTCAACGCCTATTCGGTCTGGGTCGGACCCGGTCAAAGCAACAAATGGTTCATCCCGGACCTGGACAACATCTCGAAGGGCCGGCGCGATGAACCCATCACCATCACCGCGGAGACGCCGCCGCGCTTGTTGCGCAAGCTGGGTGACTTCGATGTAGCCCCGGAGCCGGGCGTGCATGAACTCGACGTGTGGTTGCTCGCCGGCGAAATGATTCGGCCTGATGCCGGACGCTTGTTCCGATCCCGGCCGGGCGCCGGACGGTGGCAGAATCCGCTGGCCGAGAAGGATGGCCAACCCGGCGTGGTCTTCCGCTGGATGGAGGTGGACGGGCCGCTTTACGACGAATGGCCGCCCGCCGGCCACCAGTTGCTCTTCGGCGACTTGCCGATGGTGAATCGCAAAGCGGAGGTCAAGCCCGAGGCGAGGGCCAGACGCGACCGGGAGTCAGGCGAAACGAACCGATTCGGGCAACGCCGGTTTATGCCGGCACCGGGGGTTGAAGTGATCTCGAAGAACCCGACAGGTGATGCGGAGCGGTTGCTTCGTGAATTCGTCCGCCATGCTTACCGACGACCCGTGGATGAATCGGCGGAGCTGAAGCGCTTCCTGCCCGTCGTCCGCACGGCGTTAAAAAAAGGAAACAACTTCACGGACGCGATGATTGCGGGCTATACCGCCGTGCTCTGCTCGCCGGAATTCGTCTGCCTGGAAGAAAAGCCGGGCCGGCTCGACGATTACGCGCTCGCCTCGCGCCTCTCTTTCTTCCTTTGGAACTCGTCGCCAGATGACGAATTGCGCCGGCGTGCTGCGAAGAATGAACTGCACCAGCCCGATGTATTGCGTGCGCAAACAGATCGGCTGCTCAACGATCCGAAATCACGCCAGTTCGTCGATGCCTTTCTCGATTACTGGATCGATCTTCGCAAGATACTCGCGACCGCGCCGGATGCGGAATTGTACTCTGATTACTACCTCGACGATCTGCTCACCGAGTCCGCGCTGGGGGAGACGCAGCTCTTCTTCGCCGAACTTCTCCGCGGCGATTTGCCCGCACGCAATCTGGTCTCGTCCGACTTCGCCATGCTGAACGAGCGGCTGGCCGCGCATTATGGTTTGCCGCCGGTGCCAGGCGTCGCGTTACGCCGCACGGCGCTGCCGAAGGAAAGTCCGCGGGGCGGGCTCATGACGCAGGCCGCCGTGCTCAAAGTGACCGCCAATGGCACCACCACTTCGCCAGTGCTGCGCGGTGCGTGGATCATGGAACGCATCCTTGGGCAGCCTGTGCCGCCGCCGCCCGCCAGTGTGACGGCGATCGATCCGGACATCCGTGGGGCAACGACGATTCGACAGCAACTCGAAAAGCATCGCACGCAGGAATCCTGCGCCACGTGCCACACGAAAATGGATCCGCCCGGTTTCGCGCTGGAGAGCTTCGACGTGATGGGAGGCTGGCGCGATCATTATCGTGCTGAAGGAGGCGACAAGCCGGAGAAGGGAATCGCCAAGAGCGGTCAGAAATTCTCCTTTCACTATGCGTTGCCCGTCGATGCCAGCGGTGAACTACCCGACGGCCGGAAGTTCAGCGACATCCGCGAGTTCAAGCAACTCCTGCTCGACAACGAAAAACAAATCGCGCGCAACCTCGCCAGGCAACTGTCGGTCTATGCCAGTGGCGCCCCGGTGCGCTTCTCTGACCGCGAGCCGATTGATGCGATCCTCGAGCGCGCCAGTTCCAGTCATTACGGAGTGCGCAGCCTCATTCACGAACTGGTGCAGAGCGAGCTCTTCCGGAGCAAGTAGCGAGGGGTTCAAACACCAGGGAGGCGAGTATTGACCGTGCCGAGGAGTTTCCCACGCTCCGCCGATACCGCCGCGTGAGTTGCTGCACCTAGCCGGCCACGTCCGTCGCCTGCTTCGTTGACACGTCGGGTCGACGTGTTGCCGGCTGTGAGGAGGGTTGTTCTTCCAAGGATCCCAACCCAACCATGCGCTGCGAGGTCACGTCCCACACCTTCAGCCGCAAACAACGCCAGACGTCCGCAGGGTGCAGCGAGGTTGTCTTGACGTCCTGCAATTCAGGCAGCGCCTTCATTGCCTCCGGCAGCCGGTAAAAGGGGATGCGCGAGTTCAAATGATGCACATGGTGGTAGCCGATGTTGGCTGTGAACCACGCCATAATGCCACTCATCTCCATGAAGCTCGACGACGTCAGCGCCGCCTTCTCATAGGTCCAGCCCGCATTGTCGCTGAAGGACACATCAGGAAAGTTATGCTGCGCGTAAAACAAATAGGAGCCAATCGCCATCGCAATAAAGAAGGGCATCAGGATCGTGAGAAACAGCGCTTGTGCGCCAAGTAACACGCCCACCAACGTGGCGAGCGCCACGTGAACCACAAAGGCGATCAAGGAATCGTAATGCTTCGACGGGCTGTTGAAAAAAGGATAGACGCACATTCCAAACAGGAAGATGAATACATAACCGCACAGGATTGTGAGGGGGTGCCGCATGAACAGATACTTGAAGCGCTTTCCTCCAGGAATCTTCTCAAACTGGTCACGCGTCATGATCGGAAACGAACCGATGTGCGCGCCACGCAGCTTGGAGTTGTGATTGTGGTGGTGATTGTGTGAACTGCGCCAGATGCTGCTGGGGCTGAGGGTGAGGATGCCATAGATCCGCATCAACACTTCAGCTGTGCGGGAACGCGGCAAAATCGCGTGATGCTGCTGGTCATGGTAAATCACAAACATGCGCAGCATCAGCAATCCGGCGGCGACGCTGCACACCACGCTGGCCACCCAATGGAAATTGATGACGGTCCCCCCGAACGCAGCCGCGAGGAGCAACGCTGTGGACAACAGGTGCCACCAGCTCTTGAGGGGTGAATCGACGGCAAACGGCTTGATCGCCAGCAACAATTCTTTGCCCGTTCGTATGCGCATGGCGGATACTGGCACAGCCTTGGGCGGGACTCTATTCAATTCGTCAGTCATAAATCGCGTAGTTTAACTGTGCTGTTGTGCAGGATGTTGGCGATCCCAGTAGTCGGACGAGATCCCGACGCTTGAACTCCCCCCCGTACAATTCTCCCGTTGATTTGCGGCGCTTGGGGCGGAGTCGAGCACGGAAACCCAAATGCTTTCGGTCTGTGAGACGGCAAATTATTCATGGGCGTCACCACAATCCCGCAGCGAAGCAGAACTCGCGCCGTACCGATACGGGGGGATTTCCCCCATACGACCGTCCGGGCGGTTATGGCCATCAGGCCGATGATTTCTTCCAAACAGGATCGCAATTGCCGGTTAGGATTTGCCCCTCGAACTTTTTCTTAAACAAATGAGAGTTGCGCTCCGTCCATAGGAGAGCAAAAATGCCATTTGGCCTATGAACGCACCCTACGTTTCGACCCGGTGTGCACTTTCGCGGCGAAAGTTTCTGCGCGGAGCAGGTATTCTTCTCTCCCTGCCGATGCTCGAAGCAATGGCGCCGGTGTTCGCGGGCGTGGCGAAGTCTGCAGCCAGCGCGACGCCAGGCGGGAAGCCTCGCCGGATGTTCGGCATCTGCAACAATCTCGGTTTGTTGCCGGAACATTTCTTTCCGAAGGAGAGTGGACGCGGCTACGCTCTCTCGCCCTACCTCGAACTGCTCAAGGAGCACCACGACGATTTCACCGTGTTCAGCGGCGTGTGGCATCCCGATGTCGATGGCGGGCATCCGGCCGATAATTGCTTCCTGACCGCCGCACCGCATCCGGGCAGCGCGGGCTTCAAGAACACCATTTCGCTCGACCAATACATCGGCGAGCGCATCGGGCATCTCACGCGGTTCCCGTCGCTCACGCTCGGCGTCAATGTGCAGCAGGGCCAGCGCAGTCTTTCGTGGACCGGTTCCGGCGTGCTGATTCCGTGCGAGGAAAAGGCGGCGGACGTTTTTGCGCGGATGTTTTTGCAGGGCACGAAGGCCGAGACCGAGGCGCAGGTCCGCAAGCTGGAGACCGGGCAGAGCATTCTCGACGCGGTGGCCGGGCAGGCGAAGGATTTGCAGCGCACGGTGGGTGCGCGTGACCGCGACCGGCTGGACCAGTATTTTACCAGCGTTCGCGACCTCGAGCAGCGCCTCCAGATGTCACGCGAATGGGAACGCAGGCCCAAGCCGAAAGTCAGCGCCCCGGTGCCGCTCGATCCAGCCAGTCCAAAGGCCTACATGGACAAGGTGAAGCTGATGTACGACATGGCGCGGCTCGCCTTCGAGACGGATTCCACGCGCTCCGTTTCGTTGCTGCTCGACAGCGTAAACTCCCCGGCCATCGAGTTTGGCGACGTGAAGACCAGCGACGGCTACCACAACCTGTCGCACCACGGCAAATCGAAGGAAAAGCTGGCGCAGTTGAAGACCATCGACGAATGGCACATGAAACTGCTGGCGGAGTTGTTGACCGAGTTGAAGGCTGTGAAGGAAGACGGCGACACACTACTCGACCGCACGATGATTCTCTACGGCTCGAACCTCGGCAACGCGAACACGCACGTGACGACGAACATGCCAGCCCTGTTTGCCGGCGGCGGTTTCAAGCACGGGCAGCACATCGCGTTCGACACGCAGCACAATTACCCCCTGCCAAACCTGTTCGTCTCAATGCTGCAACGCATGGGCTTGGAAGCCGACCGGTTCGCCTCTTCCACGGGCACGATGCGCGGGCTGGAAATGGCCTGACGGCGACGTGGCCGTGATTTGCCGGCTCCCTGCCAGCCGCGCTTCTGGAAGTTCAGTTTGTTGCCTTAAGGCACCATCGCATCTTTCGTGAACATTGCTTTCTCGGCACTTTACAAAGTCTGGAGACAAGTCGGGACTCGACGGCGTTGTGAATTGGCGGGTACAAACGTGCGGCACTTATGGCCCAAAAGACAAAGCCGCTTGTCGGAATCATCATGGGGAGCCAGTCCGACTGGGAAACTATGCAGCACGCCGCTGCGCAGCTCGATGCGTTGTGCGTGCCGTACGAGGCCCAGGTTGTCTCCGCGCATAGAACCCCCGATTTGCTCTTCCGCTACGCCTCCCGCGCGGCGGGGCGCGGCCTGGAAGTGATCATCGCCGGCGCTGGTGGTGCAGCGCACCTACCGGGCATGTGCGCAGCGAAGACGCAGCTGCCCGTGCTCGGCGTGCCGGTTGAATCGAAGGCGCTCAAGGGCATCGATTCGCTCCTGTCCATCGCCCAGATGCCGGGTGGTGTGCCGGTTGGAACGCTGGCCATTGGCAGGGCGGGCGCCACGAATGCCGCATTGCTTGCAACGGCGATTCTTGGAAACAAACACCCCGAATTTCGCCGCGCCTACGAGGCGTTTCGGCGGACTCAGACCGCGAAAGTCATGGCCAATCGCAGTCCCGGCAAATCATGACTCGTGTTTCCGCCCCCATTCTTCCCGGTGCGACAATTGGCGTGCTTGGCGGCGGTCAGCTCGGGCGCATGTTCGCGCTGGCGGCACGCGAATTGGGCTACCGCATCTTCATTTACTCGCCGGACAACGACTCGCCTGCCGGCCAGATTGCGGATCGGGAATATGCCTGCGACTACGATGACCTGGAGAAGATTCGCGAGTTCGCAAGAGAAGTGCGCGTGGTGACCTTCGAGTTTGAAAACGTCCCGTCGGCATCCACTGCGGCGGCTGCGGAATTTGCGCCCGTACGGCCGGATGGTCGCGTGCTGCACATCACTCAGAACCGGCTTCGCGAAAAAACATTCCTGAAGGAAAACGGTTTTCCGGTGACGCCCTTCCGGCGGATCGATTCACTGACCGCCCTGCAAAACGCCGCGCGCGAGTTGGGCTTGCCGGGCGTGCTCAAGACGGCGGATTTCGGCTATGACGGCAAGGGGCAAACGAAACTCATCGCAGCGGAACAGTGCGAAGCCGCCTGGAAGGGATTGAATGGCGCGGAAGGGATCTACGAAGCCTTCGTTTCGTTCGAGAAGGAGATTTCGGTTGTAGGCGCGCGAACGCTTCGTGGTGACTTCGCGGCCTTCCCGGTCTTCGAGAACACTCACGCCAATCATATTCTGGACGTCACCTTTGCTCCGGCGGCGATCGATCCGCACCTGGCCCGCGACGCGATCGAGCTTGCGGCAGGCATCCTGGAGAAGCTTGAAGTGGTCGGATTACTGACCGTCGAAATGTTTGTTGCCAGGGATGGCCGGCTGCTTGTGAACGAACTGGCGCCTCGGACCCACAACTCCGGGCATCTCACCATCGATGCCTGCGCGACCAGCCAGTTCGAGCAGCAGGTGCGCGCGGTCTGTGGCCTGCCCCTCGGCTCGACCGAACTTCGCCAGCCCGCCGCGATGGCAAACCTCCTTGGTCATTTGTGGTCGAAAGGCGAGCCCAAGTGGGACGCGGCCCTGGAGGATCCATTGGTGAAGTTGCACCTCTACGGCAAGTCGCAGGCGCGGATCGGGCGCAAGATGGGTCATCTGACGTCGACTGGCGAGACGACGGAGGCGGCGGTGCGACGGGTTACATCCGCAAGGCAACGGCTATAGCCAGCCACGATCCTGTGCTGTCGGTATCTGTAGTGCAGGCAAAATGGAACCCTTCTGCGGCTTTAAATCCGCCCGAATGCGTGGTTTGACTGCCAGGCAAGACCATTCGCTTCTTCGCAAGAAATCAGGCGGGGCGACTTCCGTCGCTGGTTCACTTAATCCTTGATATATGGGGCTGATCGGGATTGTATGCTCTCGTCTCAGAAAGTCGATCCACTTAAACCAATACCAGTCAGAGGGGCAGTTGTTATGCGTACGAAGTACCGTTGCGCGGGGCCAAAGCAAGCGAGGCATTCATTCTTTTCCACCACCAAACGATCAACGAATCGCCCGGCTGCATGGCCGGCAAGTTGGGCCAGGACCTTGTTCAGTTTCTTCATCCTGATCACGGGGATGATTTCCGCCGGTAGTGTGCGCGGCCAGGGAGCGCTCACCAACGGCTGGACTCACACGGACACCATCGCGCCTGCTGGTGAAGTGGACTCGTGGACATTTTCCGCCACGAACGGAGATCGAATTGTCATCCGCGTCGGGGAGATCTCGCAAACGAACAATTTCACTCCACGCCTCGTCCTGCTGACTCCGAATGCGGTGCAGCAAGCAACGGCTTCCGGCAGCGTGGCGGCTGAAATCTCCGTGGTGGCGACCAACAACGGAACCTTCACCGTGAAGGTTGACGGTGTGGCCGCCAACGCCACCGGACAATACCGGCTCACGTTGGTGAAAGTGCCGGGAACCATGACTCTCGCCCCCGGTGATGAAGGTGGACCGATGACCAACGGCGTGATGCACACCGGCACCATCGACGTGGGAGACCTGGATGTGTGGAGCTTCTCCGCTGCAAACGGTGAAGCTCTTACCATCGAGATCGGCGAGGCTGTTAGTGGCAGCACTCTCACCCCGGCGGTCTGGCTTTACGGCCCGGACGGCAGGCTGCTGGATTCCAATTCCGGAACCGCCGCTGGACAAGTGAATTTCCGTGCGACCAACAGCGGCACCTTCACGGCAGTGGTCGGCGATTTCAGTTCAGGCTACTCGGGCAGCGGCGCCTACCGGCTCACGTTGGCCAGGACGGGTGCGGCAATCCTTGTTTCGCCCGGTGACGAAGGCGGGCCAATGACGAATGCGGTAATGCACACCGGCACCATAAGCGTGGGAGACCTGGATGTGTGGAACTTCACTGCAGCCATTGGCGACACGTTGATGGTCGAGATCGGCGAGACCGTGGGCGGCAGCACCCTCACCCCGGCGCTCTGGCTTTACGGGCCGGACGGCAGGTTGCTGGATTCCAGCTCCGGCGCGGCAGCGGCGCAAGGAGTTTTCGAGCGACGAACGGCGGCACCTTCACAGTCGTGGCCGGCGATTACAGTTCGGGCTACTCGGGCAGTGGCGATTATCGCCTGACCCTGGCCAAGACTGGCACGCCAATCATTGTCTCGCCGAGCGATGAAGGCGGGCCCATGACCAACGCGGTAACGCACACCGGCACGATCGGCGTGGGTGATCTGGATGTGTGGAGCTTCTCTGCTGCGACCGGTGAAGCGCTCACCGTCGAGATAGGTGAGACCGTCAGTGGCAGCACCCTCACTCCGGCGCTCTGGCTTTACGGGCCGGACGGCAGACTGCTGGATTCCAATTCCGGAACCGTCGCTGCACAAGTGAATTTTCGTGCGACCAACAGCGGCATCTTCACGGTCGTAGCCGGAGATTACAGTTCGGGCTATTCGGGTAGTGGCGCCTACCGGCTTACGCTGGCCAAGACGGGCGTGCCGATCATTGTCTCGCCGGGCGACGAGGGCGGGCCGATGACCAACGGGGTAACGCACACTGGCACGATTGGCGTGGGGGACATTGACGTCTGGAACTTTTCCGCTGCGAGCGGTGATTCTCTCATCATCGAGATTGGCGAGACGGTGAGTGGCAGCGCCCTCACTCCGGCGCTCTGGTTTTATGGACCGGACGGCCGACAGTTGGATTTCAACTATGGCGCCGCGGCCGCACAGGTGAATTTCCGGGCAACCAATAATGGCACTTTCACGATCGTGGTTGGCGATTACAGTTCGGGATATTCAGGTAGCGGCGCCTACCGGCTTACGCTGGCCAAGACGGGTGCGCCGATCATTGTCTCGCCGGGCGACGAGGGCGGGCCGATGACCAACGGGGTAACACACACCGGCACCATCAGCGTAGGGGATCTGGATGTTTGGAATTTTTCCGCCGCGAGCGGTGATTCTCTCATCATCGAGATCGGCGAGACGGTGAGTGGCAGCACCCTCACCTCGGCGCTCTGGTTTTACGGGCCGGACGGCAGACTGTTGGATTCCTCATACGGAGCCGTCGCGGCGCAAGTGAGTTTCCGGGCGACCAACAGCGGCACTTTCACAGTCGTGGTCGGCGATTTCAGTTCGGGCTACTCGGGCAGCGGCGATTATCACCTGACCCTGGCCAGGACTGGCGCACCAATCATTGTCTCGCCCGATGATGAAGGCGGCTTTCTGGTGAACGGCGTCATGCACATCGGCACCATCGGTGTGGGTGATTTGGATGTGTGGAGCTTCACCGCTACGAACGGTGAATCGCTCACCATCGGGATGGGCGAGATCGTTGGCGGCAGCACACTCACGCCCGCCTTCTGGTTTTACGGGCCGGACGGCAGACTGTTGGATTCCTCATACGGAGCCGTCGCGGCGCAAGTGAGCTTCCGGGCGACCAACAGCGGCACTTTCACAGTCGTGGCGGGCGATTACAGTTCGGGGTATGCGGGTAGCGGCGATTACCGGCTCACGTTGGCCAAGACCGGCAGCCCGGTGGAAGTGTCTCCCGGCGACGAGGGAGGGCGGCTGAACGCTTTCCAGCACAGTGGGATCCGAAGCTTGGAATTCACGTGACTTGAAGTCGCGGC
>JADMIO012752962.1_pt1 | contig 17046 bp, 13 predicted proteins | sample 8958161 | NCBI WGS metagenome assembly JADMIO01 (sample SAMN16585339, study PRJNA669376) | soil metagenome | isolation source: Crop rotation soil | place: USA: Cullars Rotation, Alabama | collected 2011
CTTTCCCGGCGGGCACGGACTCGACGAGCAGGTCGGCGATCGCGGCATCGGGCTGGTCGTCCCCGAGGAGATGCGCGGCAACCCGGTCGGCGACGCGGAGCGGCCGCGTCAGGAACGGCCGGTCCGACTCCTCCACGAGCACCAGGCCTTCGGCCACCAGCGCACTGTGGGGCCCGAGCCGGGTCCGGTCGACGGCGCTCGTGACGCCGAGGCCGGCGCCGGCCAGCTCGAGGGCAAGACCCGTGCTCGCGCGGCGGCGGGAGACGTCGTCGTGCAGGTAGCCGTACAGGCGCTCGAAGCGCGGGTCGAGGTCGGGCGCGAGCGCGATGAGCAGCAGCTCCACGTCGTCGGCGTCCAGCTCGAACGCACGCGCGAGGCGACGCAGCCGGACGTCCTGGCCGGCCGCTTCGGCGGCATCCGCCGCGCGGTCCAGCGCCGCGAGCATGGTCTTCGCCTGCTCCGACCACGCATCGGGCACGAGCTCCGGGCGGGCGCCGTCGAGGAGACCATCGACCTGGGCGTCCGAGATGTACAGCCCGCGGAATCGATCGCCGGGGTCAGGGTCGTCGGCGCGCCGGCGTTCGACGGCGGCCCGGACGCGCGCTTCGATGATCCCGATCCGGCCGAAGAGGTATGCGAGCGACGGGTCGATCGCGCGCGCAAGCACGTCGGTTTGCTGCGGCTCCGGCTGCTCGATCTCGATGGCGGGCGTCGTGTCGAGCCCGGAGCGCGCGGCCGCCGCGGCGGCTGCCCGGGTCATCGCCGGTTGACGCGGTGGACCCGGAGGCTCATGCCCGGCGGCGGCTTCGCGGGATCGGCGACCGGCGGGACGAACTCGAGGACCTTGCCGCCGACGGCGCCCTCGTCAGCCGAGGTGTCCGCGGGCGTGGCGACGGCCGCGACCGCCGTGTCGCCCTCGCCGCCCGCCGCGACGGCCTTCCCGGCCTTGCCCGGCTTGCCGACCTTGGCGCCGCCGTTCGAGCCGCCGTTCTCGTTCGCCGCGATCTTCGCGAGCATCTCCGGATCCGTGACGCGCGCGAGGCCGATCGTCGGCGCGCTCCGGACGGGCGGGCCGTACGGGGCGATGCGGGTGACCATGATCGGGGCGGTGACGACGACGTCGAGCGACGGCTTGAGCTCGCCGCCGAGCGCCGACCAGACGTCCGCGAGCGAGCGGTCCTGGGACGGCGGCTGCCCGACGTCGATGTAGACCGGCAGGTTCGGCTCGGCGAGGCTGCCCTCGAGGTTCTCGGGCTTGATCATCGGGTTGCGGATGAACGCCGAGAGCAGCGCCGACAGCAGGCGGTGCTCGTCCTCGGGCCGCTGCGTCCAGGCGGTGACCAGATACGACAGCTTGAACCGCTTCGGCGGCAGGGATCGCGCGGTGACGGTGCCGTCGGGCCCGCGCTGGTCCTCCCACGCGGGCACGCGCCGCTGCAGGTCCTCGCGGATGTCGTACAGGTAGAGGTCGACCGCCGGCCCGTTGCGCCGGGCGACCCAGTCCTTCGTGGGCGCATCGAAGACCAGCTCGACCGACGAGCCGTTGAGCGCATCCTTCTTGACGAGCTTCTCGAGGAGCTCATCGACCTCATGGATCATCCGGAGGATCGTCGGGCCTCGGGACGCGGGCGCGGAGCCGCGCCGGGGCATCGATCGGGGCAGCGCGGTCGCCCTTTCGGGCAACCCGGCTCGCCCGTCCGCGTGTCCACTCGGGCCTTGTTGGCCCCCCTGCACCCTGCCAGCGTCGCACTGTCCGGAATTCCCGTACCGAAGGGGCTAACGCATGCCGCAGTACCTGTCGCCCGGCGTCTACGTCGAGGAAGTCGAGTCCGGTTCGAAGCCGATCGAGGGCGTGGGCACGGCTGTCGCCGCGTTCGTCGGCCTCGCCGCGCGCGGCCCGGCCAACCAGCCGACGCTCGTCACCAACTGGAGCCAGTTCACCCAGACGTTCGGCGAGTTCATCGAGAACTCGTACCTGGCCCACGCCGTCTACGGCTACTTCCTCAACGGCGGTGGCGCCGCATATGTCGTGCGCGTTGGCGCCGACGGCGCGATGCCCGCCGCCCAGGCGGAGCTCGGCAGCGCGAAGGACAAGGCCACGGCCAGCTACCGCGCGACCGCGCTCGAGGCCGGCCCCGGTGGCAACGACATCACGATCGACATCCAGCCGTCCTCGGAGACCTCCGAGAGCAGCTTCAAGCTCGTCGTGAACCAGGGTGGCAAGCCCGTCGAGGTCTTCGACAACGTGACCTCCGGCAAGGGCAAGAACAACGTCATCACCCAGGTCAAGGCCCAGTCGAAGCTCATCAAGCTCGAGGAAGTCGGCACCGCGAGCGCCGTCGAGCGCGTCCCGGCGCAGGGCTCCATGAGCCTGTCGGGCGGCGGTTCGAGCGTCCCCGCCCGCGTCACCCCCGACGACTACGTCGGCAACTCGGCCGATCGCACCGGCTTCGCCGGCCTCGAGGCTGTCGACGAGGTCACGATGCTGTCGGTGCCCGACCTCATGGCCGTGTACCAGCAGGGCGTCATCGATCTCGAGGGCGTCCAGGCGGTCCAGCTCGCGATGATCGCGCACGCGGAGCTCATGGGTGACCGCGTCGCCATCCTCGACGCCCCGCCGTCGCTCAACGCCCAGCAGGTCAAGGAGTGGCGGGTCGACAAGGCCGGCTACGACAGCAAGTACGCGACCCTCTACTGGCCGTGGGTCAAGGTCTTCGACCCGCTCAGCGGCCAGGCCCAGTACGTGCCGCCGAGCGGCCACGTCGCGGGCATCTGGGCGCGCAGCGACGACACGCGCGGCGTCCACAAGGCGCCGGGCAACGAGGTCGTCCGCGGCGCGATCTCCCTGGAGCTGAACCTGACCAAGGGCGAGCACGACCAGCTCAACCCGGTCGGCATCAACTGCATCCGCGCGTTCCCGGGCCGCGGCATCCGCGTCTGGGGCGCCCGAACGATCTCGAGCGACCCGTCGTGGCGCTACCTGAACGTTCGCCGGCTCTTCAACTTCATCGAGGAGTCGATCTTCGAGGGCACCCAGTGGGTCGTCTTCGAGCCGAACGACCAGCGCCTCTGGGGCCGCGTCAAGCGGACCATCAACTCCTTCCTCCTGCGTGTCTGGCGCGACGGCGCGCTCTTCGGCGCGACGCCCGACCAGGCGTTCTTCGTCAAGTGCGACGAGGAGAACAACCCGCCCGAGGTCCGGGACGCGGGTCAGCTGATCGTCGACATCGGGATCTCGCCGGTGAAGCCGGCCGAGTTCGTGGTCTTCCGCATCGCCCAGTTCTCGGGCGGCGCGGAGGTCTCCGAGTAACCCCGCTCGTCAACTAGCACGAAAGGGAGCATCCGATGCCAACGACCGATCCGCTTCTTCAAGGCAACGTACTGCTCGACATCGATGGTGTCGGCGTCGTCGCCAACTTCACCTCGGTGTCGGGCGTCTCGAGCGAGATCGAGATCGTCGACAACCCGTACGTCAACGAGCAGGGCAAGATCACCATCGCCAAGCTCCCGGGCAAGCCGAAGACGCCGACCGTCACGCTCAAGCGTGGCCTCACCGGCGCGACGGAGATCTGGGACTGGCACATCCAGGTCATGCAGGGTCAGCCGGACCGCCGCAACGGCTCCGTGATCCTCATGAACACGATGGGTGAAGAGGTCCTTCGCTACAACTTCACCAACGCCATGGTCTCGAAGATCAGCCTGTCCGAGGGCGGCGCGACCGCCAGCGGCGTGCAGATCGAGGAAGCGACCCTCGCCTGCGAGACGCTGATCAAGGGCTAGTCCAGTGACGCTTGCGATGTCTCCCGAGCTCCGCCAGGGGCTCGGGAGCTCCTCCTCATCCGCGGGCGCGGCCGGCAGCGCGTCGTTCGGTGCGCCGCAGGGCCTCCAGACCGAGTACGCGTTCCTCCTGCCGCGCGGCTATGTCGATGCGCAGGGCACCGTCCACCGCGACGGGGTCATGCGCCTCGCCACCGCCCGGGACGAGATCACGCCGCAGCGGGACCCGCGAGTCCGCGAGAACGAGTCGTACCTGACGGTGCTGCTCCTCTCCCGGGTCGTGACGAAGCTCGGCTCGCTGACGCAGGTGCACACCGGCGTCATCGAGGGCCTCTTTGCCTCGGACCTCGCGTTCCTGCAGGACCTCTACCGCCGCATCAACCAGGAGGGTCATACCGCAGCCGCCGTGACCTGTCCGTCGTGCGCCCATGAGTTCACGGTGGACGTGGCGGGTGAGCAGCGCCTGGGGGAATCGTGACGTACGCGACCGACCGCCTCTTCGAGGAGGTCGCGTACGTGGCCTACCACTTCCACTGGCCGATGGACACGATCCTCGACCTCGAGCATCCGCTTCGGCAGCGGTTCGTCGAGGAGATCGGGAAGATCAACCGCCGGATCTCCGAGGAGGGCTGATTCTCCGTGCGCCTGCCGTTCGGTCTCGGGCGCCGCTCGGGCTCCGGGAACGGGGCGTCGGGAGGCAGCTCGGACGCGGGTACGCCCACCGTGAGCCGATCCGCCTCGAGCGGATCCGGCGCGGTACCGGCGCGTCCGCGTGCCTGGGCGAGCCTGCCGCCGATCCAGCGCGCCGCGGGCTCGATGCCCCTGGTGGCAGATCCGACGGGCTTCGTCGACGCGCTGCCCGGGACGCAGGGGCTGCCACCGGTCGTGCAGCAGCTCGGGCACGAGGTGAGCCCCATGGCGACGCCGGGGCTCGTCGTCGCGCGGGTTCGGTCCGTCGAGCACGCCTCCGCATCCATACCGGCGCCGCGACGCGGTCGCACCGCGCAGCGCCAGGCCGCCGGGGCGGTGCCCGAGGCGGCCTTCGAGGCCGAGCCGGACACCATCGAGATGCCGGTTGCGGCAACGACCTCGGCACCCGTTGCCGCCGTTGCCCAGCGGACAGCCAGCGCGTCCAGCTCGGCGAGCTCACAGGCACCGACGTCGTCGCGATCGTCCGCGTCGAGCCCCTCGATGCCGGTCGTTGCGAGGGAGGCAGTGTCGGCGAGCTCCGTCGAGGTCGATGAGGACGACGGCGGTCCAGCCGACGTCAAACCCGGTGCCGTGACGGCGCCCGAGGTCGCGCCTGTCCGCTCGCTGCCGACCGTCTCGCGCAGCGCGATCCGCATCCCGGATCGACCCCTCACTTCGGCGGCGTCCGTCGTGCGTCCGGTTGCCCAGCGCAGCCACGCGGGCCATTCGCATGCCGCGCCGGCTGCCGCAGCCACCGCTGACGGCGCAGCGGCGACCGCTCCCCTGCCCGCAGCCTCCGGCGGGATGCGACGCGCGCCGTCGGGCACCACGATCTCCCGGACGTCGATGCCGATCGCGAGCCGCCAGGCAGCCGCCGCAGCCACGCCCTCGACCGTTCCGAGCTCCGCCTCGACGGCGGCCGGGACGCCCGCGAGCCCGAAGGCCGGAGCCTCGCTTCCAGCGCTGCCGGCGATGGCGCCCGTTGTCTCCCGCCTGGGCATCGGGGAGCCGACGAGCCTGCCCGCCGCGGCCAAGCCCATCGGGGCTGCGCCGGACCCGGTGGTGAGTCGATCGACGATGGCCGGCCCGATGCCGCTTGCGACGTCGCCACTCCGCACGACGATCCAGCGCGCCGCCGACGGCGAGGGCGATGGTGAGGAGTCGGAGGACGTGATGGGCGGCGCCCCAGTGCAGCGATCCGTCGGGTCGCCCGCCGTCGGGCGGACACCCGCCACGCCCGCCCTGCCGGCGCTCCCGACGCTGCCCGTGCTCAACGTCTCTCGCTCGGCCCGCGATGGCGGGGCGAGCCACCAGGCAGGCGGCGCCGCATCGGCCGGCTCCGCTGCAGCATCCGCGAGCGGCCCGAACGGCTCGGCCCCGTTCTCGTCGGCAGCGCTGCCGGCCGCCGCCAGTCCTGCGCACGTCCAGCGATCGGCGTCCACGAGCTCCCCGGCACCCGCGGTCCGGCCGATCGCCGCGCACAACCCGCTCCGACCGTCGGTCGTCCTCCAGCGCGACGCCGACGCCGACGACGACGCGGGCTCCGACGACGACGGCGATGGCGGGATGCCGAGCCCGTGGTGGGCGCCGGCCGGCGCCGGCAGCACGGCATCGATGCCCTCGCTCCCCACCATCGGCGGCTCGGATGGCGCTCCGGGGGTCCAGCGCTCCGCGTTCGCTGCGCCAACGATCGCAGCGCCGGCGGGCACGGCGTCCGCCAGCGTGGCCCGAAACGCCGCGGCTCCAGCGCGACCCGCGCCCGCCGTCCAGCGCTCGTCCACCCACGGGAGCGGTCCGCCACCGCGCTTGCCCCTCGCCGTCCCGCCCACGCCGGCTGCGCCGGCGCCACAGGCGACGACGCCCAGCGGGATGCCGAACTGGGGCGCGCCGGGCACGGTCGTCAACTTCCCGCAACGCACCATCACCAGCGCCCCGTCGGTACAGACGAGCCGATCCGGCTCGCCCGTCACCCCGGCCTCGGCGCACAGCAGCCCGACCGTCCAGCGCGAGGGCCCGACGTCCCCCGCGAGCTCCGGCGGGACCGCCGCGGCCGCCGCCAAGGCCGGTCACTCCGAGCGCGAGCTCGACGACCTCGCCAAGCAGCTGTTCAGCCGCATCCGCACCCGCCTCCGGGCGGACCTTCTGCAGGACCGTGAAGCCGCCGGCTTCACCTTCGACAACGTCTGAGGAGCGACATGGGCGAGCCAGGCCTGACGCTGACCTACAAGGTGACGATCGACGGGATCATCCCGCTCGGGACGTGGAACAAGATCGAGGGGCTCGGCTTCTCGTACGACATCAAGGAATACCGCGAGGGCGGCGTCAACGGCTACATGCACAAGCTCGTCGGGCCGCTCAAGTACGACAACGTCCGCCTGTCGCGCACGGTGGACTCGGATTCGCTGCTCATCTACGTCTGGCTGGCCGCGAACCTTGTCAAGGTCGTCCCCCAGACGATGTCGATCACGGTGCTGAACTCGCAGGGCGAGGAAGTCACCACCTGGAACCTGTCCGGGGTGGTGCCGGTGAAGTGGCAGGGTCCATCACTCGACTATGCCGGCAACCAGATCGCCATGGAGACGCTCGAAATCGCGTACACGGAAATGATGGGCCTCGGCGGGGTTGGCGCAGCGCTCCTGGGCGCCGCCGCCAGCCTGCTGTAGGAGATCGCGATGCAGCTTGCCGTCGGGGCCGCCAGCGGCCTGGTCAACGCGCTGCTCCATACCAAGGGCAAGCTCGTCAAGGAGGGCCCCGGCAAGGGCGGCTCCAAGGGCGCGCTCGGGGCCCTCGGGGCAGCCGCGGCGTCGATGTCCCCGATCCCGATCCCGGGCCTCGGGGCGAAGGACGCGGACAACGAAGTCAGCTTCATGTTCAACCCGACCGAGTACAAGGTCAGCCGTTCCGTCCAGCTCCACAACGAGGCGAACGCGGCCACGGAGGCCGGCAACTCGGAGTTCCTCGGCACGCAGCCGTTGTCGCTGTCGATGCAGCTCTTCTTCGACGACTTCGCGTCGGCAAATGGGGACGTGACGGAGAAGATCAACAAGCTCTTTTCGTGGCAGCAGGCGATCATCACCGACGGTGTCGTCGGCTCACCGCCGCTGGTCAAGTTCGACTGGGGCAAGAACGGGATCCTGAAGAACTTCCGGGGCGTGCTGACCAGCGTCAGCGCCAGCTACACGGTCTTCAACAAGAGCGGCACGCCGATCCAGGCGACGGTGGACATCACCCTCGAGGAGGCGAAGCCGCCGGCCCCGGTCTCCGATTCCGAGGCGCCGGGCGGTGGCGGGCTCCCGGGCATCAACCCGACGTCGCGCGCGCTGGATGCCCGGCGCATCCACGTCGTCGTGCAGGGCGACACCCTGGCATCGATCGCGAACGGCGAATACGGCGACCCGAACTACTGGCGAGCCCTCGCCGAAGCGAACGGGATCGATGACCCGATCCGCGTCCGGCCTGGCGCCAACCTCCTGATCCCAAGCGCCGCCGAAGCGGCGCGGCTGCGCTAGGCGCGGGCATGGGCATCGGGGCGATTGCCGACGCGGTCGGCGGGATGCTGGGCGGCGGCAGCAGTGAGACCGCGCAGGACGGCGTTCCACCGGCGTCGCAGCGGATCATCAAGGTCGACGGCACCAAGCTCCCTGCCGACGTCGATGCGTTCATCGAGTCTGTCGTGGTGGTCGACCGCGAACGGATGCCCGACTCGTTCGTCATCACGTTCCGTGACCCGCTGCACAGCATCCTGTCGAAGGCCAAGATCGACATCGGCTCGGAGATCTCGATCGAATCCGGGGCGCCCGGCGTCGAGAAGCCGGATGAGGTCATGACCGGCGAAGTCACGTCGATCGAAGCGGAATACGACCGCCTCGGCTCGCGGGCGGTCGTGCGTGGCTACGACGCCCTGCACCGACTGTCGGCGGGCACGAAGTCGCGCACCTTCGAAAACACGACTTACTCGGACATCGTCTCCAAGATCTGCAGCGACGCGAGCCTGACGCCGGACGTCGACACGACCCCGGGCACGCTCGACCACGTGATCCAGCCGAACGTGTCCGATCTTCGCTTCATCTACTACCTCGCGGGCCGGTGCGGCTACACCGTGTCGGTGAAGAAGAAGACGCTGAGCTTCAAGAAGCCCACCCGGGCCAGCAAGGCGCCGGACCTCGGCGACTTCGACTCGAAGAATCCGCTGCAGCTGGTGTGGGGCCGGCGACTGCTGGAGTTCCGGGCTCGGATCAGCGCGGTCGGCCAGGTCGAGGAAGTGAAGGTCCGAGGCTGGGACCCGAAGGAACAGAAGGCGATCATCGGCCAGGCCAATGCCGGCACGAACACCGCGCAGACATCGACGTCCGTCAAGTCGCTCACGAAGACCTCCAAGGGCAAGGTCTTCACCGTCGTCGATCAGCCGATGGCCTCACAGAGCCATGCCGACAAGCTCGCTGCAGCCGTGGCCGAGCAGATCGGCAGCGCGTCGCACGAGGGCTTTGCGGTCTCCGTGGGCTCGCCGCAGCTGAAGTCCGGCGTGGCCGTGAGCATCGCGAAGGTGGATCCCGACCTCGAAGGCAAGTACGTGATCACGATGGCCCGACACGAGTTCGGCAACGGGCCGTATCGCACGTACCTCGAGTTCAGCGGGCGGCAGGACCGGTCGCTGCTCGGGCTTGCGACGGGCGCCGGCTCGAGTGACTCCGTGCGGCCGCAACACCCAGGCGTGGCCATCGCGGTCGTCACCGACATCAAGGACGATGACAACAAAGGGCGAGTGAAGGTCCAGTACCACTGGATGGGCGAGAAGATGGTCTCGTTCTGGGCGCGCGTGGCACGTCCCAGCGCCGGCAAGGACTATGGGCACCTCTGGTTCCCCGACAAGGGTGAGGAGGTCCTCGTCGCGTTCGAGCACGGTGACGTGAACTTCCCGATCGTCATCGGCTCCCTGTGGAACGACAAGGCAAAGGCGCCATCGGCCGTCGTCAGCGAGCAGAAGGACGGCAAGTTCTCGATCCACGGGTTTGCGAGCCCGGCCGGCCACAAGGTCCTGCTGTATGACGACAAGGACAAGGCATCGGGCATCTCGATCAAGACCGCCGACGACAACATCCTGATCGTCCTCGACCAGAAGGAGAAGACGCTCGAGATCAACCTCGCCGATGGGAAGGAGCTGACGATCAAGTCGAAGGGTGATCTCAAGCTCACCGCGGACGGCGAGATCACGATCGACTCGAAGAAGAAGGTGAACATCAAGGGCCAGAGCGGGATCGACATCGCGGCCTCCTCCGGCAACACGACCATCAAGGGCACGAAGGTGGCGGTCAACTGATGACGGACTTCGTCGGCCGTGGCTGGGCCTTCCCGATCCGAACCGATACGAACGGCGGCATCGCCCTGGTGGGCCGCGAACGGGAGATTTCCGAGGCGATCCGCCTCATCGTCTCGACGACCCCAGGCGAGCGGCCCATGCGCCCCGAGTTCGGCTGCCGCATCCATGACTTCGTCTTCGCCCCTGCGGATGCCATGACCGCCGATGCGATCTCGGACGAAGTGACCCGGGCCGTGACGATGTGGGAGCACCGTGTCGTCGTCGAGCGCGTCGACGTGCTCCAGGCGCCCGAGGACCAGACCATCTTCTACATCGACATCCACTACCGGCTCAAGGCAACGAACAGCCGCTACAACCTCGTGTTCCCGTTCTACGTGATCCCCGGCGAGTGAGGAGCTGACGATGGCGCTACCAGTCCCGAACCTCGACGATCGTCGCTTCCAGGACCTCGTCGACGAGGCCAAGCGGCTCGTGCAGCAGCGCTGCCCCGAATGGACTGATCACAACGTGTCCGACCCGGGCGTGACGCTCATCGAGACGTTCGCGTACATGACCGACCAGCTGATCTACCGGCTCAACCGCGTGCCGGACCGGAACTACATCAAGTTCCTCGAGCTGATCGGCGTCACGCTGTTCCCGCCGACCGCGGCCCGGACGGACGTCACGTTCTGGCTCACCGGGTCGCAGCCGGAGGTCGTCACGATCCCCGAAGGCGCCGAGGTCGCCACGGTGCGCACGGACGTGGACGACGCGATCACCTTCGCGACCACGGAAGACCGCGCCATCATCCCGGCGAAGCTGATCGAGGTCGGCTCCATGTCGAGGGGCAAGACGGTCTACAAGGACCTGCTGCCCCAGGTCGAGCTCGGTCGCGACGCCTTCTGCTTCCAGGAGAAGCCGGCCCTCGGCGACGCGCTCATGATCGGCCTGTCCGAGGCGGTCCCCGCGAACGCCATCCAGCTCCGGTTCGAGTGCGACATCGAAGGCGTCGGCGTGAACCCGGATCATCCCCCGCTCCAGTGGGAAGCCTGGAACGGCGAGGACTGGATCCCGTGCGAGAAGGACTCCGACTCGACCGGCGGCCTCAACCGCGACGGTGACGTGGTGATCCACGTGCCCCGCGGCCACGTCGCCCACTCGATCGGCACCCGCCGCGCGGGCTGGATCCGGGCCCGGGTCGTCGAGCCCGAGTACGGGATGTCCGGCTACGAGGCCTCACCGACCATCAGCGCGGCGAGCTCGATCACGATCGGCGGGACCGCCGCGGCGATGCACGCGGAGGTCGTCCGCAACGAGGACCTCGGCGTCGCGGAAGGCGTGCCGGGCCAGCGGTTCGCGCTGCAGCACACGCCCGTGCTGGCGACTGAAGAGCCGGCCAAGCTCGTCGTGTCCGGGCCGACCGGCCCGAGCGGCGAGCCCACGTGGACCACGTGGACGCAGGTCGGCGACTTCGCATCCAGCGCGCCGGATGACCTGCACTTCGTGATCGACGGCTCGCTCGGCGAGCTGCGCTTCGGTCCGGCGATCCGGCAGGAGAGCGGCGACCTGCGTCGATATGGCGCCGTTCCGCCGAAGGACGCCTACGTCCGGATGCTCGAGTACCGCAGCGGCGGCGGCCAGATCGGCAATGTCGCCGCCGGCGCGCTCCGCGTGCTGAAGACGTCGTTCCCGTTCGTGTCGAGCGTCGTCAATCGGCGCAGCGCGATCGGCGGCGTCGACGGCGAGGACATCGAGAACGCGAAGCTCCGCGGCCCGATCCGCCTCCGCACCCGCGGTCGCGCGGTGACCACCGAGGACTTCGAGCACATCGCCCGCGAGGCTGCCCCGAACATCGGGCGCGTCAAGGCAGTTGCCGCCGGTGACGGCGCGCAGGCCGGCGCCGTCCGGCTGCTCGTGGTCCCGGCGATCCCCGCGGCGGAAGGTCGTGTCCGGTTCGACCAGCTCGCGCCCGAATCGACCCTGCTCGAGGCGATCACGCGGCGGCTCGAGGAGTGCCGAGTGATCGGCACCCGCGTCGCCGTCGAGCCGCCCGGGTACCGGGGCATCACCGTCGAGGCAACCGTGCGTCCCTCGATCGGCATCAACCCGAACCGGCTCAAGGCCGACGCGGAGCGCGCGCTGTACGAGTACCTGCACCCCGTGACGGGTGGCCCGGATCGCAACGGCTGGCCGTTCGGGCGCCCGGTGACGATCGGCGAGATCTACTCGGTGCTCCAGCGCGTCCCCGGGGCCGAGGTCGTCGACAGCGTGTACCTGTTCGCGACGAACGCGGAGACCGGCCAGGGCCGTGAGGCCACACCGCGCCTCGAGCTGAAGCCGAACGTCCTCGTGTTCAGCGTCGGCCACACGGTCAACGTGCCCGGCGCCACGGCGGCCGCCTGATGCGCAACGGGCTCGCACTCGAGATCCGGGCGCCGATGGCGCTCGTCACCGGCCAGGAGTTCGAGCTCCGCAACCCGCACCCGATCGCGGACACGCTCCCGGGCGTGTTCCGGGAGTCGTGGCTCGACGAGCGCCGGCGCACGGCGCGCGAGCCGTTCGGGACGCGCTTCATCTCGGCGCTGGACAGCGTGCTGGCTCCCGTGCTGAGCACGATGGACAACGTCGAGTCGTACTTCGACGCCGACACGACGCCGGAGGACTTCCTCGCCTGGCTCGGCAGCTGGGTGGCGGCGTCGGTGGACGCCGGCTGGCCCGAGGACCGGCGCCGGGCCTTCGTCGGCCAGGCAGCCGAGCTCTATCGGCGGCGTGGAACCGCCGCCGGCCTTCGCGACCACGTGCAGATCCACACGGGCGGCACCGTCGACATCATCGAGAACGGCGCGAGCAGCTGGTCGGCCACCGCGGACGGCAAGCTGCCCGGGACGCCCGAGGCAGTCGTCGTCGTGCGCGTCACGGTCGATGATCCCGACTCGATCGACAAGATCAAGCTCGACGAGCTTGTGATGTCGTCGAAGCCCGCCCACGTCGTCCATCGGATCGAGGTCATTGGGTCCGGGCAGCGCAAGGGCAAGGCCAAGGCGGATGCCCCCGCGCCGCTGGACGTCGCCGCCGTCGTCGCCGACGTGAAGGCGGAGGAGAAGAAGGCCGCAAAGGCAACGGCGGACGAAGTGACCCCGACGGCCAAGGATCCAGCGGCCCTCGCCGAGACTGCGCCCGTTGCGGAGGCCGCTCCGACTGCGCAGGCTGCGGAGGCCGCGCCAGCTGCGGAGGCCGCGCCGGCCACCGAGGCACCCAAGGCCGAGGCACCCAAGCCGGAGGCAGCTCCGGCTGCCGAGAAGCCTGCCCCCGCGCCACCGGCGAAGGCCAAGGACGACAAGCCCTCGACCTGATCGCGGCCCCGTTCGGCGCGCGGGTCGATAGGATGGCGCCCGACAGATCGCCCGAGGGTGGCGGTCGGTGGGAGGAGCACGCGTGATCCGCTGCAAGATCTGCGGCACGATCAACGAGGCAACGACTGTCTTCTGCAGTAGTTGCGGCAACTTCCTGCCCGACAACAGCGAGCCGTACGACCCGAACGCGGAGAAGGCGGCCGCGGAGAAGGCAGCAGCAGAACAGGCCGAAGCGGAGCGCCTGGCCGCGGAGAAGGCTGCCGCCGCGAAGGCAGCGGCGGAAGCGGAGGCCGCGCGGATCGCGGCCGAGAAGGCCGCCGCGGCGAAGGCGGAGGCGGAGCGCCTCGAGGCCGAACGGGTCGCTGCCGAGAAGGCCGCGGCGGAGAAGGCGGAAGCCGAGCGCGTTGCCGCCGAAAAGGCCGCCGCCGAGAAGGCCGCGGCGGAGAAGGCGGAAGCCGAACGACTCGCGGCTGAGAAGGCCGCCGCGGAAAAGGCCGAAGCGGACCGGATCGCCGCGGAAAAGGCCGCGGCGGAAAAGGCAGCCGCGGCGAAAGCGGAAGCCGAGCGCGTCGCCGCCGAGAAGGCAGCCGCGGAAAAGGCCGAGGCCGAGCGCCTGGCGGCCGAGAAGGTGGCCGCCGAGAAGGCTGCTGCGGAGAAGGCGGAAGCCGAGAAGGCCGCGGCGCAGAAGGCGGCAACGGAGAAGGCGGCCGCGCAAGCAGCAGCCGCGAAGGCTGCCGCGGAGAAGGCTGAGGCCGAACAGGCAGAAGCCGAGCGCGAAGCCGCGGAGAAGGCGGCGGCCAAGGAAGCGGCCGACAAGGAAGCCGCAGCGAAAGCCGCCGCAAAGGCAGCGGCAGAACGGGCCGAAGCGGAGAAGGCCGAAGCGGAACGGCAGGCAGCGGAGCAACGGGCGGCCGAGGCCGCAGCTGCCGCGGAAAAGGCCGCCGAGGAGAAGGCAGCCGCGGAGCAGGCAGCGGCCGAGAAAGCCGCGGCCGAGAAGGCGGGCGCCGAGAAGGCCGCGGCTGAGAAAGCGGAGGCCGCGCGAATCGAGGCCGAGCAGCGGGCCGCGGCCGAACGCGAGGCCGCCGAGAAGGCGGCGGCCGACAAGGCGGCGGCCGAGAAGGAAGCTGAAGCGAAGGCAGCTGCCGAGAAGGCCGAAGCGGAACGGATCGAAGCCGAGCAGCGCGCCGCGGCAGAGCAGGCCGCCGCAGCGCAGGCGGAGGCCCAGCGAATCGAAGCGGAGAAGCAGGCGGCTGCCGAACGCGAGGCCGCAGAGAAGGCGGCGGCGGAAAAGGCGGCGGCTGACAAGGCAGCCGCGGAGAAGGAGGCCGCGGAGCAGGCGGAGGCCGACAGGATCGCGGCCGAGCTTGCGGCCATCGAACAAGCCGAACAGGAGCGTGTCGCGGCCGAGCAGGCGGAAGCCGACCGCGTCGCCGCCGAGAAGGTCGCGGCGGAGAAAGCCGCCGCTGCCCAGGCTGCCGCAGAACGGAGCGCCTCCGAGCAGGCCGCCATCGAGCAGGCGAAGGCGGACCGCACGTCGGCCGAGCGCGCCGCAGCGGCGAAGGCGTACGCCGAGCAGGTCGAGGCAGAAGCCCGAGCGGCCGAGGAGGCCGAGACCCAGCGCATCGCGGCCGAGCAGGCGGCCGCCGAGAAGGCCGCAGCCGAGCAGCGGGCCGCCGAAGAAGAGGCGGCGCGCCAGGCGCGAATTGCCGCTCGGCGCGTCGAGCGTGAGGCGGAGCGTGCCGCGGCCGAGAAGGCGGCGAGATCGGCCTACCGCGCGGCGCTGCGCGCCGCGATGAAGGAGGAGCGCGCCGCCGAAGCGGCCGCCAAGGCAGCTCCACCGGCCACCACCGATCCGGCCGACGAGACGAAGGACGAGGCGCTCGCGGCAGCCCTTGCCGAAGCCGACACGGGCGCATCCGACGCCGTCGTGCCCGGCACGACCCCGCCTCCCCCGCCGGTCACGCAGGAAGCGGCGGAGCAGCTCCGGGTGTGCACGAACTGCGGCACCGGCAACGCGCCGAACCGCAAGTTCTGCATGAAGTGCGGCACCAAGCTCCCCGAGGGTGAGATCCTGCCGCCGCGGATCTGCCCGAACTGCTCGACTGCCAATGCGCCGACGCGCCGGTTCTGCATGAAGTGCGGAACGAGCCTCGTCGAGGCGCCGCCACCGGCGGCCGAATCCACCACGGAGTGGTGGCGCAAGACCTGATCCCGGGCCGGGCTACGCGGAGCTCGCGCGGACCTCCGACCCCAGCCCGAGTCCCTCCAGGATGGACGCGTACTCGCGCCGATCACGGCTGGCGGCACCCGCGTCGCCGGCCATCTCGCGCGAGGCGATGAGGACCCGCCACAGCGGATCGTGGAACCGGTCCAGCTCGAGCCCCCGCCGGCAGACCCGGATCGCCTCCTCGAGGTCGCCCGTCGCGAGCGCGTCCTCGGCGACGATCGTCGCGGCCTCGACGGCTTCGCGCCGGAAGTGCTCCCGTCGCTCGACCGCCCATTCGGCCGGGCCATCCTGGGGCAGGAGGTCGCCCCGATACAGGCCGAGCGCCTCGGCGAAGTCCGCGGTCCCGGCACCGACGCGGCCGCCGCCGTTCCGCGACCCGCGCGCTCGCGCCATCGCCCGTTCGAACCGCCCGACATCGACCTGGGCCGGCTCGACCGCGAGCCGGTAGGCATCGCCTTCGCGCGCGATGAGGCGAGTCGAGTCCACGCCGAGCGCCTCGGTCAGGAGCCCGCGGAGCGCCGACACGGCGACGTGGAGGCTCCGAGCGCCCGTCGGGCCGTCGACGTCCGGCCAGAGCGCCTCCTGGATGACCTCGCGGTGGATCGCCAGGCCCGGCCGCACGGCAAGGAAGCGCAGCACCGCCCTCGCTCGCGGCTTCACGCGGTCGAGCTGGACCGGCACGCCGTCGACCTCCACGCTGAAGGCGCCGAACGCCCGGATCTCGATCAGTCGGGCTCTGGCGAGCGGCGGCAACGTCACGTGTCCGTTGCCGTTCCCGTTGACTGCGGCCGGCAGGACCGCGCTCGCGGTCTCGAGCTCGTCCACCGCGGGTGCGCCGGAACCCTCGCGGTTCGCCGGTCCGGCGAGGGCAGGCGGCGGCAAATGGAGCCCGGTCTCGCGACGCACGCCGTCGGCGAGCTCTGCGTACTCCGCGCCCCGGGCGGAGCTCGCGTCGATGAGCGCGGCGTACGCGAGGAGCCGCGGCGCGGCAGTGCCCGTCGCGCGAGCGAGGCTTTCCACGCCCAGGGCGGCGTCTCTGGCCTCCGGCGCGCCGGCCTCGGCCATGCCGAATGCCGCGAGCCCACGAGCCAGGGCCTCGAGCACGCCAGCCCCCAGCCGGCGCGCCAGCGCCGCGGCCTGGTCAGCGGCTGCGACCCGGTGCTCGGCGGCGGTTGCGTCATCGCCCGTCATCGATTCCCGAGGTGGGGCCGCCATCCACGCGTCCACGAGGAGCCCGAGCAGCGCCCCCCACGGATCCGCGTCGGGACCGGCCGCCTCGGCCGCGCCATCTCGGGGAACGTCGGGATCGACGCTGCCGCCGACCATCGCGGACGCGGTGCGACCCATGCGCGCCAGCCACGGCAGCCCCGTCCGCTCGGCGATGTCGATGGCGTCCGCGAGCTGTCGATCGGCGCCGGCCTCGCCCGCAAGCACCGAGGCCACCGCTGCGCCGACGACCGCCGCGGCGCCCAGGGTCGGTTCCAGCTCCTCGCGCTGGCTCGCCTCGATCAGCGCGCGTCTCGCCTCGACCACCTCGCCGGCAGCCAACAGGAGGAGCCCCCGCACGAGGTCCCGGTGCTCCGGATCCAGTCGCGGGTCTCGCCCCGCCGCCAGCGGATCGCGGACGAGGCCGCTGCGGAGGATGCCCGTCCAGTCGGCCGGCGGGATGGCGACCGGGTCGAGCCAGGCGGCGAGCGGGAAAG
>JADMIO010703396.1_pt1 | contig 17043 bp, 15 predicted proteins | sample 8958161 | NCBI WGS metagenome assembly JADMIO01 (sample SAMN16585339, study PRJNA669376) | soil metagenome | isolation source: Crop rotation soil | place: USA: Cullars Rotation, Alabama | collected 2011
CCGCGACTTCAAGTCACGTGAATTCCAAGCTTCGGATCCCACTGTGCTGGAAAGAATACTCAGCCACCTTCTGCTCCGTGACGGTCGCCGCCCCCTTCGTAGCCATGCGCCGCATTTCCTGCACGATGATCGAGTCGCGCTGAAAGTCGCGGAACTTCTCCAGCGTCATACCCTGCGCCGCGAGCGTGCGCATGAACGCCGCGCGATCCCCGCCGAAGGAGTCGCGGATGACTTCCTTCACGCGCTCGTCGATGAGGTATTCGGGGATGGTGTAGCCCTTCGTCTTGAAGTCCTGGAGAATGAGCGTCCGGTCGATGAGATCGTTGATCGCGGCGAGGCGGATCTCCTTGATCTTCTCCACGAGCGCCTGACCCTGGAACGTCTGGTGGGCCTGGCGTTCCTTGTTGGTCACCAGTTCGCGCACCTCCGAAAACGTCACCACATCCTTCAACCCGGCGAGGCTGACTTCGGCGGCAATGCCGTCGAGGACGCTTTGCGCAAATGCCGGAGAGCAGAACGAGACGAGGACAGCGACAGCGAGCAACGAATTCCGGATCATAAAACCGGCGCACAGTAGGTAACAATGCGGTCCAGTCAAGGCTTCGGGCGGATTTACACTGGCTGTTTATTGAGCCACGGATGAATACCTCTTCCTGTCCAAGTATTGAGCGCTGGACATGCCCCGCGCCCCTTCGCATCGTGGCAGCGATGACTTTCCCCGAGCTTCGCGCCATCTACGATCAGCCGTTCTTCGATCTCATCCAGCAGAGTCGGATCACCTATCTCGATCACTGGAAAGAGAACGAGGTCCAGCTCTGCACCCTCCTCTCGATCAAGACCGGCGGCTGCTCCGAGGACTGCGGCTACTGCGCGCAGAGCTCCCGTTACAAGACGAGTGTCAAAGCCGAGCGCCTCATGGAGACCGATGCCGTGCTCGAGGTCGCAAAGCGCGCCAAGGAAAACGGCAGCACCCGCTTTTGCATGGGCGCGGCCTGGAAGGGCGTGCGCGACGGCGACGCCAAGTTCGAGCAGGTCCTCGGGACGATCCGCGAAGTGAGCAAGCTCGGCATGGAAGTGTGCGTGACGCTCGGGCAACTCACCCTCACCGAAGCGCGCAAGCTCAAGGAAGCCGGCGTGACCGCTTACAATCACAACATCGACACCTCCCCCGAGCACTACGCGGAGATCGTCACCACGCACACCTTCCAGGACCGCGTGAACACGATCCAGGCGGTGCAGCAGGCCGGCATGGATGTCTGCTGCGGCGGCATCATCGGCATGGGCGAGACGATCGACGACCGCCTCAAGATGCTCGAGGTTCTAACCAATTTCGATCCCGCGCCGGAGAGCGTGCCGATCAATTGCCTCATGGCCATGCCCGGCACGCCGCTCGAGAATCAACCACCCGTCGACGTGTTCGAACTCGTGCGCCTCATCGCCACGACGCGCATCGCACTGCCGAAAGCCAAGGTGCGCCTCAGCGCCGGCCGCACGCGCCTCTCGCGCGAAGCGCAGGCGCTCTGCTTCTTCGCCGGTGCCAATTCGATCTTCTACGGCGACAAGCTGCTGACCGCGGCCAACCCCGGCGTGGATGCCGACCAGCAGCTCCTCGCCGATCTCGACCTGCGCCCACAACAGCCCTTCGCCAACGAGGAATCGAAGGCGATGGCCTGCCTCTCGTAATCGTCGGCCATGAGCGCGAGGACGATCATCGCGCTCCTCGTCCTGATCATTGTCGGGGCGTTCTTCTGGAAAGGGGGAGAAACCAGTTCGCCACCACCGGGGGCGGCGAGCACCACGGTCGACAGCAGCTTACCCGCGGCAAAAGCAACGGGCGATGCGCGCCAAACGTGGGGCCGCATCGACACGCTCGCGGATCATTTCGCGCGTCATGGCCGGGACTTCCATGCGCGCGATGCCGAAGACTACGCCGCCCAAGCCGCGGCGCTCTTGCAGCGCGCCAAGACCTCCGGCCTGCCCGCCAAGCGCACCGCAGATGGCACGCTTCGCGTCTACGAACCGGCCACCGGCGCTTTCGGAGCCTACAACGCGAATGGCACGACCAAGACGTTCTTCAAACCCGGGAGTCCATCCTACTTCGACCGCCAACCCGGCGAACGCGTCGACCTTCGCACTGCGCGATGAAACACACGTGCCCCGTCTGCGGCTGGCCGGAACTCCACGACGCACCGCGGGATCCCGATGGCGGCGCTTCATTCGAAATCTGCCCGTCATGCGGCTTCGAATTCGGATTCGATGACGACGATCAGGGCCGCACCTACGAGACCGCCCGCGCCTCGTGGATCAAAGGCGGGATGCAATGGTGGAGCACATCACGTCGGCGACCGCGGCATTGGGACCCGGCCGTGCAATTGCATCGCGCCGGGCTGAAGTGAGGCGCCACGCACCGATCAACGCGAAGCGAGCGCTGAGCCGATAAGGTCTGGGAGTTGATCAATCGCGCCGACCTCGGTACGAGCGGTCCGGTCGGAATGCTCCTTGAGGACTTTGAGCCATGCGGAGTCTTGCGTGGGTTCAGCCCCGAGGAAAACGGTCAAGTCCGCTCGTCTGCCGGGCATGCCTTGAGCGGCGATCTGCGGAATGTCGCAGACGATGACGACCGCCTCGACGATCCTGTTCCTGACGATTTTCGCGAGGTGCGGGTGGTAGGAGGGATGGCGATCGGGAAACTCGGTGCGGCCGATGCCGGCGCGCGGTCCACAAATCCATCCAATGCCATGATCGCGAGGCAACTTGCCGTCGATCTGTGCGTAGTCGGCGTCGCTCGCAATGACGAAGACCAGGGGAATGCGACCGGGACGCTCACCCAGGATTACGCGTCCGACCTCATCCGCATCCACGCCGGCCGCCCACGGAGTCCGAAGGCCCGGAGTGGGATTGGCTTCGAGGAAGACGCCATGGCCGAAGCAGGACTTCGAAATATCCTCCGTCATGTAGTCTAGTCCGCAGACCTGGATCCCAAAAGTCTGGGCGATGGTTTCGCTCATCAGCCTGACGTCGGGATGAATAATATCGGTCACGTCAACGTGGGTCGCGCCCTTGGGCAGGTTGGGCAGGTTGCGGAGACGAATGCGCACACCTGCGGCCGGCACATCGTCGGGGCCGAAGTTTTGCTCGCGCAACGTGGCGCGATAGACGTCGTCGAGCGGCGCTGGCTTGCGGAAGCGCCCGGGCGTGAATCCTTTCATGCCCTCGATGTAACGCGCCTCGGCCAGAGCCTGGATCGTGGAGCGGCCATCCCCCACGACAAATGGACGCTCCCGCAGAATGACCCTCCAAAGTTTTCCGCGAACGAGGAGGATGCGATAAGCTTCACCCTCAACAAAGGCTTCCACGACCACGGGCGCCCGCGAGAACCCGACCGCGGTGCGGTAACCCTGCACGAGCCCCTCCCAGTCCCGCACATGGGTCGTCACCCCGACGGCTTGTCCCCGGTCGCTGGGCTTGGTCACGCACGGAAAACCGACTTTGCGCAAGGCGCCGGCCAGCTCGCTTTCGTTCCGGACTCGGGCGCTCGGAGCGACTGGCACCCCAAGCAGCGTGAAGACCTGTTTGCAGCTCAGCTTGTCGCGACACCAGGTCTTCCCCATCGCGGAGTCTTCCGCGGGAGAAGATTCGAAGAACTTCTCGGATTTCGCCCCCCAGCCGTATTGCCAATATTGGGAGTTGGAAACGAAGCGTTGAAACGGGATGTCGCGCTTGCGGGCAGCATTGATGAGATACAGGGCCTGGAAATCCGGTTGGTATCGCTTGGCCGCGTTGCGGAAATCCTCGAGGACTTTTTCGAAGTCAGCCGGGCTGAGCTTCTCGATCTCCGTGAACACTTTCACCGCAAGGTTCAGGGCCAAAGCGGCGGCCTGGTCGTCGTAGCATCCGAGGACAAGCCTGACCTCGCCGCTCTCCTCCAAATGCGCCGCCGCCACCGCGAGGCTGGCGCCAAATTCGTTCTGCACCGCGCCCGCCCAGGCGACGAGGAAGCGGCCGAGTCTGATGGCATCGGCGGCGTCTGCTACCGCCCAGACGAACCAGGACGCGCAGGCGGCAGCGACCCGCGCAATTCGATGCGACGCCACGCGGAGGTCGTCAGGCGAAGCGCTCAGCGAAAACACCGCGACCGGATCGGAGGCGTAGAGATTGGGACCGACGTAGGTCGTGAGGTGTTTGACTTCAGGCATGGACGAGGAAGACCGCGGCATTCCAGAGGGAAAACGCGAAATCCGAAATCCGAAACTCACTCCACGGCTGAATTGGACCCCGGAGGCGCCGAAGACAGAAAGATTCGGCAAGCGTCCCAGCCGTCGGATCTCTCTGTGATCTCTGTGCCTCTGTGGTTTCAATCAGCCACCTTCGGCAGGCCTGCCCGTATCCGCGTTTGCCATTCTCCGTTCTTGCGCCATAGTCCCCGCCCCCCGGAACGCAGACACCTTATTCCCATGCCTTTCCGCGCTCTCGGTCTCGAACCCCGCCTCCTCGACGCACTCAAAGACGCCGGTTACACCGAACCGACGCCGATTCAGAGCGCCGCCATCCCGAAAATTCTCACCGGTTCCGACGTCATCGGCATCGCTCAGACCGGCACCGGCAAGACCGCCGCGTTCGTGCTGCCGATGCTCCAGCTCCTCGCCTCGCGCACACCCGTCGGCAACCGGAAGATTCGCGCGCTCGTCCTCGCGCCAACACGCGAACTCGCGGTGCAGATCCAGGAAAACGCGCAGGCTTACTCGCGTTACATCCCCTTCCGCATGGCCACGGTTTTCGGCGGCGTCGGCGAACGTCCGCAGATTCAGTCCCTGCGCGAAAACATCGAACTCATCATCGCCTGCCCGGGCCGCCTGCTCGATCTCATGCAGCAGCGGCACGGCGACTGGACGGGCCTCGAATTCCTCGTCCTCGACGAAGCCGACCGCATGCTCGACATGGGCTTCCTGCCCGACATCCGTCGCATCATGAAACAGCTGCCGCGCAAGCGCCAGACGCTGCTCTTCTCCGCGACCCTCTCGCCGGAGATCGAGGGATTGACGCACGAGTTCCAGAATCAGCCCACCATCGTGCAAGTGGGCCGCCGCTCGAATCCCGCGGAGACCGTGACGCAGGTCGCGTATGAAGTGCCCAAGCACCTCAAGCTCGCGCTGCTCGTCGCCTTGTTGCAGCAGCCGAACATGGACACCGTGCTCGTCTTCAGCCGCACCAAGCACGGCGCCGACCGCATCGCGCGCAAGCTCGAGAGCGTGGGCATCAAGACCGGCACGCTGCACAGCAACCGCTCGCAGAACCAGCGCCTGCGCGCTCTCGCCGCCTTCAAGGCCGGCGAAGTACGCGTGCTCGTCGCCACCGATATCGCCGCGCGCGGCATCGACGTGGACGGCATCTCCCACGTGGTCAATTACGACTTCCCGATGACGAACGAGGACTACGTCCACCGCATCGGCCGCACCGGCCGCGCCAATGCCGTCGGCGACGCCCTGAGCTTCGTCTGCCAGGATGAGCACGGCGACCTGCGCTCCCTCGAGCGCTTCATCGGCCGCGGCCTCCCGCGCCGCAAGCTCGATGGCTTCGACTACTCTTCCGCCGCTCCTCCCGAGCCCCCTGCCCCGCCCCGCGGCCCGCGCCAGCAAAGGCCGCAGCGCCGCCACGGATCTTCCTTCGAAGGGCAGCCTGCAGGTGGTCAGCCGTCCGGTCGCTCCGGTGGCGGCGGCAATCGCCGCGGTGGAGGCGGTGGCGGTGGTCAGCGCCGCTCGTGGGGCGGCAGATAACCAGGAAACTAGTCTTCGATCTCGCGACGCTTACCGTTCGGCTTCTCGCGCCGCGTAGTAGTCGCGCCACAGTATTTCGACCTTGCCCAAGATCGCCTGCTGCCACTCCTCGGAGTCATCCACAATCAGCGTCCCCCGGTGCATGAGGTAAGCCGCCCTTGGCCCGGATGTTACACCACCTGTCCTCAGCCAATCCGGTTGGTTTGCGTATCGCTTCAATTCGTCATGGAGGGCGAAATACGCTCCCGGTGGGAGCAGGTATTCGCGATGGTAAAGGTTCGGGGGTAGCGCTGCGGTGACTCGGATTCCATACTGCTCCACAACGAGATGCCGATGTCCAAGACGCGCCACGGCGTCAACTGCGGTGAAGAGTGACACCTTCGCGGCCACATAGTTGATTTCCGGGTTCGCTGGCGCCTCCGCGTCCCCCTCCGGCGCAGTTTCCTCCAGTATGATCTCCACTCCGCGAATCTCACCCGGCCGATCTTCATCGTGTCGGGCGCTCAATTTGGCGAGGCTCTCGATCGCATCTTTCAGATGGGCGTTCTCGAGCTTCACCTCCGGCAGCACGATCCGCAGCATTTTCTCCCTCAGCGGAAGTGAAGGCGAAAACTTGGGTTTGTCCGGTTCCGGCACGGGAAGACGGCGCGGGTATTCGAAAAGCCACCCGATATGTTCGACCGCGGACTGTGTATTGCGAACCGTCAGCCGCAGAGCGTCTTCATTGAGCGTCGCCGTCGCTCCCTTGGGAAACAGCATCCCCTCACCCATCAAAGCTCGGCGACAGTCCTTTCCACCTCGCGCAGCCGCGTTCTTGCCACCCGGTTCGATCGATCTCTGGACATGAGCGACGAAGGCGGGGGGCACACGGAATTCCTTGGTGAACATAGGTTCAGGGTCCGTCCGCTTCACGACGTGCACCCCGTCGGGCTGAATCCAATACTTCAACTCCGCACAGGAGACGATGTAGTCGATTATTCTGAGAAGCGGAACCTGCTCCACGGAGAAGTCTCCGGTGTTGGCCCGCATCGTCGAAGAGCCTTTTCCCATGATGATCGGCACGCCGCGGCCGCTGGGGTCGAGACGCCCGGCCTCGCGGCTGACTCGGGACAGAAGTTCTCCCGCGTCCGCGGGGCGAAATTCAAATTTCTCAACCAAGGTGTCCTCCAGAGTGCGCCGCATCTCTTCTTCGGTGGCGGGCTTCGATTTCGGCGCCGCCGCCGTAGCCAACTGCACCCAGAGCGAGAAAACGCAGGCCACGATGTGCACGGGGGACGGTCGGAACATGGCTCGCACGTTACACCGAACTGGTCTCACGTCGCCAGCCCACGAATTGCTCGGGCATCGTCATGCGGACTAACGTTTCTTTTCTTTCTTCCCTTTCGCTGCCTCCTCTTCGCGATATTTCTTCCACACCTCCTGGATGTGCTTTTCGACCGCGTCTATGCGCTGCTGCGTGTCGCGGACAATCAGACGATGCGTCCTTACAATATAGATTGCCGTCGCCTGGCCCTGGAACGTGACACCGCTTGAAACCAGCCATGACCTGGCTTTTTGCTTTTCTTCATCGGACTGCGGAGCCGGCACCAATTCGGGCTGCTTCAACTTTTCGACGACCGCCGGCGTGAGCTTCCATTCGCGGGTGACAAGCACTCCTTCCGGAAGCGGTCTGGCGATCACCGTCGCGTAGGGCTCCACCCTTGCTTCGTATCCACCCAGCTTCGCCACGGCCTCGAGCGCATCGAACAATGAAACCTTCGATGCGGTGTAAGTGACGTTTGGGTTGTCGTCCTTCTGGTCGGCCAGTCCGGGCGGGGTAGCCACCTCCGCGCCCCCCTCGGCAGCCGCGCGTTGGAAGACGATGGGCACATTGAAGTCTCCTTTCGACCTGCTCGAACCGTAACGCTTCCCCAGTGATTTCAACGTCGCGACGGCTTCGCTCAATTGGATGTCTTTCAAGTCTACTTTGGGGAGGACGGTGGTGCGCAGCCTCGTCAACGCGGCTTCGCGCAATTTGTAAGGAGGGGCGTCCCCACCCCAAAGCGGGGGCGGCGGCGGCGGATTGAACAATTCCTTGATGAAATCGAGGGTCGCCCGGGTTTCGTGAACCGTCAATCGAGTCGCATCGTCGTTCAGAATCGCAGCACCGCCCTCGGAAAAGGGAACCCCCTGATTGGCTAGATAACTGCGCGGATCTTTTCGGAACGCGGCCATTTCCTCCAGAATCTGAAGCCTGGCTTTGAATGTGCGGGAAACGGTGAAGTCGCGCGTGAACATTGGGTCTGGATCGTCCAACGACACGATGTGAACGCCGTCGGCTTCAATGCGGTATTTGAGGTTCGCCAGACCCGTCACGTAGCGCAGACCTTCGATGAACGAGATCCTCGAAAAACTGACGGTGAGCCCTGAGGTAACCGGGGACTCTCCTGGCGTAACCGGGCCAGGATTCGCGGATGGCTCCAAGCCAGGAATACCAGGCACCGCTTCGGGAGCCTTGTCGGAGGGCTGAACAGACGGCTCGAGTCGCAAGGTGATATTGATGCCACGCCCCTCCGGCCCAGCCTGCTGTGCTTCGCGCAAGAGGGTATCAACCGCTTCGCGAACCGTCGCCTCTCGAAATTCGAGCTTTGGAATAATGAGGCGTTCGAGTTTTCGCTTCAACAATTCCTCCTTCGTCGTCGGCGACGGCTTCGCCGCAACAACCGTCGAAGCGACGACGACCATGCATCCAACAATGAGCAGGAATTGCCTGATGTGGGAGAAGCGCGAATTCATATAAGGGGAAAATCAATCCGGTCAAGGCTTCGCCTTTTTCGCTTTCTGCGCGGCGTAGTAGTCACTCCACCCTTTCTCGATCATGCGGCGGAGTTCCTGATGACCGGACTCGTTCGCGAATACCTCCATCATGCGCTGGCGTTCGTTGTAGAACACTTCCGGCCGGCTCCAGTTCGTAGACCCGGCGCCGAAAATGCCGGGTGTTCGGGCTTTGTGCAGGGCTCTGGCCTGCTCAGCCAGGTTCGGCGGGACCAAATACCGGCGGAACAATAAATTGTCCGCCTTGGTCGTGAAGACGGCTTCATACGACTCGACGCGCACATGATACTGCGCAAGAAGCGCCACGGCCATCACGGCGTCGTAGAGGGAGACCTTCTTCGCGGAATAGGTGATGGTAGGATTGAGTTCGAGCCCTCCCGCCGGGTCCGGCTCTTCTTCATTCACCGCGGGCGATGCCGGCGTGCGGGGCGACAGGTCTGCGGGAGACGGCGGATCTGGAGGCGGAACAGGCGGCGCGAGTTGCAGTTGATTTGGGAACACGACGAGGTCCAAGCCGGGGACGGAGGCTGTGTCGGTCACCGTTTCGGGCGGGGGCGGCGCCAATGGCACGACGTCAGGTGGAAGACCCCATTGGTTCCCGTCATCAAAGACAATACGCATGCCTCCCGACCCTCGCGGCCCTTCCGGATCGTGCCGAACGCTCAACTCCCGCAGCTGCGCAACCGCGTCGCGCAGAGGCACGCCTTCGAACTTCACCGAGGGAAGAATGATCGACTTCATCTTTTGGCGCAGATCCTCCGAAGGGTCATCCACGTTCACCTTTTTCACATTCGGTCCCGGGACGGGCGGCTCCTCCGTCCAAAGCCGGTCCTGCAACCGGTCCTCCAATTCGTCCAACGCTTCTTCCGTGTTGTGCACGGTCAATCGAGTGCCCTCGTCATTCAGGATGGCGGCCGCACCATCAGTCATCGGCCCCACGCGTTCGTGGAGAAACTTTTGGCAATCCTTCTTCAGGGCCGCCATCAATTTGGGCCGCGTCACGGCAAACTCGCGGGGAAGATGGAAGTCCCGCGTAAACATCGGTGATGGATTGGGATCCGAGTTCGGGATGATCGCCACGCCGTTTTCGACCGGGCAAACTTTGAGATCGGCCAGGCCCGCGATGTAACGAAACGCCTCCATGGCTGAGATGAAGGAAAGCGCCATCGTAATTTTGACGTACTCCTGGCTGGGCGCCGGGGGAAGGTTTGCCGGAATGCGCGCCGCCGCCGCCAGGGAAGTCTCTGGATCCACCAATGGCTTGAGCCGGATCTCGACCGTGATGGCCTCGGCATTCGGATTCAAGCTCCGCAGGTCAGCGATGACGAGGTCGAGCGCCTCGCGCACGGGTATGTCGCGAAGCTCCACTCGGGGAATAAGAGTGGTTTGGAGAACGCGGCGAACCGGATCAGGAAGCCGCGGGGTGGGCTGAGGCTTTCCCGCCGTGGCTTCGCCGGCCCAACACAGTAGGATACAGCCGGTAACGAGCAGGGGAAACCGCCAAGGCATGGGTAACTTGTAGCGAGTTCCCTGCCATCAGCCAAGTTTGCCCACGGATATGCGCGCTTCGCGCGGATTGGTCGATTCGCGGTCCAATACCGGACGAATGGGCGGGCGGCGTGAGCGCCTAAATCAGCTCGCGATGAGGCGCAGGATTTCCGACTTCTCGGCTTTCGCCGGGATGACGTTGCCGCACTGCTCGCGGGCGATGTCGGGGTCCTTGAGGCCGTGGCCGGTGACGGTGCAGACGATGCGGCTGCCTTCGGCGATCTGCGCGATATGACCGGACGGACCGGCGCTCGAGCCGAGGGCCTTGAAGAGGCCGGCGATGCTCGCGGCGCTCGCGGGCTCAACGAAGATGCCTTCGTTCGTCGCGAGCCAGAGCTGCGCGGCGAGGATTTCGGCGTCGGTCACGATGTCGATGGAGCCGTGGCTGTCGCGAATCGCGGCGCTGGCGAGGTCCCAGCTCGCGGGATTGCCGATGCGGATGGCGGTGGCGACGGTCTCGGGGTTCTCGACGACCTTGCCGTGGAAGATCGGCGCCGAGCCCGCGGCCTGGAAGCCGGCCATTTTCGGCAGCTTGGTCGCTTTGCCGAGCTTGTGGAATTCCTGGTAACCCATCCAGTAGGCGCTGATGTTGCCGGCGTTGCCGACGGGCAGGATGTGCACGTCGGGCGCATCGCCAAGGACCTCGATGATCTCGAAGCTGGCGGTCTTCTGGCCCTGGAGGCGGAAAGGATTGATCGAATTGACGATGGCAATGGGCTCGGTCTCGCCGATCTCGCGCACGAGGTTGAGCGCGTCGTCGAAGTTGCCATCGATGGCCACGACCTTCGCGCCATACATGAAGGCCTGCGCGAGCTTGCCGAAGGCAATCTTGCCCGCGGGCAGAAGCACGATGCACGCGACACTCGCCCGCGCGGCGTAGGCGGCGGCGGCGGCGCTCGTGTTGCCGGTGCTCGCGCAGATGACGGCTTTCGCCCCTTCCTCGACGGCCTTCGAGATGGCCATGGTCATGCCCCGGTCCTTGAAGGAACCGGTCGGGTTCATGCCCTCGTATTTGATGTAGACCTCGCAACCGCGGCCGACTTTCGCGCTCAGTTTCGGCGAATGGATGAGCGGCGTGGAGCCCTCGTTGAGCGAAATGAAAGGCGTGGCGTCGCTGACGGGAAGATACTCGCGCCAGCGGGCCATAACGCCGCGGTCATGCAATGGTCGGAAGGAATTCAAGGTCTCAGTCGATGATAGGTCTCTGCGGCCAGGTCGCAAGGCGCGCTCTTCTTATGCGAAGTTCTCCACCCGCATCATGCGCGGGGCTTTCTTCACGCAGTCCAGTTTCGCGATCTTCTCCAGGGCGGCATTGATCTGGCCATTGGTGGCCTTGTGCAGGACGAGGATGAGCTTCGCTTCGACCTCGTTGCCCTCGGGCTGGAAGATGGAGGAGATGCCGATGTCGAGGCTGCCGAGGACGCCGGCGACTTTGGCGATGACGCCGGGGCGGTCGTCGACGGTCAGCCGCAGGTAGTATTCGGAGACGATGTCGTCGATCGGTTTGCACGTGCCGTAGAGGCCGTGCGGCATGAAGCCGTAGTTGCTGCGCGGCGATTGCAGCGCGGCGGCGGCTTCGGCGATGTCGGCGATGACGGAGCTGGAAGTCGGGTCCTGGCCGGCGCCGCGTCCGTAGAAGAGCGTGTCGCCGACGACGTCGCCGTGGACCGCGAGGGCATTGAAGACGCCGTTCACGCTCGCGAGCACGTGCTTCTCGGGAATGAGCGTGGGGTGCACGCGCACTTCGATGCCGCCGTCCGCGGCCTTGATGATGCCGAGGAGCTTGATCGTGTAGCCGAGCTTTTTGGCGAAGCAGATGTCGTTGGCGGTGATCTGCTCGATGCCTTCGACGAAGATTTTGTCCGTAGGCACCCAGAAGCCGTAGGCGAGCGAGGCGAGGATGACGGCTTTGTGCGCGGCATCCCAGCCATTCACGTCGAGCGTGGGATCGGCCTCAGCGTAACCCGCGGCCTGGGCCTCGACGAGGGCCTCGGCAAAACCGAGCCCGCTCTCGACCATTCGCGTGAGGATGTAGTTGCTCGTCCCGTTGATGATGCCGTGGATCGACTGGATGTGATTGGCGATGAAGGCCTCGCGGAGCGCCTTGATGATCGGGATCCCCCCAGCGACCGCGGCCTCGAAGAAGACCGGTACCTTGTGCTTCGTCGCGGCGTCGAAGATTTCGCGGCCGTGCTCGGCGAGCAGCGCCTTGTTGCCGGTGACGACCATCTTCCCGCGCTCGATGGCGCCAAGCATGAGGCGGAGGCTCTCCTCCTTCTGCCCCATGAGTTCGACGATGATCTGGATCTTCGGGTCGTCGAGCAGATCTTCCCAGCGGGTCGTCACGATCTCGGCCGGGACCTTGACCCCGCGATCCTTAGCGGGGTCGCGCAGGGCGATCTTGGTGACGTCGAGTTCGAAGCCGAGGCGTTCCCGGAGCAGGGCACGATTCTGCGTCAGGTGTTTGTAAACACCTGCTCCAACATTGCCCATACCTGCGAGTCCGATGGCGAAGTGCTGCATGCGAAAGGGCGCGGACTATCGCGCCCGAAAATTAGGCTGTAAAGCCGGGAGTGTATGACAAAACGATGGCGCGCGTCATATCTCTTCCTCGAAGCAAACGGCCTCGGCGCCAGCGGGAAACTGTCACAACCACGTTCTCCCCCGCCCCTCTTGTGAAAAGGGCCTGATCCGGGCAAGATCGCCGCCGCCGTTCCCCCTTCATGATTCGCCAAGCCGTTTTCTGGACTCATCTCGTCGTCGGTCTCGTGGCCGGACTGGTGGTGCTGACCCTGTGCCTCACCGGCGCCGTGCTCATTTTTGAAAAGCAGATCTTCAATTGGGCCGAGCGCGATGCCCGCGCACTGCCGCCGTCGGCCGCTGCCAAACGCGTATCGCCTCCGGCGCTCATCGCCAACGCCGCAAAGCTGACCGACAGCAAAGTCACGAACATCGAATGGTTCGCGGACCCGAAAATGCCGGTGCGCGTTTACTTCGCGGATCGATCCATCGCGCTCTTCAACAGTTGGACCGGCGAATCGCTCGGGCGCGGCGCCGTCGCCTTGCGCGAGTTTTTCCGCGTCAGCAACCTAGTGCACGTGAACCTGGCCATGCAGCGCCCAGGGAATTGGATGGTGAGCGTGGCGAACGCCGCCTTCGTCTTTCTCATGATCTCCGGGCTGTGGATCTGGTGGCCACGCCAGTGGCGTTGGAAGGCACTGCGCAGCTCGGTCGCGATCCGTTTCGATGTCGGGGGCAAAGCGCGCGATTGGAACTGGCACAACGCCCTCGGGTTCTGGTTCCTCCTCCCGCTGCTGCTCATTGCGGCTTCCGGGCTTGTCCTCTCATTCAAGCCGGTGGACCAATGGTGGCGCGACTTCGCCGCCCGGCGTGTGCTCGCGGCCGAGAAGCCGCCGGCCCCGGCGTCCCCTCTCAACAACACTTCGCCCGGCTGGAATGGCGTGATGACGCTCGTGCAGCAGCAATATCCCGATTGGCACTGGCTGATGACCAACAACGCCCCGCAAGCCGGCCAGGGCACCATCAGCATTCTCGTCAGCACCGGCCCGTTCGGTCAGCGTTCTCTCGTTCGCAACCTCACCGTCGATCCGGCCACCAACACCATCGTCAAAACCAGCGCGTGGGAGAACGATCTCGCAGGCAAACGCGCCCGGGCCATCGCGCGGTTTGGGCACACCGGTGAGATCGTCGGCCCGTGGGGACAGGTGCTGGCCCTGCTGGCGTGCCTCGTGGGGATCGTGCTGGTTTACACCGGCTTCGCGTTGAGCTGGCGGCGGTTCTTTCCGCGGCGCACGTCAGCGGCCTAGAACCGGCATCCAGCGATTTGCTACAACTCCAGCGCCACGCCCGGCGTGGGCGTGAGGATTTCGCTGCCAGGGAGGTCGGCGGCGAGGGTGGAGCGGAACCATTCGATGGCCCCGGGGTCGCCGTGGACGAGGATGACTTTCTTCGGCCGCACCTTGTTCACGTAGGCGCGGATGCTTTCGCGGGTCGCGTGGGCGCTGAAGTTGAACGCCTCGGTCTGGCAGCGCAGCGGTTGCGGCGGGAAGTCGGGGCTGAGTTGCACCATGTCGCCGGGTTGCGTGGCGCGGATGCGTCCGGCGGGTGATTCCGGGTCGGCGTAACCGACGAAGAAGAGCGCGTGCGCCGGGTCGCTCAAGACCTGGCGGGCAAAGGAATTCGAGAGCGTCTTCTCGGTCATCATGCCGCTGGAGATGGCATAGAGGCGCTGGCCCTTGAGCGGCGTGGCGTCGGCAGCTTTGCCGGCCATGGTGAAGGGCGCGACGGCGTCGAGGATTTGCAGGTCGGACTGCTGGCGCGGGGTGTGTTGCGCGAGCCGGTCGTAAATCTCCGTGAGCTTGGTGCCGAGGCCGCCGATGTAGATCGGGCAGAGGCCGAGCAGGCCGCGGCGGCGAAAGCCGTGGAGCATGGCGAGGATTTCCTGCGTTTTGCCGAGGGCAAAGAGCGGGATGAGGATGCCGGCCTGACGATCGAACTGCGCCTTGATCGCGTCGGCGAAGCGCAACTCCTCGCCCGCGCGGGTGAAGCCCTCGGGCGTGGCACGGTCGCCGCGCGTCGTCTCGATGATCAGCACGTCCAGTTCGTGCTCGGGGAAGCGCGCGCCTTGCATCACCGTCTGGTCGTCGAACTGGATATCGCCCGTGTAGAAAATGGTGCGACCTTGGGCACGGATGAGCGTGCCGACGGAGCCGAGGATGTGGCCGGCGTCGAAGAATTCGATCGAGATGTCGACTTCCTCATCCAGGCGCAGGCGCTCACCGGTGATGTCGAACCGGGTGTGCAGCGGCGCGGGTCGCCAGCGCTTCACGACGATGTCCGCCTCGCGATGGGAAAACAGCGGGTAGGAAGTAATGCCTTCTTCCCGCTTCTTGGTCATGACGTTGACCGAATTGTGGAGCATCACGTCGCTCAACTGGCGCGTAGCCTCGGTCATGAAGACGGGCGCCTGCGGGTGGCGCCGCATGAGGACTGGGAGCGAGCCCACGTGGTCCTGGTGGGCGTGCGAGAGAATGATGGCGTCGACGGAACCGTCAGCGATCAAGCCGAAGTTCGGCAGCGCGGCGTCGCCATCGAACCGCGGGTGCAGCCCGGAATCGAGGACGATGCGCTTGCCGGCAAGGTCCAAACAGTAGCAGTTGGCTCCGATTTCGACTTGCCGCGTGAGATTGGTGAAGGTGAGACCTCCCATGACCGGGGCGGAGGATGCGGGCGCAGGGGAGGAATTGGCAAACGATTTCGCGCGCACGAGAGGCAGCGCATTTATCATTTAGGATTTAGCATTTGGCATTTGCGCCTTCGCTGAACGCCAGTGGAGGAGCCAGGCGATGGTGACGACGGCGCAGAGCAGGATGCCGAGCCAGCGGGTCGGGCCGTGGACGAAGACCACGGCGCCGTTGATCATCATGAAGAAGACGAAGCCGTGCCAGGCGGCGATCCAGCGCGAAGTACGGAAGCTTTCGGGCGCGAGCCACGAATGGAGGACGGCGGCGAGCCACGCGGCGGCGAAGACGTAGTTGATGTAGAGACCGCCGCCCGATTGCCAGCCGGTGACTTCAGCGGTTTGACGGGCCGTTTCGCGATAGGCGTCGTCGTGGCTCCAGTGGTGGAAATACGAGAAGGCGCAGACGATGTGCGCAAGGAAAAGCGCGCAGCCAAGGGTCCATGACCAGCGGGCGGCGGCGAGGGAGCGATCAGCGCGGCGAGGGGTTAGCCACAGCGCGGTGCCGATGGTATAGGCGATGAGGGCGAGCCAGACGGTGAGTTTGGTGAGGAGTTCGCCGCGGGGCATGTGGTCCATTCAATCCGATTGCGCCCAATATCGGAAGAGGCTCTCGCCAAGACGCAAAGGCGCAAAGAGGATGAGTGCCTGCCTTCTTCCTTTGCGCCTTTGCGTCTTTGCGAGCACACCTTCCTCAACTACCGCTCCCAATGATCGCACTCACAGTTCTCTGCGAGCGCACATGAAGCCGTCGTTATTTCGGAATGCTGAAGGGATGCCAGAAGCTGTCCGGGACGACGGCCTTGAGGCGGTCGTAGGATGCTTTCGGGACAGTCGGGGGCTTGCCGGCGGTTTGCGCGCCGAAGGGATTGCCGAGTTCGTCGACGCCGGTCGTGGCGAAGTAGCTGCCCGGCTTGGCACGGGAGCGCCACTGGGCTTCGGTGACCGGGGCGCCCTCGGCGAGATGCGTGTCGATGGCCTGCATGTCGACCATGGCGTCGACGGACACCAACTGCGCGCGGATCTTGCGGGCGATGACCATTTCTCCCGCCTGCTTTGCCCGCCGGACCACGGCGCCGGGCGACCGCTCCTCCTCCAGCAGCGCCGTCTCGATGGATTTGACCATACTTTCCGCACCGGCCTTCTCGACGAACATCGAAGTTTCCTCGGTATATTTTTCGAGCCCGGCCTTGAGGGCGGGCAGCAAGCGCTTCAGCGCGGCGGCGTCGCCCTTCAGCATCGCACGCGTGGCGACGCATTCGTTTAAGATGCTGGCCGGAACACCGGCGCGGTACGCGGCGTTGACCGCCGCTTGATAGGCTTCGTGCGGAGTGTCGGTTTGCGTTAGCACCTGCAAGGCAGGTGTCGGGTAAAGTTTCTCGAGCAGCTTCGCGTGATCGAAGGCCTTTTGTTGATTTTGTTGATTGGCATCACCGGCGTGGAGCGCGGGCGTGAGGATCAGCAGAGCGAAGACAATGTGGAGACGGACGAAATTCATCCCCACTGCGTACGCACGCGCCGTGCCATTTTGGAGCGACGGGAACGGCAACCCGTTGCGGTTCTGCGTGTTTTCCGTCACGCGGCGGGACACCGATTCTACTTTGATCCACCGCTCTGGAAGGCGTGCAAGGAGCGGCGGTTAAAAAA
>JADMIO010945830.1_pt1 | contig 17043 bp, 14 predicted proteins | sample 8958161 | NCBI WGS metagenome assembly JADMIO01 (sample SAMN16585339, study PRJNA669376) | soil metagenome | isolation source: Crop rotation soil | place: USA: Cullars Rotation, Alabama | collected 2011
GCGCTCCGTTCTCGCGCGAAGAGTGCCCGTGAATTCGCGGTAGCCCTCGCGCTTCGCCGGAATGGAACCGGGGTCAAGGTTCGCGGTATCGATACCGCTGACGGCACTACCCGAAAGATAAGACAACTCATCAAGATGATGGACAACGTTGCAGCCGAGCCCCCAACCTGTCCCACTCACCGCGTAGCTCAAAGGTCCGGACAGCCAGCCACGCAATTCGGCAGAACGCGGATTGGCTCGCCGCGCGCAATTGACCCACGCTCGCGCTCCATGCTCGGCGAGCAACGCATCGGCAACGTCATAATCAGCAAGCCGACCGAACAATACTTTCTCGAGAATGAGGTTGCGCGCACCCACGCCAAGCACAGATTTCAGTGTCGCGAGGCGTTCGCGTGCATTGGTCGAGAGAATCGCAACATCGAGGGTCTTAGGTATTTCTGACACGGTGTCTGCAAAGACGATGTCTCCTTGACCGCCTCGCGTGAGACTTGCGACGTGCTTCGCGGCGGCCTCACGTGCCGCCTGAATCGGATCGATCACATAGATGTCCATGTCGATCGGTGATCGCACGAGCGATTCAAGATGACGCCGCCCCAATGCGCCGGATCCGATGACAGCACAACGCATGATTACGCCGGCCTCGCGTCGAGACACTCACGCGCCCATAACTCGAGATTGATCCACTGCCAGACAAAGAACGAGTTTTGCTTCCCGCCTGCGCGGTATGCTTCGTAGAGCGACGTTGCCTTATCGGGGTCAATCCATCCACGCTCGCGAAACGACTGCGATGTCAGGATGCCTTCAACAAGATTATGCCATTCGTCTGCAAGCCACTCGCGCTGCGGTGATTGAACCGAGCGCTTGGGTGCCCATGCCACATCCTTTGGGACAAAACGCTCGGCGATCTCACGAAACAACGACTTTGTGTGTCCACCGCTCAAATGCTTGCTGGTCGGCACACCGAAGCCGAATTCTACCAATCGATGATCGAGGAAGGGCACACGCAACTCGCGCGAACGCTTCATCGACATCCGGTCGTTGAAGCGCAAGCCGCGAGGAATCTTTTCGCTCAGCAGATCGCGGGCGGCTTCGCGGCGAACAACATCGTCACCGGCAAATGCAACCGGCGTCTCGGGCAAAACCGCGGCCGTACTTCGCAACGCCGGCGCAACAGCATCCGGCGCCAATCCCGACGATCCGTCGATCGAGCGGCCCGTATTTCTATTATCGCTCGCCGGTTTGAGGTATTTATCGTAGCCGAGGAATACTTCATCGATGCCATTGCCATCAAGCAGCACCGTGATCCCTTGCTCACGAGCGGCCTCATAGATCGCGTCATACCCTGCAACCGTGACGCCCCCGAACGGCTCCGCCTGCGCCCGAACCGTATCACTCAAGACTGCAAGGATGTCGTCACTTGATAGCGTGCAGCAATGCAGATGCGTGCCGTCCGACACCTTCCTGACCCACTCAAGCTCGCTATAGGGCCTGGGATAATCCTGCGTGAACACATGCAGATCCGGCTGCGTCCTCAATGCGGCGCGCACCAGCACGGATGAATCAACGCCGCCCGAAACGTTCAAGCCGACAGGGACATCTGCAACGAGATGATCGCGAACAGCCGCTTCGACAAGACCGCTACCTTGCTCGATCAAATCCGACCGCTTGCGGTTTGAAAGATCCTCAACTTTTTCCTCAAGGTCGTACCAACGCTTGATATCAAAAGCGCCGCTTACGAGGTCAACCGTGCCATAGCAACCCGGCGGCAAGGCCGTAACACCTGAAAAGAACGTCCGAGCTCCCGCGTCATAACGCCCTGTTTCAAGATAAGTCCGGATCGTTTCCGGATCGGCTTTGGCACTTCCCTGTATGTGCAAGAGCGGTGCAATCTCGCTTGCAAAGGCAAACCCGCCCTGAGGCAGATGGCATGTATAGATCGGCTTGATCCCGAAGCGGTCGCGAACCACGTGCAATTTCCGTTCTTCGCGATCGAACAACGCAAAAGCGAACATGCCTACAAATTGATGTAGCGCCTCGATGCCTTGCTGCACGAAGTAAGCCAGCAGCACTTCGCTGTCGCCCTGGGTCCGGAAATTCCAAGGCCCGCGATAGCGCTGGCGTAGCTCACGAAAATTGACGATCTCGCCGTTGAAGATCAGAACGTAGCGACCATCAGGCGAATGCATCGGCTGATTGGCACTGTCGCTCAGATCAAGAATCTTGAGGCGCGCATGTCCCAGAGCGAGCAAACGATCGTCATTGATCCACAGCGCCTGCGCGTCCGGACCACGATGACGCATCAACGCCAGCGCATGCCGCGCTTTGTCAGCTGCCACGCCCTGCGGCTGAAACACAGCAAGAAGCCCGCACATCAGGCGGTCGGCCTCACAGCCTGCATCTGACGAAACCCAAAGCGGTGATCACGTCTCATCAACAACAAAATTGCCGGCTTCCCAACGTGCGCCGCGATACGTCCCGCGCACCATGGCTTCCATGCAAAGCCGGATCTGCTGCGCGCGAGCCTGAAGTGAATGGTTATCGGCCGTAACCTTGCGGCCAGACATCGCGACGTCGTGCCCCGCTCCGGTTTTCACAAGCTCCTGCAACAGACCAGGCAGTTGATCCGGTTCGGTGGACAGATAGTGAACTCCGTCCACATAGCCGAGATCGGCATAGCCCGTGCAGGGCTTGCAAAGAAATAAAGTGCCCGCCGCCGGAATCTCGAAGAACTTTCGCACCGGAAAACCAAAACCGCCTGGCGCAGTGTAAACGTAGCGCGATCTCTTCAATGTCTGCTGGAAGCACTGGTTATACATGTGCATCCCGACCGGATGCGCATAGACTCGAATTCCAATCTTGCTCAACAACCGGAACAGATGGAAATACCATTTGGATGCCATGCGAACGCCTGATTGGCGCAATTCGTCGTTGGCTTTCTTTCGCATGTGATACTCGGCTCCCGGAACGGCAATCACGGGACGCCTCTCATGAATTGGTGCAAAAGAAAACTCTGACGGCACCACGTAATGAAGCGCTGTAATGATGCGTTCCGGATGAGCATGAAGGAAGTCGTACCAGCAGTCGGACAGCCGATCCTTCTTTCGCTGATAGTGTTTTTCCTGGAAAACAAAATCCGGAAGCTCCGCAAATGGCAGGACAAACTGATCATTCGGCCCGATCATCTTCAAATTCAGATCGTGCAAGCGCTGAACCTGCTCAGGAGTAGCGGCGTAATAGTCGAAATTGACCGAACTGACCAAGCGATGCTCAATGTCAATCTTGGGTAAGGCAGCATAAAGGTCTTTGAAAAACGCAACGATCTGCGCATCGGAATGTCCGTGCACTGTGAAGCGGCGCATAAAGTCCAGACTGTGACGAATAATGTTGTCGTCCAGATCGATGTTCAATACCTGCGAATTCGGACCCAGAACGATAAATTCATATGGACCCGTTTCCCGGATCCAGTTCAGCAGACCTTTTGCGAGAATATCAGGCGTGCTGAACCCTGGTCCGTAAAAGGAGATGTTCGGAACGGCCGCTTCAATCAACTGCGGAAAATAGGTTGCAGACGGGTTGAGATGGACAAGATCGATATCCACGTAAAGCGCACGGATCATCGACTTAGATCTCACCCAGTTTTTGTTTACGCTTTTGAAGCCCGGGCCTAGCGAGACTCATATTTCCTTCCCGAAGAGTGCGCCCGTTCCTGACAGCATCCGATCTCAAGCGGCGCCCCATCGTCCGTTCCATCTGCTGGCCAAGCCACAGCACGCGATCGATGTCGTAGCCGTGCTCGATGCCCATCTCGTCGATTTGTACGAGTAAGTCTTCGAGCGGGACGATCCCCGGACTAACGTGATAATATTTGCCAGTGCCCGGCACGGGATGGTCCTCAAAGAAATTCGCCGGCTGCCCGCCTAGCCCGCCAAGAGAACCTTCGAAATGACTGATCCCCGCTTGGAGAGCAGCGAGAACGGATGCCGATCCGATCCGCTTGGTTTCATGAAAATGCGCAACATGAAGCTTGGGATCGGGAAACGCATCGAGCACTTCGGAAAAATAGCGAAATATCTCCGGCGCCGTGCCGCTGCCGTCGTGATCGCTGTGCTCGATGTCATGCGCACCGATCTCGAGCCAGCGCTTAGTAAATGCCAGCGCATCTTTCATGTCCGTTGGGCCACCGACAGGGCTGCCCCATATCGTGCTCACGGTGCCGCACATCACCATGCCTGCATCGTTGCATTTCTTGATGCTGCGCTCTGCCTCTTTCCAGTATTCCTTGATGGTCGTTCCCGAATTCACAAAGTGATGTTCTTCCTCGGTCGAGATCATCATCAAAAGACGATCCGGTCCGATGCCTTTTTCGCAAAGCCGAACAGCCTGATCGACGGCGGTCTCCCGAATGGTCACCGCAGTAAAGCAAAGCTCGTCGTAGTCGATACCCTTACGTTGACAACGCTGTCTGAACAGATCGCTCCGAGCAAAACGCAGCATCTCCTCGGCATCGTCGAACTGCGGCATGATGAAAGGATTGCCAAGATTGGTGACTTCGATGTGCTTGCAGCCCGCGAAGACTAACTCCGAAAGGTAGAATTGCTTGGCCTCCGTCGAGACCCGCTTCTCCTGATTCTGAAAGCCGTCGCGGATCGTCACGTCGCCGATCGTGACGGCCTGCGGCATGCGCGGGAAAATGGTTTTGTAATCATACATCGTCAGGCCCTCCCTCAGCTTTCGCCGTGCGGGCGCAGGAAGCGACATGGATTTCCGGCATAAATGCCGGGCTCGGTAATATCCCTGGTCACGACAGAACCCATGCCGATGAACGCATCATCGCAAATGCTGACATAATCCCGCACCAGGGCTCCGATCCCGATCCAGCACCGGTCACCGATGCGAGCCGAGCCTGAAATTCCGGACTGGATTGTAATCGTGCAGTTCTGGCCGATGATGCAATTGGCGCCGATGACGCATAGCGAACTGATCATCGTCCCCTTGCCGATGACCGTTTCGTCAATTCGCGCGCGCTGGATTACAGCATTGGCGCCGACATAGACGTTGTCTTCCAGTACGACCCGGCCGTAGTGACGAAACAGAACACGTTCGTCCTTGTACTTGGCGATGCTGACGCCTTCGGCTCCAATCACGGCGCCCTGATCAATGATGACCGAAGGACTGATGCGATCGTGTTGTCGTGCGTCGTACCCTTTGCGAGCGTCGTTGTTGAACAGCGTAAAGAGCAGATCCACGTGATCCGTCAGGTAGTAAGAAACGCCGTTGATCTGTGGAAGCGTCAGGTTGGGCGGCGCGATGACTGTGACATTCCTCACGCCCCGCTCGGCCATGGCGTGAAGCTGGCCGATATATCTTTCACTCCGGATAAAGGTGACGCAATCGTTTCGGGGAGCCTGCAACGAGCAGATCGAGTAGTGGCTCGGCACTTCGCTCCGAAACACCGCAAGCATCGCCTCCATTTCAGCCTTGGCAGTCGACATCAGATCACCTTGCGCTCGACATGCGAGCGGTCACGAATAACGTTAAAAGCGTCATGAGGCAGCTTTGGATCCGGTGGCGGAATCCAACGCGCCTGGTGCGTCCGGCCTGTGGCGGCGCAGAAACGCGCGATAATCGCTGAGAACTTTTGCGGCTCGACCGTCGATGGCTCGCTCCACCCGCTCGTTCGGAGACATCGATTGCGGCGTCCACCATTCGGCATGAGTCAGAGCATAAAGCCTGCGTACCGATGGATCCGCGACGACTTCATGCAACGAGCGGTATCGCCAGAAACCGTTCGAATCCGAGCAATATTCAAGCTTTGATCTCAGCATCGGCGCCGTGGCGTTGACGAGACCTGCATAGGTTTTGTCATCGAGCGGCACATCAGACGACAGCGACGGATTATGCAGCGAAAACGATCTGACCGGTCGATCGATCATGGCCGCGATCATATCGGCCTCAAGACGAATGCGGCCTTCATGGGCGGAGACATCGCCTGCCACGAGCGACGCATCGTAATGCAAACCAATATCATGACCGAGCGACGCGATTTCCTTGATAAGCCCGGAAACCTCAGGCTCAAGCGCATTATAGAAGGGCGAGCTCAACAGGACGAAATACGTCGCAGGCAGCGAGCGTTCACTCTCGATCCGAGCCAATGCCAAAGCGCGGTGCGGAGAGAAATCGACATCGTGCCGCCACAGAGCAATATTGTCGCCGTTGAGATCATCATCCATACGCTTGAATGAAAAACGCTCCTTCGCAACACTCAAAAGTTGCGAATAGCCAGCCTCTGTAAAATCAGCGATTCGGTCGATCATGAGCCAGTATCTGCCAGCACCATATGCTGCGCCGTCGCAAGATCGAAAAAGCGCTGCCGCCTGGCGATCAGCTTCTCCCAGTTTCCACTTTCAGCAATCGCGCCGTTCTCCAACAGGAAGATCGTGTCTGCGTTACGGACTGTCGCAAGACGGTGAGCAACGACCACAATACCGACTGACTTCCGCAGGTCGTTCAGCGTATCGATCACCTCACGCTCGGATTCCGGATCAAGCGCACTAGTCGGCTCGTCGAGCAGCAATACCGCCGGTTTCATCAACAGCGCGCGGGCTATACCGAGCCGCTGCCGCTGGCCACCCGAGAGAAGTACGCCCTGATCGCCGATCATCGTATCGTAACCACGGCTGAGCTTGGCGATGAATTCATGAGCGTTCGCGGCTTGCGCGGCGGCCTTCACATCGTCCATCGTCGCATCTGGCATGGCGATCCGCAGATTGTCAGCGACGGTTGCGTTGAACAGCGTCGTTTCCTGCGGCACCAGCGCAACCGCGCGGCGCCAGTCCGATAGCGCCACGTCCTCAAGCCGGGCATCGCCCAGCGAGATGCTGCCGGCTTCCGTCGGCACGAGGCCGACCAGAGCATGCATAAGGCTGGACTTGCCTGCTCCCGAGCCACCGATGATGCCATGAAATCCAGGCACCGCGAGATCGATGTCGAGATCCTTCACGACGACACGGCCACTATACGAGATGGCAAGACCCCGCCCGCGAAGTGTTGGGCTTTGCTGCTTGACCAGCGGCGTTCCCGCTTCACGTTCGCGCCGCGCTCCGGCGTCCATAAGGACATCCTGCAACTCGATGATCGCCGGCGCATACGTATTAAGCCCGTGGATTTGGGTTTGCACCGAGGTCAGGCGCGGCAGCAATCTGACGAACAGAGCCAGCACGACCAGAAGGTTGGCCGACTGAACCTGAAAGGTGAGCGCTCCGGCGACCAGCAGCGCGGCCAGCCCGATCGTTCCGATCGATTCAAAGATGCCACGAACAAGACTTGGCAGAAAATTCGCAACGCGGCTGGCACGGCGCAAATCGTCGACCGCAGACGCCACGCGACCAAGCGCGCGGTCTTCCCCGTTGGACAGCTTGATGATCTTCGCACCCTGGAGCGGTTCGCTCGTCGCAGTGAGCAAGGTTGCGTTGAACGGTCCTGTCTGCTGCCCAACACCCAGGCTGACCTTGTACAACCCCGAGATCGACACCAGCATCAAGCAGCCGAGTCCGATCAGCAGCAGCGTAATCTGCCACGAGACAAACAGCGAGATCGCAAGGTAAATTGCCGTCACCGCGAATGCGGCAACGAGTTGAACAAGACCAAAGAATGCAGCCGCTAGCCGACCAGGTTCAGTCACGACAGCATTGACGAGATCGCCGGAACGGTTCTCGGTCAAGAAAAGCCAGTCGGACCTGATGAAGGATGAAAACAGATCCAGCTGCCAATCCGCGGTGTAACGCCGAGCAAGATCCGACATCATCCAGCTCTGCCAGATAAACAACGCGCCCTGCAAAGCAGAAGCAACCGAGATCAGTGCCAAGACAAACCACGGCCCTGCACCAGGCTGCAGCCAGCTCAGCACGTCCTCAAGACCACCGGTAAGCGTCCCGGATTCGGCACCGCCGGAGATTCCCAAGCGGATCAACAAGGAAAACAGCAACGCCGTCGCCAAACCTTCCGTCAGACCGACGAGCAGGATCAACGCAATCAGAACAGCCAGCGGCCAGCCGAGACGTCTCACCATGTCTTTTAGCAAGAGAAGATAGGTGTTCATGGCGCACTAGCCTGCAGATCGGCGAGGCCCCGCACGAGCTGCGCAGCTTTAAAGTCTTGGACGGTCATGCACTCATGGCCTGCGCCATTCGGCCGTCGCCGGACATAAAACAGGTCAGGAATTCCTCGAGATAGAGCAAAGACCATATCATGAGACGTCGATTTTCTTTGCCGTCGAGATGCCCCTGCAAAATGCGCTGCACAGTGGCGCGATCGAGATATTCGTAAATCCGTGCATTGCGGTTGAGCAAGCGGCTGCGCACGTACTCAATCGATTCGCCACGGAACCAACTCGCATCTGGCGCAGAGAACCCCTGCTTCGTTCCATCGACAATTTCCGCTGGGACGTGACGGCGCATCAATTCACGCATGATTTGCTTTCCGTCATTGGTCTTCTGGAAATAGCGGACGCCCTTGTGGCCCGGCGCGTTTTCATCCAGCCGCACCATTTCATTGAGGCGCGCCAGCTTGTACTGGATCGGAATTCGCGACGCGAGATCGACGAGATCATTGTCGAGGAACGGCACGCGTGACTCGATCGAATGCGCCATCGACAATTTGTCGTCGACAGTCAGCACGCCATGCAGAAAGGTCTTAGCTTCGAAATAGAGTGAATGGTTCGCATAATCAGCGGCACTTTCCAACCGCGCCGGTGGATTTGAGAATACATTGCGAAACAAGCCGACACGATCGACGTGCCGCACGCTGGACCACACGGGCGCGAGGATGTTTTCGAAGTCACCGTCCGGTAGCAAACGCTGCCAGAAGCCGTAATAGTCTGAGATATAATGATCGAAGCTGTCGCTTTCGACATGGCGAAAATATCGCCACGGATAACCGGCGAACAACTCATCGCCGCCCGTTCCCGACAACACGACCTTCGTAAAACCGCCCGCCAGCTTGGCGGCATAATAATTGGGATAGCTCTGCCCGACCCGCGGCTCTTCGACATGCCACACGACCGAACTCATGGCGCGCTGCATGTCGCCGGCCTTCAGCACCATCTCATAATGTTCTGTGCCGAACAGATAAGACATCCGTTCGGCCGGCGCCCGCTCGTCGAAACCGAGTTCAAGACCCGATGCCGACGTCATATCGAAGCCAACAGTGAACGAACACATATTGGGAATTTGCGATGCCGCAATCGCAGTAATAGCGCCGGTGTCCATGCCACCGGACAAAAATGTACCCAAAGGCACGTCGGACACCAGTTGACGGCTCACCGCTTGGAGGAATTTGTGATCGAGGTCTTCAACAAGTTCGGCAAGCGGACGATCGTCTCCGCTTTGGAACGAAAAATCCCAATAGCGCCGCTGTTTGATCTCGCGCCCTTCAGTAATCGTTACGATAGTGCCCGCCGGGATCATCGAGACATGACGAAACAGAGTGCGCGAGCCGAGAAAGTTCTGGAAAGTGAAGTATTCCGCCAGCCCCTCCACGTCGACTTCAGGGGCAATCAACCCACTCGCCAACACGGCCTTGATCTCGGAGCCAAACACAACCACAGCATTTTTTTGCGCAAGGTAAAGCGGCTTAATGCCATAACGATCTCGGACAAGGCTCAGTTGCCGGTTGTTGCGATCGTAAATCGCGAAAGCGAACATGCCATTGAGACGCGGCACTGCGGCTTCGCCCCATTGCGCGAAAGCATGCAGCAAAACTTCGGTATCAGTGGCCGAACGAAACGCGTGCCCAAGCGCTTCAAGCTCTGTCCTGAGTTCACGATAATTGTAAATTTCGCCGTTGAACGACAGCACGAAGCGGCCGTCCGGCGTCATCATTGGCTGATGGCCAGCCTTCGACAGATCAATGATCGACAGCCGACGATGACCGAGCCCGCACGAGCCGTCAACGAAGTGACCTTCGTCGTCGGGCCCGCGATGACGAATCGCGTCCGTCATCCGCTGTAGCAGCCGCACCGAGGACGGCGCTCCATCGAGATGGAAAGTGCCAGCAACGCCGCACATCAGTTGCGCCGCGCAATGATGGTCATACCGGCCTCTTCGACTTTCTCGCGCTCGACGGAGAGACCGAGTCCCGCACACCAGGACCGCACATCGTCAATTGTCTGACGATGCGCGTTCTTCGGCGCGTACCAATCGAAATTGATGTGATTCATCTCGTCGAGAGACATCGTCGGCTGATAGAAGGCCTTGAACACATGCCAGTAGAACAACCGCTGCAGGTTGATTGGTCCGGCCGGAATATCGAGCAAATCAATCCGCTCCGGAACGTTAACGGTGACATCGAGATCGCCGAGCGCCTTGCCCAACTTGCTGAGCGGGATCATCGCATCCCAGCCTTGCTGCGGCGACATCGGCTGCAGCTTGTCGCGGATATAGTCATCGGTAAATTCGCGTACCGGACCCTTCTTCCTGTAGACGTAAAACAGGATCCGTCCGCCGCGTTTGAGATGCCGTGTCACCGCTGCGAGCGCGGCTTGTGTGTCGTCCGTGTGATGCAACACGCCTTCCGAGAAGATCAGATCGACGGATTCGTCGGGAAGCGGAAGCTGTTGCAGATCGGCCTGGATGAAGGCCGCACTGAGCCCCCGCTCGGCAAACCGAGCCTGTGCAACCTCGACCGCAGACGACACGTCGGCGCCGAGATAGCGAATACGGCTGATGACGGGCTCGAACAGGGACAGCGCCGACAACGCCGCACCGCAACCCGCATCCAGCATGATCGGATTGTCACTGGTTTCAAATAACCAGTCAGCACTAGCGACGTCACCGTACTTCTCAGTCATCCAGCCCTTTGTGAACGAAGCCATCTCCGGACTTTCGAACGTGTCGCGCTTCGACCATTTGAACCCAAATGTCTCGCGGGTCTGGTTCTGCGCCGCAGACAGGATATTCTGCGCGCGTGGAATGCCCGACTGCATCACGTAATTCCGATCACGCGCCGAAAAGACATCGCCTTCCTTCGGAAAATCCACTCCCAGCAAACTTTCAAACCAACGTTCGATCAACTTCTTACTCCATGGACAAACGTGCACCGGCCTATCGGCCTGCAGCCGCCATTCTCGAAATTCCGCTGCTGAGTGACACTTCGGGTCGCCAGCCAATTAAGGTGTAAAGCCTGTCCGAACTAGCCGTCAGGTAACGAGGCGCTTGATGCGTTTCTGAGAAATGAACCGGCTTCTCCAGGCACCTGCCCATGAGCGAAGCAATCTCACGGATGTCGGTTTCCTTGTCACCGCCAACGTTTACGATCGTGTCGCGCTGAGCAAGATCCTGAAGCGCGAGCAGCGCCAAAGCACGCGCGCAATCGGCAACATAAATCGGCGTCAGCTTTAACCCGAAGCCTCCTGCGAGCGTAACCGTGCGCCCATCCGCCACCGCGTTCATGAGGTTACGAAATAGCCCTATTTTTTGACCCGGGCCATAGACACCGAAAAGTCTGGCAGTCACGACCTGAAGAAAGGCGCTATACGGACGCAGGAGATATTCTGCCGCCAACTTGGTTGCAGAATAAAAGTCTGCCGTCTCGCAAATGTCGTCTTCCGTAAACGCTCGACTTTCCGCGCGATACACGTTCCCGCTGGACGCGAAAATGAACTTGCTGACGTTCGCGCGCCGCGACCAGTCGAGCAGTTCAACATTTGCATCGATATTGACGGCCATCATGTCACGCACGCCGTCCGGAAACTCCTGATAGCGGCGAGACTGAGCGAGCGAGACAACAACGTCGATGTTCTCCGGCAATTCACGCGTCCAGCCGGGAAGCGAGACATCTGCCTTCACGAACTTCGCACCGGAGGAGATCGAAGCACTGGAGCGAGCAACTCCAATCACTTCAACACCGGTTCGCGCGAGCAAATCCTCAACCAAAGCGCCGCCGACAAAACCTGCGGCACCTGTTACCAGAACCCGCATCAACTTGCCTTCACGCGAAGTATCGCGTCAGTCACAAGCCCGATGCCTTGGCGCGACGCTGCTCGACTTCGGCGATGTGTGATTTACGCCATTCGATCAGGTCACGAAGGCCTTCGGTCAAATCGATCTCCGATGTGAATCCGATTTCGGCTGAAGCGCGACGTGGATCGCCAATGCGGTTGCGTACCAATGTCGCCTGGCTGCGAGGCGCATAATTGATAGGCAGATTGCAGCCCGTGAGATTGAGCAGTTTCTCTGCGACTTCTTTCAGCGACGTTCTCGTACCGGTGCCGACATTGTAAAAGCGATCGGTCGCCGCAGCCTTCATGCCGCAGAGATTGGCCCGCGCGCAGTCTTCAACAGCGACAAAGTCGAACGCTTCAGAACCATCGCCGAAGATGGTCGGGCCTTCACCGCGATCGATTGCATCAAGCATCTTCATGATCACAGCGATGTATGCACCGCGGTAATCCTGCCGTGGTCCATAGACGTTCATGTAACGCAGACCGATGTATTCGAGGCCGTAGCGATGATGATAGGCCCGTGCCATCGCTTCGCCGCAGATCTTGGTCGCGCCGTAGAAATTCTTGTTGTTGAACGGATGATCTTCATCCATCGGTTCGGTCAGCGCATCGCCGTAGACAGACGCCGATGACGACCACACCAACCGCTTGATGCCTTTGGCAACGCACGCTTCGAGGATGTTGAAGGTGCCGCGAATGTTGGTGTCGAAGGCCGACCGCGGATAATCGTGACATTGCAGCAGCCATAGCGCAGCGAAATGAAATACGCCGTCAGCACCTTCAAAAGCCGATTGCAGAATATCGGTCTGCTGGATGTCGCCGCCGACATCGTAGATTTTGACGCGCGGGTCTTTCAAGGCATTCGCAAGGTTTTCATGCGTGCCGCGTACGAAATTGTCGTAAATCAGGATCTCGCCGATATCCTGCTTGGTCAGGAGATCAACCGTGTGCGAGCCGATCAGACCCGCACCACCGACGACAACGAACTTCTTGCCCCGAATATCCACGATGTCTCCTAGTCGATTCCAACAAGTTCAAGCCGGTCGCCATGCGCGCGATATCGCTCACCGGTCCGACCGCAAAGCAGATCATCGGAGAGCCGATCACCCGTGCGGCTGACCCAGCCGATGCGGCGGGCCGGCGCGCCGATCATCAAGGCGTGATGAGGCACATCGCGCGTCACGACAGCACCCGCTCCGATCATGCAGTAGTCGCCAAGCGCATGCCCGCAAAGGATGGTGGCATTGGCGCCGATCGATGCACCCTTGCCAACAGGCGTTGACCGGAACTCGTCCTTGCGCTGCACATGCGCACGCGGCGTCGTGACATTGGTGAAGACACAGCTCGGCCCGCAGAACACATCGTCTGCGAGTTGCACACCTGCATAAAGCGAGACGTTATTCTGAATCTTGCAGCCACGCCCGACAGAGACGTCGGGACCGATCATCACATTCTGGCCGATTGAACAGTCCGCACCGATGCGCGAGCCTTTCAAGACGTGACAGAAATGCCATATCTTTGTGCCTGCGCCGATTTCGACACCGTCATCGACATAGGACGATTGATGGATCAGCACGCCGGGAAAGCGTGGATCCGAGCGCATCTCGCTCATCAGGAAGCCTTGCTCGATGCGGCTTTGGCCATCGGATGCTGCTCGCCGGCAGAGGGCGTCAGCGGCAATTGACGAAACGCCGAGACGATTTCGATCGAAGGCCGGACATCGCTGATGCCGAAACCGCGGCCGGCGACGATCTCGCGATAGCTTTCCGTGTGCAGATCGGTGAAGCCTTCAGAAAACTCAACTTCCTGTCCATCGACAGTGATCGAACGGAACGTCGTCTTTTTGCCTTTGACCTCATCCGGCAGATCGTTCTGATCGACCGACAGGAACCAGCTCACGTCAGCGCGTTCGCAGGCCATGAAGCCCGCCGCCTGCTCATCATTGCGCAAATGAGCGATATTCGACGTCGCCTTGCCGAACAGGTGTGTCAGCATGTCGAAGAAATGCACGCCGATATTGGTCGCAACACCGCCGGCCTTGGCGTCATCGCCCTTCCAGGACTGGTGATACCAGCGGCCGCGTGAGGCGATGTATGTCAATCTCACCTGATGCCTGCGGCCACTGGCCGAATAGGTCTGGTGCAGCGCCTTGATCGCAGGATGAACCCGCAACTGCAGAATGGTCCAGATCTTGCGGCCGGTATCGTTCTCGATGTCTTCGAGCCCGTCGAGATTCCACGGATTGAGAACCAGCGGCTTCTCGCAAATCGCATCGGCGCCGGAGCGCAATGCAAAACGGCAATGCGCGTCGTGTAGATAATTCGGCGAGCAGATCGACACGTAGTCGATTTTCTCCCCGCGACGACGCAGCTTATCGACGTGACGATCGAACCGCTCGAATTCGACGAAAAACTCCGCCTGCGGAAAGTGACTGTCAAGAATTCCAACGGAATCATTGGGATCGCAGGCTACTGCCAGCTTGCCGCCAATCTCGTGGATCGCTCTCATATGACGCGGCGCGACGTAACCGCCCGCTCCAATCATTGCAAAATTAAGCACTTGTCTCTCCGAAAAATTTCCATGCTACCGCACTCCGGGTGAAACGGCTTCGTTGCCGATCTAGCCCCGGTTCTTAAAATCTCGATGCGATGACCATCCCCCAAAGAGGGGTATCACCGCATTGTTACGCAGCCTCGACCTGTTCCGCGTCCAGCATGACGCGGACTTTACGGCCCAACAAATCCAGCAAGATCGTGACGCGCTCCGAATCCGAGCGCGCCTCGAACAGTCCCTGACAGGCATCAAACGCGCCGTTCAGCACACGCACGTTGTCCCCGGCCTTCAAACGCATCACCGGCGATTCCAACTCGAACAGGCCATCGGCGTTTTCACATTGGCGCAATTCTTCGACGACACCGGACATCACCGGCGTCGGCGTGATGCCGTGGCCGACAATGTTTGACACGCCACAGGTTGAATTGATCGCGAGCCAGCGCTGCTGGCTGATATCGATCCGCACAAAGAGATAGCGGGGAAACAGTGGGGCTGCGACGGTTTCAACACGGCGCGCGTGGCGTCTTGTCTTGCGATAACGCGGGCAGTAAATTTCAAAACCCTGACGCTGCAGATGCGCAACGGCCTTGGCTTCGCTGCTTGGTTGGGTCTGCACGACGTACCATCGGGCACTTGGCGGGCGAGCGTTTTGCGTCATGCTGCCGACTCCGAGCCGTTGATGCGTGGGCGGGCAAGCAGCTTCGGAAACAGGACAGCGTCGGTGCCAAAGTGGCGTTCGGCCTGAGCGATTTCCAGATCGATCGCTGCATCGCGCTTCAGTGCGGTGACCAGCACGCCGTCGACAGGGATCGGCAGGCTCGCAACAGACTTGGCGACAGGCATACCGACAAACCGTTCGATCGTCGCGCTCGGGTCGATAATCGCCAGTAGCTTCACATTGCTTTCAATCGCGCAGATCGCAGCGACCTCGGCCAGATCCGACACACCCAGCAGCGTTATCCGCTTCAGACCACGTTGCTCCGCAAGCGTGAAAGCCGACAGGCAGTCTGCCTTGGCTCGCCGAAAGAACCCGAAGCCCGATGATAAATACTCAACGGTCAGCCGCGACTTCTCGGCAAACCCGTTGGGCGTCAAATAATAGGCATAGCGGCGGGCTGGAGCCTCGCTGACCTTTACAAGCCCCTTACGAATGCAGCGGTTGAGGTACGCGTTGACGAGGCCGAGAGCTATTCCAAGCTCTGACGCGAAATGGCGCTGCGAACGCGCGCCGTCAGTCTCCACGGAATTGAGGAGGCCGAGTACGATCCGGTCGCTTTCGCTGCCGTCGTGCGCGCCAGTGTTCTGGGCCTCGGCCATAGATTCCCTCTCCATAGGAGCTGAGTTGTACGGCGTTCACGATCTGAACGTCAAGGCCATCGTTCATTCAATGAACATTAACTAACCAATTGATATTTATCGCAATTATAAGAATTCAATCTTTTTGGAGACCGTGATCTGCCCGCCGGAGACGAGGCTGATGTTAAATCACCGTTAACGGTGCGCGGACGACCCGACGTGATATTTCACATGTTCAAAGGCAGGGACAGGCGCAGCGAACTACCGCCAAACGCCGGCTGGATCTGTATGCAGATCAAGCATGGAATGCCATCGCATTTTGAGGATGCAGCTTCGGTGCTTTCAGGGAAACATCCAGTAACATAATCGGCTTGAAATCGTCTGAAATGGAACCCATGACTGGATGCGTTGAAGGGTGAAATGACGCGGGTGCCAAGTGTTCTCGCGTGCCAAGTGTTCGGGTACCAAGTATTTCTACGAGTGTTCGCGCACTCTGTTTCCCTAATATCCTGCCTTCGACAACATGTAGCAATGAAGCGACAGGTTGCAGCTTTTAGTATGATGGGTAAGACGGCGATCTCCTCACCAAATCCTGCTACCGCGCGGTTGCTGTATGTCAGCTCCGAGGATTTCGCGTTCCTGTCGCATCGCTTGCCTATGGCTAGGGCGGCACGTGATGCGGGGTTCGAGGTCCACGTTGCGACCCATGTGAACGGCGGCCGTCAGGCTATCGAAGCCGAAGGTTTTCGGCTTCACGCAATTCCTTTCAGCCGAGGCGGATTGTCACCGCGATCAGCACTAGGAACAGCATGGGCTCTTAGAAAGCTGATCCGCCGGGTGAAGCCCGACATTATTCATCACTCCGGCCTGCAGGCCTGCATGATCGGCGCGGTAGCCAATGTCGGCCGACACCAACCCCAGGTCCATGCGATGACGGGGCTTGGCTATATTTTTACATCACATGACGGACAAGCACGCTGGATGCGCTCGGCGGTTACGGCGCTGCTGCGCAAACTGCTGGTCCGTGAGGCGAGCGTCGTGCTGGTGCAAAATCCGGATGACCGTACCGCGCTGGAGCAGATCGGCCTTCCCTCCGCAAAGATCACGCTGATCCCGGGCTCCGGTGTCGATACACAATGTTTCACGCCGATACCTGAACCCGACGCACCGATAACGATCGGCTTTGCAGGGCGCCT
>JADMIO010828336.1_pt1 | contig 17042 bp, 13 predicted proteins | sample 8958161 | NCBI WGS metagenome assembly JADMIO01 (sample SAMN16585339, study PRJNA669376) | soil metagenome | isolation source: Crop rotation soil | place: USA: Cullars Rotation, Alabama | collected 2011
GGGCGCCGCTGATCCTCGTCGCCTACGCGAACGAAGAACCGCCGTTCTTCGCCTCGGAGGACATGGGCAGCGCCGTCCACGCCCGCGGCGTGCGGCAGCCGGTGCGCGGCATGATCTCCCTGGAAATGATCGGCTGCTTCACCGAGCGGCAGGCGTGGCCGTCCTCCCTCCTCGCCGCGATCTATCCGCGGCGCGGGAACTTCGCCGCCGTCGCCGGCCGCTGGCGCGATGTGCCGTGGCTCCGCCAGGTCAAGCGCGGCCTCGGCGCGACGATGCCGGCCGTCGGCTTCGTTGGGCCGAGTGACTCCGGCCTCGATGCCTCCGACCATCGCAGCTACTGGGCCGCCGGCATTCGCGCGGTGATGGTCACGGACACCGCCTATCTTCGCAATCCGCGCTACCACACCGCCGCCGATACGGCCGACACGCTCGACTACGTGTCGATGGCGCACGTGGTCGACGGCGTCGCAAACGGGCTATTCTCCGATTGATGAGCCCCCGCATTGCCTGGAGCGCGGCCATCGCCTGCGCGGCTGCCGTCGCGGCGGCGTGCGCGGCGTGGATCCGCGAGAATCCGCTGCCGTCGTACTTCGACGAGGCTCTCTACGCCATCCAGGCCAACATCGACGTCTGGGCCGCCCGCACCCACGGCCTCGGCGGCGTCAGCACGGCCATGCTCCACGTCGACACCTTCCGTCCGCCGGCCATGCGTCTCCTTGCCCTTCCTTTCACCCTCCTCGCGTCGCCCTCCGTCACAGTTCTGCGCGCCATCTCCCTCGCCGGCTTCTTCGCCGCGGCGGCCATCGTTGCCATCGCTGTGCAGCGCGCGGCCGGCGCGATTGCCGGCGCCGTGGCCCTCACCTTCACCATGGCGCTGCCGATCCTCGTCCTGGCCGCGCGCATGTTCGGCACCGAATACCCGCTGCTCCTGGCCATCGCACTGCTCCTCCTCGGCCTCACCTCGAAACGCGCCACGGCCTACATCGCCGCCGCCGTCGCCCTCGGGCTTCTGGCGAAATTGTCGTTCGCCGTCGCGGCGCTGCCGATGCTCGTCGCCGCCGCGATCGTCATGCCGGAGCGTCGCCGCGCCATCGCCATCGGCGCGCCGATCGGCGTCGCCGTCTCGCTCCTCTGGTGGGCAAACGATCCGATGACCGCCATCCGCTTCGGCGTGCAGTCCGGCAACTTCGTCCGCCATTCGCTCGGCCGCAATGTCGCGCGCTACCTCTACGAGCTGCTGCGCTGCGACTTCGGCTTCGCCGTCGCCGCGGCCATCGCCATCGCCTTCGTCCTCGGCGCTCGCCGCGGGCGATTCCCGCCGCTCGCCGCCGTCTGCATCGCCGGCGCCGTGCCGATCGTGCTGATGCACGCGTTCAGCGCGAACAACAACCCGCGCCTCGTCGCCGTGCCGGCGCTGCTCGTCGCCATCGCCGCCGCCCTCCTCGTCCCGCTTCTGGCAAACTGGCAGCAGGCGCTCATCCTCGCCCTCGGCGCGCTGCAGGTCGTCGTCATGACCGTCCCTTGGCCGCGCCATGCGGACTCGTACATCTGGCGCGGCGTGACCGAAGTCATGGCGCCGGTCGAGCAGTGGAACTGGCAGCCGCTGCGGCGCTTCGCCGCCGCGCACGGCTGGCCGGCCCCGCGTATCGAGATTCTCGGCGAGGGCTACGCCTTCAACCCCGCGCAGATCAGCGACTCCTGGCCGGAGCTCCTCGGAATGCTGCGCGTCCACCAGCTCTACGAGTGGAGCTTCGGCAAGCCCTTCGACCTCCAGAGCGCGATCGAACGCGCCGCCACGGCGCAAATCGTCGTCACCGCGCCCGGATATCAGGGCGACGCGCGCGACGGCCAGCCGCCGAACAACCGCTACAACGCGACGTTCGCCGCCGCGCTCGCGCACGATCCGCGCTTCGAAGGGCCGTACGCGCTCGACGTCGGCGTGCGCCAGCCGGCCATCGTGCAAGTCTTCGTGAGAAGGACGCGATGATCGTCGACGTCGTCCGCCGCTTCCTCGCCGAGCACCGCATCGACGGCACCGTCGTCGCCGCTGTCTCCGGCGGCGTCGATTCGACGGCGCTTCTCATCGCGCTCCACGAAAACGGCGGCAGCGTCGTTGCCGCGCACGTCAACCACCACCTCCGCGGCGCCGACTCCGACGCCGACGAAGCCTTCGTCCGCGACCTCTGCATGCGACTCGGCGTCCCGCTGCACGTCGAAGACGGCACGCTCGACCCCCGCGCCGTGCGCGAGCGCGGCATCGAGGCGGCAGCGCGCGAAGTGCGCCACGCGCGGCTGCATGCCGTGCGCGCGCGGGTGGGCGGGCGGTGGATCGCCACCGCGCATCAGAAGAACGACCAGGCCGAGACCGTGCTGATGCGGCTCATGACGGGCGGCGGCATCGCGGCGCTGCGCGGCATTCATCCCGTGCGCGACGACGGCTTGGTCCGGCCGCTCCTCGACGTGCGGCGCGGCGAGATCGACGCATTCCTGAAGGAGCGCGGCATCGCCGCGCGCTTCGACGCATCGAACGCCGACACGCGTTTCCTGCGCAACCAGGTCCGGGCGATGCTGCCGGAGAGCGCCGTCGACAATCTCGCCGCCGTCGCCGCGCAAGCGCGCGCGCAGTGGCGCGTGCTCGAGCGCGCCATCGACGAAGCCGACCGCTCGGTCACAACCGACGACGAGACGATCTTGAGAGACCTGCCCGACGACGCCTGGCTGAGACAGGCCATCCTACACAAGCACATCCGCCGCCTCGACCCCACCGCGCGCGACGTCGGCGCGCGCGAGCTCGAGCGCCTCGCGGCGCAGCTCGACGACGTCAAGCGCATCAGCGTCGCCAAGCACCTCGAGCTCCTCCGCCGAGCCGACGAGATCGTCTTGCGCAAGACGCCGCAACAGACGCCGGAGTTCGAAATCGAACTGAAAGACACCGCCTACATCCCCGAAATCGCCACGACGATCACCGTGGAAAAAACCAAGAGCCAAGAACTAAGAACCAAGAGCTCCCAGCTCTTCGAGCTCCCACGCGGCGCACAACCCGCGTTCGTCGTGAGGAACCGCCGCGACGGCGACCGCTTCCACCCCCTCGGCGCTCCCGCCGAGAAGAAGCTCAAAGACTTCCTCATCGACCGCAAGATCTCGGCCGAGCTCCGCGACCGCATCCCGCTCCTCCTCTGGAACGGCGCCATCGTCTGGGTCGCCGGCGTCGAAGTCTCCGAGCGCTTCCGCGTCACGGGGTCGGGCGATCGTTACGAAGTGCGGCTCGACGCCGCTCCAGCAACGGCATGAACACCCGCTCGCCGCGCTCCTCGCCGAAGGCGATCGCCGCGTCGATCGCCGCGCACGCCTCGGCCGCGCGATCCGTCCGCAGCAGCACGTCGGCGTGCAGCAGGCCGAAGTATGTCGTGATCAGCGGGCCCGCCGTCGCGCGCCATTGTTCGAAGCCCGAGACCACGTCCTCGACATTCGTCATCGCCCAGCCGCGGAGCATCGTGCCGAGGCCGACGTAGGAGGGAAAGCCGTGCGCGGTCGAGAGCTCGACCAGCCGCTCCGCCGTCGCGCGCGCCGCCTCCACGTCGCCGGCCATCTGGTACATCCACGCTCCCGTATTCAGCGCGATGGCCAGACTGAACGGATGCTTCAGCGCCTCGGCATTCGGCAAAAACTCTTCCCACAGCGTGCGCGCGTCGTCGAAGCGCTCTTCCACGCACGCCGTCCAGACATCGAACTCGTTCACCACCACGCGCGTGTCCATCCCGTACTGCAGCAGGTGCATCTGCACGTCGACCGAGGGATAGACCTCCATCGCCCCGCGGATGTAAAGCGTGCACGCGGCAAGGTCGCCACTCCAGAAGGCGCTGTTCGCAAGCGACGTGTACGCGGCCAGGAGTCCGACCGTGGAGTCCGTCCGCTGCGCCGCCTCCAGGCACTTCTCCGCCATGTCCCACGACTCTTTCAGCTCACAGCGCACGAGGTAGTACGTCCAGACCGCGAACGCGAACTCCGTCGCCTCGGCGGAGTCGTCGCCGATCCGGCGCATCAGCTCGCGGGCGCGGTCGTAGCGCGGCTTGAGGTCGGGCGAGCTCCAGCCGTACAGCGCCTTCGTCGGCGCCGTCCAGCGAAGAATTAGGTGGAACTCCCGCCGCGCGCGCTCCGGCGTGTCGGGCAGCTCCGCGATCAGCTCCAGCGCGCGGTTCGCGTGCACCAGCGCCTCGCGGTACGCGCTCACGCGCAGGCATTGGTCGAGCGCGATCTCGAGATAGCGCAGCGCGTTCTCCGCGTCGCCGGCCTGCACGTAGTGATACGCGAGGTCCGTCGCGATCTGCTCCGTCTCGCCCTCGTAATACTCCTCGAGCAACGCCGCCACGTCGCCGTGCAGCAGCATCTTCTCGGCCTCGCCGAGGTTGCCGTAGAGGTAGCGTTGCACGAGAGCGTGCGTGAAGCGATAGCGGGCCAGAATGCGGCGGCCGCGGCGACGCACCCCCGTTTCGAGCACTAAGCCGTGGCGCTTCTCGAGGTCGGCGGAGAGAAGCTTCAGCAGCCGGCGCTCGTCCACCTTCTGGATGGCCACGATGATCTGCGCGAGAAAGTCCGCCGTGCCGCAGCCGACGCTGGCCACCGTCAGGATCTCGCGCAGCTCCTCCTCCAGCCGGCCGACGCGCTCGGCGATCACCCCCTCGACGCGCGGCGGCAGCGCCTCCCAGTCCATCGCGTCGGCCACCGCCCATTGCCCGTCGCGCAGCGCCAAGACGCCGCGCTCGCGCAGGTCGCGCAGCAGCTCCACGGTGAAGAGCGGATGCCCTTCCGTGTGCCGCAGCAGCGCCGTGCGGAACTCCTCGCCCAGCGCGTTCGGCTCGCTGTCGAGCAGCGCATCGACGAACGCGCGGCGCTCGTCGGCGCCATCGTCGGAGAAATCGATCACCACGTCGCCGAAATAGCGCTTCAGCTCGAAGATCACCTGCTCGAGCGGATGCCGCTCGCCGCCGCGTCCCAGGGCGATGTCGTTCGGGCGGTACGTGCCGACCAGCAGCAGCTTCGCCTCTTTGATCTGCCGGGCCAGGTGAAAGAAGAGCGCGATCGACGACGCGTCCGCCCACTGCAGGTCGTCGAGGGCGACGACGAGCGGCCGCTCTTGCGCGATGGCCCGCAGCGCCTCGGTGTACTGCTTGAAAATCTTTTCCTGTTCGACCTCGGCGGAGATCTTCTTCGCCGGGGTCGTGCTCATCCAACCCGCTTCCTTCGCCACCTTGAGGCCGATCGAGGCGAGGAGCTTCGAGCCGGGAAGGAAGATGCCGATGAGATCGGGCGCGATGTCGATCAGCACCTTTCCGGCCACGCCGAAGAGCTTCGCGCCCGCTGTCTTCGACTCGTCGCCGTCGCCGGCGAGCGTTTTCAGGATCTCGCGGAACGGGAGGTAGGCGTCGGACGCGCCGGTCGCGGCGCTGCACTCGCCGACGACGCAGGCGAACGGCGGCTCCGAGGCCTCGGCGCGGCGGAAGAGCTCCGCGAGCATCGACGATTTCCCGGCGCCGGCCTCACCCGCGAGCAGCAGCACGCGCGGCGTTCCGGCGCGCGCGGCGTCGAGCGCATCTTCGAGCCGCTGCAGCTCGCGCGCGCGGCCGACGAAGCCTGCGGCAGCAAAGGCCAGCTCTGTCGTTTGGGATTCCGAAGTCTGCACGGGAACCTGGCTATCTTGCACTAAGAACTGGCAGAATGCAGAAAATCCTTCCAGACAGGAGTCGGTCATGCGAGGAAGAAGTTTTGTCTCCGTCGCCCCATCTCCGTCGCAACGCATTCGCACCGCCGCGGCCGCGTCGGGGCAGACGCTCTCCATCCCCTTGGTCAACGGTCCGTACCAGAACAATGGCGCGTCGCAGTGGTACGCGAACGTCGGCATCGGCACGCCCGCGCAGCCGCTGAAGATCGCCATCGACAGCGGCTCGAACTTCATCTGGACGACGTCGACGCTCTGCCCCAAGGACTCCTGCCACCACTACGGCCGCGGGCGATTCGACTACGAGAAGTCGTCGACGTTCGTGTTCGTCGACCAGACCCCGATCAGCGTCGACTTCGGCCCATGGGGCTCGATGACCGTGGAGAGCGGCAACGACGACGTCACCGTCACCAACGCCGCGGAGCTGCCGCTGACGTTCTTCCTCTCTTCCGAATACTCAGGCTCGCAGTTCGAGCAGCTCGACTGGGACGGCGGCCTCGGCGTGCCGTCCGGAACCGACTACGCCGACCCGCGTGTCACCTTCTTCGTCGCCGCGCTGATGAACGCGGGACTGATGGACCCGGAGCTGCCGTACGTCTCGTTCGTCACCGATCCCGCCGCCGGAGAGGGACTGGTGACCTTCGGCGACGTCGATCTCGACGGCGCGGACCTCGAGTCCGCGGTCTTTCTTCCGTGGACGCCGTACACGCAGTTCCCCGACGTGCAGTACATCTGGTCGACGCCGCTGAACCAATACCTCGTCGGCAGCACGCGGGTCGCGGCGAACGTGCAGTTCGCGCTCGACAGCGGTTCGTCGCAGTTCAAGGGCGACGACAACATCATGAACACGACGCTCCAGATGGTGCTGACGCCGGGCATGCAGCCCGACGTGACCCTCACCCTCGGCACGAATCTCGACGGCCTGCCGGCGGCGATCGTCGTCCCGCCGAGCATCTACATGGTCGACATCCAGGCCGGCCCGCAGGCCGGACAGGTCCTCCCGCAATTCAACCCCCTCGGCCTGACCGGTCTCGTGCTCGTCGGCTCCGTGCTCATGGACCAGCTCTACACCATCCTCGACTACAGCGTCACGGAGACGGAGCACGGCTATCACCTCGCGCCGGTCGGGATGTGGATCTTCAACAAGAAAGACGGGCCGAAGCTGATCAAGTCGACGTCCGGCACTCCGTTCGCGCCGCGGCGCCGCGCGCCGCACAAGCAGGGGCAGAAGGGACAGATGCGATGAGCGTGACGGGATCGTGGATCAACAGCTACGGCTCGGTCATGTATCTCGGCCAAGCCTCCAACGGCTTCGTCGGCGGCGTCTACACCTCGACCACCGGCTCGAGCGGCTCGTATTGGATCGCCGGCTTCGCCAGCCCCACCGCCGCGGGCGATATCGGCGAACCGCTCGCCTTCAGCATCCTCTGGCGATCCTTCGCCGGCGGACAGCCCGATCCGAGCTGGCACTACGTCTCCGGCATGAGCGGACAGATGCTCGCGGACCCGCGGTCGCTGATCATGATTCACGACATGGTGGCGACAGACCCGTTTCCCGCGCTCGGCGCGGGCATCGGCCCCTATTTCGACAAGCTGATCTACGAGCCCTACAGCGGAGGGCAGCCGAGCCCCGGACAGTGGCCGCCGCCGTTCACGCCGCCGCGCCAGTCCGACCCGATCGACGGCACGTGGACCTGCATCCAGGATCCGAACATCGCCTTCACGATCGCCCTTCAGGATCAGCAATCGGGATTCGTGACCGGCACGCTGACGACCGCGGAGGGCTCGTGCGCGCTCGCCGGCTTCACGGACAACGGCGCCGGCGCCGCCGGGCTGGCGTTGCAGGGATTGACGCTCTCCGCGCTGCTGCCGGACGGGCAGAACGTCGTGGCCATCGCCGGAAGCCTCGATCTCGCGGCCCGCACGCTCTCGATGCAGTGGATGCAGAGCAACGGCACGGCCGCGGACACGACCTACCTGCAGACGAGAGTGGAGGGGATGGACTTCCAGTAGAATCACGGCACGAAGATCAAGCGAGCATTCAGCGCCTCGGAGATCGCCAAGCGCGTCGCCGCCCTAGGCGCGCGCATCCGCGGCGATGCCGGCGACGACGGCATCTTCCTCCTCGGCGTGCTCAAGGGCACGTCGTGCTTCCTTCCCGACCTCATGCGCGCCATCCCCGGCGACGTCGGCTACGGCTACATCGACGTCGTCCGCGACGTCGCCGACAGCGAGACCGCCACGGCCATGGAGATCGAGTTCTTCAACTGGATCGACATCGCCGGCCGCAACGTCTATCTGTTGAAAGACGTCGTCTCCACCGGCGTCATCGAGTCGTATCTCCTCACCCAGCTCCGCCAGAAAAACCCCGCTACCCTGCGCCTCGTCGCGCTCCTCGACCGCCCCGATTTACGCACCGTGGAGCTTCAGGCCGACTACCACCTGTTCAACGTGGACGAGGGAACGTTCGTCGGGTACGGATTGGAGCTGGAGGGGAAATTCGGCAATCTGCCGTATATCGGGCGCAGTTCGTCGCGGTAGCCGCCCAACCGGCCCCAAGAATTTTCGAACCCCCCGTACGTTAACCTCGTATCGAGTGGCACGGCGGCAGCATCCCCTGCCACCGCGGAGGCACATCCTTGAATTCGACCGGTAAGACCGTACTCCTCTGGGTCGTCATCATCGTCCTCGTGCTCCTCCTCTGGAGCCTCTTCCAAACGACCAAGGGTACGAACGAGACCATCCCCTTCAGCACCTTCATCGACCGCGTCAGCCAAGGCACGGTCGAGCGAGTCACCATTCGCGGCGACGAAGTCCGCGGCGAGACCAAGCAGAACGCGCCCGGCGGCAAGCACGAGTTCCGCACCGCCGTCCCGCAGAACTATCCGGCGATGATCGACCTTCTCAAGACGAAGGGCGTCACCATCGAGATCGAGCCGCAGCACGACGCGCCGTTCATCACCGCTCTCATCACCTGGGCGCCCGTCCTCTTCCTCATCGGCCTCTGGATCTTCTTCATGCGCCAGATGCAGGCGGGCGGCAACAAGGCCCTCTCCTTCGGCAAGTCGAAGGCCAAGCTCCTCAGCGGCAACGCCAAGAAAGTCACCTTCAAAGACGTCGCCGGCGTCGACGAGGCCAAGCTCGAGCTTCACGAGATCATCGAGTTCCTCAAAGAGCCGCAGAAGTTCACCAAGCTGGGCGGCAAGATCCCGAAAGGCGTGCTCCTCATGGGCCCGCCGGGCACCGGCAAGACCTTGCTCGCCCGCGCCATCGCCGGCGAGGCCAACGCGCCGTTCTTCTCCATCTCCGGCTCCGACTTCGTGGAGATGTTCGTCGGCGTCGGCGCCTCGCGCGTGCGCGACCTCTTCGAGCAGGGGAAGAAAAACGCGCCGTGCATCATCTTCATCGATGAGATCGACGCCGTCGGCCGTCACCGCGGCGCCGGACTCGGCGGCGGGCACGACGAGCGCGAACAGACCCTCAACCAGCTCCTCGTCGAGATGGACGGCTTCGAGTCCAACGACGGCGTCATCCTCGTCGCCGCCACCAACCGTCCCGACGTCCTCGATCCCGCCCTCCTCCGCCCCGGCCGCTTCGATCGCCGCGTCGTCGTCGATCTGCCGGACCTCAAAGGCCGCGAGGGCATCCTCCGCGTGCACACGCGCAACATCCCGCTTTCCGACGACGTCGATCCCAGCGTCATCGCTCGCGGCACGCCGGGCTTCAGCGGCGCCGACCTCGCCAACCTCGTCAACGAAGCGGCGCTCAACGCCGCGCGCTACGACAAGAAGAAAGTGCAGATGGTCGACTTCGAGTTCGCCAAGGACAAGGTCCTGATGGGCGTCGAGCGGAAGTCGATGGTCATGTCCGACCGCGAGAAGAAGAACACCGCCTACCACGAGTCGGGTCACACCATCGTCGCGGCCATCCTCCCCTCGGCCGATCCGCTGCACAAAGTCACGATCATCCCGCGCGGCCGCGCGCTCGGCCTCACGCAGCAGCTGCCGACCGAGGACAAGTACTCCTACTCGAAGCGCTACCTCGACTCCATGCTGGCCGTGCTGATGGGCGGCCGCATCGCCGAGGAAGTCTTCATCGGCGAGATCACCACCGGCGCCGGCAACGACATCGAGCGCGCCACGCAGATGGCACGGCGCATGGTCTGCGAGTGGGGCATGTCTGACCTCGGCCCGGCCACGTTCGGCAAGAAGGAAGAAGCGATCTTCCTCGGACGCGAGTTCGCGCAGCATCAGGACTACTCCGAGGCCACGGCCATCGAGATCGACAAAGAGGTGCGGCGCATTCTCGACACGGCCTACAAGACCGCGCGCGAGATCATCACCACGAACAAGAACGCTCTCGACCGCATCGCCCGCAAACTCCTCGAGCGCGAGACGTTGGAAGGGTGGGAGGTCAACCAGATCCTCATCGAGGAGACCGGGACCGACTACATGAAGCTCAAGGAGCACCAGGAAGAGCCGATCGGCGACCGCATGACCATCGCGCCCGGCACCGGCCCGGCGCCCGACGTGCCGACGCCCGTCGCGCAGCCGACGCCGAAGAAAACCTAGACGCGTCCCATCACGAAGAAGGAGATCATCTGCCAGCGCCGCCCCGAGGCGCTCGGGAACGCGCACGTCTCCTACAATGCCGCCTCATGAAGAAGCTGCTGCTCGCACTGTTGTTCCTCGCCGCCCCGGCGTTCGCCCAGCAACAACCCAAAACCATTGCCCTCAAAGCCGCCCGTCTCTTCGACGGCGCCTCGGACAGCGTCGTCGCCAACGCCACCGTCGTCGTCACCGGCAACCGCATTGCCGGCGTCAACGTCCCCATCCCCGCCGGCGCGGAGGTCATCGACCTCGGCGACGTCACGCTGCTGCCCGGCTTCATCGACGCCCACGTCCACCTCACCTTCGAGTCGGGCGACAACTTCTACCTCGACTTCTTCCAGAGCGTCATGCGCCAGCCGGCGGAGCAGGCCTTTTACGCCGGCATGTACGCGAAGAAGACCCTCGACGCGGGCTTCACCACCGTGCGCAACGTCGGCGCCGGCGACTACGTCGACGTCGGCCTGCGCAACGCCATCAACGCCGGCCTCACGCCGGGGCCGCGCATGCTCGTGGCCGTGCACGCCATCAGCGCCACGGGGGGACATGGCGACGGCGATCCGATCCCGCCCGCGCGCGGCGTGCCGCAGCAGGGACCCATCGACGGCGTCTGCAACGGCGCCGACGAATGCCGCGCCGCCGTCCGCTACCAGATCAAGTACGGCGCCGACGTCATCAAATTCATGCCCTCGGGCGGCGTGCTCTCGCTCTCCGACCCCGTCGACGCCCCCGAGCTCTCGCAGGACGAGATGAACGCCATCGTCGAGGAGGCCCACCATTGGGGCCGCAAAGTGGCGGCGCACTGCCACGGCGACACCGCCGCGAAGATGGCCGTCGCCGCGGGCGTCGACTCCATCGAGCACGGCTCCTTCATCAAGGCCGACACCCTGCAGCTCATGCACGACAAAGGCGTCTACCTCGTGCCGACGCTCCTGGCCGGCGAGTGGCTGTCCGGAAAGCTCGACAAGCTCCCGCCGGCCATCGCCAACAAGGCCAAGGCGGCCATCGCCGCGCGCGACGTCATGTTCCGCGCCGCGCTGAAGACGGGCGTGAAGATCGCCTTCGGCACCGACTCCGCCGTCTCCCCGCACGGCCTGAACGCGCGCGAGTTCGCCTTGATGACGGGACTGGGCATGGCGCCCGCGGCAGCGCTGCGCGCCGCCACGTCGGTCGACGCCCAGCTCCTCGGCCTTCCCGACGCCGGCACGCTCGCCGCCGGCAAGCTCGCCGACATCGTGGCCGTGCCCGGCAATCCGCTCACCGACATCAAGCAAACCGAGCACGTCGTCTTCGTCATGAAAGATGGGGTGATCTACCGCAAATGATCGAGATCGTGATCTGCAGCCGCGAGGAGGCGGGCCAGATCCTCTGCTCCCCCTCGCGCCGGAAAGACGTCGTGCTGCTCGTCTCCATCGGCGAGTCCGTCGATCCCGCGCCCGCGGGCTTCCGCAACGTCAGCCCGCGCCTGCGCTTTCTCTTCCCCGACACGAACGGCGAAGCCGGCGCGACCGTCGACGACATCCGCCGCCTGATCGACACCGCCCAATCGTTCGCGGACAAGAGTGGCCGCGTCGTCATCCATTGCCAGGCCGGCATCAGCCGCTCCACCGCCGCCGCGACGATCTTCTACGCCGTTCTCCTCGGCGAAGGGCGCGAGGACGAAGCGATCGCGCGCGTCATCGCCGCGCGCCAGTTCGCCCTTCCGAACCGCCGGATGATCCGGCTCGCGGACGAGCTGCTCGGGCGGGAGGGACGATTGATTGCAGCGGTGGAACGTGCACTCGAATAATGTGGAGTGCGCCGGCCATGCCGGCGCTCTCAGAGCGGCGGCATGGCCGCCGCACTCCAGATGAGAAAACGCGTCTACATCGCCTACACCGGCGGCACGATCGGCATGAACCGCACGCGCGGCGGCTACTGCCCGGAAGCCGGCTACCTGCAGCGGCAGATGGCGCAGATGCCGGAGCTTGGGGCCGCGTCGATGCCCTCCTACACCATCCACGAATACGCGCCGCTCCTCGACTCCTCGAACATGACTCCGGCGGAGTGGGTGAAGATCGCGCACGACATCGACGCCCACTACGCGCGCTACGACGGCTTCGTCGTCCTGCACGGCACCGACACCATGGCCTACACCGCCTCGGCCCTGCCGTTCATGCTCCACGGCCTCGGCAAGCCCGTCATCATCACCGGCTCGCAGATCCCCCTCTGCGAAGTGCGCAACGACGCGCGCGAGAACCTCATCACCTCGCTCCTCATCGCCGCCAAGTACGACATCCCCGAGGTCTGTTTGTACTTCGGCGGCAAGCTCCTGCGCGGGTGCCGCAGCGTCAAAGTCAGCGCCAGCGGCTTCGCCGCCTTCGACTCCCCCAACGTCCCGCCCCTCGGCACCGTCGGCATCGACATCGAGATCAACTGGGATCTCGTGCGTAGGGGCGCACGGCGTGCGCCCAAGCGGCTGCGCGTCGACGACTTCGGCAGCGCCGTCGTCAGCGCCCTGCGCCTCTTCCCCGGCATCTCCCCCGAGCTCCTGCGCAACGTCCTCCGCCCGCCGCTGCAAGGGCTCGTACTCGAGGCCTACGGCGTCGGCAACGGCCCCGACCACGACCGCGCCTTCCTCGCCGCGCTCGAGGAGGCCACCGCGCGCGGCGTCGTCATCGTCGACTGCACGCAATGCCTCGAAGGCACCGTCGACCTCGACGAATACGCCACCGGCTCCGCGCTGGCGCGCGCCGGCGTCATCAGCGGGCGCGACATGACCGCCGAGGCCGCGCTGGCGAAGATGTACTACCTCTTCAGCCGCGGCTACGCGGCGAAAACCGTCCGGCGCGAGATGCAGCGCGACCTCCGCGGCGAGCTGACGCCGTCGTGAACAGGATTACGGACGTTTCGCCATTGCCTGATTGCGCTTCCAAAGGCGCCACATCTCGTCCGACATCACCCCGGCCTTGACGACGACGTCAGTCGTCGCGGCGCCGCGGCGAACCCGGAACGTCACCCGCTCGCCTGGACGGACCTTCGCCATCGCCAAAAGCAGTTCCTCGTCCGTTGCGAAGCGCAGCGGCGCACGATTGACGTGGGTAATCACGTCCTGCGCTTTCAGGCCCGCTTTCGCCGACGGTGAATTCGGCGCGACCGCCTGCACGAACATCCAACCGGCGGCTGGCGGCACGGGATGGTGGTAGAGGAAGCCGAAGCCAAGCCAGCCGGGCCGCGGATCGGCGGCGGCGAGGAGCAGGAGCGCGCAAAGTGCGAGCCGGCATCTCATCGGAACAGCCCCTCGACGTCGACCGTCGTCGTCGTGCCCGCCTGCAGAACGAGCTCCTTGCATCGCTGGCGCGCCATCGTGTCGCAAATCGCATATGGGCCGGGGTCGAGCTCCAACAAGAGCCCCGTACCCGTAGCCTCGCGCGGCCGGCCACCGTAGGACGGCTCGAATAGAAACGCGCCGTGAAACACGACGCCGCCGTGAGCGATCCAATAGTTTCTCGGCGTACGTTCCAGCAGAAGGCGTGCGCCGGCCGTCGAGACGACGATCTCAGCCGCCTCCGGACCGACGGTGAGCGTCGTCATCTTTCGCGGCAAGCCGGGCGGGAGGATCACCATCGGCACGGAAGGCTCGCTCTCCGGGATTGGAAACGCGAATTCGCCGCTCGGCCCCGTCACCTCCTCCTTGATGTTACCGGCGGAGAAGTACCGGACGAGTGCGCCGGCGACGGGCTGGCCCTCCGGCGTGACGACCCACGCCTTCGCCTTCTTCCGTTTCGGCAGCGTGATCGTGACCGGATTGTCCTCGTCCTCCGATACGTGATGCGGCACCAGACCGCCGTCGCGGTCCTGCGCGTCGTTGCGGGCGTGGATCATTACGTCTGTTGGCTCGATGCCGACGAACTCGAAGGTTCCGTCCGGCGCGCCGACAGAGCCCGCGAATCTGCCGTCCCGGAAGATCCGGACGTGCGATGGAATCACAGCGCCGGTCTCGTCGACCGTCTTGCCGCGAATGCGCCCGCGGGGAACGACGAGCTCCAAGTCGATGGGCGAGCCGTCGGCGCGGCGGTGGATCTCGATTTCCGGAAGCTGCGCGTGATTCTTTGCGAGCGCGAGCTGGACGGCCCACGCCCCCTCCTCGGGAAGAACGGTTTCAAACTGGCCATCCTTGTCGCTTCGCAGACGAATACTGGCGCTGGCGTTCAGCGGATGCGTCAACCAGATGCCGCACTCCAACGGCTGGCCGCGAAACGTGACGCGGCCTCGAACGCGGAATGACTCGATGCCGATGCGCAGCGGCGGCATGCCGTCGCTCACTTCCACGATCTGACGGCGGAGCACCGCGCCGTCGGCGTCGTGAACGCTCAGGTTGTAGAGGCCCGCTTCGAGTTGCGCTCGGCGCCACGTGCCTGCCGGCGATGCCGCCGATCGAATCGGCTCGATCGACGTCGCCGGGGCCGGATACGGCGTCAGCTCGATCCGCCACGGCTTGCCGCCCGCTCCGGCCGGCGGATCGACGGAGACTTCGAGCGTAGCCAACGGCGTGAGGGCCAGCGGCTTCGTCACCGCAACCTCGGCCCCGGAGATCACACGCACGTCGTCGGCCCGCGCCGGGGACCAGCAGTTGGCGCGCGCCACGACCGTATACATCCCCTCGTCCACGCCGGCAAACTGGAAAAACCCGCGGCGATTCGTCTTTGTCCTCTGCGTGAGCAGCGCTGCATGCGGCGCATCGGCCGTCGAAGTCCTCGACGACGCCGGCATGAGCTCGACGGCGATGCCTTCGAGCTTCGGCTCTTTCGACGGCAGGGTCACGCGACCGCTGACAGACGCGCCGCGCGTCAGGCGGAGCGTCCCGAGGTCGACGCGAGCGCGGGAGGCGACGTCGCGTCCCCAGATGTAGTGCGGAACGAAGCCGTCGGCACCGATGCGCAGATCGACCGAGCCCGCCGGGATGTTGCACGTCTGCAGCGCGCCCTCGCGCGCGCAATCAATGCTCGTCGGTGGAAATCTCCCGTCGGAGGCGGCGACGCGCACCTGCACCGTCGCGTCGCGCGGCTCTTCGATGCGGAACCGGAGTGTTGCTGCGGACAAGGGCGTGGGGTTGACGGTGTCCGCCGATGCGGGCGTGGCCAACACCGCCGCGAGCAGCGCTGTCACCGAACGGAGGCGCATGGTCAGACGAAATAGCAGCGTTGTCTGCCACAGTACGGCTCGCAATACCATGCGTAGCCGCTCCAGTAGCAGATCTGGCCGCCTTGACAATCGGCCCAGCGTCCCCGCGAGTATTCGAGATCCACGCTGTCGCAATGACCGACCGGATCCGGTCCGACTGCGCATTCCGAGCACGTGGCCGTCTGGTTCGGGTCCGTGACGCCCGGCTCTGTCGGCCCATCGGCCAGTGCGGCCGCTGCGAGAAAGAGCGCCGCGCAAAGAACTGCCAGCGATTTCCTCATGGTCGTCTCCGTCTTGATCGAATCGAGACTGCCATAATGCCTCGCGCTGGTCAATAAGTAACATTTGATGTACAGGCGGCATTCGTAACGAGACGACGCAATTCGGACGCGACCGCATCACCACCGCCCCCCATTCGCCCTCCTCTTCCGGACCACCATCGTGCATCGGCAGCAGCCGGTCGGTCCCGCGCACCGTGCTCAATACGTCGAGGAGAGTGGGCTGTGCCCACACCACACCTCGCGCGCGATCCGCTGGACGGCCTTGGCTGCCCAGAACCAGGTCGCTCAGTTGCCAGGCCGCTGCGAAGTCGCCGCTTCGCATGGCGCGGAGCCATGATTTGAGAACGTCGGGCTGCATCGAACCGGCACGGCGGCAAGATCCGCGCCTCCATGAATTCTCCAGAATTCGGAAAAGACTCCGCCGCCCCGCGGCCCGATACTGCGTGGCGATGAAGTACGATGCTCGAAGCCCGAACCACACCCTCATGCGTGCGCTGATCACCGCGGTCATCGTGCTCGTCTCCTCGGCCGCGGAGGCGCAGTGGCACGCCGCGGTGACCCCGCCGCGCCCCACCCTCCCCGCCGTCACCGTCGACTTCGGATATCCGGGTCCCTACGTCCCATGGCAGTCGGCGCCGATCGCGCTGCGCGCCACCGCCGGCGACGCCCCCTTCGACGGCTACATCGGCTTTCACTTCCGCGTCAACGAGCACGTCAGCTATGACGTCCCCGTCGTCGCGCGCGCCGTGCTGCGGCCGCACGAGCAGTGGACCTTCTCGACCTTCGCGCGGCTGCGGCGGTGGGGCGGCATCATCGGCCCGTACAACAGTGCCACGGCGACGCCGCGCGCGCTCTTCATCGAATGGCGCGACGCCGCGCAACGCGAAGTTGCCGCGCAGAACGCCGGCACGCCGCCGTGGACGTTGTGGGACAAGCCCACGCGCGCGCTGCGCGTCACGCACGGCGGCGAGAGCGCGCCCGCGTCGGTCCTAGGCCGTCCGGCGTACGCCGCGAACGCGAATCAACTCTCCGACCGCGCGCAGTGGTACGCCGGATTCGACGGCGCCGCCGTGCCGCTCGACGTCTGGATCGATCTGCCGCGCCGCGTGCGCGAGGCCATCGTCGGCTCCGGCATCGAGCTGGCGCTCTTCGGTCTCCCGCGCGCCGGCCAACGCCCCGACGATCTCGACCGCGCCCTCCTCCCGGTCACCGAGTCATGGACCGCGAAGCCCGAGGCCGACGCCATCGGCAGCGCGGCCGCGCCGGACGGGAAAG
>JADMIO011367234.1_pt1 | contig 17040 bp, 9 predicted proteins | sample 8958161 | NCBI WGS metagenome assembly JADMIO01 (sample SAMN16585339, study PRJNA669376) | soil metagenome | isolation source: Crop rotation soil | place: USA: Cullars Rotation, Alabama | collected 2011
GCACGTTGGCTGTCTCGTTCGTCAATGGATTCGCTCCTGCCGCCGGCAACACATTCGATATCCTCGACTGGGGCAGTCTCAGCGGCAGATTCAGCTCGATCCAATTGCCCGCCTTGCCTACGGGACTTGGCTGGAACCTCACGCAGCTTTACAGCACCGGCGTGGTCTCCGTGACGATGCCGCCTGGTGATTTTAACACGAGCGCGCATACGGATGCTGCCGATTATGTCCTGTGGCGTAAGAGCGACGGCTTACACACTACCTACGATACCTGGCGCGCCAACTTCGGCGCAAATAAGCGCGCATTGGGCGTCGACGTTTCGCATTTTCAAGGAAATACGGGCGTCAGCCAGGACGCTTGGAACCAACTGGCGGCCGAGGGTAAGAGGTTTGCTTTTATCAAAGCGACCGAGGGTCTGACCGGTCCGGATGATTCGACGATGGCCACGAATGTTGCCCGCGCCACTAGCGCTGGAATTCTCAATGGCGTCTATCACTTTGCCCACCCGGAAAATCGCCCGACGCCCGCCGGCGCGGTGCTGGAGGCGGATCACTTCCTGAGCTTCGCCGGAGCGGCGATCGGCCCGGGCCACTTGCGGCCGGTCCTAGATATCGAGGGCAATAGCTCTCAACTCACCGCCAGCGCACTCACCGATTGGGTGATCGCTTTTAGCAATGAGGTGATCGCCGTGCGCGGGGCGTCGGCCGCACCAATCATCTACACAACGTCGTTCTTCACCAACAGCAAGTTCGACTCGCGGATCGCCAGTTACGACCTGTGGCTTGCCGTTCAATCCAGTTTGAATGATCCGCAGACTGGCGATCCTGGCACAATAAACCTTGGCCAGTTCAGCAACTGGTCATTCTGGCAATACGTTGTCGGAACGGCAGGCGGAATTTCTTCGAATACAAGCCGCTAACGTCGTTCGTCATTCCTACGCCGGTCTCCGCCTCGCAGTTGGTGCCGGAACCAGCGGCGGCAGCACTGTTGTTAATGTTTGCGGCGATATGCGCGTTTTCACGCCGCGTCGCGCGCATCGGCTGGCGGGCACCGAATTTTTTTCTGCTATTGCTGATAGCGATCCTCTCGGCGCGGCCCCACTCAGCAATCGCCGCGACGAAAGATTGCAAATTCAACGCCGGTGGCAGTTGGAGCGCGGCCGGCAATTGGAACCCGTCCGGTATGCCCGGCGCGGGCGATGTCGTCAACGTCACCGGTTTCCTCTTTAACCCAGTTACCGTCACGTACGACTACGCCGGTTCCGATGTCACGCTCAACTCGTTGACGCTCGATGCGATCAGCGCCGCAACGCTCACGTTCAACATGCCCGGCGGCAACCTCATCGCGAACGACGAATATGTTGCCTACGGCGGCGCGGGCCAGACGCAAGCCACCGTGGCGACGATCGACGTTTCGGGCGGCGTCAACACGATCAACAACAATCTATTCGTCGGGTATAACAGCAACGATTCGGGTCTGTACATCCTCCGCAGCAACGCCCAGATCTTTGCCACAAACAATACGACTCAGAACATCGGCTACAACGGCACCGGCGAATTCACGCAGTACGGCACCAGCATCAACCACCCGCATTCCCTGATTCTCGCAACCAACAGCGGCTCCCACGGAACGTACACGTTGGGAGTTTTGCCGGGCGACAACGCCACGATTGCCGCCGCGAGCGAGTATATCGGCTACGGCGGCTCGGCGACCTTCACGCAGAACAGCGGCACGAACACGATCACGGGTGGCAATCTTCACATCGCCGAATTGGCCAGCTCGACCGGCGTTTACAATCTCAACGGCGGCGCGTTCTCAGCGCTCAACCAGTTCATCGGAGTGACCGGCAACGGGACCCTTCATCAAACCGGCGGAACCAACACGCTGGCATACTTGTTACTGGGACAGTTTAGCGGTTCTACAGGAACTTACCGGTTGGACGGGGGCTCCCTGACGTTTATAGCGGCGGGCATTCTCAGCGTTGGCAGCGCCAGCACGGGCAACTTCATTCAAAGCGGCGGCACGGCTCAGCTCAATAATAGTCCGCTGTTCGTGGGTGAGAATTCGTTCGGGACCGGCGCGTACACCATGACCGGCGGTTCGCTCACGGCGGCCTCTGAATACGTGGGCCATTTCGGCACGGGCGCGCTCACTCAGTCGGCCGGTTTCAATACGATCGCCGCAGGCGGCTCGCTCCTTGTCGGCAACGGCGATGTTTCAAAAGGCAGCTACACGCTGAGCGGTACGGGCACGCTGACCGTCAACGGCAACGAATACATCGGCGAGCACGCGACCGGCGACGCGACACAAAGCGGCGGCACATTCACGCAAACCGGCGGCGCCCACACAATTATCGGCACGAATAGCGCGCTCTATATCGGAATGAATGGCGGGTCCACGGGAACCTACAACCTGAGCGGCCCCTTCACCACCGCGCTCCAGGTCGATGGCAATGAATACATCGGCCACAGTAGCGCGGGCGGGTTCAATCGCACCGGCGGAACGTTCAACCAATCGGGCGGCGCTCAAAGGATCATCGGCAGCAATCACGCGCTTATTATCGGAAACAATGCGGGCGCCACCGGCACGTACAACTTCAGCAGCGGCAACTTAATAGTCGACGGAGACGAAACCATCGGGTTCAACGGCACGGGAACTTTCAACCAGACAGGCGGCAGCCACTTTCCCAATCTTCAATTCACCACCGGAATGGCTTTGTATTTGGGGCGAAATGTTGGAAGCACCGGCAATTACAATCTCATGGTTGACGGAATTGGCGGACTTGATGTCGGCGACGGCAGTCGTGCCAACGTATATATCGGATACAGTGGCACGGGCAATTTCCATCACATCAGGGGCAGTCACTTCGCCGGCAATAGCGGCCTCGTTGCGCTCGGTTATAACGTCGGCGCGGTCGGTACGTACACGCTCGAAAATGGCTCACTCTACACCGGCGACCTGCGGATTGGTTATCACGGCACGGGACACTTCGACATCAGCGGCGGAGGTGCAACGACGAATAGTTCTGGTATTTTCGTTGGCGATCAGTCGGACGGGATGGGTACGATTTCAATTAGCGGCACCGGTGTTCTTTTTAGCTCGAATAACGCGTACCTCGGCTACAACGGCCGCGCGACCGTTACTCAAACAGGCGGGGAATTAACAGTCCGCGGCGGTCTTTCGATGGCTGACCAGGTCGGGTCGAATTCCGACTACACGCTGAGTGGCACCGGCAAGATCAAAGTCGGCAATCCAAACCAGCCGAGCGGAATCATTACGCTTGGAAAAGCGGGGACCGCGGTGCTCACTCAGTCCGGCGGCACGGTCACGGCCGACGCGCTGTTCATCGCGCCAAACATCAACGGTAGCGGAACTTATACGCTGAGCGGCGGATCACTAACGCTATCGGGCCCACAACTCGGCATCAACGGTGGCGTCCAATTGGGTAAGAATTCCGGGGTCGCCTCCTTAATCGTAAGCGGCACAGGCGTACTCACCAGTTCCGCCGGAATCAGCATTGATATAGATGCCTTCGGAAATGGGGTGACTCTGTCGGGCGGCACCATCAACGCCGGCCATCTGTTTTTTCCCAATGGCCCGTTCCAGGGCTCGTTCAACTGGACCGGTGGCACGCTCAATGTTACCAATAGCGTGAACTGGGACGTCAACGGTCCACCGGATACTTCCGATGCTTTATATGATGGCGTAACAATCGACGCGAACAAAACGTTTCTGATCACCGGTAACGAAACGCTCGGCTTGGCGGATCAGTCGATTGCAGGTGGATTCACCATCAGTCTCGATAGCGGCGGCACACATTCGGTAAGCGGCGACATTGCCATCAACCCTCGGGGTACGCTCACGCGAAACGTGGGCAGCACGCTAACGTATGGTGGCACGTTCACCATGCAAGGCGGCACGTTCAACGGTGTGCTCGAAAACCTTCACGCCTTCCAGTACAACAGCGGCGCGTTTAATGGCCGGCTTATCAATCAGGGCACCGTCGGTGTCACCGGCAACTTTGCGCCGACCAACGGCGTGGAAAACGATACGACGATCACCCTCTCGGCTGGCCAAACTCTTACGGCCAATGGCGCGGGCCTCGATAACAAAGGCACGTTCAACCTCAGCGGCGGAACTCTGGCGGGCGCTGGACCGCTCCTTAGCTCCGGATATTTCTTCTTTAACGCGGGCACGATCAGTGCGACAAGCGGGTTCACGAACCAGGCCGGCGGACAATTCATAGTTCCAACGAATGTATTGGGAACCGTCAACGGCGCGATGACGAACGCCGGCGAATTGCAACTGGGCGGGCTCGCCACCACGCTCAGCGGCACGGGCATGCTCACAAACACGGGTGTGGTGCGCGGCGACGGCCTTATTTCCAAAACTGTGGCGAACAATGCCGGCGGCGAAATCCGGGCAGAGTCGGGCAAGCGGCTCAAGTTCATTGGAAGCGTCAGTCCGAACGCGGGTCGCATCAATCTGCTCGGGGGCATTGCCGAGTTTTCAGGCGCGCTGACCAATGGTTCGACCGGTCAGGTGCTCGGCGGCGGCACGCTCGTCACCAGCGGCGCGGGACTCACGAACAACGGGCAGTTGCTGCTCTCCGGCGGCACTTCCTATTTCTTTGGCGACGTAAACAACAACACCGGCACGTCCGCCAAAGGGATCACGATCACAGGCAACTCGAGCGCGACATTTTGGGATGATGTTACCAACACCGGCCCGTCGCTGTTCAAAGTGACGACCGGTTCCTCGGCTACGTTCTTCGGCACTTACGGCGGCACCGGGACAACCGGCGGCGGCGATCTTCACTTCGAAGGCGATATCACACCCGGCGCGAGCCCGGCCACCGTGACGTTTGCCAATCATGTCGTGTTCGGGGCCGGCGCGGTCGCGAAATTCGAACTGGCCGGCACCTCAGCGGGAACGCAATACGATCAAATCCACGTTAACGGTTTGCTCGATCTCGACGGCGCGCTGCAGGTTTCGTTCATCAACGGCTTCACTCCCACTGCGGGGCACTCGTTCGATCTCCTTGATTGGACGACGTTGAGCGGGACATTCTCCTCACTCGTGTTGCCTTCATCAGGTGGTCTAACTTGGGACACGTCGCAGCTATACACGACCGGCGTGTTGACCGTTGCCTCTTCCGGCACCGCGGGCGACTACAACAGCAACGGCACGGTGGACGCGGCCGACTACATCTTATGGCGAAAGAATCAGGGGTCCACGAATGTGCTACCCAACGATCCGACCGGTGGCACGATCGGTACGACCCAGTACAACACCTGGCGAACGCACTTTGGTCAGCCGCCGGGTACCGGTAGCGGCTTGACGAGCGCCTCGACGTCTCAAGTGCCTGAACCGGCCAGCGGCGTGCTGCTATTGTTGGCGTGCTTTCTCATGGCGAATTGTATTTGGAAGGATGCGTCGAGATGAACTTGCTAAATCGATTTCGGCCGTGCGCGGCAATTGCAGCGAGCGCGAGCATCACTGCACTCTTTTCAACTCCGGCCTATGCCCTCATAAGCAGTTGGAACACCAATAGTAACGGCTTGTTTACTGCCGCGGCGAATTGGAACAACGGCGTGCCGGACATCCCCGACACAGCGACTTTCAACCGCGGCAGCGGAATTACGTACACGGTCACATTTCCAGGTTCTGCCGGCGTGCAGGCCCCGCCCGTTTATAAGAACGACAGGCTACTCATCCGCTCGAACGCGGTGAGTTTCGTTCGCGGCACGGGAGTCAACGGTCCTTCTTACGTGGGAACTAACACTGGCTCAGGTGGCTTCGATCCGGGGATCGTTATCGGCCAACTAAATGGAGACAATGGCCGACTCACAACGGCGATCCCGCTCTCGGCGCCGATGATTTGGCTTGCCCGCGACGCCGGATCGACCGGTCGACTTGATCTGACTGCCCACACCACCGCCTCGGTCTCCGATCGGATCCAAGTCGGATATCGCGGCAATGGCACATTGTCGATCGATACCGGCGCACAGCTCACAATGCCCTCGGCCACAGGTATCCTCGTTGTGGGCAGCCAGCCGGGCGCAACCGGTACCCTCAACGTCGACGGAGCTGGTTCGAGCGTTTCCGCGCGCACGCTCGAAGTTGCGCCCTTCGGCAATGGTTCGGTTTTGATCACGGGCGGCGGTCAAGCGAGTTTTGAGTTCGCCGACATCACGGGATTTGAAAATGGCACGAACGGAAGTATCGCGGTCGATGGCGCCGGCTCCACGTGGACGACAAAAAGCGGCGTGTCGATGGGAGTGCCATTTAATTCAGGCGACATCGACCCGGCCACGCTTACCGTAACCAACGGTGGAACGGTCACCATGAGCGGACAGCTAACGGTTGGCTCTTCGGGAACGGTCGCCGGCGATGGGACGATCCAGGCAACTTCCATCCACAACGCGGGCGTCATTCGGCCGGGCGCGACTCTGGGGCCATTGCATGTAACCGGCGGTGTTACGCAAGTTGCCGGCGGCAAATTTCAAATGCAACTCGGCGGAACCGATCGGGCGACGCAATATGACTCGATTGAGGCAACAGCGGCCGTTCATCTGGCGGGCGAAATCGACGTGACGCTTTCGAGCGGATTCATGCCTGCGGCCGGGCAGTCGTTCGATGTTATCGACGGCAGCTCGATCGACGGCTCATTCTCAGTTATCAGCTTGCCCGCTTTGTCGTCCGGGTTGATGTGGAATGCTTCGCGGCTAACTTCCGATGGCACATTAAGCGTCCAAGTTGTCGGCGATTACAACGGCAATGGAGTTGTTGACGCCGCGGACTACGTTCTCTGGCGGAAATCGCCCATTAACCAGGTTGCGGCCGGACTGCCCGCCGACGGTAACGGAAACTTCACGATCGACGCGGGCGACTACACCACATGGCGATCGCATTTCGGTCAGACCGCCGGCAGCAGCTTGGTTACCGATGCTGTTCCTGAACCTCGTGGCGTTTTGTTGCTGGTCATCGCCGCAATCAGTTGGCGGAGTATTCATGCGAGGAGATTGAAGCCATAGTGGCAGCGGAAACTTTGATGACGCAGACAAATGGGCTTGCTACCCTGGTCCGTGGACTATTGGCCTGTCGCACACGTGAACGACTCGCTATGTCGACGACGACGCCGCAAACAAATGCTGAAGGCTACGACACCGGACATTAACAAAGTTGGCGGCTCCGGAACCGCTCGATCTGCAATCGAACTGACGCTGGCGGTTTGATCGCGATTCTTGCGCCAGATGACGTAGTCAGGGCCGTCGATCAGTCCATTGCGGCTTCCATCAGCGTAAGGCGTGTCGCCAACGCCGTAGTCATACCTCCATCCGATATAGTCGGCGGCGTCTATCGTGCCATCGAAGTTATAGTCACCCGGAATGTGCGGCGTCGTCACAGATGTCAGCGAATAAATCTCGGCCGCGATCCGCGTATGCGTCGGATCTGAGAACCATCCATCCTGAAATTCCATTTGCGCAAAGGGCCAGTCGTTTAGATGTAGTGTCGCGGGAAGTTGTCCTGCCGTCGGAGGCGAATCATCTGACGGGGGGAAAATGGTTGGTGGGCCCGTCAGGGAGACATTCACGACGGGCGCCGTTCCGGCAAATCCGGCCGGCGCCAGGACTGATTGGGGCGCATAGATTCCATCGAATGGCCCCATCTCGTCTGAGACCGTGAAGCCGTTGAATACGTTCACTTCGGAAAAATCACCATCTGGATCTGTTTCAAAGTTGAATTCTGTGCCATTGCGTGGATTTTGAATGCTCATGCTTGTTACGCCGAACCAGGGCTCATGTTGGATAAACGAAAGATAACGGGCGTCGATGGGGATGCTGGCGTCGTACTTCAGCATGCCGCGCACCGGGTCGCCCAGACGCACATCGGGGAAGAGGCCAAGTGGATCGACGATATCGATGACCGTGGCCTTGATGTCCCAACGTACGATCTGAGGCAGTTGGGCCGCCGCGACGTGGCAGACGAGAGCAGCACAGATACTCACCAATGGCAGAACCACACGACGAATCGAGTGTATGTTCTTTGACATGCCTTCGTTTCGGAGCATGGTCATTCGCATTTCTACCCGGCCTATCTGCGCCGTCGGTTATTTTTCTCGTAGTTAGAAAACATCGTTCGGGTCGATCGTCTCACCGCCGGTCCGCGTGATCAGCGCGAGCATTACGTTCGTGTCAATCGTGTTGTGAAGCAAATGGACAGAGCCGTCAACCAGCGCCACGTGCGCACCACCGGGATGAAACGAATAGAGTCCGTGTAGATTGTCTCCACCGACGATCGGCACGCCAGTCTGCGCCTGAAGGTGATTCATCAGTCTTTCGGCGCTGATTGCCCATAGGCCGACGTTGCCCCACGTGCGGAACCGCGGGGGGTCGTGCAGTTCGACCGTGCGACCATTGTTGAAGTAGTGATCCGGCAAGCCCGCTCGCTCGAGGATCAGCGTCGTCTTCGACGTTCCATCGGTGATGTCGGCCAACTTAACTTTTTTCAAGACCGGCGCATCCCAGTAGCTGCTCCCCGGCACAATTTGGCCCCAGGCGCCGGCAACGCAGTCGGTCCCAGCGACATAGCCTTCGGAACTGGCATAATCTGTCACAGCGGCAGTCAGTTTCTCATCGAACTGGCCCCGGTCAAACCACAGACCGCGAGCGATCGAAGTCGCGCGCGGCGTCGACGGACACTTAGTCAGCGAAAACAATCGATTCACGGCCGGTTGGTTTACCGCGTCCGTCGCCAATTTCGTGAAATCGAGTTCCTGACGGATGGGTTGTTCCTCGACCAAGGGCAGGATCATCGTTTGCCAGGAGAAGGTGTCCAACCCCATCGACAGATCTAGTTTTAGCGAACCATTATACAGTGGCGGGAGGGATTTGTGTTCATCATGATAGGCCAGGACGGCGAGCGCGAGCTGCTTGATGTTACTCTGGCAGCTTGTTCGCCGTGCCGCATCGCGCGCCGCTTGGATCGCTGGTAAGAGGAGTGCGACCAGCAGGCCGACGATCGCCACGACCACCAACAGCTCGATTAGCGTAAATGCGTTTTTGCGTGTCATCGTCGTAACTCGTTGTGCTTTAGATTGCACTGGCTCGCGCGCGGGCCAAGTTCATGTTTTTGGAACGGTGCGCGAACTCGATTTTTAATTCCAAAAGTCTTGAATATTGCACGTCAGTTTCTGGCGATTCTTCGAAATAACAAGCAGCAACTTCAATCGGGCTGCTCCAAAATGGCGTGAGTTTTGGAAATCATCCAACGTTTTGGTCATAAGGATGAGAGGCTGAACTGGCATACTGGCGCCGCTACTCGATCGCAGGCCGACCACAATCTTGCGCAGCGTAGGGGAACCTATCATATTGCGGAAAGCATTTCATCAACTATTTTTGGCCACTTGGAGAATTCATTGGCACCCAGCGCTGCATCGTGGTTAGCGGCGCGTTCTACGCCGTCTGAGGTGCGAGTACTGGGAGCCGGATCGCTGGGCAGCGCGGCGGAAACCGCACGACTCAGGACGGTGAGGGTGTCTGAAAACTGCCCATCCGATGCGGATGATCGCGATGGGGGGACGACGTGCGATTTCGTCGCGGCTGAAATTTCGGTGTGCGTTGCGGGCGAAGCCAGCGACGCAGGTTTTAGCGACACTTGATTCATTGCACGTGACATCGGCGGCGGGCTCGGCGGATTGTAGACGACTTGGAGTTGTGGACGGTTGGCCGCCACGGTTGACTCTCTTGAGCTGAATACTAAATCGTCCTTGTTCGCGTTATCGTAATCTTGAAGAACGAAACCGAAATTGGTGGCCGGGCTATTCACCCAGCCTTGCACCACCGCCAGGCCTGCCGCATTGAGCGTGACATTGAGAATGCCGGTCGCAGACGCCGTGACTGTGCCCAGCACGGTCGTGCTGCGGTCCATTGCGCCGTCGGCGCCGGCGGTCTGCCAATTGACAGCGGAGGTTGCTTTCTTCCAAGTGGCTTGCGATTCCGTCCAACTCCGCTTGAGCTCGTAGATTTCATAGGTATTCGCGCTCGCACCGGTCACGTTGAGCGACAGTTTTGCGGACTGCAGCGTGCTGCCGGCCGGAATGCTGCTCAAGTCCCACTTGAGGAGAGTCGCATCGTCTGGTTTTCCACTTACGGCAAGAGTGGCCGACGTGCCAAAGTTGGTTGTCGCGCTTCCGTTATCGAGGTAGGTGTCGGCGATAGCGGTGAGCGTGGCCGTTACCGGATTCACAACGATGGTGACGTAATCCGCGGTCGTGAACTGACCATCGTTCGCCTCGAGCTTGAGCAAGTAGGTGCCGATCGTGCTGAAGGTCGCTGTCGTGTCAACGGCAGAAGCGTCTGCGAACGATACGGTGCCTGGGCCACTTTGTAGGCTCCAAGTGGTTGCTAGGTGGCCGGGCAATCCATCGTCGGCGACGGTTCCATCGAGAGTTGCCGGGCCGGTGACCAGAATGGTTTGGTTCTGGCCGGCGTCGACCACAGGTGCGCCAGGGTCGGGCGTCGTTTGTTTGAGCGTGGCCGTAAAGACGACTTGATTCCCGTTGCTGCTGTCATTGGTCGTGAGCCAGGCCGCCGTCGCCGGATTCGGATCAAAGTCGCCGGTACCTCGAAACACGCCGGAAACTTGTACATCGCCATTCGGCGTCACGCTCAGTCCCTGAAGTTCGGAACTACCCGTGTTGCCGCCCAGCGGAACGGCCCATCGGAAGTCACCCGTACTGGTGAGACTGGCAACGTAGGCCGTTGAGTAGGTGGATGGCGCAAAAAGGTTGTAAACGCCGGGACCAGGATCAAAGTCATACGCCTGGCCAACCGGCGGACTATTAACGTTAAACCGTCCACCGAGATAAATGTTGCCTGCTTGATCCAGGTCGGAATCCAATACCGTGTAACCGCCAAACTGCTTAACCCAAGCGACTGAGGAATCACTGTTTATCTTGAATACCCAGGCATCTCCCGAGCTGAGATCAGCAGTGATCGGCACATTACCGAGGGCAGTCTGAAAGTTGACCGTACCGGTTATCCCGCCCGACACAATGATCGAGCCATCGCTCGGAAATTCGATACCGCGAAGTGAAACCTGGTTCGTCCCCGACGTTGCGTCGGCCCACACAAAGTTTCCGCTCGAGTTAAGCCGTATCAGAAACGCATCTTGCGCACTTCCATTGTTGCTCGCCGTATGCACCGCTGCGCCTGGATCGAGGTCCACACTTCCAGTAAACCGCCCCGTAACATACACGTCATTCTGTGGGCTCGCGGCAATGCCAAGCGTCGCGGTCGTCGCTGCAGTTCCACCGAACTGCCGTTCCCAGACAAAGTCTCCGTTCGTGCTGTACTTTAGAACCATCATACTGGTGGTACTGCTGCTGAATTGTTGCACCAATGTTTGACCGGGACCCGGATCGACATCGAGCGGTGGATCGCTGGTCGGCGCGTAAAAATTATTAGCAACAAGAATGTTGCCACCGTTATCTACGGTGATGCGATAGGGCGATAAATGGCTGGAGGCCAACGTGCGGACCCATTGCAATTGTCCCGCGCTATTGAGTTTGGCCAGGTAATAGCCGTAGTCCGCCCCGCCGCTAGTGGAAGTGATGTTGAGAACGCCTGGGCCCGGATCAATATCCACGGTGCCGCGGAATTCGCCCGCCAAATAGACGTTCTGATTGGCATCGACGGACACAATCGTTCGCACGACCGCGCCCGAGGGGCTATTCGTACCCTTCAGCGGTGCGGTCCACACGACGTTATTGTTCGGGTCGAGCTTCACGACGCCGGCTTCCATCATCGTGCCAAGCACGCCTGGACCCGGATCGAGATCGACGTTTTGAGCGGCCGCGCCAGCTCCAAAAGTATTATTGAGTGTTACATAGCGATTGCCCGCCGCATCCGTTACTAGTCCGCCACCCAAACCGCCGGTAAAGGCGTTTTGCGAATAGACGGTGTCGCTCGGTGAGTTAATGAGCGAAAACGCGCCCGCGAACCCCAGATCCACGGCGAGCATCTGCCGGGGCTCAAGCGGCTCGAATCGCGCGGTGCGATGGGCGGCTGGTGCGTTTCGATGACGCGAGTTGCGTCGCGGGCGGCTGCATTGAAACAGCGAGTTGACTGTGCAACGGGTTGCGAACCGGTTCTTTCGAGACATTATTGAATTCCTTTCATACAGCGAGAGGCAGATGATCGAATTGAACGGGAATGTGAGGCGGTCCATGAGCGATGACCGCCGCGGCGATTGCGCGCAGCGAAGGGCCAGGTTGCTAGCGCAGCCAAGAGAAGCGCGCTCGGTTCTGGTACGGCGGTATCCGAATACTTTGCGAGAAATGCGTCCCAGCTACCATCAGAATTAGCGCCCCCCCGATTACCGAAGCTGCCGCCGAGGGTGGCGCCGGAGAGATAGATATGTCCCAGTCCGTCGGCGGATACGCCTGAGGCGTGTTCCGTGAAGCTGGTTCCTAACAGGCGCGTCCAAATCAGATTGCCAGCCGCATCGTACTTCGCGAGAAATGCGTCTTCGCCTCCGGCGTTCGTTCCAGCCAAGCTGTCGGTTGTGGTACCGGAAATATAGACGTTGCCGAAGGCGTCAGCCGTCACACCCATATCATTTTCGCTGCTATAGACATTTAGGTGTCGAGTCCATAGCAGGTTGCCGCCGGCATCATATTTTGTGAGGACGAAAGGCCCCTCTGCAAAATAGACATTCCCCGCGCCATCGACCGAGGCGCCAAATCCGTATCCGCCGTCGGATTGACGCGTCCACAGCAAATTGCCGGTTGAGTCGTACTTGCTGAGGAACGCATCTGTCGTGAAGTTTGCTCCTTGGTCGGCTGTCGTTCCGGCTACGTAGACGTTCCCCGTGCCGTCGGCTGACACGGCGCTGGCGAAATCAGCGAAACTCGTCGCCTGCATCTTCGACCACTGCTGATTGCCCGCCGGGTCATATTTCGCAACAAACACGTCATTCGAGTTACGAACAAATGCCTCGCCCGTGGTCCCAGCGATAAAGACGTTTCCCAATTTGTCGGCCGACACAGCAGCGCCGGTCAGAAGCGGCCGTGTCCACTGCAGGGTACCGGTAGCATCGTATTTGATTATGAATCCGCTGGAGTCACCGCCACTTGCGCCGGCTAGATTGCCGTCGCCCGTGATGTATACATTTCCTAAGTTGTCTGCGGACACACCATAGGGGTAATCGTCCCGATTCGTTCCCAACTTCCGCGCCCATTCTTGATTGCCGGCCGCGTTGTATTTCGTCAGATACACGTCCCAGCCGCCGAAATGCGTTCCGCCCAAGTTGCCATCACTGCGGACCAACAAATATGCATTCCCAAGCCCATCGGCTGACACCCCCGTGCTTAGATCCGAGGAACGGTCCGTGGACGCCAATTGCCGAGTCCAATCAATGGATTGACCGTGAACGATTGAGGCCGCCGCCAACACGGCGACTAGCGCAATAAATTGAGGTTGAGATCTCCGCATTCGAGTGTGGCGAATGCGCCCCACGAACGGCGCGAGCGCCGACGCGGCCAGGAGGAGCGTGCTCGGCTCGGGCACTGGTGTGCCGAGAAATGCAAGCCAGTCCTGCCGATTACCTGCGGGGTTTGTCCCTCTGCCCACGATCGATCGCCCATCCGCCGAAATGAAAACGTCACTCAGCGCCGTCCATCCAGATACACTCGCGCCTAGTCCGTATTCTCTGGCGAGGGCGTCAACGATGTACCGCGTCCCGTGAGCAGTGTCCCAAATGGCTGAACCCGCAACTATTCTGGAACCATCAAATGATGGTCGCCCACCTGCGCTCATGGTTTTTCCGTCGGGAAGCGAGGGTAAATATTCAATTCCGCCCGCCTGAGTCCATCGCAACTTCGTAGAGAAATACCCCGCAACGACGACTTTGCCGTCGCCGGAAATGTGATGAACGTTGTCGGTTTGGCCGTTCACGTCGATTATGGGAAAGTGCATATCGATAATCCCGTTGGCCGTCCAGAGGACTGGATGTTCATGGCTACCATCCGCACAAAGAATGATGGTGCCGTCTGCCGACACATCCCATGCGCTGTTCGTCAATAACCGTTCTGTCCCGTTTATTGTCCAGCGTGCGCCATCCCATGGGTTGTGAACTATGCCAACAAGAACTGAAAGATCGGCAGAAGCGCCCGTAAGGTCATCTCCAAGCGTCGAATTGAAGTTGAAATTCGGCAGCGGTATAGCGCCGCCGTCGCGAGTCCATCGGGCCCATCCCCCATTCGTCCTTCCGATTACGGACAAGCCATCTGCTGATAAATATTGTCCGAAAAAAGTGCCACCGAATGGCACTGTACCGGTTGCGCGTGTCCAGAGGGCAAACGCGGTCAAAACCACAGAACCGTCCGCCGAGATGCCATAAGGGAAAGATAACGTTGGGTCCAGGCCCATGAAAAATGCCGGTTGGGCATGCACGTAATTGGCGCCGAGTGCAATGACTAGCACTGTCGCCCTGATTAAGAATCGAACCAAGATTCGTGGTTGTGCGGACATGTTGGTTAATCTTCGTGTTTGGATATCTGTTATCGAAGCAGAACCTGGTCACTCATATCTTAAGGGTCGCGCGGCTGTTGCCGATTCAACAGCGAAAGCTGCCGCTTTAGCCGGCGTCGCGCACCGAAAGTCGCCGCCGCGGGCGCGAGAAAAATTAGACGCATGGCGCTTTCGCCAAAACAATGGCACAATCGCCGTCAGAATGAGCGTGCTCGGCTCCGGTACAGTGGAAGCAATATCGAACGCATCGATGTAAGTTTCCGACGGAAGACTGTGGGCGCCGGTGGTACCATTGACGCCTTCCGTTTTGAATTTGAACGTATGAGAACCGGCGGCAAGATTGTTGCTTAGGAGTTCCGTTGTCGAGCGGTGGACGATGGCTGAATAGGTATTGATCGTTCCGCTGCGCTGGTTTGCGGTGCCCTCATCGACAATCCAGTCGAACAGTCCGCCGTTGTACGTTTTCGCGCCGATCCAAGTGATGCCGGTGCCCGAAAATCCAAATGTCGCGTACGCGTTAGAATCATAAACATCGTAATTCACGACTGCCGCGCGGCCGCCGCTGTATTCGCTGAACCCGTCTTCGATATCCCATGCGCCGACTAGCGAAATCTGCGATTCTTCGATGCGAATGGTTTGAGCTTGCACGCTAGACGCCACAGAGAGCGAGATCGCAGGAATTGCTCCAATCGCCATTGCGAGCGATGCAAATCGGAATTTGCCAGCGTGCGAGCTAGTGCCCTTTTTGGCGCGGCGAACTCGCCCGGCGAATGGAATGAGCGCTAGCGCGGCTAACGCCAGCGTGCTTGGCTCCGGGACGACTGAGCTTGCGATTCGTAAACCGACGGTGTTGTCGCTCTCCAGGGTAGGATCGCTACTAAACCGGAGAGACGATGACATGACCGAGAAGCTACCGCCCCAGCGACCTCCGCGTTCTCCGCGCTCCGATGAACTAGAGTCGTTTACAAAATCATAGTCCGTTTCTTCGTATTCATAGACATTGCCGCCCTGTGCCATTGTGCCATAGGGACTGAGGCCGCCGGCGAGGGTAATTTCCGCTGGGCCTGAGCTTTCGGAATGGTTAAAGACCGCCGTGCCGGGCGCCGTACCACTGAATACTGCCGTGGGGGCACTATTGCTGCCTGTGGGATAGTCAAAATAGGTGCCACTATTTGGATCGTAATAGGCCGCTTTGTACCACTCGTCGATGCTCGGGAGGAAATAACGCGCGAGGCTATTGCGGTATAGATTGTTCGGGTTGTAGCCCGCGTCGCTTGGCGTCCAGAGTTGAATGTTGTCGTTTGCGCTATAGCCAGTCTGCCCTGGTTGAAGGCTGAATTTGTAGGCCGGCACACTTCCGGAGCTGGTATTGAGCCAGTTCACAAACCGAGCCGCCTCGTTCCACGAAACACCTGTCGCTGGGCGGTTCGCGCCGTTGCCGCCGTAGGCGGACATATCGAAAAGGGTGATGGCTAAGTTACCGACACTATTCGCTTTAATAATCATGTCCCGGCTAACCTCGTACTTGCCGATGCGGTAGACCTGAGGAACTGATCCGAGATTCTGAATACCTGGCTGAAAATCGCTTCCATCACCCGTGTCGGCGGGATTACCTGGATTGCCGATCGTGACGAAGGTGATGTCGAACTGGTTGGCGGCGTTTCCAAAAGTGTCGGCCCGCGCTACGTCGGCGAATATCGCGGCCAAGATAAATGGAAATATTGCGCAGAAACGATTCGAGGTTTTCATCGGAAGAAATCTGCTCAAAGTCATTTTGGATTTGTGGTAGGTAAGGTCGCGGTGTCCGCATCCATGCCAGGCCGAAACAGTGTTTTTGCTTCCGCCGAGAGCGTAAGCAGTTGTTCGCTTCTTGGTTTGTGTTCGGCAAACCAATCGTCGGCTTTCTTGTGCCACTGGCGCGCTTCGTCAATGCGCCCTTGCTGGAACCGAATCATCGAAAGTAGCAACCAATCGTAAAGGGGCGACTGTTCCGCTTTATCGCCGTGCGAAAACTTCATCGAGTTTTGATCGGCCGATTCAGCCGCTTTCCAGTCGCCGTTGCGGTAGTGCGCGAGCGCGACCGCGAACCAGGCCTGTCCACGCTCGGGGTAATCCTTCAGGACACGCTGGGCCAGCTCGAGCGCCTGGTGGGAATCGCGAAAAGACTGCTCCTTGCCGAGCAGCTGGAACAAGGCGAAGTCGGTCGTTGAATTCGGATTCCGATCGGAAATATGCCGCGCTTTCGCGAATAGCTCTTCGGCACGCAATCGGTAATTTTTCGCCGTGACATGCCCGTCGTAATTCAAAACCGTCAGCGGTTCGGCGTCGTGCGTCTTGCCAGGCGAAGACTTGGCTTCATCGCCGCCTGAGTCGGCTGCCTGATTGGCGAGCGTCGCGCATTCAGCGAGCAGCGTTACGGCCTGCTGATAGGCATCGAGTCGTTCGGGAAACGCTTTCCAGCACATTGGGATCCTAAGCTTAGAATTCCACGTGGACAAGTTG